>OFCS01000063.1_pt1 | contig 85187 bp, 72 predicted proteins | sample 1520891 | NCBI WGS metagenome assembly OFCS01 (sample SAMEA2699026, study PRJEB24076) | metagenome | biome: Human gut stool | place: Spain | collected 2012-01-19
TGGCGGAAAAAGCTGACCACATCTATCTCGCAACCGACCTTGACCGCGAAGGGGAGGCCATCGCATGGCACCTGCGGGAAGTTATCGGCGGTGATGAACAGCGCTATAGCCGCGTAGTGTTCAATGAGATCACCAAGAATGCTATCCGTCAGGCTTTCGAAAAGCCGGGCGAACTGAATATTGACCGTGTTAACGCTCAGCAGGCGCGCCGTTTTATGGACCGTGTGGTGGGTTACATGGTTTCTCCGCTGCTGTGGAAAAAAATTGCCCGTGGTCTGTCCGCAGGCCGCGTCCAGTCGGTTGCCGTACGTCTGGTGGTTGAACGCGAGCGTGAGATTAAGGCGTTTGTTCCGGAAGAGTACTGGGAAGTTGACGCCAGCACTACGACGCCAGGCGGCGATGCGTTACCGCTGCAGGTGACCCACAGCGGCGATAAGCCGTTCCGTCCGGTGAGCCGTGATGAAACCATGGCAGCGGTTGCGCTGCTTGAGAAAGCCAGCTACAGCGTGCTGGAGCGTGAAGACAAGCCGACCAGCAGCAAGCCGGGCGCGCCGTTTATCACCTCCACGCTCCAGCAGGCCGCCAGCACGCGTCTTGGCTTCGGCGTGAAGAAAACCATGATGATGGCGCAGCGCCTCTACGAAGCGGGGCATATTACCTATATGCGTACCGATTCCACGAACCTGAGCCAGGACGCGCTGAATATGGTGCGCGGCTATATTGGCGATAACTTCGGTAAGAAATATCTGCCGGAAAGCGCTAACCAGTACGCCAGCAAAGAAAACTCCCAGGAAGCGCACGAAGCGATTCGTCCTTCCGATGTCAACGTGCTGGCCGAAACGTTAAAAGATATGGAATCTGATGCGCAGAAACTGTATCAGCTGATCTGGCGCCAGTTTGTCGCCTGTCAGATGACGCCAGCGCAGTACGACTCCACCACCCTGACGGTGAAAGCCGGCGATTTCAAACTGAAAGCGCGCGGTCGTACGCTGCGCTTTGACGGCTGGACCAAAGTGATGCCAGCCCTGCGTAAAGGCGATGAAGATCGTACTTTACCGCTGGTCAACAAGGGCGAAAGCCTGAGCCTGGTCGAGCTGACGCCCGCGCAGCACTTTACCAAGCCGCCGGCGCGTTTTAGCGAAGCCTCGCTGGTTAAAGAGCTGGAAAAACGCGGCATCGGCCGCCCGTCCACCTATGCGTCGATCATTTCGACCATTCAGGATCGCGGCTATGTGCGGGTGGAAAACCGTCGTTTTTATGCGGAAAAAATGGGCGAGATCGTCACCGATCGTCTGGAAGAGAACTTCCGCGATCTGATGAACTACGATTTCACCGCGCAGATGGAAGACCGCCTCGACCAGGTGGCCAACCATCAGGCCGAATGGAAACAGGTTCTCGATAACTTCTTCGGAGACTTCACCTCGCAGCTGCAAACGGCGGAGAAAGATCCGGAAGAGGGCGGCATGCAGCCGAACCCAATGGTTCTGACCACCATCGACTGCCCAACCTGCGGGCGCAAGATGGGGATCCGCACCGCCAGCACCGGCGTCTTCCTCGGCTGTTCGGGCTATGCGCTGTCGCCAAAAGAGCGCTGCAAAACTACCATTAACCTGGTGCCGGAAAACGAAGTTCTCAACGTGCTGGAAGGCGAGGACGCTGAAACCAACGCGCTGCGCGCCAAACGCCGCTGTAAAAAATGCGGCACGGCGATGGACAGCTATCTCATCGATCCTAAGCGCAAGCTGCACGTCTGCGGTAATAACCCGACCTGCGATGGCTACGAGATTGAAGAGGGCGAGTTCCGCATTAAGGGCTATGATGGCCCGATCGTTGAGTGTGAGAAATGTGGCTCTGAAATGCACCTGAAGATGGGGCGTTTTGGTAAGTATATGGCCTGCACCAACGACGAGTGTAAAAACACCCGTAAGATCCTGCGTAACGGGGAAGTGGCGCCGCCGAAAGAAGATCCTGTGCCGCTGCCGGAGCTGCCGTGCGAGAAATCGGACGCCTACTTTGTTCTGCGCGATGGCGCGGCGGGCGTTTTCCTGGCCGCGAACACCTTCCCGAAATCGCGCGAAACCCGCGCGCCGCTCGTGGAAGAGCTGTACCGCTTCCGCGACCGCCTGGCCGAGAAGCTGCGCTATCTGGCCGATGCGCCGCAGCAGGATCCGGAAGGCAACAAAACGATGGTGCGTTTTAGTCGTAAAACTAAGCAGCAGTACGTTGCGTCAGAGAAAGAGGGTAAAGCCACCGGCTGGTCAGCTTTCTATATTGACGGCAAATGGACTGAAGCGAAGAAGTAACTGCTATCACCGGAAATAAGGGCCGCGTCGCGGCCCTTTTTTAACACTGCATGTTGCTGATATCCAAGATTTATTCTGTATCGTCTCTCGCCTTATAACCGACTTATTATTTTTTGTTAGTATCTATACACTGTAGATATAAATGATATAGTGGTTATAGCTAATCTCTTTTTTATTATCTTATCGTCTTATACATCATCGTCTTCAGGATACGTTGTGGCGCCGACACGGCGAGTCGCAGGCTTGGGGGGGCAATCCGCCCGCCGGCAAGTGACCTGAGCGTAAAATGTATTAAGCGGGTTTATTTTACGTGCTATCGGATATCAGCCATGAAACTACAGCAGCTCCGCTATATCGTTGAGGTTGTTAACCATAATCTGAACGTCTCCTCGACTGCCGAAGGTCTGTATACCTCACAGCCGGGCATCAGCAAGCAGGTTCGCATGCTGGAGGATGAGCTGGGCATTCAGATTTTCGCCCGCAGCGGCAAACATCTCACCCAGGTGACTCCCGCAGGCCAGGAGATCATACGCATCGCTCGCGAGGTCTTATCGAAGGTGGATGCGATCAAGTCGGTGGCGGGTGAGCATACCTGGCCAGACAAGGGCTCCCTGTACGTTGCGACTACCCACACTCAGGCCCGCTACGCGTTGCCGGGCGTGATTAAAGGCTTTATCGAACGCTACCCCCGCGTCTCCTTGCACATGCATCAGGGGTCGCCAACGCAAATCGCCGAGGCGGTGTCGAAAGGCAATGCCGACTTCGCTATCGCGACCGAAGCGCTCCATCTCTATGATGATTTGGTCATGCTGCCGTGCTATCACTGGAACCGCTCCGTGGTCGTCACGCCAGAGCACCCGCTGGCCTCGCGCGAGTCGGTATCGATTGAGGAGCTGGCGCAGTATCCGTTGGTGACTTACACCTTCGGCTTCACCGGTCGTTCCGAGCTGGATACCGCCTTTAATCGCGCCGGCTTAACGCCGCGCATCGTTTTCACCGCCACCGACGCCGATGTGATTAAAACCTACGTGCGTCTGGGCCTTGGGGTAGGGGTGATTGCCAGTATGGCGGTGGATCCGGTTTCCGACCCGGACCTGGTCAAGCTCGACGCCAACGGTATTTTCAGCCACAGCACCACGAAAATAGGTTTCCGGCGCAGCACCTTCTTGCGAAGCTATATGTATGATTTTATTCAACGATTTGCGCCGCATCTGACGCGGGATGTAGTCGATACCGCCGTCGCTTTGCGCTCAAATGAAGATATCGAAGCGATGTTCAAAGATATTAAATTACCGGAAAAATAACCGCAGAAAAAATAATGGCATCCTCTCGGGGATGCCAAAACCTATAATGACCTGAAAATGAATATCTAAACCTCGTCTGAATCACAATTTTCGTTAACTCCTCGTACCACATTTGCAAATATACCTGCCGCGATCAAATTAATGAGCAAAGATATCTTCCGGGAAGCGAATTCACTGGATTAATAGCCAATCCATAATTAAGATTTATCTGTGGTTAGAAATTCTTAGCGATTGGTGGTGAAAAAATGATTAGTGATATCGATTATATGAAGTTTGCGATGTCACAGGAACGTGACAAGACTGAGATAGATCCGGTTTTGAGAAGTAAGGCCTGGAGCGCCGTTATCCTTGGGCTTGCGATGTTCTGGAGCGTCATTGCTCTGGTTGTCTGCAACGTTTGGTTTCTAAGCTAGAGCACCTTCCAGTCAAAATGGTTGTGTCATTTTTATGACAAGTGAAATATTGAGTAATATTCCATCGGATAAAATAGCGGCAATAAGGAGGATATAATTTTTCCCTTTTTACACTCGCTCGATAAATTTACGCTATTGAACTAATCGCCAGAATAATGGCGATTAGTTCTTCTTTGTACTTGTGTACTAATACGCCACGGTCGCCGATACACACCTGTCTTCTTCAATCCTTCTCAATATATCCGCCCTCATTATTCAAATTTCCTGTCTTTATGCGTTAAGCCTATTTTAGCAATTTGGGTTGTTATCAAAATGTTACATCAAAGATGTGTTATCTTTAATAATGACCCTGAGGAGGATCAGGGGATGCTATCCCTAAGGTAAAGGAGGAGCTATGTCGTCAACCCTACGAGCAGCCAGCAAGGATACGCTACAGGTTAAAGATAAAACCTGGCATTACTACAGCTTACCGCTGGCCGCCAAACAACTGGGCGATCTCTCGCGCTTGCCCAAATCGCTCAAAGTGCTACTGGAAAACCTGCTGCGCTGGCAAGACGGTGATTCCGTGACCGCCGAAGATATTCATGCCCTGGCCGGATGGCTGAAGCATGCCCATGCTGACAGGGAGATCGCCTACCGTCCGGCGCGCGTTCTGATGCAGGACTTTACCGGGGTTCCTGCCGTGGTGGACCTGGCGGCGATGCGCGAAGCGGTCAAACGCCTGGGCGGCGATACCGCTAAAGTGAACCCGCTTTCGCCCGTCGACCTGGTGATTGACCACTCGGTCACCGTCGACCGCTTTGGCGACGATGATGCTTTTGAAGAGAACGTCCGACTGGAGATGGAGCGCAACCATGAGCGCTACGTCTTTTTGCGCTGGGGGCAGCAGGCATTTAGCCGCTTCAGCGTGGTACCGCCGGGTACCGGTATTTGCCACCAGGTAAACCTCGAATACCTTGGACGGGCGGTGTGGAGCGAACAGCAAAACGGCGAGTGGGTGGCTTTTCCCGACACCCTGGTCGGCACCGATTCCCATACCACGATGATTAACGGTTTAGGCGTCCTGGGCTGGGGCGTCGGCGGTATCGAAGCGGAGGCCGCAATGCTGGGGCAGCCGGTATCCATGCTAATACCGGACGTCGTCGGCTTTAAACTGAGCGGCAAGCTTCGTGAAGGCATTACCGCGACTGACCTGGTCCTGACGGTGACCCAGATGCTGCGCAAACACGGCGTCGTTGGTAAGTTTGTTGAATTCTACGGCGACGGCCTTGATTCGCTGCCGCTGGCGGACCGCGCGACGATCGCCAATATGTCGCCGGAGTATGGCGCGACCTGCGGCTTCTTTCCGATTGACGCGGTTACGCTTGACTATATGCGCCTTACCGGGCGCAGCGAAGAGCAGGTGGCGCTGGTGGAGGCCTATGCGAAAGCGCAGGGTATGTGGCGTCAGCCCGGAGATGAGCCGGTATTCACCAGCACCCTGGCGCTGGATATGAGCAGCGTCGAAGCGAGCCTTGCCGGACCGAAGCGCCCGCAGGACCGCGTAGCGCTCGGCGATGTTCCCCAGGCCTTTGCCGCCAGCACCGAGCTTGAAGTCAACCACGCGCAGAAAGATAAACGGCCAATCGACTATACGCTCAACGGACAGCAGTATTCGCTGCCTGACGGGGCGGTGGTGATTGCCGCTATCACCTCCTGTACTAACACGTCAAACCCCAGCGTCCTGATGGCCGCCGGCTTGCTGGCCAAAAAAGCCGTTGAGCGGGGTCTGAAACCGCAGCCGTGGGTGAAAGCGTCGCTGGCGCCCGGATCGAAGGTCGTTTCCGACTATCTGGCCCACGCAAAGCTGACGCCCTGGCTGGATGAGCTGGGCTTTAACCTGGTCGGTTATGGCTGTACCACCTGTATCGGTAACTCAGGCCCATTACCTGACCCGATTGAGCGTGCCATCAAGCAGGGCGATCTGACCGTCGGGGCGGTGCTCTCCGGGAACCGCAACTTTGAGGGACGCATTCATCCGCTGGTAAAAACCAACTGGCTGGCTTCGCCGCCGCTGGTGGTCGCCTACGCCCTGGCGGGGAATATGAATCTCGACCTGACCCGTGAGCCGTTAGGCACGGGGAAAGACGGCCAGCCGGTGTATCTGAAAGATATCTGGCCGAGCGGAATCGAAGTGGCGCAAGCGGTTGAGCAGGTATCAACGGAGATGTTCCGCAAAGAGTATGCCGAAGTGTTTGAAGGGACCGCCGAGTGGAAGGCGATAAAAGTGGATCGCTCTGATACCTACGACTGGCAGAATGATTCCACCTACATCCGCCTGTCGCCATTCTTTGATGAAATGGGCGTTGAGCCTAAACCGGTAGAGGATATTCACGGCGCGCGCATTCTCGCCATGTTGGGCGACTCGGTTACCACCGACCATATCTCCCCGGCGGGCAGCATTAAAGCCGATAGCCCTGCGGGCCGTTATCTGCAAAATCACGGCGTCGAACGTATTGATTTTAACTCCTACGGCTCCCGTCGCGGCAACCACGAAGTCATGATGCGCGGGACGTTTGCCAATATTCGTATTCGTAACGAAATGGTCCCCGGCGTGGAAGGGGGGATGACTCGTCATCTTCCGGATACTCAGCCGATCGCTATTTACGATGCCGCCATGCTCTACAAAGAAGAGGGGACGCCGCTGGCGGTGATCGCAGGCAAAGAGTACGGTTCCGGCTCCAGCCGCGACTGGGCGGCTAAAGGACCGCGTCTGCTCGGCGTCAGGGTGGTGATTGCCGAGTCCTTCGAGCGTATCCACCGCTCCAACCTGATTGGCATGGGGATCCTGCCGCTGGAGTTTCCGCAGGGGATGACGCGCAAAACGCTGGGGCTAAACGGCGAGGAGCGGATAGATATCAGCAACCTGCAGGCTTTGCAGCCAGGTATGACGGTGCCGGTCACGCTGACCCGCGCGGATGGTCGGCAGGAAGTGATTGATTGCCGCTGCCGTATCGATACCGCGACTGAGCTGACCTACTATCAGAACGACGGTATTTTGCACTATGTGATCCGCAATATGCTGTAAAGTCGCGTCTGATATAAAAAGGGCCAGCACAGGCTGGCCCTTCATTTTCAACGGCATTACTGACTCAGCAGGTGCCCCATTTTGGCGGCCTTGGTGTCCAGATAGTGCGCATTTTTCGGGTTGCGCCCCACAATCAGCGGCACGCGCTCCACAATATTGATTCCCGCTTCAGTGAGGATCTCGACCTTCTTCGGGTTGTTGGTCAGCAGGCGTACCTGGTCGACGTTGAGCAGCTTAAACATATCTGCGCACAGCGTGAAATCGCGCTCATCGGCGGCAAAGCCCAGCTGATGGTTGGCTTCAACGGTGTCATAGCCTTGATCCTGTAAAGCGTAGGCGCGGATTTTGTTAAGCAGGCCGATATTGCGCCCTTCCTGACGGTGGTACAGCAGGATGCCGCGTCCCTCTTCGGCAATATGCGACAGCGCCGCTTCCAGTTGAAATCCGCAATCACAGCGCAGGCTGAAAAGGGCGTCGCCCGTTAAACACTCAGAGTGTACGCGAGCCAGAACCGGGGATTGCCCCGAAATATCGCCAAAGACCAGCGCGACGTGATCCTGCCCGGTTGCCAGTTCTTCAAAACCCACCATGAGAAAATCGCCCCATGGGGTTGGCAGTTTGGCTTCTGCCACACGTTTAAGCTGCATGTGATTCTCCAGATTCTATCAGCACCTGACTGTGCTTCTGTTTGCCGCTATTTTGCCACAATGGCGCGACGTTCTCCTAATTGCGTAGGGTTACCTGCGCGCAAAGCGCACAAACGAACTACTTTCCGTTATGATATTGAGGTCAATGAAAAGGAGACGAGATGCTGTTGATTGCCAGACGAACCGCCGTTGGCGCGGCTCTGTTATTAATCATGCCCGCTGTGATTTGGATTACCGGCTGGAAATGGCATCCGGGGCTGTCGGCAGGAGCGATGAAGCTGCTGTACTGGATAACTGAAACGGTGACGCAACCCTGGGGGATTATCACGCACGTTATCTTATGTGCCTGGTTTCTGTGGTGCCTGCGTTTTCGTCTGCGAGCGGCGATAGTGCTGTTTCTCATTTTGGCCGCAGCGATACTGGTTGGGCAGGGGATGAAGTCGTGGCTCAAAGACCGCGTACAGGAGCCTCGTCCCTTTGTTATCTGGCTGGAACAGACGCGGCAGGTGCCGGTCACGCAATTCTACGCGTTGAAACGCAAAGATCGCGCTAAACTGGTGCATGAACAGCTGGCGCAAGAGCAGCAGATTCCTAAATTTTTGCGTAAGCACTGGCAAAAAGAGACCGGCTTCGCTTTCCCTTCTGGCCATACGATGTTCGCCGCCAGCTGGGCGCTGCTCGGCGTGGGCTTACTGTGGCCGCGCCGTCGCTGGGTCACCATTGCGCTGCTGCTGACGTGGGCGACGGCGGTGATGGGAAGCCGCCTGGCGCTGGGCATGCACTGGCCGCAGGACCTGATCGTCGCGACGCTGATCTCCTGGCTGCTGGTGACCCTGGCGACCTGGCTTGCCCAGCGGTTCTGCGGGCCGCTATCGCCGCCGGGAGAAGAGGCGCAGGATATTAAAAAAAGGGCGGCAGCGCCGGAATAATGTTGATATTAGCCGTATCAGGCCGCATATCCTTTACGGGTGTCATGCATTTCCATTTCACCGCTGCGGCGAAAATGATACTTTATAGGGCTGAACGCGGGATTTTTTCGCGCAACCCACAGAACGGGAAGTCATGTGAAATATTTTCTTATTTTCTTACTGGTGTTAGCCATCTTCGTCATTTCGGTGACCCTGGGCGCGCAGAATGACCAGTTGGTCACGTTCAACTATCTCCTCGCGCAGGGTGAGTTCCGTATTTCGACGCTGCTGGCCGTGCTTTTTGCTGCCGGTTTTGCTATCGGCTGGCTGATATGCGGCCTTTTCTGGCTGCGCGTTCGCGTCTCTCTGGCGCGCGCCGAGCGTAAAATTAAACGTCTGGAGCACCAGATCGCGCCAGCCAGCGCAACGCCTGCCGAAGCCGGCGTTCCTGCGGTGAAGGAATAATCATTTATGCTGGAGTTGTTGTTTCTGCTTTTGCCCGTGGCCGCAGCCTATGGCTGGTATATGGGGCGCAGAAGTGCACAACAGTCCAAACAGGACGATGCGAGCCGTCTGTCGCGTGATTACGTAACAGGGGTTAACTTCCTGCTGAGCAATCAGCAGGATAAAGCCGTCGATCTGTTCCTCGATATGCTGAAAGAGGACACCGGCACCGTCGAAGCCCACCTTACGCTGGGCAATCTCTTCCGCTCGCGCGGTGAGGTTGACCGCGCTATTCGCATCCATCAGAGCTTAATGGAAAGCGCCTCGTTAACCTACGACCAGCGCCTGCTGGCCGTCCAGCAGCTGGGGCGAGATTATATGGCCGCCGGGCTCTATGACCGGGCTGAGGGGATGTTTAAACAGCTGGTAGACGAAACGGATTTTCGCCTGAGCGCGCTGCAGCAGCTGCTGCAAATTTATCAGGCGACCAGCGACTGGCAGTCGGCGATAGAAGTGGCCGAACGTCTGGTTAAGCTGGGCAAAGATAAGCATCGCGGTGAAATCGCCAATTTCTGGTGTGAACTGGCGCTGCAGCAAATGGCGGGTAACGATCTCGACAAAGCGATGGCGCTGCTGAGGAAGGGCGCCGCCGCGGACCGCAATAGCGCTCGCGTCTCGATCATGATGGGCCGGGTCTGGATGGAAAAGGGCGACTATGCGAAAGCCGTAGAGAGCCTTGAGCGGGTGATTGAGCAGGATAAAGAGCTGGTGGGTGAAACCCTGGAGATGCTGCAAACCTGCTACCAGCAGTTGGGTAAAATCGACGAGTGGGAAGCATTTTTACGCCGCTGCGCAGAGGAAAATACCGGCGCGACAGCCGACCTGATGCTGGCGCAGATCCTTGAACAGCGGGAAGGTGCCGAGTCCGCGCAAAACTACGTGACTCGCCAGCTGGAGCGCCATCCGACGATGCGCGTGTTCCATAAGCTCATCGACTACCATATCAATGAAGCCGAAGAGGGGCGCGCGAAGGAGAGCCTGGGCGTTCTGCGCCATATGGTGGGCGAGCAGGTCCGCAGCAAACCGCGCTACCGCTGCCAGAAGTGTGGTTTTACCGCTCATACGCTGTACTGGCACTGTCCGTCCTGCCGGTCGTGGTCAACGATTAAGCCCATTCGCGGACTGGACGGGCAGTAAATTTAAAAAAAAAATCGCACTTTAGTTACAACATACTTGTGGGTATTTGCGTCATCTCCTCCAGCTATGGCGCACACGTCGTCCGGCAGGAAGGGAAATGCAGCCTGTTATTTTCGGCTTATCGCAGGTAGAATGCTGCCCGTTTACCTTTTTTGCGCCGAACCGGCGCTCATCAACAATTAAGGTCCGGTCATGACGTCTACTGCTACATCTTCTTCCCGCGTTGTCACATCCTCTCCCATCGTCGTTGCTCTCGATTATGATAACCGTGATAAAGCGCTGGCGTTTGTCGACCGTATCGACCCGCGCGACTGCCGCCTGAAGGTGGGCAAAGAGATGTTTACCCTGCTGGGGCCGCAGTTTGTTCGCGACCTGCACCAGCGCGGTTTTGAGGTTTTCCTCGATCTGAAGTTCCACGATATCCCGAATACCACGGCGCGTGCGGTCGCCGCCGCGGCAGAGCTGGGCGTCTGGATGGTCAACGTTCATGCCTCCGGCGGCGCGCGTATGATGACCGCCGCGCGTGAAGCCCTGCAGCCATTCGGAAAAGAGGCGCCGCTGCTGATTGCGGTCACGGTATTAACCAGCATGGAAGCCAGCGATCTGCTGGATCTGGGGATTACGCTTTCTCCGGCTGACTACGCCGCGAAGCTGGCGGCGCTGACCCAGCGCTGCGGACTGGATGGCGTAGTCTGCTCGGCGCAGGAAGCGGTTCGCTTTAAGCAAGAGCTGGGCCAGGCGTTCAGGCTGGTGACGCCCGGCATTCGACCACAAGGTAGCGATGCGGGTGACCAGCGGCGCATTATGACGCCGGAACAGGCGCAGGCGGCGGGGGTTGATTACATGGTGATTGGTCGTCCGGTAACGCAGTCTGCCGATCCTGCCGCCACCCTGCGCGGCATTAACGCATCGTTGAACACGGGGGCATGATGAACGATTCCAACAGCCGTCTGGTGTATTCAACGGACAGCGGCCGTATTGATGAACCCAAACCGGCGCAAGCGCGCCCGAAAGGGGACGGTATCGTACGTATACAGCGGCAGACCAGCGGGCGTAAGGGTAAGGGCGTATGCCTGATTAGCGGTATTGATGAAAGTGACGACGCGCTGGCGAAGCTTGCTGCCGAGCTGAAAAAGAAATGCGGCTGCGGCGGAGCGGTTAAGGATGGCGTGATTGAGATTCAGGGCGATAAGCGTGACTTGCTCAAATCGCTTCTGGAAGCCAAAGGCATGAAAGTTAAGCTGGCAGGCGGTTAATTAATAATAAGGCCACGATAAATATCGTGGCCTTCATTTTTGTGCTGGTGTACTCGTCAGCTAATATAAACTTTCATATTATTGTTCGTGGTTAATATTATTTACCCACCTGGTGGCCGATAATACCGCCGACTGCCGCGCCGCCCAGGGTGCCCAAGGTGCTACCGTCAGTTAATACCGCACCGCCTAGCGCACCGGCGCCTGCGCCGATAGCGGTGTTGCGGTCGCGTTTAGACCAGTTAGAACAAGCGCTCAGAGACATTGCAACAGTGACGGCCAGAACTACCGCGGCCATTTTTTTGTTCATTGAAGTCATCATTTTTTTTCTCCTGAATAATCTATTCATGGATACAACTTCCCTTAAGCATAGCTTGTTACTCTTGCTCAGGGGTTATTCCATGAAGCTTTAGTTCCGCAGGTGTTACTCTAATCACGCAGGTGATAGTTACTCCCTGTTATATCGCTAACATTAATTCTACTTTCTATAAATTTTTCAGGCAGGTAAAAAGTCTGAATTCAGGTGTCAGAAAAGTCTCAGACGATAGCGATGCCGGGCAGCCCCGGCAAAGTAAGAGCAGGATCAGGGGTGGTTAACGATATCGACGGCTAAACCGCATTCGATTAACTGGCTGCGCACGGCATCATTGAGATTATCGTCGGTGATAATACGGTTAAACCGTTCTATCGGCCCGAGCGGATAGGGATGAACCACGTTAAATTTAGAGCTATCGCTCAGCACAATCGCCTCACAGCCCTTTTCCAGCACCGCGTTAACCACGTCGGCGCGCATCATATCCCGTCCGGTAAATCCGGTTTCAGCCTGCCAGCCGTCAATGCCGATAAAGGCCTTGCTGAAGTGGACCTGCTGAATAAACTGGCGGGTCAGTGGGCCAACCATACTTTCGCTGCGCTTTTGATAAATCCCGCCCAGCAGGATCACTTCTCCGGGCGTCTCTTTCAGCAGATGCGCAATATAGCTGCTGACGGTGATGATGGTGATATCGCCGCGCTCGGCAAGCGTACGGGCGAGCAGGGCGTTGCAGCTCCCGTTCTCGATAAACACCGTTTCTCCGGACGAAACGCGCGTTGCGGCCCGCGCAGCCAGCTCTCGCTTAATGGCGAAGTTGGTCATCATGCGGGTTTCCACATCTTCGCTATCCAGCGGAACGGCGAAGCCGTGAGTACGGCGCAGATAGCTCTGCTTCTCGAGTGAATTCAAATCCTGGCGAATGGTGACTTCAGAGACACCGGTCATCTTCGCGAGATCGGCCACGCTCATACGGCCTTTGTCGATGACCATTTGCAAAATACTTTGTTGTCGGGCGTTCATAGCAACTTCGCAGTTAAGGGCTATTTGGGCGAGCGATCGGCCCTGGGTGGCCGATTGCGGCGATGGAGATTATCAAATTTCCCACGGGGCTTTAGGCTGACCGGGTTTATTTTCCTGTTCGTCGCTGGAAAGCGCCTGCAGCTCAGCTTTGAGGATTTCCAGATTATGGATCGCGGAGTGATAATCCCCGGCAACCAGAATATCCAGCACGGTATCGATTCGTTGGGCGAGCAGGCGGGCATTCAGATCTGACATGGCGTTATCCTGGTTACAAATATGAATAAAATCAATGATGCTAAAAACGGATGAAAAAGAGAAGCGAAAAAAACGCACAAACTAATCCATCTACGATGATTCGTAGGCAACGCGCAGAAAAACAGCTGGAAGGGATAAAAATGCGGCTCCGTTTAAGGGAGCCGCACAGGGCAGTTATCAGGCGGCAGGACGCGCAATCACGCTACGGGTTTCCATACGGACTTCGGCAATCGTCACATCGATAACATCCGTGACTTTGTAGACGACTTCGCCTTTAATCTGCACGGTGCCGTTTTCCTGGCTGCACACCAGCTCATCGCGCACGGCGTGAAGGAACGGCGCCGGGATAAAGGCAACCGCGCCGTTATCAACCAGGCGCACGCGCATGCCGCCGCGGCTGACATCAATAATCTCAGCCGCAAAGCGGGTAGAGGTACCGGCCTGCGGATTCAGATAGCGGGCGTACAGCCAGTCTCCGACATCGCGCTCCGCCATGCGGTTGAGGCGGCGGCGTTCAGCCATTTGTATCGCAACATCATCCTGCGGACGGGAGATCGCTTCCCCTTTAATAATCGCTTTCAGCAGACGATGGTTGATCATATCGCCGTACTTACGGATCGGGGAGGTCCAGGTCGCATAGGCCTCAAGACCGAGGCCGAAGTGCGGGCCCGGCTCGGTGCTAATTTCTGCAAACGACTGGAAGCGGCGAATACGGCTGTCGAGGAAACCGGACGGCTGCGCGTCCAGCTCGCGACGCAGCTTGCAGAAGCCTTCCAGCGTCAGCACTTCCACCGGGTCAACGTGCACGTCGTGCGTCTTCAGTAAGGCCGCGAGCTGTTCGGTGTTGGCCGGATCGAATCCGGTATGCACGTTATAAACGCCGAACCCGAGCTTATCGCGCAGCACGCGGGCGGCGCAGATGTTGGCGGCGATCATTGACTCTTCAACGATACGGTTAGCGATGCGGCGCGGTTCGGCAACGATATCCAGCACTTCGCCTTTTTCGCCCAACACAAAGCGATAATCCGGGCGGTCTTTGAACACCAGCGCGTGGTTTTTACGCCATTCGCTACGACGCAGGCAGACCTCCTGCAGCAGTTTAATTTGCCGGGCGATAGTCTCGCTGTCCGGCTGCCAGCTGCCGTTGTTTTCCAGCCAGTCGGAAACATCATCGTAGGCCAGCTTCGCTTTCGACTCGATGGTCGCCGCGAAGAACTGAATATCGTCTTCGATGGTTCCGTCATCAGCGAGGATCATGCGGCAGGCCAGCACTGGGCGAACCGCGTTGGGGCGCAGAGAGCAGAGGTCGTCCGAGAGCTCGCGCGGCAGCATCGGAATGTTGAAGCCAGGCAGATAGTTGGTAAAGGCGCGAATTTTCGCCGTGTTGTCCAGCTTGCTGCCTTCGGCAATCCAGGCGGTCGGATCGGCGATAGCGACAGTCAGGTGCAGTTTACCGTCAGCGTTCTGCTCGACGTACAGCGCATCGTCCATATCTTCGGTGCTGGCGCTATCGATGGTCACGAAAGCCAGTTCCGTTAAATCGCGGCGGTCCAGACCTTCATCAAGCATCTCGGTCGCCACGCCGTCCGGCGCTTCTTTTTCCAGATTGTGACGCGCCAGGGTGACCCACCATGGTACGAAATGATCGTCGCCGTAGGTAATGTACTGGGTGAGCTCAGCGTAGAAACCACGGTCGCCTTTCAGCGGATGACGGCGCATTTCGGCAACGGCCCAGTCACCCTCTTTAAAATCATGCTCTACGCCGCGCGCGGCGCGGCAGGGAATGGCATCTTTCAGCAGCGGATGGTCAGGAACGATAGAAAGACGATCGTCTTTTTTATGAACTTTGCCGACAAAACGCGTCAGGAACGGCTCAACCAGTTCTTCCGGTTCAGCGCTTTCGCGTTCTTTTTCAGTATTGACCACGGCGATAATACGATCGCCATGCATCACTTTTTTCATTTGCGGCGGCGGAATGAAATAGCTTTTCTGCGAGTCGACTTCGAGGAAGCCAAACCCTTTTTCCGTCCCCTTAACGACCCCTTCAACGCGCGGAGTCTGGGAATGCAGTTGCTGTTTAAGCTGCGCTAGCAGCGGGTTGTCCTGAAACATAATTTCGTATTTTCGTGGCTAAAAGAGCGGCTGACATTTTTACGCGAATATGCCTGCCGCAGCAAGCGCTGTTTCAGCAATTTACGTCTCCTGACCTACATTGCCGAGGGCGATTTTCAGCCGATTCATCCAACCGCACAGCCCGCACCAGGCGAGAAGATCGATAGCCGCGCTGCGGGAAAGCCCGTATTCAGTGAGGGGAGTTAGCTGGGCGGCGCTGAAGCGGTCGGGCGCGCGGGTTAAAAGCTGTACAGATTGTAAAAGCTGGCGCTCAATTGACGGGGTGTCTCCCCATGCCTGGACGCCGGATTCATTACCGCGCAAAGCGTCCGTGAGATCGGCCAAATCTGGACATCGCGAAGCCCAGGCGTTAAAGCAGCTGACGCTGCCATTAATCCGCGCGGCTATCAGCGCCACCTGCGCGGCGAACGGCTGTTGGCCGCTAAGATGGGTCAGAAGCTGTTCCTGTAGCGCCAGCGGAGGTTCCTGGGCCGCCAGCAGCGGAGCCAGTTCGAAAAGGCCCGGATGTTTTTGCCAGTTCGCTAAAAGAGACTGGCGATCATCGTCGGCATAGCGCAAGTCGGAATCGTCAAGCCCTGGCTGCCAATCACTCCCCCTCGTGTCGAAAAGCGCTTCCGGAGCATCTTCCTGCTGCGGCATGCCGGGGATCCAGCGCACCGGGTAGCCCAGCGCGGCATGGAATGCGGCGATAGCGCGAGCCTGGAAGCTGATAAAGCCAATGATCTGATTGATGAGGATAATATCGCGACTGGTCAGCCCAACTTCATCTAGCTGGCTGCGGGAGAGTGCGTTAATCAGCGAAGGAGAGCTCGCGAGCTGGCGTGCGTACTGGGTAATCTGCGCCAGGCGACGGTTGCTCTCGCGCGAGGAGTCCGGACCGGGAAGCGGCGCCAGCCGGGCGGCGTAGTGATTGCACAGGCGCTGTACGCCATAAACCTGGGCGACGGTCAGCGCCGTACTCAGCCGATCGTAGGCGCTAAACGTCTGCAGACGATTAACCGTCACTGACGTGGGGAAGAGGACATCTGCCAGCCGCCGGGCGGGCGTAAGCCAGCGCGCATGCGCCTCGAGCAGCTCTTCGGGGAGCGTCAGATCGAGTAGAAAACGATCTTCGACGTGGGCGGCTTCTGGGACGAGCGGCAATACATCCACCGGGCAGATTGTTGACTGGGTCTCATGATACCAGTGGTTTTTGCCGTAAACGCGGCGTTGCTCCATGGGCGTTCCTTGTTCGGTATGTGGCAAACCGCCGTTTCGCGGTCATGCTATGCGGAACTATCCTGGCTTAACCCTGGAGCGGGAGAAAATATTGATACGTGCTAACAAATAGCGGATTGGAATAACAGCAGGAAAGCGCGGGGGAAAGAACCCTCCTCACGGATGCGAGGAGGGTGAAGAACTTATTTCAGTTCCAGCTCGTTCATCGCGGCGATGCTGAAGCCGCCGTCAACGTGAACGACTTCGCCGGAGATGCCGGCAGACAGGTCGGAGCACAGGAAGGCTGCGCTGTTGCCGACGTCTTCAGTGGTGACGGTGCGACGGATCGGGGTGACCGCTTCGCAGTGCGCCAGCATCTTACGGAAATCTTTAATACCGGATGCCGCCAGGGTACGGATCGGACCGGCGGAGATGGCGTTGACGCGAACGCCTTCCGGGCCCATGGCGTTCGCCATGTAGCGCACGTTAGCTTCAAGAGAGGCTTTCGCCAGGCCCATCACGTTGTAGTTCGGGATGGCGCGCTCTGCGCCCAGGTAGGAGAGCGTCAGCAGGGCGGAGCCCGGGTTCAGCATCCCGCGGCAGGCTTTCGCCATCGCCACAAAGCTGTAGGCGCTGATATCGTGAGCGATTTTGAAACCTTCACGAGTCACCGCGTTAACGTAGTCGCCGTCCAGCTGGTCTGCTGGCGCAAAGCCGATGGAGTGAATGAAACCGTCGAACTTCGGCCATACTTTTGCCAGTTCGGTGAACAGAGACTCGATGCTCTCATCTTCCGCGACATCGCACGGCAGGACGATATTAGAGCCCAGCGCGGCGGCAAATTCTTCCACACGACCTTTCAGTTTGTCGTTCTGATAGGTGAACGCCAGTTCAGCCCCTTCACGGTGCATGGCTTGCGCGATGCCGTAGGCGATGGACAGTTTGCTGGCAAGGCCAGTCAACAGAATGCGCTTACCGGAAAGAAAACCCATAGCTTTTAATCCTTATCGTTATTGCGTATTTTTACTTTAACAATCATTAAGTTAGCGTTGTCATTTCAAAATAACTCAAATTTAGCCGGGAATTATATCCCACTGACGACCCCTTGTGTCACGATATTTTTCTGCCATTCGCCACGTCATATCGCGCTTTGGCTACCGTGTATACAAGAGTATACCATCTGAAATTGCGGCGACGCGGCGCTAGCGGCGAACGATTTCCGCCAGTAAAAGTCGGGCGTCCGCAGACTGCGGTAACAGCTCGCCTGGCGATTCGTCCTGCCACCAGATCCCGAAGCCGGCCTGATAAACCGCGTCAGCCAGCCGCCAGCTACCCTGGAGAATCCATGCGATGCCCTCCGCGGCGGGCCGCTGTCCTTCCGCGATGACGTTCACGCGCGCCGCGGCGCGCGTGCGCTGGGTCATAATATTGAAGTCCAGACCGCGTCCGCTGATGCCTTCGCTGGCAATAGGCCACTCGCCGGCAAACGCCCACGGTTGCCAGCGCTCAAGGCGCTGGGCGATATCATCGCCCCGTAGCCACAGCGGCTGTCCCTCAAGCAGGGTGATGACCCGGTCAACGCCGGGAAAAGGGGAGAACGGACCGTCGTTTTCCAGCGTGGCGATACTGGCGCGCCAGAGGAACGGCGCGTCCGGCGAGGCAATGCTGACGATTTCGCGCGTTTCCCCGCGGCCATTTTTCCACGGCGTCACGGGCAGGGTAGAAAATTGAACCGGATCAATCATCGAAGTTTACGCCTCAGATTATTTGCCGTCTTTACGCCAGGCATCGGCAGTGAGCGCCTCGCCGAAATGGCCGGCAATCAGGCGTTTCGTCAGGTCGTGCAGCGGAGAGGCCAGCACGTCCGCGGTACTGCCGCGTTCGACCACTTCCCCTTGATGCATCACCAGCACCTGATCGCTGATGTGCTTCATCATGCCCAGATGCTGAGTCACGTAAATATAGGAGATACCTTGTTTTTCCTGCAGCTCCAGCATCAGGTTAATCAGCTGCGAGCGCATTGACATATCCAGCGACGCCAGCGCTTCATCGCAGACGATGACCTTCGGGCGCAGGATCAGCGCGCGCGCCAGGCCCAGACGTTGTTTCTGTCCCGGCGCCAGCATATGCGGGTAGTAGCTGACGTGGTCCGGCAGCAGGCCGACCATGCGCAACGTTTCGATAATCTGCTTCTGCCGCGCTTCGGGTTCGAGGTCGGTATTCAGGCGCAGCGGAAAATCGAGGATTTGCGAAATGCGCTGCCGGGGATTGAGCGAGGTCGACGGATCCTGAAAGATCATGCGAATCTTCTGGCTGCGAAAAGAGTAATCGCCAAACGCCAGCGGGCGATCGTCAATCAGCAGTTCGCCGGTGCTGGGTTCGACCATTCCGGCGAGCATTTTCGCCAGCGTTGACTTGCCGGAACCGTTCTCGCCGATAATCGCCAGGGTCTGGCGCTCGCGCAGGGTAAAGCTTAGTGGCTTGACCGCTTCCACCGTTTGCCGATGAAACCAGCCGGTGCGGTAGCGAAAGGTCTTACTCAGATTGCGCACTTCAAGCAATGTTTCGACCATTTCACTCTTTCTCCATGTTCAGCGGGAAATGACAGGCATAGAGGTGGTTACGTGCGCCTACCAGCCGGGGCGTTTCGATACATTCGCGCTGGGCATAAGGGCAGCGCGGCCCGAGCCGGCAGCCGATGGGCAGCTGTTCGAGCAGTGGGATCGCCCCCGGCAGGGTATTGAGCCGGCTCTTGTGCGGCATGGCGCTACCGAAATCGGGAATCGCCCGAATCAGCGCCTGGGTGTAGGGGTGATGAGGAATCGTCACCAGCTCTTCGCTCGGTGCGGTTTCCACCGTCTGCCCGCAGTACATCACGTTGATTTTGTCCGCCCATTTACTGAGCATCTGCATATCGTGACTGATCAGCAAAATGGTGGTGTTGTTGTTTTGGTTTAACCGCGTTAGCAGGCGGATAATTTGCGCCTGCGTTGTGGGCTCCATGGCGTTGGTCGGCTCGTCGGCGATCAGCAGCCGCGGCTGGTTAGCCAGCGCGATGGCGATCATGACCTTCTGGCACTCTCCGTCCGTCAGCTCATAGGGGAAGCTGCGCATCGCATCTTTATGGTCTTTAATCCCCACGCGGTGCAGAAGCTCGATGGCGCGCCGCTTGCGCCAGCCCAGGCGCTGCCACCAGCGTCCTTTAAAGGTCCAGCCGGGGATATTCTGCGTCAGCTGCTGGCCGATACGTTCGGAAGGGTCGAGACAGGATTGCGGCTCCTGAAAAATCATCGAGACGTTGTGGCCCACCAGCTTACGCCGCTCGCGCACCGACAGACGCAGCAGATCGATATCATCGAAGCGCATGCGGTCGGCGGTCACCCGCCAGTTGTCCTTGGTGACGCCGCAAATCGCTTTAGCTATAAGGCTTTTACCCGAGCCGGACTCCCCGACGAGGCCGCGTATTTCCCCCTCGGCGAGAGTCAGGCTGACGCGATCGACGGCTTTTACCCAGCCTTCGCTGGTCTTGAACTCAATGGTTAAATTTCGGATATCGAGTAACGGCATTATTCCACCCCGGCGATGATGGCGCGGCGGATCCCGTCGCCCAGCAGATTAACCAGCAGGACGCTTATCATGATTGCCGCGCCCGGCAGCATCACCGTCCACGGCGCCACGTAAATCAGCTCCAGCGCGTCGCCGAGCATCGCTCCCCATTCGGGAGAAGGAAGCTGCGCGCCGAGGTCGAGGAAGCCCAGCGCGGCGATATCGAGGATCGCCATCGACAGCGCGCGGGTGATCTCAGTGACCAGGCCAGAGGTAATGTTCGGCAGCACCGCGAACCATAAAATATTTAGCGTCGAGGCTCCGTCAAGGCGGGCGGCGATAACGTACTCTTTTTCCAGTTCGTCATGCACCATGCTGTAAACCGAACGCACCATCCGCGGCAGAAGCGCCAGCCAGACGGCGAACATCGCGTGGCTGAGGTGCGGCCCGGCGAAGGCGACCACGATAATGGCCAGCAGCAGGGACGGGATCGACAGCAGCGTGTCAAGAATATGGTTCATCACCGCCGACCGCAGGCCGTGAGTGGACCCGGCAATCACGCCGAGCACCAGCCCCAGCAGGGCGGCGCCGAGCGTTACCACAAATGCGCCGCCGACCGTTGGCGCCGCACCGCTCAGCAGGCGGCTCAGGACATCGCGACCGAGATCGTCAGTACCGAGAAAGAACGACACTTCGCCGTACCGCGACCATGACGGCGGCAGCAGCTGATAGCCGAGGAACTGCTGGTCGATGCCGTAAGGGGCGAACCAGCCGCCGAAAACGCACAGTAGCGCCAGCGCCGCGCAGCCGTACAGGCCGATCATCGCGGTCGTATCGCCGTAGAATTTTCGCCATACGGTGCGCAGCGCGCCAGGCGGGCGCTTCTCCAGATAGACGCTATCGTAGGGCATACCATTCCTTATGTTTCAGTGGGTTTGCCATCGCACCCAAAATATCGGATATCACGTTCACAATAATCACCAGCGCGCCGATGACCATCACGCCCGCCGAGATCGCGGCGTAGTCCTGTTGACGAATGGCGTTGATGAGCCAGCGGCCGAGCCCCGGCCAGCTAAAGACCATTTCGGTAATCATCGCCAGCGTTAGCATGGTGGAGAACTGCAGCCCCAGGCGTGGGATCACCGGCGGTAGGGCGTTGTGCAGGACGTGGCGGTGTAAAATTGTCCGCCGCGATACGCCGCGGGTGGCGGCGGCTTTGACATAGTTGGTGTCGTACACTTCGCTGGTGCTGATGCGCATCAGACGGATCACTTCCGTCGTCGGCGCCACCGCCAGGGTCAGTACCGGCAGCACCATGTGCCGCGCCGCGCTGACGATCATTTCATGACGCCACGGCGAATCAGAGAGCCATGCGTCGATCAGCGCAAAGCCGGTGACCGATTTCACTTCATAGAGAAGGTCGAAGCGCCCGGAAACCGGAAACCAGCCCAGGGTGAGGGAGAAGAACAGGGTCAGCAGCAGCGCTAGCCAGAAGACGGGAATCGAAAAGCCCAGCAGCGCCAGGGCGCTGATCAGGGTATCTGGCCACTTATTGCGCATGATCCCCGCCAGCATACCGACGGGGATCCCGATCACCAGCGCAAAACCGAAGGCGAGGATACAGAGCTCCATGGTAGCGGGAAAGACCTCTTTAAGCTGTTCGGAAATCAGCTGTCCGTTGATGCTGGAAACGCCGAAATCCCAGTGCAGCACCCCCTCAAACCAGAAGAGCCAGGCGTTCCACAGGGAGGCGCCCTGTAGCGGCGCGTGGGGCGTAAAGTAGCTCAGGCTAAAACCGACAAAGGTCAGCAGGAAGAGGGTAATCAGCAGCAGCAGCAGGCGACGCAGGGTAAAAATAATCATGGTTTTTTCACCTCGTCTTCTTTTTCCCGCGAGACGCCTGCAAAAGAGGCGTTGCCAAACGGGCTCAGCACCAGGCCTTTCATATCGTAACGATAGGCCTGTAAACGCAGGGAGGAGGCCAGCGGCAGCACCGGTAGTTCATCGGCAAGAATGCGCTGCGCCTCTTTATAGGCTTCGATGCGCGAGGCCAGCTGCTGCGAAGTGAGCGCCTTTTGCAGCACCTCGTCGAATTCGCGATGACACCAGTGAGCATAGTTGGTTTGCGAGGCAATCGCCGCGCAGCTCAAGAGCGGACGGAAAAAACTGTCCGGATCGTTACTGTCCGTTGCCCAGCCGGAAAGCGTCAGGTCGTGGTTCATATCCATTAATCTGGCCTCCTGAAAACGGCCTTCGACCGGCATAATAATCACCTTCACGCCAATTTGCGCCATATCCGCCTGGATAAGCTCGGCGGTTTTTAGCGGGCTGGGGTTCCAGGCCTGCGAGCTGGTGGGCACCCACAGCTTAAGCGTGAGCTTTTCCAGCCCCAGGGCTTTCAGCCGGGCGCGGGCTTCGGTGGGGTTATATTCGGTGATCCTGGCTTCGTTATCGTAGGCCCATGAAGCGCGAGGCAGCATGGACGCCGCGGTTTCCGCCGTGCCGTAGTAGATCGACTGCATCAGGCGCTGGTTGTTGATGGCCAGCGCCAGCGCGTGGCGTACCTCCGGGTTATCGAGCGGCGCCTTAGCGGTGTTAAACGCCAGCCAGGCGATATTCATTCCCGGACGCAGGGTCAGGCGCAGGCGCGGGTCATCGCGCAGAATAGAGAGCTGGCTTGCGGCGGGCCAGGCCAGCACGTCGCACTCGCCGGTCAGCAGTTTCGACAAGCGACCGGTGCCGCCGGAGCCGAGATCGACCACCACCTGCGGCATCAGCGGTTTACCGCGCCAGTAGGCCGGATGGCGCTGCAAGCGGATGTACTGACCGCTGCGGTACTCCGCCAGCTGGAACGGACCGGTGCCGACCGGTTGCCGATCGATCATTTCCTGACGATCGCTCTGCGCCAGCTTCGCGGCATACTCTGCCGACATCACCGAGGCGTAGTGGGTGGCCAGGTGCCAGAGGAACGAGGCGTCCGGGCGTTTGAGGCGAAACTCCACGCTATGACTATCCAGCTTCCGCACGCTTTCCACGCTGTCGGCAAACTGTAAGCTATCGAAATAGGGGAAGCTGCTGCCGTTAACGTTGTGCCACGGGTGGTCGCGATTAAAAATGCGGCCAAAGGTGAAAATCACGTCATCGGCATTAAAATTGCGGGTCGGTTTGAACCAGGCGGTGGTCTGGAAAGGCACGTTGTTGCGCAGATGGAAGCGGTAAGTTGCGCCGTTGTCCAGCACCTCCCAGCTTTCAGCCAGTTCGGGGACCAGACGATAGGTATAAGGATCGACATCAAGCAGGCGGTCGTAGAGCTGGGCTGCCAGGGTATCGACGATCAGGCCGCTGCTGACTTTTTGTGGGTTAAAGGTGTTGACCTGACCGCTGACGCAATACACAAAGCCGCTATCGCGAATGTCGGCGTGCGCAGGCAGCGCGGGCGCGGCAAAAGCTTGCCCGCACAGCATAGATACCGCTGCCAGGAGAGAAGACAATTTCAGGCGCATAGTTTCTTTTTGATTATAGAGCAAGGCTCTATCTTATTAATATTAAATAACATTTACCACCACCTTATTGCTTATGGAGATAATATAAGCGATGGTTGCGTCGGTTATTTGACCAACGGATTCAAGTTCATACCGCTTATTAACTTCGAGTATACCTCGTAAATCACCCGACGTTTGGCATCAGGCAAGCAAGGGGTTGAGCAACGCGTATTTTCGATTCATCTGCTGCACGGCTTGAGGATGCTATGGGTATTGAGCATGGCGCTTATTTGCGTCGCAGCCCCGATATTCGCCACATGGTATCTTTTTATTTGCGGTTTCTCCAGCGAGCCGTATCCGCACGGCTCGCTGGATGTTGAGGCGTTAGAGGGGAAGGAGGCGGTTATAGCGGGCGATATAATCTTTGGGATTTATTTCCAGCTTTCCACCATCGTGATGGATGGCGACATAGGTACGCAGGACCAGGCCGCTGTTCTGCGGCGTAATTGTCCAGCCCTGTTGACGATATGAATCTTCGGTTGAGCGGATAAGCAGGTCCGAAAAGATCATCATGACCGAAAGCGCCGGCGCGCGGTGGCTTTTCATGGTATGGACCAGGCTGACGTGCGCCGCATAGCGGCCAAGCGTAGAAGGATTAACCGGAATCATCTTTATTTTCAGTCCATTGAGTCATGATGCGCCGATGATAGTTCACATGAAGATATCTTGCTAGTTACAATTTTTTAACTACATGGGAACCGGCTCCCGCGTAGTCAAACGCCATTTTCCACGGCACAGGTCGCTTGCGGGAAGAAATCTCAATGTGACGCTGTCACTTTTAGTCCGTGAGCGGCGTGAATTCATAAAGCGCCAGCGCGTTGCTCTCCAGCGTGTCGACAAGCTGCCAGCGGTCGCTATCCGGCGTCTCTTCGCTGACGCGCAGCGCCGGGCGCGCCCGGTGCATCAGCCAGCGATAGTCCTCCTCGTCCGGCCCGCTTTGGCTGCGAAAGGCCTCGAATAGCGGGAAGAGCGCGCCATGGTGCTGATCGAACAGATGCTGTTTGATTCGCCAGCGCCCCTCAAGGCCGAGGAGCCGCACGCTCCAGGGCTGACTGAAGCGCTGGGTAAACGCCTCCTCGCTGGAGAGCCAGGGGTTGAACACCACCGTGTTGCGCAGCAGCAGCTGATAATGGCCGTGATGGCGCAACAGCAGCAAGTTCTTGTCGTTGATCAACACCTCGCCCCGCAGTCTGCGCCATAGCCACAATACCCAGTAGACCGGTCGCGGCAGACCGTGGAGATAGTGCAGCGCCAGACTGGAGGTATCCAGCTTGCCGTTAGCCCGGGCTTCTCCCTGCAATCCGGAATTCAGCCAGAACCCTGCCAGCCAAACCCGATCCGCCAGTCCCAGCAAATTATCCATCAGCAGCGCGCCGCGAAAGAAACGGCCGTTGGTATCGCGGGTATCACCGGTGAGGGTATTCCACGAGAGCAGCCAAAGCGGCAGCAGGAGATGCCGCTGGCGTAGGGCGCTATGGAGCTTGCGTAATTTGTGTACCGGATAGTTTTCGCTGGCGGCCAGCTTCTGGCTGTCAATCTGCGCCAGATCCAGCAGTTCGTTGGCATCGGCCTGGCAGGCAAGAAAATCCGCCTCGGCCAGCAGCGGTGAGCGCAGAAGGGGATCGTCCTCTACCTGTTGGGGAAAACGGTGCCAGATCCCCAGCGCCGACTGCGGCGATAGCCTCTGCAGGATCGCTTTTTGTTGCCGCCAGGCGTGCTGGCGCGCCTCATCGCTGGCCTGGGGGGACCAGTGCCAGACGAAGCGCCAGCTGGCCAGGGTTGTCGGCGGAAAATGGTTGGCGGAGAGCCGCAGAAAGCGTTGCAGCAGATCGCCGCGGGTGGTGAGCCCGGTATGCAGTATGACCGCCCAGCCCATTGTCGCCAGCCAGCTAAATATGCGCTGCAGATTATACCAGCAGGCGTAGCCGGCCATTTGCGGATCGTCCCAGCCGGTGCTGAACAGACGGCTGCTGAGAAACGGATCGTGAATATCGATGGCGAATATCGGCAGCGCGCCGTGCAGCTGTTCCAGCTCGCGGCGGACATCCTCGCGCAGCAGATCGTCCAGTTCACGAACGGTCACGACCATGCGGGTGTGACGCAGCGGCGTGGCACGCGCCGGCAGTTCACGCACATCAAGATGGCGGGTTTGCTGGGGATTGAGCCGCAGCGGCGGGCTATCCAGGCCGTTGGTTTGTGGCGCATTGAGCCGGGCGTACAGCCGATCGATTGACACCGGCTGCCATCGCTCGGTCTGCTGTAGGTGCGGGCGGGGAGATTCGACCGGCTTCTGCGGGTGCTGCTGGCGGAACTGGCGCGGCGTCAGGCCGTGCTCGCGTTTAAACAGGTCGCTCATCACCCGGCTGCTGGCGAAGCCATGCTGCTGGGCGATCTGCTGCACCGACCTGCGCGTGGCCGTCAGTTGCTCGGCGGCCTTGCGCAGGCGCAGCCCGGTAATGTACTGCATAAAGCTGACGCCTACCTCTTTGCGGAACAGACGCGACAGCCAGGCCTCGGAAACAAACTCCGCGGCGGCAATCTCCTGCAGCGACAGGCGCCGTTGATAGTTGGCGTCGATTCGCGCCACCACTCGGTTAATTCGCTGACTCCAGCGTTCGGCGCCGCGAGGCGCCTGGGCGGTCAGAGGACGGCTGAAGCGTGACGCCAGCAGAAGGGCGATTTCGCTAAGCCAGCGGTTGGCCTCCAGCCGATAGTGGGCCTGCGGATTGACCAGGCCGAGGACCAGCAGCTGGCGCATCAGATAACGTAGCGTGTCCTCGGCATCGCGCGTTTCGCTGCTGATCTGGTAGCCGGCCGCAAAAAAATCGCCATCAAGGCGCGTTAGCCACCCGGCGCTGAGCGACAGCGTCATCACTACATTCGCCGTCTTGCTGCTCAGGCGCCAGCGGTGGCTGCGGTTGACTATCGCCAGCTCATCCTGCTGAAGGTATCGACCCGTCTCTTCATTGTGGAGCTCGGCGCTGCCCTCCAGCAGCCATATCAACGTCAGCGCATCGGTTTCCTCTTCGCGACACTGACGGATATCACGAACCGCTACCTGAAAGTCGCCTGAATGATGGTCCACCGTCGCCTCCTGGAGACAAAAAACAGCACGTCATTTTTTGTCATAACCGTTTTGTATGAAAAACACTCATTAATAATCCGTCACTATAAAACAAAAAAGCGCATTTTAAAGCCGTCAGGGATGCATAAACTCGAAAGTGTCGTGCATACACAACACAGGAATAATAAAAATGACACACCCGATTATTGAGGCATTACAGGTTAACGAGGCGCAGTTTGTCGCGCTTCGCCGCCGTTTCCATCAACAGCCGGAAATCGGTTTTGAAGAGCATAAAACCAGCGAAGAGGTTGCCCGCCTGCTCGGCGAATGGGGCTATCAGGTTCACCGTGGTCTGGCGGGCACCGGCGTGGTCGCTACCTTAAGCGCGGGCGACGGCAAAAAACGCCTGGGGCTAAGGGCGGATATGGACGCGCTGCCGATGCAGGAGATGAGCGGCAAGGCGTGGGCCAGCCGGGTCGATGGACGTTTTCACGGCTGCGGCCACGACGGCCATACCACCACGCTATTGTACGCCGCGGAATATCTGGCGCGTACCCGACAGTTTAACGGCACGCTACAGCTTATTTTTCAGCCCGCCGAAGAGCTGCTCTACGGCGGTCGGGTCATGCTCGAAGACGGCCTGTTTGACCAGTTTCCCTGCGATGCCATTTTTGGCCTGCATAATATGCCGGGGCAGCCGTTAGGTAGAGTTGGCCTGCGCGATGGAGCGATGATGGCCTCCTCGGACACTCTCCATATTGAAGTCAAAGGGGTGGGCGGCCACGGCGCGGTGCCGGAGCATACCGTCGACGCCACGCTGGTGGCCTGTCATATCACTCTGGCGCTGCAATCGATTGTTTCCCGCAACATCACGCCGTTTGAACCGGCGGTGGTGACCGTGGGCAGCATTCAGGCCGGGCACGCGCCGAACATTATCAACGACAAGGTGTTAATGAAGCTCACGGTTCGCACCTTGAACGAACAGGTTCGCGAGACCGTCCTGCAGCGCATCCACGATATCGCCGTCGCTCAGGCCGAGAGCTTTAACGCCAGCGCCGCCTTAACCCACGTAAACGGTAGCCCGGTTTTAAGGAACGATCCGGTAGCCAATGAGATGGTACGCACGGTGGCGACCGCGCTGTTTGGCGAGGCGCAGGTCGGCGAGGTGAAACCGTTTATGGGCAGCGAAGACTTTGCTTTTATGCTTGAGCGCAATCCGAACGGCTGCTATTTCACCCTCGGGGCCGGGGACGAAGCGGATCGCTGCATGGTGCATAACCCCGGATACGACTTCAACGATGCGCTGTTGCTGAAAGGCGCCGCGCTGTGGTGCGCCCTGACGGAACACTACTTGCGTTAATGTCCGCAACGAAGAGGACCCTGCTATGAGTTCTGTATCGCTAAGCGAAGCGCAGTTCGTCGGCACCGATCGTCTGCTGGCGGGTATTGTATTGAGCGTTCTGACCTTCTGGCTGTTTGCCCAGTCGGTGATTAACGTGGTTCCGGCGATGAAAAGCAGCCTCGATATTTCGCTGGAAACCCTGACCCTGGCGGTGAGCCTGAGCGCCTTATTCAGTGGCTGCTTCGTGGTCGCCAGCGGCGGTCTGGCGGATAAATTCGGCCGCATGCGTATGACCTCGTTCGGCCTGATCCTCAGCATTGTCGGCAGCGCGATGCTGGTGCTGTCGCAGGGGCCCGCGCTGTTCCTGGCCGGGCGCGTTTTACAGGGGCTGTCGGCCGCCTGCATCATGCCGGCGACGCTGGCGTTAATTAAAACCTGGTACGAGGGCAAAGCGCGCCAGCGGGCGGTCAGCTTCTGGGTCATCGGCTCCTGGGGCGGCAGCGGGCTGTGCTCGTTTGTCGGCGGGGCGATTGCTACCGGACTGGGCTGGCGCTGGATCTTTGTTTTCTCCATCGCGGTAGCGCTGGCGGCGCTGTTGTTGCTGCGCGGTACGCCGGAAAGCCGTAGCGCCAGCGCGCAGCAGCATAAGCTGGACATCAGCGGCCTGATTAGCCTGATCCTTGCGCTGGTGCTGTTAAATCTGTTTATCAGCAAAGGCCACGGCTGGGGCTGGACCAGCGCAACCTCGCTGGCGATGCTGGCCGGCGCGCTGGCCTCGGGGCTGTTTTTTATCCGCAACGGCCAGCGTAAGGGCGACGCGGCGCTGATTGATTTCGCGCTGTTTCGCAACCGGGCCTACAGCGCGGCGGTGCTGTCAAACTTTATGCTCAACGGCGCCATCGGTACCATGATGATTGCCAGTATCTGGCTCCAGCAGGGGCATCATCTGAGCCCGCTGGAGAGCGGCATGATGACGCTTGGCTACCTGGTCACCGTGCTGGCGATGATCCGCGTCGGCGAGAAGCTATTGCAACGCTACGGCGCGCGTCTGCCGATGATGACCGGCCCGGTCTTTACCGCCGTTGGCATTCTGCTTATCTCCTGTACCTTTCTCGATAAATCGACCTATATCGTCACGGTCTTTTTCAGCAACGTGCTGTTTGGCTTTGGGCTGGGCTGCTACGCCACCCCGTCAACGGATACCGCGGTGGTCAACGCTCCTGAGAATAAGGTCGGCGTGGCCTCGGGGATCTATAAGATGGGGAGTTCGCTCGGCGGGGCGATGGGGATAGCGGTGACAGCGTCACTTTTTGCGCTGTTCTTACCGCTGGGGATGGCCAGCGCGGCGCAGTACGCGCTGTGGTTTAACGCCGCGCTCTGTCTTGGGTCAATGGCGCTGAGCGCGCTGCTGCTTCCGCGTACAGGTCAAAGCTGATGCTTTTTCAGCAGCGCCCGCAGCTGGTGGTAGGTGAGGCCCAGTAGTTCGGCCGCCTGCTTTTGATTGTACTTCGCCTGTTCGAGGCTTCTCTCGAGCAGGCTTTTTTCTTGCTCCTGCTGGAAAGCGCGTAAATCGAGCGGCAGCGTGGGGCCAGGCGTCTTCTCCACTTCGACGGGCGTCGCCGTGTGCTGCTGGCGGAAGGGGTTAATAATAATATTATCCAGCTCGCGTTCGCTGCTGCCGTGGCGGTAGACCGAACGTTCAACCACGTTTTTTAATTCACGGATATTTCCCGGCCAGCGGTAGTTTTGCAGCGTCTCGGCGGCGCGTTCGCTAAAGCCGGGAAACAGCGGTAATCCGAGCTCGCGGCACATCTGGATGGCAAACTGGGTGGCGAGCAGCATGATATCGCCCTGGCGCTCGCGCAGCGGCGGCAGCTGCACCACATCAAAGGCCAGACGGTCGAGAAGGTCGGCGCGAAAAAGCCCGTCTTCCACCATTTGCGGCAGGTCGGCGTTGGTCGCGCACACCAGGCGGACGTTAACCTGCAGCGGCTGGCTGCCGCCGACGCGCTCGAGTTCGCCATACTCAATCACGCGCAGCAGCTTTTCCTGTACCAGCATCGGTGCGGTGGCCAGCTCATCGAGAAACAGGGTACCGCCGTCGGCGCGCTCGAAGCGCCCCGGGTGACGTTTACTGGCCCCCGTAAAGGCGCCGGCCTCATGCCCGAACAGCTCCGAATCGAGCAGGTTTTCATTGAGCGCCGCGCAGTTGAGCGAGATAAATGGCCCCTGCCAGCGGGAAGAGAGGAAGTGCAGACGGCTGGCGATCAGCTCCTTGCCGGTTCCGCGCTCGCCAATCACCAGCACCGGTTTATCGAGCGGCGCCAGTCTTGAGACCTGCTCAAGCACCTCAAGAAAGCTATTGGCCTCGCCGAGCAGGTTGTCCTTGTAATCCGCCATGATGAATTTCGCCATTTAGTAGTGTGATTCACCAGGTCACTTTAGCAATGCGCTGGCCAGATAACAACCACTTCCATTAAAATCAATAAGATAAAAACTTGGCACGGCAATTGTATTAGTCATGGCACAGGCCGGTGCCTGACACCAGAACTATGAGGATTGAAATTATGGGTATTTTTTCTCGTTTTGCCGACATCGTGAACGCCAACATCAACTCCCTGCTGGAGAAAGCAGAAGATCCGCAGAAGCTGGTTCGACTGATGATTCAGGAGATGGAAGACACGCTGGTTGAAGTGCGTTCGACCTCCGCGCGAGCGTTGGCTGAAAAGAAACAGCTGAGCCGTCGTATTGAACAGGCCGTTGCCCAGCAGGCGGAATGGCAGGAAAAAGCCGAACTGGCGCTGCGCAAAGAGAAAGAGGATCTGGCCCGTGCGGCGCTGATTGAAAAGCAAAAGCTGACCGACCTTATCGGCAGCCTGGAAAACGAAGCGCAGCTAGTTGATGAAACGCTGGCGCGGATGAAAAAAGAGATTGGCGAGCTGGAAAACAAACTCAGCGAAACCCGCGCCCGCCAGCAGGCGCTGATGCTGCGTCATCAGGCCGCAAGCTCCTCCCGCGACGTTCGTCGTCAGCTGGACAGCGGCAAGATTGACGAGGCGATGGCGCGTTTTGAATCATTTGAACGTCGTATCGACCATATGGAAGCAGAAGCGGAAAGCCACCGCTTCGGCAAAGATAAGTCGTTGGATCAGCAGTTCGCCGATCTGAAAGCGGACGATGAAATCAGCGAGCAGCTGGCGGCGTTAAAAGCCAAAATGAATCAAAATAATCAGTAATCGTATTCGGGCGGCACCAAGACGTGCCGCCGCCATCTGCAAGGAGTTCATATGAGCATGCTTTTTCTCGCCATCCCATTGACGTTGTTTGTGCTGTTTGTGTTGCCGGTCTGGCTCTGGCTGCATTACAACAACCGTACCGCCAGCGGCAGCCTATCGCAGAATGAACAGCAGCGTCTGCTGCAGCTGACCGATGACGCGAAGCGCATGCGCGAGCGTATTCAGGCGCTGGAGGCGATTCTTGACGCTGAGCACCCGAACTGGAGAGAGAAATAATGGGCGGACTGGATCTGAGTAAAAAACTGTGGCGCATTCCGCAGCAGGGCATGGTGAAAGGGGTTTGCGCCGGTATTGCGCAGTATCTGGACGTGCCGGTAAAGCTGGTGCGCCTGATTACCGTACTGGCAATGATTTTTGGCCTGTTCCTGTTTGTGGTGGTGGCCTACATCATTCTCTCGTTTGCGCTGGATCCGATGCCGGAAAGCGAGCTGTATGGTGAAAAAACGCCGAGCAGCGGAGAGCTGTTGGCCGCCGCGGATAAGGAACTGGCAGCGGGGGAGCGTCGTCTGCGCGAAATGGAGCGCTACGTCACCTCTGATACCTTTTCGCTGCGCAGTCGTTTCCGCCAGCTATAACTGAAAGTTGAGGTTAATGATGAACATGAAATGGCAGCAGGCCGGACAAAAAGTCAAACCGGGTCTGAAAATCGCAGGCAAACTGGTGCTGCTCACCGCGCTGCGCTACGGCCCGGCGGGCGTCACTGGCTGGGCGGTAAAATCCGTCGCGCGTCGGCCGCTGAAAATGCTGCTGATGCTTGTTCTGGAACCCATGCTCAGCCGGGCGGCGCAGCGGTTTTCTAAACGTCGCGGATGGCGTATGTTATGAGTGCCTAAACACTCACACTATCAGGATGATAACATGCGAAAACTCCTTCTGGGTTTAGCGCTGGCGATGGCCTTACCCGCCTTCGCGGCAGAGCACTGGATCGATGTCCGCGTCCCGCAGCAGTATCAAAAAGAGCACGTCGTCGGGGCGGTGAATATCCCGCTGGCGGATTTAAAAACGCGGATTGCGGCGGAAATACCGGATAAAAACGATACCATTCACGTTTATTGCAACATTGGCCGGCAATCGGGCCAGGCTCAGCAGCTGCTGAGCGAAATGGGCTACACGCAGGTGGTTAACGCCGGCGGCCTCAGTGAGATAGCCAGGCCGAAAAGCGCCAGCAAATAATCGTTGGCCCCGTCGCAGCGGGGCTAATGCAATCTATTGATAATTATCTCTTTAGCCCTCATGTCTATTTCCCTCGTTCTTCAGGCTCAACAGGATGGCGATGAAGCGACTCAAAACAGAATTTAACGCGCTGATCAATCGTGGGGTTGATCGGCATCTTCGTCTGGCCGTCACCGGCCTTAGCCGCAGCGGCAAGACCGCCTTTATCACCGCGCTGGTCAATCAACTGCTGAATATTCACGCCGGCGCGCGGCTACCGCTGCTTAGCGCGGCCAGAGAAGAGCGCCTGCTGGGCGTCAAGCGCGTACCGCAGCGGGATTTTGGTATTCCGCGCTTCACCTATGATGAAGGGCTGGCCCAGCTCTACGGTCAGCCGCCGGTCTGGCCGACGCCCACCCGCGGCGTCAGCGAAATCCGCCTTGCTCTGCGCTATCGCTCTAACGATTCGCTGCTGCGCCATTTTAAAGAGACCTCAACTCTGTATCTGGAGATTGTCGATTATCCCGGCGAGTGGCTGCTGGATCTGCCGATGCTGGCCCAGGACTATCTGACCTGGTCACGGCAGATGACCGGACTACTGCAGGGGCAGAGGGCGGAGTGGTCGGCGCGATGGCGACAGCTATGCGAAGGTCTGGATCCGCTGGCGCCCGCCGATGAAACCCGTCTGGCGGAGATCGCCGCGGCGTGGACCGACTATCTGCACACCTGTAAGCGCGAAGGGATGCACTTTATTCAGCCAGGGCGCTTTGTGCTGCCCGGTGAAATGGCCGGCGCCCCGGCGCTGCAGTTCTTTCCCTGGCCGGATGTGGATGCCGCCGGTGAGGCTAAGCTGGCGCAGGCGGACAAACAGACCAATGCCGGAATGCTGCGCGAGCGTTTTAAATACTACTGCGAGAAAGTGGTAAAGGGCTTCTATAAAGATCATTTCCTGCGCTTCGATCGGCAAATCGTGCTGGTGGACTGCCTGCAGCCGTTGAACAGCGGGCCGCAGGCGTTTAACGATATGCGCCTGGCGCTGACGCAGCTGATGCAAAGTTTTCACTATGGCCAGCGCACGCTGTTTCGTCGCCTGTTCTCACCGGTTATCGATAAGCTGCTGTTCGCCGCGACTAAAGCCGATCACGTGACCGTCGATCAGCACAGCAATATGGTGTCGCTGCTGCAGCAACTGATACAGGACGCCTGGCAGAACGCAGCGTTTGAAGGCATCAGTATGGATTGCCTGGGGCTGGCGTCGATTCAGGCGACGCAGAGCGGGCTTATTGAGGTGAACGGCGAAAAGATCCCTGCGCTGCGAGGCCACAGGCTGAGCGACGGCCAGCCGCTGACCGTCTACCCCGGCGAGGTGCCCGCCCGTCTGCCGGGCCAGGCCTTCTGGGAACAGCAGGGTTTTCAGTTTGAAAACTTCCGCCCTCAGGTGATGGACGTTGATAAACCGCTGCCGCATATTCGCCTCGATGCGGCGCTGGAATTTTTGATCGGAGATAAATTGCGATGACCGAACCCTTAAAACCGCGTATCGATTTCGACGGCCCGCTGGAGGAGGAAAAGGCGCAAATTCTCAAGTCCGCGCGCGCGTTTGACGGCGCCGACGCGGCGAAATTCGCTCCCGCGCGGCTTGACGTTCTGCAAGATGAAGAGGGCGCGGCGGAAGCGGTAGTGGAGTCTGCGCTGCGGCCTAAGCGCAGCCTGTGGCGAAAAATGGTTAGCGCCGGGCTGGCTATCTTTGGCGTCAGCGTGGTGGCGCAGGGCGTGCAGTGGACGATGACCGCCTGGCAAACGCAGGACTGGATCGCCCTCGGCGGCTGCGCTGCCGGCGCCTTGATCGTCGGCGCGGGCGTCGGTTCGGTGGCCACCGAGTGGCGCCGGCTGTGGCGGCTACGCCAGCGTGCCCACGAGCGCGATGAGGCGCGGGATCTGATGCACAGCCATGCGGTCGGCAAAGGGCGCGCCTTTTGCGAGAAGCTGGCCCTGCAGGCGGGGCTCGATCAATCCCACCCGGCCCTGCAGCGCTGGTATGCGGCAATCCACGAAACGCAGAACGATCGTGAAGTGGTGAGCCTGTACGCGCAGATCGTACAGCCAGTACTGGATGCGCAGGCGCGGCGTGAAATCAGCCGTTCGGCGGCGGAGTCGACGCTGATGATCGCCGTCAGTCCGCTGGCGCTGGTGGATATGGCGTTTATCGCCTGGCGCAATTTACGGCTGATCAACCGCATCGCCACCCTCTACGGTATTGAGCTGGGCTACTACAGCCGCCTGCGCCTGTTCCGTCTGGTGCTGCTGAATATCGCTTTTGCCGGCGCCAGCGAGCTGGTGCGGGAAGTCGGGATGGACTGGATGTCGCAGGATCTGGCGGCCAGGCTATCGGCGCGCGCGGCGCAGGGGATTGGCGCCGGGCTGCTGACCGCGCGGCTGGGTATTAAGGCGATGGAACTCTGCCGCCCGCTGCCGTGGATCGCCGACGATAAACCGCGGCTGGGGGATTTTCGTCGCGAGCTGATCGGTCAGCTAAAAGATACCCTACAGAAGAGCAAAAACGCGCCGGAGAAATAGCGTTTTTGGGCATTCCCGGCTCGCGCTACGCTTAGCCGGGCTACGGCCGGTTGCCCTGATAAGTTGGTAGCCCGGCTAAGGCGTTCGCGCCGCAAGCCGGGAATTCTCCCTGTAGCGCATAACTTTACGGCAGAAAGGCCATTTTTCCGCCATACTGTCAATAATTGTTGACAGCTGGCTTCACGCCAGCACATAACTGTCCTATTATTCATCCGTCATTGGCCTCTTTAGGGTGAAAACTCCTATGCGTCTTGAAGTCTTTTGTGAAGACCGTCTTGGTCTGACTCGTGAATTACTCGATTTACTGGTGCTGCGCGGTATCGACCTGCGGGGTATCGACATTGACCCTATTGGCCGAATTTATCTCAATTTCGCCGAGCTGGAGTTCGCTAGCTTCAGCAGCCTGATGGCGGAAATTCGTCGTATCGCCGGCGTCACCGACGTGCGCACCGTGGCGTGGATGCCGTCAGAGCGGGAGCACCTGGCGCTCAGCGCGCTGCTGGTGGCGATGCCGGAACCGGTGCTGTCTCTGGATACCAAAGGAAAAGTCGAACTGGCTAACCCGGCCAGCTGCCAGCTGTTTGGCCAGAGTCAGGATAAGCTGCGCAGCCATCCGGTCGCGCAGCTGATTACCGATTTTAACGTCCAGCGCTGGCTGGAAAACGATCCTCAGGAGTCGCATGCGGAACACGTGGTGGTCAACGGGCAGAACTTTCTGCTGGAGATCACCCCGGTCTACCTGGAAGGCGAGCACGGCGAGAAGGTGCTAACCGGCGCGGTAGCGATGCTGCGTTCGACGGTCCGCATGGGGCGCCAGCTGCAAACCATGACTATTCAGGATACCAGCGCCTTTAGCCAGATCCTCGCCGTTGGTCCGAAAATGCGCCATGTCGTCGAGCAGGCCCGCAAGCTGGCCATGCTCAGCGCGCCGCTGCTAATCGTCGGGGATACCGGCACAGGGAAAGATTTGCTGGCCCACGCCTGCCACCTGGCGAGTCCGCGCGCAGGGAAACCTTATCTGGCGCTGAACTGCGGCTCCATCCCGGAAGACGCGGTGGAAAGCGAGCTGTTCGGCGACGCCATCCAGGGGAAAAAGGGCTTCTTCGAGCAAGCTAACGGCGGCTCGGTTTTGCTGGATGAAATTGGCGAAATGTCGCCGCGCATGCAGACCAAACTGCTGCGCTTCCTCAACGACGGCACCTTCCGCCGCGTCGGTGAAGATCATGAGGTCCACGTTGATGTGCGGGTGATCTGCGCGACCCAGAAAAACCTGGTGGAGCTGGTGCAAAAGGGGCTGTTCCGCGAAGACCTCTATTATCGCCTGAACGTGCTGACGCTGTATCTGCCGCCGCTGCGCGACTGCCCGCAGGACATCATGCCGCTGACCGAACTGTTCGTGGCGCGCTTTGCCGATGAGCAGGGCATTCCGCGGCCGAAACTCTCAGCCGATTTAAATAGCGTGCTGACGCGCTACAGCTGGCCGGGCAACGTGCGTCAGCTGAAAAACGCGATCTATCGCGCGCTGACTCAGCTGGACGGGTTTGAGCTGCGTCCTCAGGATATCCTGCTGCCGGATCACGACGTCTCGTCGCTGGCGGTTGGCGAAGAAGCGATGGAGGGGTCTCTGGATGATATTACCCGCCGTTTCGAACGCTCGGTGCTCACCCAGCTTTATCGCAGCTTCCCCAGCACGCGTAAACTGGCCAAGCGTCTTGGCGTCTCGCACACCGCGATCGCCAATAAGCTGCGCGAATATGGCCTGAGCCAGAAAAAAGGCGACGAGTAATGCTCACCAACCGTCTGCCCGGGCAGGCGGTTGGTATTTCCAGAAAAGGGCGGGGTCCAGGTGTAGAATGATTCTGTATATACTTCGTCTTTACCCTCTTTTTGGCAGGAATACGCATGCGGATCTGGCGTAGTGATTTTTTTCAATGGATGAAACTGCTGGTACTCTCCAGCGCGCTCTCTTTTGTATTGTTCTGGTTTCACCTTCCCGCCGCGCTGCTGCTGGGGCCGATGATTGCCGGAATCATCCTCAGCCTGCGCGGCGCGGAAATTCGCGTACCCCGTCCCTTTTTTATTGCCGCCCAGGCGATTATCGGCTGCATGATCGCCCGCAGCCTGACGCCATCCATTTTCGGCGTTCTGCTGGCGAACTGGGCGCTGGTGCTGTTGATTCTCTTTTCTACACTCGCTATCAGCGCGCTGGCGGGATGGCTGCTGGTGCGCTACAGCGACCTGCCCGGCGCCACCGGGGCGTGGGGGAGCTCGCCGGGCGGCGCCTCGGCGATGGTGATTATGGCCCAGGAGTACGGCGCCGATGTCCGGCTGGTGGCGCTGATGCAGTATCTGCGGGTGCTGTTTGTTGCGGGGGCCGCGGCGCTGGTCGTTCGCGTCGCGCTCGGCGGTGAAGCGCAGGAGATGACTCAGCAGGTCGCCTGGTTTCCTCCGGTGAGCTGGCAGTTACCGCTCACGCTGCTGCTGACGGCGGTAGCGGGGTGGTTGGGGCTACGGCTGCGCTTTCCATCCGGCGCGATGCTCTTTCCAATGCTGATCGGGGCGCTGGCGCAGGGGGAAGGTTGGCTGCAGCTTGAACTTCCCGAGTGGCTGCTGGCGCTGGCTTATGCCGCCGTTGGCTGGAGCGTTGGTCTAAAGTTTAATAAACAGATTTTCCTGCTGGCGCTCAAAACCCTGCCGCAGATCCTCGCATCGATTATTGGTCTGATCCTGCTGTGCGCGCTGATGGCTTTTGGGCTGACGCAGGTTTTGCCGCTGGACTTTATGACCGCCTACCTGGCGACCAGTCCGGGCGGGCTGGACACGGTGGCGATTATCGCCGCCGGTACGCGGGCGGATATGTCGTTTATTATGGCGATGCAGACGCTGCGCCTGTTCACCATCTTACTGACCGGGCCGGCGATTGCGCGCTTTATCTCCCGCTATGCGGCGCGGGAATAAAAAAGCCCCCGGTTAACGAGGGCTTACGTGGCCTGGCGGCGTTATTACGCTTTCAGCGCGGCCAGGGCGGCGTCGTAGTCCGGCTCTTCGGTGATTTCATTCACCAGTTGGCTGTAAACAACCTGGTCGTTTTCATCAATCACGACCACAGCGCGCGCCGCCAGGCCGGCCAGCGGGCCCGCGGAGATAGCGACGCCGTAGTCGGCCAGGAACTGCGCGCCGCGCAGGGTAGACAGAGTGACAACGTTGTTCAGGCCTTCCGCGCCGCAGAAGCGAGACTGCGCGAACGGCAGGTCAGCGGAAATGCACAGCACCACGGTGTTGTTCAGTTCAGACGCCAGCTGGTTAAATTTACGTACCGATGCCGCGCAAACGCCGGTATCGATGCTTGGGAAAATGTTCAGCACTTTACGGGAGCCTGCGAACTGGCTCAGCGCGACGTCAGAGAGATCTTTGGCCACCAGCGTAAACGGCTGCGCTTTAGCGCCTGCCTGCGGAATGGTGCCTTGAACAGAAACGGGGTTGCCCTGGAAATGCACGGTTTGTGACATGGTTATCTTCCTGTTTACATATAGTTAACGTCGCGGCTAGTGTATGACATCCGTCATCGGCACGGCAAATCCTTTTAATACTTACCTGCGAGGTTCAGGGAATGCGAAATCTGCGAGTCTATGAAGAAGCCTGGCCGCTACATACCCCGTTTGTGATCGCCCGCGGCAGCCGCAGCGAGGCAAAAGTCGTGGTGGTGGAAATTGAAGAGAATGGCGTCAAGGGCACAGGTGAGTGCACGCCCTATCCTCGTTACGGGGAGAGTATTGCTTCGGTGATGGCGCAGATTATGGCGATTGGCGAACAGATTGAGCGCGGCGTCTCCCGTGAGGAGATCCAGCGCCTGCTGCCGCCAGGAGCCGCGCGTAATGCCGTGGACTGCGCGCTCTGGGACTGGCAGGCGCGCAGCGCGGGTAAGAGCATCGCGCAGCTTTTAGGCGTGGCCCTGCCGGTGCGGATGGTCACGGCGCAGACGGTGGTTATCGGCACGCCGGAGCAGATGGCGGCCAGCGCTGCGGCGCTGTGGGAGAAAGGGGCCACGTTGCTGAAAGTGAAGCTCGACGACCATCTGATCAGCGAGCGGTTGATTGCCATTCGCGAGGCGGTTCCGCAGGCCACGCTCATCGTGGATGCTAACGAAGCCTGGCGCGGCGATGGCCTGGCCGAGCGCTGCCAGCTGCTGGCGGATATCGGCGTGGCGATGCTGGAACAGCCGCTCCCGGCTGGGGCCGATGAGGCGCTGGATAATTTTATCCACCCGCTGCCCATTTGCGCCGATGAGAGTTGCCATACTCGCGACAGCCTGGCGGCGCTGCGCGGCCGCTATGAGATGGTCAATATCAAGCTTGATAAGACTGGCGGCCTGACCGAAGCGCTGCTGTTGGCGCAGGAGGCGGAGCGCCTGGGATTTGCGCGGATGCTGGGCTGCATGCTGTGTACCTCAAGAGCCATCAGCGCGGCGCTGCCGCTGGCGCCGCTTGCCCGTTTTGCCGACCTCGATGGCCCGACCTGGCTGGCGGTGGACGTCGAACCGGCGCTGCATTTCAGCACCGGCGTGCTTCATCTTTGAGAGCGCCAGTGCAGCAGGTCCGTCATGGCCGCCAGGTATTTATCCGTCGCTTTGTCGGCGGATATCGGCGGGAATTCGGCGGTAATGCAGGGCAGGCCGATATCCGCGCACCAGCTGCCAAAGGAGCCGGGCGTTTCATAGCCGACGCTGCCCACCAGCGGCAGGCTAAACGCATCGGCTAGCCACTGGCCCAGTTCGCTGTGGCCGGGGTCTTCAATACAGGCCAGCGGATCGTGAAACGAGACCACCCACGCGGGGTGGATCTGGTGGATCAGCTGGCACAGCGCCTGGGTTTCCGGTTCTGAACCGGGTTTTTCGCCGGTGAGCAGGACTACATCGCGCTGCTCCGCCGCGCTGTTCCAGCGATAAACCGTTTCGCCTTCTTTCCAGTTCGCCGCCGGAAAATTCCGGTTCAGGTCGATGCCGCGCGCGTTGGCGCGCAGCCCCAACTGGCAGCCGTCCGGGTTGACCGCCAGCACCACGTGATGGCGGCGCAGCTCGGGTTTGAGCGTACGTAGCGCGCAGGAAAGCGTGACTATGGATGAACCTTCATCGCCGTGGGTTCCGGCAAGAATCAGGCCGCTGCGGCTATCGGCCAGCGGCGCCGGGAACCACAGCAGCGGCGCGCCAAGGTGAGACTGGCCGTAGCGTTGTGTTCCTGGCGGAAAATCACCGCGCTGGGGGCGCGGACGAGAAACGGGCATAGGGCATCCTGTTATCCGATTATTTTTCAGCAGTGTTGTGTAAAACCGTCCCGGAATCAAATAGTTTCCAGCGATAGTGAAATCAGCATAGACGTCAACTTTCTTTCACAAGCCGTTTGCAATTTCAGGTGATGAAACAAATAATTATCGCACTGCCAGCTCTGGTTTTTTTATTTTAAAGGGGATCTTATGAAGTATCCTGTCACATTGACATGCGGCGCGCTGTGGTTAGCCAGCGTCTCTTCTCTTGCCTGGGCAGCTGATGTCCCGCCGGGCACCGTTTTAGCCGAAAACCAGGTGCTGGTGCGGCACATTAAAGACGAGCCCGCCTCCTTAGATCCCGCGAAAGCCGTCGGTCTGCCTGAAATTCAGGTTATCCGCGATCTTTTTGAAGGTTTAGTCAATCAGGACGAGAAAGGCAACCTGATCCCGGGCGTGGCGACTCGCTGGCAGAGCAATGATAATCGCGTCTGGACATTTACCCTGCGCGATAACGCCCGCTGGTCCGACGGCACGCCGGTAACGGCAGAGGATTTTGTTTATAGCTGGCGGCGGCTGGTTGATCCTAAAACCACGTCCCCGTTTGCCTGGTTTGCTGCGCTGGCCGGAATCGCCAATGCGCAAAATATTATTGATGGTAAAGCCGCGCCGGACACCCTCGGCGTCACCGCCGTGGACGCGCGTACCTTGCGCGTGCAGCTGGATAAACCGCTGCCGTGGTTCAGTAATCTGACGGCCAGCTTTGCTTTCTATCCGGTGCAGAAGGCTAACGTGGAGAGCGGCGACAACTGGACGCGTCCGGGAAGCCTGGTTGGCAACGGCGCGTATGTCTTAAAAGATCGCGTAGTGAATGAAAAGCTGGTGGTGGTCCCCAATACGCACTACTGGGATAACGGCAAAACGGTGATCCAGCAGGTCACATTTACGCCCATTAACCAGGAGTCAGCGGCCACCAAACGTTATCTGGCCGGCGATATCGATATCACCGAGTCGTTCCCGAAAAATCTGTATCAGAAGCTGCTGAAGGATATTCCGGGGCAGGTTTATACTCCGCCGCAGCTGGGAACTTATTATTACGCCTTTAACACTCAGAAAGGGCCAACCGCCGATGAGCGCGTCCGCCTGGCGCTCAGCATGACTATCGATCGTCGTCTGATGGCGGAGAAAATTCTGGGTACCGGCGAGAAACCGGCCTGGCGCTTTACTCCGGACGTGACCGCAGGCTTTACTCCGCAGCCGACGCAAATCGAAAGCATGAGCCAGGCCGAACTGAATGCCCAGGCGAAAGCGCTGCTGCAGGCGGCGGGCTACGGTCCAAACCGTCCGCTGAAGCTGACGCTGCTGTACAATACCTCGGAGAACCACCAGAAGATCGCGATCGCGGTGGCGTCAATGTGGAAGAAAAATCTGGGCGTCGACGTGAAGCTACAAAACCAGGAGTGGAAAACCTATATCGATAGCCGCAATACCGGCAATTTCGATGTGATCCGCGCCTCGTGGGTGGGGGATTACAACGAGCCGTCGACGTTTCTGTCGCTGCTGACCTCAACCCATAGCGGCAATATCTCCCGTTTCAACGATCCGGCCTACGACAAAATTCTGACCCAGGCGGCGCTGGAAACGTCGGAAAAAGCGCGCAATGACGATTACAACGCGGCGGAAAAAATCATTATGGCGAAAGCGCCCATCGCGCCGATATATCAGTACACCAACGGGCGTCTGATTAAACCGTGGCTGAAAGGGTATCCGATAGCCAATCCGGAGGACGTGGCCTATAGCCGCACAATGTATATCGTGAAGCACTGATGGGTCCTGGTATTTAGCCCGGAGCTGGCGCGATTTTAGCGCCAGCGCCTCCTTCAGACGGTCTTCATGGAGGCTGTTATCCGGTTGTTTTTCTACCGCAGCAATTCGGCAAATTTCGCCAGCCATTGCGGATGGGCGGGCCAGGCGGGGGCGGTAACCAGATTGCCGTCAATATGCGCCTGATCGATACCAATGTCGGCAAAATGTCCGCCGCTGAGCCGCACTTCCGGTGCACAGGCCGGATAGGCGCTGCAGGTGCGGCCTTTTAATATGCCTGCCGCGGCCAATAGCTGAGGGCCATGGCAAACGGCGGCAATCGGTTTACGCGCCGCGTCAAACGCTTGCACCAGTTTAAGGACTTCCGCATTCAGGCGCAGATATTCTGGCGCCCGCCCGCCGGGGATCAACAGCGCGTCATAATCCGCCTCTTTCACGCTTGTGAAATCGGCGTTGAGAACAAAGCGATGGCCGGGTTTCTCGCTGTAGGTCTGGGCGCCGTCAAAGTCATGGATGGCGGTTATAATGTAGTCGCCTTTGGATTTGTCAGGACAGACAGCATCAACCTGATGTCCAATCATTTGTAGTGCCTGGAACGGCACCATGGTCTCGTAATCTTCGGCGTAATCGCCCACCAGCATCAGAATCTTTTTGCCCATCATATTCACTCCTGTATGAATTAATGTGTCTAAGATATAGCCTGGCGGGAGAGGGAATGCGAACCGCAACTCGGCTCAGGACAACAAAACAATGAATCCGCAGCTGCAATCCTTTGCGACCTGGCTGGCGGGAAGTGGGCGCGCTGCTTTCGAAGGGCGCTGGCAACCTCTGCTACTTGGGCGTTTAGCCAGTAAACTCACGTTACCTGGCGCCAGTAATCAGGCGGCGGGAAGGGACTAATGGGCGATGAGCATTATTGTCTGCCGTATTTAAATATACCGGCTGAATGAAATGCCAATATTTCATTGCACTTACTGATCATTAAGGTCCCGTCAGGTTTAATAATCAAAAGAGGACATCTGAGAAAAATTATTTGTAACTTTTATACTAATCCTGTCTGTCATTTGCTATGGTTATATTAATTTCGGCTCAGGACTCATGAACAGTTTGTGAACGGTAAAAATAATTCTATTTTTCTTTCTGTTATCAGCCATCTTCTCAATACTGGAAATAATCATTATTACCGTTCTATATTGATTCTTATCAACTAAATAGGTTTGTTGAGATGTAAATTCATTATTTATTCATTAGGCAGGCGTAAATCCTGCCCTTATTGTAAGTAAATGGTTGGTATTTCATATTGGCTTTATTCGTCTGATGCTTTTGATTTTTTATATTTGGATTAAAATGCTTAAGGAAAGTCTTGTATTGAACTTTAGAACTGACAGGTTGATATTTTCTGATGCTTTGCTCTACTATGGTTTTGTCATCAAACGTCGTTATTTTAACAAATATTCCTCAAGGGAAGGGACCGCTATGGCTGATAGTTTCCAGAATGAAGTGCCAAAGGCACGCATTAATTTAAAGCTGGCTCTGCATACAGGGGGGGTACAGAAGAAAGTCGAGTTACCGCTAAAGCTTCTCACCCTCGGTGATTTCAGTAATGGTAAAGAGGACCGGCCATTATCTGAAAGAGAAAAAATCAACATCAATAAAAATAACTTCAACAGCGTCCTTGCGGAATTCAATCCAGAAATAAACCTGACCGTGCAGAATACCCTGGCCGGAGAAGGCACGGAGGAAAGCATTAAGCTGAACTTCGCCGATATGAAAGACTTCGAGCCTGAGCAGGTTGCCCGTCAAATCCCGCAGCTTCGCGCCATGCTGGCGATGCGTAATTTATTGCGCGACCTCAAATCCAACCTTCTTGATAACGCCACTTTCCGAAAAGAGCTCGAAAAGATTTTGAAAGACCCGGCGCTGTCTCAGGAATTACGCGATGAAATGAGCGCACTGGCCCCGAAATAAACGGCGTGTGTTATTTAATGGATTAACCGGGAATATGCTGATGTCTGTAAATACTGAAACCGCCTCCGCGCAGGGGCAGACTGCTGTACTGGAAAAAGAGGGCGTGTACGCCTCCCTGTTTGAAAAAATCAACCTGACCCCGGCATCCCGCCTGGGGGATATTAACGACTTTCTGGACGATGCCGCACTGTCTGACGCCCCGGCGGGCGAGCGTCTGACGGCGGCGATGCAGGTGTTTATGGACTGCATCCGCAAGGCCGGCCAGCCGGTGGAGAAGCTCGATAAGACCCTGATCGATCACCATATCGCGGAGCTGGATTACCAGATTAGCTGCCAGCTGGATGCGATCATGCACCACGAAGCGTTCCAGAAAGTGGAGTCCCTGTGGCGCGGCTTGAAGCAACTGGTGGACAGCACCGACTATAGTCAGAACGTGAAAACCGAAATTCTGGACGTATCGAAAGACGATCTACGCCAGGACTTCGAAGACGCGCCGGAGCTGATCCAGAGCGGCCTCTACTGGCATACCTACACCGCGGAGTACGACACCCCTGGCGGCGAGCCCATTGGATCGGTGATCTCCGCTTACGAGTTCGACGCTAGCCCGCAGGACATGGCGCTGCTGCGTAACATATCTAACGTCTCAGCCGCGGCGCATATGCCGTTTATCGGCGCCGTCGGCCCGGCTTTCTTCCTGAAAGATTCCATGGAAGAGGTCGCCGCGATCAAGGATATCGGCAACTACTTCGACCGCGCCGAGTACATCAAGTGGAAATCCTTCCGCGATACTGACGATGCGCGCTATATCGGCCTGGTAATGCCGCGCGTGCTGGGCCGCCTGCCGTATGGTCCGGACACCGTGCCGGTGCGCAGCTTTAACTACGTCGAGCAGGTGAAAGGTCCGGATCACGAGAAATACCTGTGGACCAGCGCGTCGTTCTCCTTCGCCGCCAACATGGTGAAAAGCTTTATCAATAACGGCTGGTGCGTGCAGATCCGCGGCCCGCAGGCGGGCGGGGCGGTGAAAGATCTGCCGATCCATCTTTATGATCTGGGTACCGGCAACCAGGTGAAGATCCCATCCGAGGTGATGATCCCGGAAACCCGCGAGTTTGAGTTTGCCGGCCTCGGTTTTATCCCGCTGTCGTTCTACAAGAATCGCGACTACGCCTGCTTCTTCTCGGCGAACTCCGCCCAGAAACCGGCGCGGTACGACACCGCCGACGCCACCGCCAACAGCCGGATCAACGCGCGCCTACCGTACATCTTCCTGCTGTCGCGCATTGCGCACTACCTGAAGCTTATCCAGCGTGAAAACATCGGCACCACCAAGGATCGTCGTCTGCTGGAACTGGAGCTCAACACCTGGGTGCGTGGGTTGGTCACCGAAATGACCGACCCGGGCGACGAGCTGCAGGCCTCTCACCCGCTGTGCGACGCGAAGGTGGTGGTGGAAGACATTGAGGACAACCCGGGCTTCTTCCGCGTGAAGCTGTTCGCGGTGCCGCACTTCCAGGTGGAAGGGATGGACGTCAACCTGTCGCTGGTTTCTCAGATGCCGAAAGCCAAATCGTAAGGCGAGGGAAATCAGGGATGAAAATTTATCGTCCACTGTGGAATGAGGGGGCTTTACTGTCTCCTCAACAGTTCCAGCAGCAGGCTGAATGGGAGTCTTTTCGCACTGCCGGCGCATTAGCGCTGGCATCCCCATTCCCCTGGGGTGTGGAAAAGATTGAGTTTAATGACAGTCTTCTTTCGTCCGGGCTGATCCAGATTACGCAGTTACGCCTCTGGCTGGAAGATGGAACTCTTATTGATGCGCAAAGGAGCGATCTGCCTCCGGCGCCGCGTGAGTTAGATGCCAGCCAATTGGCAGGTCTTGATGCGGTAACCGTCGTCATCGCCCTGCCTCACATGCAGCCAGGTGTGAGCAACGTTGAACAGGAAGGCGTCAATTCAGACCGGCCGCTTCGCTATCGTGAAGAGTGGGTGACGTTACAGGATGCCTTTGGCTCTGAAGACGAATCCATGGCAGTTGCCCGATTTAATTTCACCATCCGGTTTGCCCATGAAAGCAATGATTCATGGAAAGTGTGCCCGGTAGCAAGGCTGATCCGGGATGGGCAAAATGCGTGGCGACAGGATCCGTCTTTTATTCCTCCAGTGGCGTCATTTGGGGCAAACCCGGTCCTTCGCGAACGTCTGGTGTTGCTCAATCGCCAGTTACGATCTCGACGCCAGCGTCTGATGACGATGCGTCGTGAAAGCAACGAAAGGCTCGCCGATTTTGCCGTCGCCGATGTTTCTCTTTTCTGGTTGCTGAATGCACTGAATTCTCACGCCAGGGTGCTGACGGAATACGAACGTTTTCCTGGCCGTCCACCTGAACAGGTGTGGGCGGAGCTCGCTCGTCTGGCAGGCAGTATGCTGACCTTTTCCCTGGACCATGATCTTGACGCCATACCGGCTTATGACCACGAGGAACCGGGTAATACGTTTCCTCCGCTGTTTGATCTGATAACGGGTTTGCTGGAGGCCAGTCTGCCATCCCGGGTTATTGCTCTGGAAATGTCCCGCCCGGATGGACAGACCTGGAAGGCCAACCTTCACGATATCCGTCTGCGTGAAGAGGCCGACCTCTATCTCTCTGTGCGCTCGGATATCTCGGCCTGGCAGGTTGCCGAGAAATTCCCTGCGCTCTGTCAGGCGGGATCTCCTGATGATGTCAGCGAGATCTATGGTGCGGCGCTCAAGGGGATCCCTTTGATCCCTGTGAGCAGGGTCCCGGCTGCGTTGCCTGTACGCATGGAAAACCAGTACTTCGCACTTGATATGGAAAGCCCTGCTGCGCATGAAATGCAGGAGCAGGGGGTATGTATGTTCTATGTGCCTGAGTTACTTGGCGCTCTGGAACTTGAACTGTTTGCGGTATTGCGCTCATGAGACAGGATATCGATATCGACCAACTGATGACGGAGACCTGGCTCACCGTCACCATGCTTAAAAAAGGCGCCGTCACGCTTAATGGCCCTGCGCTTTACAACAAATGCGTTAAACAGGTGGAAAGTGTGCGGGAAGCGCTGGAGCGTGCCGGTTATGACGACGCCAGCGTGGAGCATATTTCCTACGCGCAATGTGCCTTGCTGGACGAAACGGTGATGAGCCGTAAGCCCGGAAAAAGCGAAGAAGGAGAGGAGCCGAAAGTTGATGAAGGCCAAATGGCCTGGCGTAAAGCTCCGCTTCAGGCCCGTTTTTTTGGCTCACTTCGGGCAGGTGAAGCGTTATGGGATTGCATTGCCGAGGTTCTGCGTCAGCCCTCACCGAACCCGGCAGTTTTAACCTGCTATCACCGTGTGATAGCGCTGGGCTTTCAAGGATTATACAGCCTGAAGGCGGTCAGCCAGTCGCAGCGGGATGAGGTAGTGAAAGCCCTTTCCGAGCGGGTTTCTCCGCCTGATGCAGGCCTGTCTCTGGTTGTTCACCGGCCGGGGAAACATCGCTGGAGCCTGATGCGCTCAGTCTGGTTCTGGATAGCGCTAGCCGTCATTCTTACCGGGGGTATTTGGTGGGGGGGCCATCTGTGGCTTCAGGCTCTGTTGTCAGCACAAATACCGGAGCTGCATGGCTAATGCGTAGATCAGTCATCATTCCGGTAGCCCTACACACTTTAGCAGCCGTTGCCACGTTGCTGTGGTTGCTGTGGTATTTCATCCCGACAGGTAACGTTTTTAAAGGCCTGACCACTCTGCTGATTCTCCTTCTGGCAGGCTGGTATGTTTTTAAAAGCTGTCGGCGTGAGGAGCAAGCATCCGACGCGACCCTCCCGGCTGCTGAACTGCCATTACTCGACACCCATGTCCCCGTTGTACTGGTGTGTGGTGACATGCTGGATGCGCTGTTTCAGGGAAGCCCTCTGCGTAAAACAGCGCAGGGATGGTGGCTACGGACCGATGACGTCAGCCGGTTAACTGACGTTGTCCGCAGCATACAGACGCAGTTCCCGCGCCAGGTCGGTCAGCTCTCGGTGATGTACCGCTGCCTGCCAGACCATCATCAGGATGAGGCCGTTCTTCGTTCCGCGCTGAAAACGCTCCGCCAGCAATGTAAACAGATTAAATCCCTGACGGGTTTCACACTGCCGGTTGTGTTGAGTGCCGAATTTTCCGGGCCTGAAACGCCGTGGATAATCGTTCGGGGTGACAAGTCGATTGTGTGTCCGGTTAATGATTCACCGCAGGCGTTCATTGACTGGCAGCAGGCGGAAGACAATATCCTGGCGCTGCCGGCGGTTAGTCAGGCATTCTCCTTTATCCGTAATACGTTGACAAATGAGCTGGAGAAACCTGATCGGTTTACGCCACCTGTACGCGCATTTTCCGTTGCAATGCGCCTGGGTGTAGTCAATCCTGAGACTCAGTCCGTCTGGTCCGACTGGCTCTATTCCCGCACCTGTTTACAGTTTTCCCGAGACCCCGGGCATTCAATCCCGACAGTTTTTTTCCCGGATGCGGTTCTGCCCCTTCTGGCACCGTTTGCGTCGATGGTACAGGGGGGCCAGCGTACCCGTCGTCTGGTTCTGCTGATGTGGCTGTGCATTCTGACGGCGTTGGGCATCTCCGCGCTCAATAATCGTTACCTTATCCGTCATGTCAGTGCCGATTTACAGCGCTGGAACGCCATTCCCATGGATCATTACCGGCCTAAAGCGGAATCACTGGCCGCGCTGAAACAGGATGCGCTCCTGCTTGAACGCTGGCAGCGTCAGGGAGAGCCTTTACGTTACAGCCTGGGTTATTACCCGGGGCAACGCCTGTGGCTGGCCTTGCAGCAGGCTATCGATACCTGGACACCACCCCCCGCCCCTAAACCGAAACCGGTAGCGAAAATTGTACGACTCGACAGCATGTCGCTGTTTGATTCCGGCAAATCGGCACTCAAAGACGGCTCAACCAAAATACTCGTCAACGCACTGGTGGGGATCAAAGCCAAGCCAGGCTGGCTGATCGTGGTCAGCGGCCACACAGACAATACCGGCAGCATACAACTCAATCAGACTCTGTCTTTGCAACGAGCGGAGGCCGTCCGTAACTGGATGCGTGATACCGGAGACGTACCGGAAAGTTGCTTTGCCGTGCAGGGTTACGGTGACAGCCGACCGATTGCATCAAACGATACGCCTGATGGCCGCGCGCATAACCGGCGTGTCGAGATCAGCCTGGTACCGCAGGCTGACGCCTGTCGTCTGCCAGGCGCAAAGCACGCGTCACAGGATGTACGTGACGTTTCAACTCAAGAAATGGAGAAGTAAACATGGCAATCCCAGTTTATCTGTGGCTGAAAGACGACGGCGGCGCTGACATCAAAGGTTCCGTAGATGTGAAAGATCGCGAAGGAAGTATCGAAGTTGTTGCTCAGGAACACACCCTGTATATCCCGACGGATAACAACACTGGCAAACTGACTGGAACCCGTATTCACACGCCGTTCCTGTTTACCAAAGAAATCGACTCTTCCAGCCCGTATCTGTACAAAGCGGTGACCACCGGCCAGACCCTGAAGTCTGCTGAATTCAAGTGGTACAAAATCAACGACGCCGGTCAGGAAGTTGAGTATTTCAACACCAAACTGGAAAACGTCAAGGTGGTGAAAGTCGCACCGAAAATGCACGACATCAAGGATGCCTCCTTCGAGAAGCATAACCACCTTGAGCAGATCGAGCTGCGCTACGAAAAAATCACCTGGACCTACAAAGACGGCAACATCATTCATTCCGATTCCTGGAACGAACGTACCACGGCGTAAGACCCTGGCGGACAGACTCCTTTCTGTCCGCCATTTTTGTTTTGCTCCGCACAGCGCCTGTCAGACGGACGCTTTGCAGAGCAGTCTCACAATTTATCGGCATGAACCTTATGGGCATCGGTTGACGGCCAGGGGCGGTAGCGTGCTTGAACAAGAGGGAACGACATGGAACATCATTCAGCAGTCCTGCTACGACGACTTAACCCTTATTGCGCCAGAGCACTGGAGGGGGCGGCTTCTTTATGTCAGACCCGTGCACATGCAGAAATTACGCCAGAGCACTGGTTGTTAAAGTTGCTGGAGCAGGGAGAAGGTGATCTGACCGTTCTCGCTCGCCGCTATGAATGGGACATGGATGCCGTCTGGCAGTCACTCCTGAGCTGGCTGGATGTACAGCCTCGTTCAGTTCGCACCCGACCAGAGCTCTCTGCGTCCCTTCAGACGCTGCTGAAACAGGCATGGCTTGCCGCCACGCTCGTCGGAGATGAGCAGATCCGCAGCATACATTTGCTTACGGCCATGATTGAAACGTCAGAGCTGACGCGCTGCGATGGCCTCTGGCCTTTGATGACTCTGACCACCAGCCAGCTGGAGAGGTTACGCCCCTTACTGGAAGCCCAGTCGGATGAGCGGCATGACGTTGCGCTCAGCGAGCAGGCTGGCAATGCCTCCATTATTGGCCGGGCGCCGCCATTACAACATGAAGCCCAAAAGCATGCTGAGGGTGGAATTGCGCAGCCTGCCGTTTCACAGGTGGAGTCCATTCTCAATCGTTTTACGGTTGATGTGACCGCCCGTGCCCGGGAAGGAAAGATTGACCCGGTCTTTGGCCGCGATAACGAAATCCGCCAGATGGTGGACATTCTCTCAAGACGCCGGAAGAACAACCCCATTCTGGTGGGTGAGCCAGGCGTGGGCAAAACGGCCCTGGTTGAAGGCCTGGCGCTACGTATTGCCGAGGGGAATGTGCCCGAAAGTCTTAAGCCTGTCATCGTCAGGACACTGGATCTGGGTTTGCTGCAGGCGGGCGCCGGTGTAAAGGGTGAATTTGAACAGCGTCTGAAAAATATCATCGACGCCGTCCAGCAATCCCCGGTGCCGGTGCTGCTGTTTATTGATGAAGCGCACACCATTATCGGGGCGGGTAATCAGGCGGGCGGGGCAGATGCGGCTAACCTGCTGAAACCGGCGCTGGCGCGTGGCGAATTGCGTACCATAGCGGCCACTACCTGGAGTGAATACAAGCAATATTTCGAACGTGACGCTGCCCTGGAGCGCCGCTTCCAGATGGTTAAGGTTGATGAGCCCGATGATGACACGGCCTGCCTGATGCTGCGCGGTCTTAAATCCCGCTATGCCGAACATCATGGCGTACACATTACCGGTGAGGCCGTCCGGGCAGCGGTGACGCTATCTCGCCGCTACCTGACAGGGCGCCAGTTGCCTGATAAAGCGGTGGACTTACTGGATACCGCTGCGGCCCGGGTGCGGATGAGTCTGGACATGCAGCCAGAACAGCTTACCCGGTTGCAGGCCCGGCTGACTGCGCTGGCCATGGAGCAGCAGGAGTTGCTGGAAGATATCTCCCTGGGTAACGCTGTTGATGCCAGCCGTCTGCCTCAGATCGAGCACCTTACTCTGGATCTCAACCAGCAGAAAACTGCCCTTCAGTCACAATATGAGACCGAAAAGCAGCTCACCGACTCGCTGAAAGCCTGCCGTGAAGATATCAGCCGCCAGAAGGAGATCTCCGCCTTCCAGCAGGAGCTGGCGCAGGTACAAAATAACAGCCCATTACTGGGTCTGGATGTTGATGTCCGCACCGTTGCGACCGTTATCGCCGACTGGACAGGGGTTCCCCTCTCGTCCCTGATGAAGGATGAGCAAACCGAATTACTGACGCTGGAAGAGCAGCTGGCAACCCGTGTTGTCGGCCAACATTCAGCTCTGAATGCCATAGCCCAACGACTGCGAGCGTCAAAAACCGGTCTGACGCCGGAGAACGGACCGCAGGGTGTATTTTTACTGGTGGGGCCAAGCGGAGTGGGCAAAACCGAAACAGCGCTGGCACTTGCTGACGTTATGTATGGTGGTGAGAAATCGCTCATTACCATCAACCTGTCTGAACACCAGGAGCCGCACACGGTCTCGCAGTTGAAAGGCTCACCTCCGGGCTATGTCGGATATGGTCAGGGCGGCATTCTCACCGAGGCAGTCCGTAAGCGGCCATACAGCGTAGTGCTGCTCGATGAAGTGGAGAAGGCTCACCGGGATGTGATGAACCTGTTTTATCAGGTCTTTGACCGGGGCTTTATGCGGGACGGGGAAGGGCGTGAAATTGATTTCCGCAATACCGTGATCCTGATGACGTCCAACCTGGGAAGTGACCCGCTGATGCAGTTACTGGAAGAGCAACCAGAAGCCACTGAGAGCGATCTGCATGAGTTGTTACGCCCGATCCTGCGCGATCATTTCCAGCCAGCGCTGCTGGCTCGCTTCCAGACGGTGATATACCGCTCGCTGGCAATGGATGCCATGCGCACCATCGTCGGCATGAAGCTGGCACAGGTGAGCATGCGTCTGCAACGCCACTACGGTATTTCCACTCACACTGGAGAAAGTCTCATCGACACGCTGACGAAGGCGTGTTTGCTGCCGGATACCGGTGCCCGCAACGTGGACAGCCTGCTTAACCAGCAGATCCTGCCGGTTCTGAGCCAGCAGTTATTAAGCCATATGGCGGCAAAACAAAAACCACACTCCGTGATGCTCAGTTGGGATGAGGAAGAAGGAATCGTACTGGAGTTTGGAATAGAAAGATCATAAAGCGATCCTAACGTATTCATTTTGCAACGTATGTTGCCGCTACAACTAATAAAAGGAACCCTAACAATGAAGTTTATGAAATATATTACGGCTCTTATCACATTTACCTGCGCTGCCAATTCATATGCTGGATTCTTTAGTTCATCTGATGAATTCAAATGTGGTCGAGATGATGCTGTTAAAGCGCTACAGCAGTACATAAGAGATGGGGCATCAGAAATGCTTCAGCATGATTCCATCCAAAATGCAAAGATACTTTTAAATAAGCCGGTTAATGTCTATTCAGAAAAGATGAACAGCATTACAGTTGATGTTAAGGGGGCGTCTACGATCGGTAACACCAGCCCTACGGAAGTATCGTGTAAAGCTAAGGTAAGTATATTATTACCGCAGGAAAGTATTGATGTCATTCATGCTATCCCGGAGCAAATTGCTCGTCTCCAGTCGGGACAAGAATCTTTTTATAACAACGCTGTTATATGGAAGGATTATAGCTATAACCTGAAACTCTCAGATGATAAAAAAGATATTTCTGTAACAGATCTCATGAAAGACAGTGCTTCCTCTGAGCTGTATTTTATTACATTGTCATCTGTTAACAAAAATGAACTCATTGACAAAAATAATGACATAAAAATCAAGGTTGCACAAAATGAATATAACGAAGCAGATACCGAGTTAAATATCCTGTGGAAAAATATGCCTGATTCTATACGTGCTTCGATGAAATCCTCCCAGTTGGCATGGGTGAAAGACAAAGCAGTGAAATGCGGGAAAATTAGTGATGCAACGGGCAATACCGCAGATATTGCTACGAAGGTAAATATCTTTAACTGCCAGACAAAAATGACTAATGAGCGAATCACTATTTTGGGTGGCGGTAATTAATTGACGATCAGTAGTATGCTGCAGGGAGAGGAACCATGATTGAAAGTTTAAGCAGTCTGGTACATAAGGCCATGGATGAAGCCCTGGGCCTATCGCGCTACCGGGTTGATGTGCATGACTGCAGCCATTTCCTGGATGTATTGCGTTACAACGCCGTTGAATCCCTCAGTCAGCCCTGGCGGTATGACGTGGCGGTCACCTGCTCCTCTGCGGATATTGCCTGCGACACGTTACTGCTGAAGCCCGCGTCATTCACTTTCCAGATCCCAGTGTTTGACGGAACACCGGCGCTGCCGGTCAGGACGGTATTCGGCGTGGTGGAGTCCTTTCGCCGCGTGTCCACCTCGAATGATGAGATCCATTACGCACTGACGATCGTTCCCCGTATTGCCCTTCTGGGCTATACGAAAGGGAGCGGGATCTACCTTAACCAGTCGGTAACGGAAGTGGTTGAACAGGTACTGCGTAAGCACGGTCTGGAAGGCCCCGATTTTGAGTTCCGGCTCTCCCGGGAATATCCATCCCGGGAGCTCATCACCCAGTGGCGGGAAACGGACCTTGAGTTTATCCAGCGCCTGCTGGCCGAGGTTGGCATTTACTGGCGCTATGAAATGGACAGCCGTCTTGAACAGGACGTGGTGATTTTCCAGGACAGCCAGCAGCAGTATGAATTTGGCGTCACGCTCCCATTACGCAACCCGGCCGGGATGAGTGACAGCGGGCAGGAGAGCATCTGGGGTATTCAGACCGCATATAACGTGGTGAGCGGAAGTGTGTCTACCCGGGACTACAACTACCGTGAAGCGCTACAACCTCAGGACAGTGCCGAGAGCATTTTCAGCAAGGAAGGGATCACCACCGGAGAAACGTACCATTATGCTGAACCCTTCCTGACGGCAGGTGACGCTGAAAGCCCGGAGACCGGGGCATACTTCGCCCGTCTGCGTCACGAACGCATTCTGAACGGGCAGTATTGCGTCAGCGGGCATTCCTCCAGCCCTCATCTGGCTCCGGGTCAGGTACTGGAAACGGACGGCACGTTACCCGATGCCGTCAGGGAAGGCATCGTCATCACCACGGTGCGCACTCGCGGTTCACGCAAAAGTAGCTTTACGCTGACGTTTGAGGGTATCCCCTACAGCGAAACTGTCTGCTGGCGTCCGGCATTGCTCAATCGCCCGGTGATATCCGGCTCGCTGCCTGCCCGGGTGGAAAGCACACAGAAAGGCGACACCTATTCCTGGCTCGATCCGGACGGGCGTTACCGGGTGAAGCTGGATTTTGACCGCAACAGTGCTGAACAGGGCTATGCCTGTGTGTGGCTGCGGCTGGCGAAACCCTATGCCGGAGATACGTACGGATTCCACTCACCGCTTATCGACGGAACGGAAGTGGCCGTTGTATTCGACGGCGGAGACCCGGATCGCCCCTACATCGCTTATGCCCTGCATGATTCAGAGCATCCGGACCCTGTCACCAGTGACAATCATACACGGAACGTGTGGCGCACTCCGGCGAACAATAAGCTGCGTATGGAGGATAAGCGCCAGGAAGAGCATATCAAGCTCGCGACCGAATACGGCAAAACGCAACTGAACCTGGGACACCTGGTCAACAGCCAGCGTGAAAAGCGCGGGGCCGGTTTTGAACTGCGAACGGATGAGCATGGCGCTGTACGTGCGGCAAAAGGACTGTTCCTGACAGCGGATGCTCAGTCCAAAGCTCAGGGCCCGGTGCTGGAAATGGCGCCTGCGATTAACCAGATTAACCAGGCCAACAGCCAGATGCAGGCCCTGAATAGCGCCGCTGAAGCCGCCGGATCCCTGGTCTCTGACATCAATACCCAGATAAATTTTGTGACCGACAAAATCAGGGACCTCCAGTCTTCGGTCCTGCTGGGTAGCGCGCCGCAGGGGGTGGCACTGACCTCAGGTGAACATCTTCAGCTCAGCAGTACCCGCAATACCATGATCAATGCAGGCCAGCATCTTGATATCGGTGTGATGAAAAATCTGTCTGTGAGCGTTGAAAAAGCGCTCGGTCTGTTTGTGCATAAAGACGGGGCGAAGCTGGTTGCCAACCAGGGAGACATCGAGATTCAGGCTCAGCACAACACGATGGCCCTGTTTTCTGAAAAGCAGCTGACGGTGACCAGTAGTGAAGACGAAATTATTATCAGCACCCCGGAAACGCTGACGCTGAACGGTGGCGGATCTTACCTGAGGCTGAGTAAGAACGGTATTGAGCATGGTTCATCAGGTGAGTTCATTATGAAAACGTCGGACTATCTGGTACCAGGATCGGGCGCAAATCTCCCCAACGAAACACCCAATTTCAGCCTGACGGACATTACCCAGGAAAATAAGATCAGCAGTAAGTCATTCAATGACTGATACAAAAATAGTGAACAGGGAACTTAGACTATGAAATCAACGCTCAAAAATTTATTGCTGTTATTGACTTTTGTTTTCGCGATATTTTCAAACTTCAGTTTTGGAGAAAATAACAGCCCGATACTCGATGCGAAAAGTCCAGAATTCGTTGTTAAAAAATTTTACTCTGACTATCTCACCGCGTGGAACGACCCTGATGTGGGGAGTGGTGCAGAGAAAAGCCAGAAGGCAATTGATAGCTATACGACACAACACCTTCAGCAACTTAACAGTGACAATGATACTGGGGCTGATTATTTTCTCAACGCTCAGGAAATATGTCCTGACTGGGTTAATCAAATCGAGGTTAAAACATCTTCCGTGAGCAGTAACAAGGTTGCAGCTGAGTTAACGCTTGGACATGCTGATAGTGAATCAAAATATGATATCGGCCTTGTTCTCAAGAATGACAAATGGCTAATGAATTCGGTGAAGTTCATATCCAGAAAAACAGGTCATTGCAACGAGAACTAAAGGAGAGAGACAATGTTCAATCAAACCACTGCTCTGAGCACATTAAAATCAAATGCTGCGGCCATTGCTGCTATTAACAAAAAGAACTTTGATAGCGGCAAAGATAAAAAGCTTAAATACGGAAAGTCCAGATGTGCGCATTATGTAAAAGTGGCATTGGTTTCTGGTGGGCTTTCGGCAAAAAATTCAGGCATTAACTCAGCAAAAGATTACGGGCCTTGGTTGGTTGAGAATAATTTCAAACCTGTTGAAGGCGTAACAACGGTAATTAGTGGTGGCGTTTATTCCATCTCAGGACAACAAGCCGGTGATGTAGCTATCATCCAGGCCGTGGGAAAGCACACCGATGGCCATATGACCATGTTCGATGGAGCCAAATGGGTGTCTGACTTTGTACAGGACCGTGGATTTTATCCAGGCCCAGCGTACAGGGAAAATAGTGTCGCATATAAACTTTATCGCTATGCAGGAACAACAGCTGAAAATAAAAGTACAGCCTTTACAAAGGGGAAAATAAATATCGTATGGCCGATCCCCTCTAACAACCGTGGAACTGAGTTTGGTAGTCAGGAAGATATCCTTTCGCACCTCAGCGGGGAGTCAACCGGACAGTACGCTATTGGTCGGAGTGGAATGTGGCATGGCGGGATCCATATCACGGAAGCAACGACCCCGTGGTGTGCTCTTAGTGGCAAGTCTCCTCTTGAAGCATTAGATTTCCCGGTTCCCTTTAAAGGTGAGCAGGCTGTGCGATGCATGGCTGACGGCGAAGTGGTTGCTTATCGTGTCTGCAAGGATTATCTGATGCTTGCATGGGAGTCCGGCCCACTGAGCTTTTCCGGTTCGTTTGTTCTGGTTAAACACTTTATTCAACCGGGGGAGAAAGAATCCAGCAGGCTGCATTTCTACACCCTGTATATGCATCTTGCGCCGTATTCAGCTTATGAAGCTGAAGCAGAAAATCAGTGGGTCATTCAGGATACTCTAAGAGCATATTCTAAAATGGATGGGCTGACGGCGAAACTGATTTCAGATAAAACTTCTCCACAAATTTCCGGACACATGCCTAAAGGGGCAAGAGTGGAGTGGGACCCAGCAGACAGTAATCTTAACGCCACAGGAAATAACAAGCGAAAATATGGCCTTGTGACACTAAAAGGATTACCAGAAGAAACCAGCAGTACCCTCACACTTGGTCAGCGCTATTGGGTTGTTGTGGATAACAACAATATTAAGCCAGCGCCGGGGGCCGGTCCAGGCTGGTGGCAGCATTTGCTTCCTCCCGCAAAGGAAGTCATGGTATTTGATAAGATAGTAAGTCTCAGTTCTCCATTTGCTATTAAGGCCGGTGACCCGATTGGCCACATGGGCTACTATCAGGCACCAAAAGACGGTGGTTATGAGGCACGATACCAGGTACATATCGAATGCACGAGCATGGATGATAATCTGGAGAAGTTCCTGACCAACCCAGAAAAAGTGGGGGAGAAAAACCCGCTCTGGTTGAAGTATTCTCCTGGCCTTGCTCTTTTCACAAAAGATGTTGCGAAGGGCACCTTCGCAAAGGGCTCGACGTCGACAACGCGGATAGGCATTCTACCGTTGAGTAAGGTCACAACTGAAACTGATAACTCAACAAAGCAAGAATACTGGCAGCTGCGGCCGGAAAATGCCTATGTGCTCAAAGGCCAGGCGGAGCCTCAACTTCTGTCACAGTATGATCTGGCGAAGCTAGGCTTCAGAACTGAAACCTCAGAGCCTACCAGTTTTGATTACCTGGATGGAAAAAACCAGCCTGTTGGATTCTTCCGCAGCCTTATCAACTCGCTCTATGAGGCTGCGACCGGTGATACGCGAACCAGTCATGCCCTGGTTAAGCATAATTATCAGCGCCTGCTGGATAAAATTGACAGTGGAAGCGACCGTTATTCTCCAATGGAGTACTGGAGAGCACTTCATAACCCCGACTATCGTGAAGTTATTCAGAAAACTATCGTAAAACATCCCAGCGACTGGTACTTCAAAAAAGACGATGCTATCTGGCAACCGTTCCTGAATGCGCTGAAGAAAGAAGCACCGGAATGGAAGAAGTACAGCGAAGATTTTCTCGACAAAATGGCATGGATGCAGGATGTTACGACTGAAAAACTGGGCCCCGAGCTTTGGCATATGCATCCAATCGTATTTTTAGGGGCGTTTATTAAACGAGATAAAATAATATGGATGAAAAAATTCACAGAGAAATTTGGAATAACTAAAGCAGAAGCATTTAGAACGAAGCTATTGAGTGTATCAAGAAATCTAAGCATTGACCCAAATTATATCATGGCTTGTATAGCACTTGAGACAGGAAAAACCTTTAGAACCGACATAAAAAATCCAGGCTCTTCAGCAACCGGTTTAATACAATTCATGAAAAGCACAGCAGACGAGTTGGGCACAACTACTGCAAAACTTAGAAAGATGGATCACGTTGAGCAAATGGATTACGTTGAAAAATACTTCAAAATGCAGGCGAACAATGTTGGTGTTTCAACTGACAAGTGGACACTTGAAGATGTCTATTATTCTATATTCAGTCCAAAAACAATAAAACTTGGTCCCAATGATATTGTTTACCAAGAAAGCAATGGTGATCTGTATAGCAAAAATCTTTATCATGACAGAAACAACGATGGTAAAATCACTAAAAATGAAATTGCGGAAAATATACGCGTAAATTATAAGCAAGGTATTCCTGAGGCCGGGTAATAATGAAAGAACAAATAAAATACTCTTTGACTGCATTGATTTTAATGGCGTCAACAACATATGCTCATTGCTCTCAAAGTAATGATGTAGATATGTTAGTCACAGCAAATAAACTTAAGAGTTCTGGATTTGTTGATGGGCAAACAGGGCGCGTGATAACAGACTTAAATGGTGACGGTAAAAAAGATATCATCGAATATACTTTTGTGAGTTCAACGCCGCCAGGTACCTGTAATCAATCGGATTGTATGTCAAATCTCGACAATTCTCCTACTTTGACATTCCAAATCACGATGCACGATGGAAAATCAATAGATGCAGCATATATGTGTACATCTATTGGGGTTTCAAAAAATATGCACAAAGGGTTGAAAGATATTTTTTGTGGTCCTAAATATATTTTACGCTGGAATGGAGAAGAGTATGACACTAAATAGGTTCGACTGCCAATTACTTTCATCCACGGACAAATATTAACTGATAGAGATCTTTATTAATGCTCCAGATTATCCGTAAAGGCGATAAAACAACCTACGGTGGTTCGGTGTTGACCGCTTCCGAAACAATGAAATTCGGCGGTATTGGTGTTGCCCGTAAAGGCGACAAAGTGTCATGCCCGGTTCCGGGACATGGCCCTACAACCATCATAGAAGGCAATCCTGATTATCTTGATCATGGTATCCCGGTGGCATTTCACGGTCACAAATGTGCCTGTGGTTGCACATTGATCAGTTCATTTGCCGCAGCAAAGGTTGCCTGATTATGCCCGTCTGGCTGGATGCCATTCCTGAAAAGGCTCCTAAGGTAGCGCGTCCCGGCACCGGCCGTTGGCTGCTATTCCTCGCGTTTGTCATGCTGGGGGGCATAGCGCTCACGCTATGGTGCTGGACGTCAGAGCGAACCGGATTTGTCTTCTGGTTCACCGCGCTGGGTCTTCCATTGTGCACCTGGGGGCTTATTTTCGGCTTACGCCGGTTTGCCTACAAAGCCGAACAGGTGGGAGTCGAGTCCCGAAATGTACAGCGAGAAGCGCTTATTGACAGTGAAATTCTTCGCGGTCAGCGCTGTGCCTGGATCCTCGGTACATACATTCAGGCCCCGGCCGGAAACAAAACCGATGACCTGCTTGAGGCAATGAAAGTCGCAGCACCCGCTATCGACTTCTCCCGCCCAAGAGGATGTGACAAACCGGTCAGATACGCGGCATTAACAGAATACCAGGCTGATTTAACAAAGGCCCTGACAGCAGCGGTGACTAAACTGACCACGCGTGTAGAAGGGATCGTTCAGCCGCTTCCGCCGGAGTTGCCATGCTGGCTGGTGCTGGATTGTGATAACGACCTGTACCCCTTGATTGAAGAGCAGCTTAAGGCCGCTCTCTCACTAAAGACCGGCAGGATTTTTCGCCTGATGTCCGGAAAAGGGTTGAGCGCACTCGATGCCTGGCTGGACAAGCGATGGGACAATCCGAGCATTCTGGTTGCCATCACTCTGTCGTTACCCGCGTCTCCCCGGGAAGAAGATGCTGATGCCATCTCGATGGTGGTATTGAGCAACCGCAAAGCCCACGCCTGGCCGGATGCACTACGCCTTCATCGCCCCGAAAGGGGAGCAGAATCAACGCTCACAAAGACACTCACCCGGGCGCTGCTCTGGGCGAAGACCAGGCCAGATGAACTCAAAGGAAGCTGGATCTCCGGTCCCACATTGACCGCTGGAAGCGGCTGGAATAATGCCTGCGAGCAGAGCGGGGTGGAATTTAGCCTTTCAGAGGACAACTTCAGTATCGATCCAGTTCTGGGATACACGGGCCATGCGGCTCCATGGCTGGTCATCACGCTTGCCAATGCTGACGTTGAACAACGAGGCCCGCAGGTTATCGCCGCACAACCCGCCGCTGATAAAGACGACATCTGGATCGCCGTCATCACCAAAGAAGAAGTTCGCAAGGAATCGCCTAAGAATGTCTAAGGTAAAAGTAAAAACACTCATCGGCTCCGTTGTGACTGTCGCCTTTTTTCTGACAGTCATCGTGGCATTTCTGTTTTATGCCTTTCCGGAAAACGTAGCCTCGGGCACCGGCTTCGGACCGTATGACGGTCAACGAATACTCACATTCTGCGCCATACTGGTTGCCGCGTTGTTTTTACTCGGCTGGCTGATAGAGAAGGCTTTCGACCACGCGGGTAAATCCGGGTTGTATTTCCAGTGGGGGCAGAAAAAGGCTGAGACTGCCGCTCCGTTGACGAACCCAATTCCCAGTGAAGAAGACGATGATGAACCCGTTTTCAGCGAAGACGTCGTGTCCGAACACCTGCGCTTTCGCTATGGACGCCGCTGGAAGCGTAAAGTGCGTCTCCTTTTGGTTATGGGCAACCCGGACGACGTCCACAACGCGGCCCCGGGCCTGTGTCATGAGCTCTGGCAGGAAGGCGACGGCAACGTACTGATTTATGGCGGCGACGCCCAGTCGCTTCCGGATGAGATCTTCCTGTCAAAACTGAAACGCCTGCGTCCTGGTCATCCGGTTGATAGCATCATTCAGGTGATAAGTACCTCAGCCCTCCCGACGGATATCGAACGGGATGCCTTTTTGCGCTGTCGCCAGAAAGCCGACCATCTGCTGGGCTGGCAGGCCCCAGTCTGGTTGTGGCTGACTGACAAGGCAACGGGGGCTCAGCAGGACGAGGAAACCACTGCAACAGGGGTTATTTTCGGACCGGGAGGCACCGTAAAAGAGGCGGATGAGGCGTTTAGCATACTGACGCAACGCCTGCAAAAAGCCGGTATAGCACAGATACTGAATAATCCGGCGCATGGCAGCCTGCTACAGTTATCCTCCCACCTGCGGCACGAACTGAAAGGCAGTCTGACCGTTTTGCTCAGCGGGTTGATGCAGGGATCTGCGGCCTTTCGTTTACGGGGGGTCATGTTCAGCCCTGAACTGGCTGTTGCCGGAACGGTGCCGAACACACGTCTGGACACCCCGACATGGAAAGCCGTCATTGATGACTGTGATGCGGTCAGCGGCAGGAAACTGGGTATCGGCTGGCTAAAGATGCTGCGGTTAATTTTGCTTTCCCTGATTGTCCTGTGGGGGGCCGGTACACTGTTGTCCCTGATCGTTAACCGTACCCAGATTTATCAGGCGCAGGAAACGGCGAGGCAGGCAGCGGATACTGCAAAAACACTGGCTGAACGCCTGCACAACCAGCTCGTACTCCAGCAAGCCATTGCCCGTCTGCAACATCGTGAGGCGACCGGCGCTCCATGGTACACACGATTTGGTCTTAATCAGGACAGCGACACGCTGGCCGCACTCTGGCCCCTGTATGCTACAAATAACGCACAGCTGATGAGGGATGCCACCGCAGAGAATCTCAGGCAGCAGCTGAATGCCTTTGTGCAACTTCCTCCTGCCAGTGATGCCCGAACACAGGGCACACAGCACACCTATGACATGCTGAAAAGTTATCTGATGCTGGCCCGTCCGGATAAAGCGGACGCAGGTTGGCTGGCAAAAAACGTACTGGTCGCTTGGCCGAAACGTCAGAATGTACCGGATGGTACCTGGCAGGACCTCGCCCCGAAGCTGCTGGGCTTTTATGCGCAGAATCTCCCTGCACACCCCGAATGGAAAATTAAGCCTGACGCTGAATTAATCAGCACGGTCCGCCAGATCCTGCTTAAACAAATAGGCCAGCGTAACGCTGAGTCCGGGTTGTACCAGGACATGCTTAAGCGCGTGGCCAGCAACTGGCCTGATTTAACGCTTGCCGATATGACCGGCGATACCGATGCCTCAACGGTATTCAGCACGGACGAAGTCGTCCCGGGTATGTTTACGCGCCAGGCCTGGGAAGAGCAGGTACAGGATGCGATCAACGAGGTCGTTAAAACCCGCCGTGACGAAATCGACTGGGTACTGACGGATAAAATCCATCAGACAGGGAGCGATATTTCCCCGGAAGCACTGAAGGCCCGGCTGATCGAACGTTACTTTACCGATTTTGGCAATGCCTGGCTGAATATGGTCAACAGCATTCAGTGGCAGGATGCAACTTCACTTTCAGAAGCTATTGCCCAGCTCAACCTGATCGGCGACGTCCGCCAGTCCCCGCTGGTGGCACTGATGAACACGCTGGCCTGGCAGGGGAAAACGGGGCAGAAGAGTGAGGCACTGGCTGATTCGATAGTGGACTCAGCGAAAAAGCTGATCGGTCAGAAAAAAAATGCCAGACAGTTTATTGAACAGGCACAGGGCCCTAAAGGTCCGCTCGATGGCGTGTTTGGACCGCTGATGGGTCTGATGGAGGGTAAAGAGGGGACCGGTAGCAACGGTAATCTCAGTTTCCAATCCTGGCTGGCCCGTGTTACCCAGGTGAGGCTGAAGCTTCAGCAGGTCACTAGCGCCCCGGATCCGCAGGCTATGTCGCAGATGCTGGCCCAGACTGTGTTCCAGGGTAAAGCTATCGATCTGACGGATACGCGTGACTATAGCAGTCTGGTGGCGGCAAGCCTGGGTCAGGAGTGGAACGGGTTCGGCCAGTCATTGTTTGTGCAACCGCTGGATCTGGCCTGGAGACAGATACTTGCTCCGGCTGCAGGAAGCCTTAATAACCGCTGGCAGACAACTATTGTCGATCAATGGAACAAAGCGTTTGCCGGTCGCTATCCGTTTAAAGCTACCGGCAGCGATGCCTCCCTGCCGTTACTGGCTCAGTTCCTGCGCAGTGATTCGGGGCGAATCACTAGCTTCCTGAAAACTAATCTTGGCGGGATCCTTCACCAGGAGGGGAATCGCTGGGTGGTCGATCCTTCAGCAAGTCAGGGGATGGAGGTGAGCCCGGATTTCCTGCGGGCAATTAATCTGCTGGCTGAACTGGCGGATATCGTTTTTGCTCAGGGCGATGCGGGTATTCACTTTGAACTGATGGCGCGTCCTTCCCGTGATATAGCCCGTATGCAGTTGACGCTTGACGAGCAAAATCTGGATTTCTTTAACCAGATGGAAAGCTGGCAGAGCTTTACCTGGCCGGGGAATACGTACTACCCGGGCGTCAGCCTCCGCTGGCGTAGTGTAAGCAGTGGTATGCAACTCTACGCCAGTAACCAGGGGAACTGGGGCTTCATTCGCCTGCTGGACACAGCCCTGATCACACCACTCGATGCCAGCCGTACACAGCTGGTGTGGATCACCGCCGACGGCAATCCTCTGAAGTTTGTGATGCGCAGTGAACTCGGCAACGGCCCTCTTGCGTTACTGAAGCTTCAGGGATTCACGCTGCCTGACACTATCTTCAACGTCGCACCTGGCGCAGAAGAGCGCTAAAAACGATGGGCGGGAAGCTTCATCCGGCACTCTCTTTCGCAAAACAGGTGGAAGGCTGGTCCCCGGGTATTTTCAGCATGGTGGATAAGTGGCGGGAGGACGAATCACCAGCCCCCTGGTAGTTTATGACCTTCGGTAGTGTCGGGCCTGGCTCAGTGACTGGCTGAAGCATAATCCAGAGTCTGAGGAAGGATTCCTTTATCCGCGCTCATGAAAGATTTCCCGCCGCATATCGGTTATATGACGCTTGCGGCCTGGCGAACCGGTAAAACACTTCTCCACTGCGATGAGTCTCTCTTTCGGATCCTGGGAGAAACCCGCCAGACCGACGCACTGTCAGGAGAAATGCTTCGCCGCCTGCCATTCTGGGGATTCTGGCTCGATTTTCCGGCTGACACGGTCTTTGCTGAAGGCCAGGGTGCGCTGATGGGCGCATTTTTCACCCTTGCCGATCATGATAACCAGACGGATGCGCTGCTCGCCCTGACGCTCGCTCAGGATCCGCTTTTCCGGGAGCACATTCCGATGGGGATGGAGTATCTCGCGTTAACCGATCCTGTCTCCACGGCTATCAGTCAGCAGGAGGAGGGGATCTGTGGATTCTGGCGCGCTGTTCTGGCTTTGCTCGGAGACCAGCGCCAAGAGGCGTCGAAAAGCATCAACGCCTCATCCCCCGGACAAGCCGGTGCAGATTTTTGCGGGCGACCGGGCCGGTTCTGCGCTCAGGCAGGCACCGCGAGCGCCGGAAGCCAGTACCTCAGGGGACAGCCCCTCCACGCCCATCAGCGCCTTCGCCCCCATGTCAGAAAAGCCCACTGGCAAACCCACTCAGGGGGAGGAGAAAAGTATGCTGCTGAAATGGAAGCCATCGCAAATCGTCAATGGCAAGGACGACGATTGTCTGGAAGCGGTCGTGAGGTTTATGAAAGAAACTAACAAACGGGAAAAAGAATGAGTTCACCGGAAGATCTGTTAACTGCCTGCGCCACCAGCCAGGAAGAGAGGCAGCGCCTCATCTCCCGGGCAAATGACGCCCTGACACTCTGGGATAACTGGTTAAAACCCATCAACCCTGAAACGGAAGCGGGGGACGATCCTGCATACGATGATAATTTTCAGCTGATGCGTGAAGAGATTAATAAACTTTCAGGTACCGATTCAGCGCTGTTGTGCGAGCTGGCCCAGAAGTGTCTTTGCGAATGCGCCAAAGATATTCGTGTCGTGACCTGGTACGTACTGGCCCGACTCAGCCGCGACGGTGAAAAAGGGTTGTCCGAAGGCCTACTGCTTCTTGTCGCGATGCTGAACCGCTACGGGCAGACATGTCATCCCCAGCGTCCGGTTGCCCGTAAAGCTGCGCTGGGGTGGCTGAACAGTGCAAAAGTGATTGATGCACTGCTGTTATGGCCCGAGGTGGACCACAATGATGCCGGTCTGACGGCTGGCGCCATACACCTGCTTGAATCCGCCGTGGCTGACTTGCCGGAAGCGGAAAAACCGTCTTTTGCAGGGCTTTGTACCGCTCTTGAAAACCGCCTGGCACATTCAGGCGGCATGGAGGCTCTGGTTCCCCAGAACAGCAGCGCCCAGGAGCTCGGGCGTGAATCAACCCATTCAGATTCACCACAACTGTCAGCAGTGAAATCGGGCCGCGATCTACTCGACCAGGCAAAGTTACTTTCCCGCTGGCTGAGCGAACAACCGCAGGGCTGGCTGGCTTCTCACCGGCTGATAAAGACCGTGCGGTGGGATACGGTCGATCAGAACCCCCCACTCGACAGTAGTGGTCGTACCCGCCTGGTAGCGCCGAAACCCGAGTATCGTGCTCAACTTAAACGGCTATATCTTCAGAAAAACTGGACCGAACTGGTTGAGCAGGCCAGCCAGATGTATTGCGAAGGGGTCAATCATTTCTGGCTCGATCTTCAGTGGTACCTCTGGCAGGGGCTCAGCCATGCCGGTCAGCCCTGGGATACCTGGGCTGACTCCGTCCTGTTCGATCTGCGGCTGCTGCTTAAACGCCTCCCGGGCCTTGAAGGGCTGGCATGGAATGACGGCACCCCCTTTGCCGACGAAGTCACCACCGCCTGGATTACTGAAAAAGTAAATGAAGAAGGCCTGATGTACGGCGATGAACCCGCTACCGTTGTTAATGGTCAGGCTGATGATGTGCTGCTCCTTGAGCCCGAAGCTATGGAGAAGGGAGACACGGAAGGGCCCGAAGCGGCGCTTGCCTGGCTCCAGTCCCGACCGGGGATGGATACCCCCCGCCATCGCTGGCTGATACGCCTGCTGATGGCCCGGGTGGCCGAGCAGTATGGCCGAAACGATATGGCGCTTCATCTGCTTGGTGAACTCACTGCCCGTGCGCCACTGCTGACGCTGGGAGACTGGGAGCCCGCTCTGTTGTTTGAAGTCCAGGCCCGACGCCTGAAGCTGCTGCGCATGAAAGCCGGTCGCAGCGAATCTGATAAAGCCCGTCTGATGCCTGAGATGGATACGCTATTGGCGGGTCTGATCGCCATTGACCCGGCCCGTGCCATGGTGCTCTGTGGCTGATTTTCTCATTAACAATTTTCAGGAATGCCGTGCATGGATGATTTAACCCTGCGCTATTACGAAGCAGAGATGCGCTATCTGCGTGAGGCGGGTAAAGAGTTTGCCCGAGCCCATCCGGATCGGGCAGCGATGCTTAATCTGGATAAACCCGGCGCCCGCGATCCTTATGTAGAACGCCTGTTTGAAGGCTTTGCCTTCCTGATGGGCCGTTTGCGTGAAAAGCTGGATGATGACCTGCCGGAACTGACCGAAGGGCTGGTTAGCTTGCTCTGGCCGCACTATATGCGGACTATCCCGTCGCTGGCCATCGTCGAGTTCTCGCCTGACTGGCGCAGTCTGCGTCAGGCCGAAATGCTGGCGGAAGGTTTCTCCGTTTTGTCACGCCCTGTCGGGCCGCATAAAACAGCCTGCCAGTATCGGACCACCCGCGATGTGCCGCTACAACCGCTGCACCTTGCCGACGCCCGCCTGCACACAGAAAACGATGGCCGCTCTGCTATTCGCCTGCGCTTTGAATGCCCTGAAAAAGTGGACTGGAGTAAAGCCGGGATCGACAAAGTCGCCATTTTTCTTAACGCAGAAAGTCCGGTTAGCTCAGCGCTGCATCTGGCAATGACCCGTCGTGTCCACGCCATGTATGCGCGTCATGCCGGGACGCACACTGAACGTCATCAGTTTGACGGCTGGTGCAAACCCATGGGCTTTGATGACAATGATGGCCTGTGGAAGAAAGCCGATACTGCCTTCAGCGGTTATCAACTGCTGCTGGAATATTTCAGCTTCCGTTCGAAATTTATGTTTGTTGAGCTGCGCGGTCTCGACGCCATCGGGCTCACTACGGCCAGCACCTGGTTTGAAGTCGACATTGTGCTCAGTGAAGCCTGGTCATCCGATCTGCCTTTTGAGACAGAAAACTTCCGGCTGCACTGTGCCCCGGTCATCAATCTCTTTACCCTGGAAGCCGATCCGCTGACGCTTGACCCGCTGGATAACGAATACCTGCTCAGGCCGCTGCGTCTTCAGGATGGTCACACCGAGATTTACAGCGTCGATAACATCCATGGGGCGGTGAAGAATGGCAAACACCCCTATGTACCGTTCACCAGCTTCAGGCACCGGGGCGGTATGATGCGCCACGATGCCCCTGAACGCTATTTCCATACCCGCGTGAAACGCGGCCCCTCTGGCCTGTATGACACCTGGATAATTCTCGGGGGGCGCTCGTTCGAGCTGGAGCAGCTGTCCGAAAAGCCAGAATCCCTTTCGATGCGAATAACCGGTACCAACGGGCAGCTTCCGCGTAAGGCGCTGGAAAGTACGCTCCTGGACAGGGTGGTCAAAACCGGCAAAGTGCCCGTCAGGGTACTGAACGTCACAGCACCGACGATGCCGCTATATCCCCCTGCAAACGATCGTTTTCACTGGCGGGTGATGAGTCACCTCGGATCAAACTTCCTCAGCATGATGGACAATCCGGAGGTTCTGCGGGGAACGCTGGCGCTCTATGACTGGACCGACGATGAAATGAACCGCCGTCGGCTTGAAGCAATCGTCGCCGTGAAGCACACCCTGATCCGCCGTTTTGAGAAGGGCTTTATGCTCCGGGGCGTGGACATTGAGGTCACGCTGAATATGGATAATTTTGCAGGCGAGGGCGATGTGAATCTCTTCGGGGAGATGCTGCACCGGTTCTTCGCGCTCTATGCCGATATTCACCTCTTTAACCAGCTCACGCTGGTGCTGCAACCGACAGGGAAACGACTGAGATGGCGCGAGAATCACAGCCAGCACGTACCAGGCTGACGCTGGCCCTTAACAAAGATATCTGGCGGGCCAATTTTTATCGTTTCTGCCAACTGCTGGAACAGGAAAATCCGGACGCGCCGAAAATGGGCACCACCAGCCATCCGGGCGACGATCCGGTACGATTCAGACCCTGGCCTGGTATGGGTTTCCCGGTCAGTACCCTGAAAGCGGTGGAGACCGACGAAGACCATCCGACATTACCCCCAACGGTCCGCACGACATTTCTCGGGGTGTATGGCGTGGACTCCCCTCTGCCGACATCCTACCTGGATGACATTGCGCAGCGCCGCGAAGGACATGAGGCGGTCACCTCATTCCTGGACATTTTCAGCCACCGGATCACCACGCAGTATTACCGGATCTGGCGAAAATACGCCTGGCCGGCGACCTTCGAGGCCGGTGGCCAGGATGCCACATCACAGTGTCTGCTGGGGCTGGTGGGCCTCGGTATACCGGGCACGGCGGAACATGTGGCAACCCCCGTTTCCCGTTTCCTGGCCCTGCTGGGCACCATGCGTTTGCCCACGCGCAATGCGGAAGGCATTCGGGCGCTGGTGAGCCTGCTGGCACCGAACACCCGGGCATTTATCACCGAACCCGATCCGGTTAAGGTCCATATCAATAATCGCAGTGGGTTGGGGGCCGAAAACCGCATCCGTCTTTCGCAGCGGGCCACGCTCGGCAAAACGGCAAAGGAAGCATGCAGCCGGGTACTGGTGAGCCTGGATACTGAGGATCCGCACGAGGCGGAAGGCTGGTTACCCGGTGGCGTCCTCCATACTGATTTGCTGGTCCTGCTGCGCGTCTATCTCGGCTACCGTAGCGACGCCCGACTGCGCCTCACCGTACCCGTGCGGTTGTTGCCTGAGCCCCGCCTTGGCAAAGGCAGGCGTATCCAACTGGGCCGTACCGGTTTGTTGGGTCTGAAAGCGGGCAAACTCAGCAATAGCCGGGAGAGTCTGACCGTCAGTCTGGGCTGCTATGAAGGGCTGCAATGTTCTGCGCTACCGCCCGCTGAAGACGGGCATTACCGCTTCGACTAATCACGTACTCCCACTTTCACTAAAGGAACTTTTGAATGGCAACAGTAACCCGCTGGTGGGCGCTGACGCTTATTGCCTGTGGTCTGCTCGCAGGCTGCGGTCTGACGCAGACCGTCACGGACGGTACGGTCAGCATCACGAAATCCCTCTTCTACAAGAAAATTAAAACACTGCATCTGGATTTTATCCCGCGCACGGCCATTAACGCCGATGGCGCACAGACGCCGCTGGCGACAATGGTGCGGGTTTATCAGCTCAGGGATCGTAAAGCGGTTGATGCCGCCGATTATTAGACGCTGCTGCGCAATGCCGATACGGTACTGAAGGACGACGTACTGGCGTCAAAAGAGCTGCTGGTGATGCCCAACGGCAGCGTGACGCTCAATATGCCTATGGATGAAAATGCTCAGTTCGTGGCGGTGGTGGGGCTGTTTAACCGGCCGGATCAGAAGGACAACCGCTGGCGCCTGGTACTGACCCGTGACGACCTCGACCCGGACAAACCCCGCACAATTGAACTGGGTGATGGCTGGCTCGGCCTCGTGCCGGTAAAGGAGTGACGTGATGGATAACAGGTCAGCGCTTTTTGACGGACAGACCCGTTACTTTCTGGATATTAATGACAGTTCGGTGAAGCCGGATGTTCTGCGCTTTCGTGGCAGGGAAGCACTGAGCGAGCCATTCAGATGGGATATCGAGTTCACTTCCCCGGAGGCGAACATCCCCCCGGAACAGGTACTGATGAAATATGCCTCTTTCCGGATGCGGAGCGGTAAAAGTGTTCACGGCATGGTGACCCGCCTGGAATGGCTTTCATCCTCAAACGACCAGTCCCACTACCGGCTTACGCTCAGTTCCCGCCTGGCGCTCCTGGGTTACACCCGACAGTGCGCGGTATATCAGAACCAGTCCGTTCCTGAGGTGGTTGAGCAGGTGCTGCGCAAACACGGACTTGAAGGCCCGGACTTTGAGTTTCGCCTGGAACGCACCTATCCGGCACGGGAGCTGATTACCCAGTGGCGGGAAACGGACCTGCAGTTCATCCAGCGGATTCTGTCGGAGGTGGGGATTTACTGGCGTACGGAGATGGACGACGTGCGTGGTCTGGATAGGTACATCTTTGCCGACAGCCAGCTGAACTATCAGTTTGATGTGCGACTGCCCTACAGCGAGCCATCGGGTCTGTTTGACGGCGCGGCAGAATCGGTCTGGGATGTCCGAACCTGGCACAACATCGCCATCGGCACCGTCGTCACGCGTGATTACAACTACCGGACTGCCAGCACGCCGATGGATGCGACGGTCAGCGTGCATAATGATGCGGTCACCACCGGGGAGCATTACCGCTACGCGGCACCGTATCGTGAAGCGGGTGATGACGCAAACCCGGAGCCGGAAACCGAATCTGGCGCGTTCTGGGCCCGACTTCACCACGAGCGGGAGCTCAACAGGTCGGCCCGTATTCACCTGTTCAGCAACGCCGCCCATCTCACGCCCGGGCAGGTGCTGGAGCCGCAGGGCGATGTTATTGCCGCCCTGAAAGAAGGCGTGATCCTCACCCTGGTGACCTTCCGGGGGGCCCGGGATTCCCGCCTGCATGTGTCGGTGTGGGGCCTGCCTTACACCGAACGTTACTGTTTCCGCCCGGCGGAAATGCCGCGTCCGGAAATTCACGGTACGCTTCCGGCCCGGATCGAAAGTCGCGAAAAAAATGATACCTACGCACACCTGGACGAGCAGGGGCGCTATCGGGTGAAGCTGGACTTCGACCGGGAGGGGACGGAACCCGGTTACGGTTACCTGTGGCTGCGAATGGCGAAACCGTATGCCGGTGAAACGCTGGGCTGGCATACGCCGCTCATCGACGGCACCGAAGTGGCGATTGCGTACAGCAACGGCGATATTGATCTGCCATACATCGCGTATGCGCTGCACGACTCCGAACATTCCGACCACGTCACCCGTGACAATCACACCCGCAATATCCTGCGGACTCCGGCGAACAACAAACTGCGGATGGAAGACAGGCGCGGTGAGGAGCACATCAAGCTCGCCACGGAGTACGGGAAAACACAGCTCAAAACCGGGCACCTTGTGGACAGCCAGGGGCAACGTCGCGGTACGGGCACAGAGTTGCGCACCGATGAGTGGGGAACCCTGAGAGCAGGGAAGGGACTCTTTGTCGCTGCGGATGCTCAGGCGAAAGCCCAGGGTGATGCTCTGAATATGGATACCGCGCTGAGGGAAATCGACAGGCTTAATCAGCAACTGCAACAGCTGGAAATGGCCGCAGAACAGGCGCAGGCGCTGAAGGCGGATGTCGACAGCCAGATACAGATGTTTGAGCAGCGGCTGAAACCGCTCAATGAAGCGGTGCTTTTCTCGGCCCCGGAAGGCATGGCCATGACCAGTGGTGAAGATATGCAGCTGGCCGCTGGCCGGAACCTGGCGGTTAACTCCGGAGAAGACTTCAGTGCTGGCGTGATGGGCAATATGACCGCTCTGGCCGGAGAGAAGCTGGGACTGTTTGCCCGGACGGGGCAAGTCAGCCTGAAATCCGGAGAAGGGCCAATAGATGTCCAGGCGCAGAACGCCAGCATGCGGTTGTTTGCTGAGAAGAAGCTGACGCTGAGCTCAGCGAGTGACATCTCCTTTGCCGGAAAAAAACGTATCACGCTGATCGGCGGCGGAAGCTATCTGCGACTTGAGGCCGGAAAGGTCGAGTATGGTACGACAGCGACGTATATACGGAAGGTGAAAAGGACTATGGCGGCGGGGGCAAATACAATACCGATAGAATCAAAAATGATTCAGCAAATTCACTCCTTCTATAATCTTCAATTTAAGTTAAACAACACAGTCGGAAATTTTGTTCCCCATGCAAGATATTTGTTAATTGATGAATCAGGGGAGATAACGTCAGGCATAACTGATGAAAATGGATACACTGATCCCATTTATACAAATGGAAAGAAAAAATTCAGTATTCATATTATCTTAAATCAAGAGGATGAAAATGAGTAATAGTAAGAATTATTACACTGAGGCCGTAAAGGTTGTTGATTTACCTGTGTATTTGGATGAACAATATATCAATTATAAACTTGTTTTTATGGACCAAATAGGAATGCCTCTTACGGGGAAGCTGGACTCATCAAAAACGATCGCGTCAATTGGTATTAATGATAAGCACGTTAAAGTAACGCTAATCATTTACATTCAGGGCATTGAACTTAAGAAAATAAATTTAAGCGTTTTTGATGATATAAAAACAAAAGAAATATCTTTAAAATCTACTGTATCAGAAACCTGTGCCGAACAAGATAATACGTGTTCATTTAACTTAAAGTTAAATATATACGCCATAAACAAGCGGAGCAATCAGGCCATTTTACTGGACCTGAGTGAGATTGAAAAAATAGCGAAAGAACGGAGCTTAACGCTTGGGTATTATATAAAGAGAAGAACTGGCGGTGTATCTAAAACATCGAAGGAAACAATAGATAAGATAAACAACCCGAGTGAAATCGCCAATAAATATATTAAGCATGCATTAGAGTGTTTAAAAAATGAAAGCAATGCAGGTAAGGGGGATTATTCAAGACTAATATACAGAGATTTAATGGTGAAGATATTTGAATATTTCCTAAAGAACTCAAAAGATCCTGATTCGGTTGTTGATGAAATTGTCAGTATATTTGGTACAAATATGGAGGATAGTTACATGAGGTCAGAACTACTGGCCTTTTATCATATCTATGAGGCGCTTATTCCTAAAACACACACAAGCCCAGGATACGACAAAATTCAACATTTTACATATAGCGCGGGGAAAAGTTATAATACAATGCAAATTATAACAGATACAGCTCAATATGCGGGGGAAGCATATGATTTAATAAATGGAGGTGGCTGGGATGACACCAAATCAGACATGGAGGCTAATAACTTAGGGCAAGCCTACGGAACGAGGCTGTATGAAAAATACCATCCAGTGAGAGCTGCGATCAGAAATATGGATTGAGGATAAAAGATGAGATTTTTAATTTATATTTCATTGCTTACACTTCTTAGCGTTTTTTTGTTTTATTTGTTAAATATAGGATATTATCGCGGGGAGTTATATCATTATAACCTTGTTAATGAAGGAGGGCTATCAAGTTATTTGAGTTCTTTACTTCGATTTGATTTAATAGTTGCCATTTTAAACCTTTCCTTGTTGATTTTGAGCTGTGTTTTTTTGTCAAAAAATAAGTATAATAATTTCAGGTTTAGATTTTACACCCTGGCTGGTTATTTTCTTTTTAATTTCATAAATAGCCTTGTGTTCGCAATAAAAAATCATATACGAAACCATTATGATATTTTTGAGTTGAATGTTTTTGTTGTTTTATTAAAAGAATATGGTGGGGTTGTCAATCTGGTCTATATCACTCCATTAATATTATCCGGTGCTATGCTGCTACTTTTTTTGTCATTTGCAAAAAAAAGGAGTGATTAAATATGTCGAACGAAATAATATCTTTTAATGAAGATCAAAATAGTTTTTAATGAATTTTTTGCGAGAGTCTGATGCTGAAGCGTGGGGAGCTTAACCTGGATGTTTCATGTGGATGACGTTCTACAGAACCTGAGGATTGTGACGCAAATCCAATTATCCCGACAGCCACGCACACAACCAGCTTAACCGTATTCCGACATTGAATTCGTATTGCGCATTCTGTCTGATGTGGGAATTTACTGGCGTACGGAGATGGACGACGTGCGTGGTCTGGATACCTACATACTGGCCGACAGCCAGCTGAACTATCAGTTTGACGTGCGCCTGCCCTACAGCGAGCCATCGGGTCTGTTTGACGGCGCGGCAGAATCGGTCTGGGATGTCCGAACCTGGCACAACATCGCCATCGGCACCGTCGTCACGCGTGATTACAACTACCGGACTGCCAGCACGCCGATGGATGCGACGGTCAGCGTGCATAATGATGCGGTCACCACCGGGGAGCATTACCGCTACGCGGCACCGTATCGTGAAGCGGGTGATGACGCAAACCCGGAGCCGGAAACCGAATCTGGCGCGTTCTGGGCCCGACTTCACCACGAGCGGGAGCTCAACAGGTCGGCCCGTATTCACCTGTTCAGCAACGCCGCCCATCTCACGCCCGGGCAGGTGCTGGAGCCGCAGGGCGATGTTATTGCCGCCCTGAAAGAAGGCGTGATCCTCACCCTGGTGACCTTCCGGGGGGCCCGGGATTCCCGCCTGCATGTGTCGGTGTGGGGCCTGCCTTACACCGAACGTTACTGTTTCCGCCCGGCGGAAATGCCGCGTCCGGAAATTCACGGTACGCTTCCGGCCCGGATCGAAAGTCGCGAAAAAAATGATACCTACGCACACCTGGACGAGCAGGGGCGCTATCGGGTGAAGCTGGACTTCGACCGGGAGGGGACGGAACCCGGTTACGGTTACCTGTGGCTGCGAATGGCGAAACCGTATGCCGGTGAAACGCTGGGCTGGCATACGCCGCTCATCGACGGCACCGAAGTGGCGATTGCGTACAGCAACGGCGATATTGATCTGCCATACATCGCGTATGCGCTGCACGACTCCGAACATTCCGACCACGTCACCCGTGACAATCACACCCGCAATATCCTGCGGACTCCGGCGAACAACAAACTGCGGATGGAAGACAGGCGCGGTGAGGAGCACATCAAGCTCGCCACGGAGTACGGGAAAACACAGCTCAAAACCGGGCACCTTGTGGACAGCCAGGGGCAACGTCGCGGTACGGGCACAGAGTTGCGCACCGATGAGTGGGGAACCCTGAGAGCAGGGAAGGGACTCTTTGTCGCTGCGGATGCTCAGGCGAAAGCCCAGGGTGATGCTCTGAATATGGATACCGCGCTGAGGGAAATCGACAGGCTTAATCAGCAACTGCAACAGCTGGAAATGGCCGCAGAACAGGCGCAGGCGCTGAAGGCGGATGTCGACAGCCAGATACAGATGTTTGAGCAGCGGCTGAAACCGCTCAATGAAGCGGTGCTTTTCTCGGCCCCGGAAGGCATGGCCATGACCAGTGGTGAAGATATGCAGCTGGCCGCTGGCCGGAACCTGGCGGTTAACTCCGGAGAAGACTTCAGTGCTGGCGTGATGGGCAATATGACCGCTCTGGCCGGAGAGAAGCTGGGACTGTTTGCCCGGACGGGGCAAGTCAGCCTGAAATCCGGAGAAGGGCCAATAGATGTCCAGGCGCAGAACGCCAGCATGCGGTTGTTTGCTGAGAAGAAGCTGACGCTGAGCTCAGCGAGTGACATCTCCTTTGCCGGAAAAAAACGTATCACGCTGATCGGCGGCGGAAGCTATCTGCGACTTGAGGCCGGAAAGGTTGAATATGGTACGACGGCGACGTATATACGCAAAGTGAAGCGGACTATGGCTGCGGGAAGTAATTCTCAGACTCCAGAAATCCCATTTTTACCAGGGCCTGGTGATGTTTTTCGAAGGAGTTTTATTCTTGTTGATGATAGAACTCAAGAACCAATATCAAATATTAGATATGAATTGACCTCACCTACAGGTTCTGTCGTTAAAGGCGTTTCATGCGAGAAGGGCCTAACAGGTTTTGTTAGTCATCCTGATGAGGCTGAAGTAGAATTAAATATTCTTGAACAAAATTCATTATTTATAGGGTGATTTTGTGTCCAATGTAAAGATTAGATCAAAGTTAACAAGCGAAAATGAAAACAAACAAACGGTCCCGGTCAAAATCTTCAAAATAACTGACATCCCAGATGTGATGGAGGAAAAAGATTGGACGGTGTCAGCACGTTTTATGCGAAAATGGTTCAATGACCCATTTTACGAAATGACATCCAAAGAGAAGCTAAATAAAGTTGATATGAATACTGTGGACAAACGCCATGTCATTGAAGATTTGGATTTTGATTGGTTGTTAACTTCTTCGTTACGAATTAAACCGATTTACGATAATTTCGTGAGGCAAGTTTTGAATGTTATTGAGTATAATGACTACTTGGGGAGAAAAAACAAATATCACAGCAGTTGTCTAATGGCCTTTGTTACATAATTAACAGGCTGGATGAATCAGGTCTTTTTGTTAACAACGAAATAAAGGAATGTTATTTAAATTATGGCAACCTGTCAGCAATAGAGCTTGATAAAATAAGTCAGATTAACTTTATTAAAATTGGTAGTACATTGTGGGAAAAAGCAACAGATACCCTGGATGATGTGTATGGTGCCCTTGGTTCTTTTATAATCAAAATTGCATTTACAGATCTTACTGTCACCAGAGATACTGATGGTTTCATGAGATTAGAAATTAAAGAACTTGGATTGTACGTTAGGGATACATACGAGTTTATGAATGATGGTGATGATCAACTGTTAGGTTATTGGGGGGAGAAGGGTGTCATCAAACCTGGGGTGATGAGTGAATTATTGGAAAAAGAATATCTTGATGAAGACGGCTGTAGATACTTTAGAGTTACTAACTCATCTTTTGTGAGATACAGGGAAAAATATAAAAGCGAAAATAAAACTGAAGATTTTTTCGTATACTCGACGGTAAAAAAAATCCCTGCAAAAATTATTATTCATTTGAATAAGATAGATATGGAGGAATATATTTACTGGAAAGAGGAAAATGTTAATGCATAGATTTATAAAAAAAATATTCTGCTTCATGTTGATATCAGTTCTCTTCTTTTTCGTTTTGTTAATGGCGATTAAGATCATGTCTTATCAAAATGCATTAAAGAAAGATTCTATATGGAATCGTGATAATAAATGCGAACTGATTACTTATATTCCTGACTATCGACCACATGGTGGTATCGGGAGAGTGTTGCGGTTATTTTCCAACCAATCATTTTTTGTCGTATATGATGCTAATGGGAATAAAATTAAAAGCTCAGCATGGTACTTTTGGCAAACTCAGTTCTCAGACTCGGTTGCACCAGAATGGCACGGGCAAAATGCAGTTTATCCAACAAGCGAAGGATGGGCAGGATGGAAAATTCCAGAGTGTGGCTAAGATAATTTCCTCACAAATTCCTGTATAGTTAAAATATTTTGGCAATTCAGTAGGTCAGGTTAAAAAATAATAAACAAGCATTCCCGTATATGGAAATGTGATAAAGGTATTAAGCGGTAGTATGTAACGAGGACGAATAAGCGTGCATAGAACCATTAAATTGCTCCTGAAAATGGCACTTTGGAGTTTCATATCATTATCTTCCATCCTTTTTTCTATAAAGATACTGGCTTATATAAAAGCCACACCTGGTGAAAAATGTGGAATGAAAACAACACTTGCTATGCCATCACTTACATTCCTAACTACAAGCCTTTTGGCGGCGTAGGACGGGTATTACGTCTTTTTTCAAATCAATCATTTTTCGTCGTCTATGATAAAACGGGAGAAAAAATAAAAAGTTCAGCTTGGCATTTTTGGGAATATCAGTTCTCTGATTTAGTTGCACCTGGATGGTCAGGCATCGATTTTCTTTACCCATCTGACAGCGGGTTTTCAGGCTGGACTTTACCTGAATGCAAAAAAAATAAAAAATCATAGCAAAACTAATAATATCCTTCCTTGGATGTACCATCATCCTGGTAGTGCATCATTTGGGTTACGACTGGTACATGACATACTTTACACCAAGTAAAAGGAGTTAAAGAAATATGGCATCTGGAAAGAACAGCATAATCATACTGGCATTTATATCTTCAATTATAGTTATGATGGGGGGTATTCTTTAGCATCACGGGTATATGAACAGACATTCATTGTTTCTTCCCATCGAACTGTCGGAATGATATTCATATCGTTCTTCTTTATGTTTATCGCGGCCCCAACTTTACTCTTGACTTTGCTTTCACCATTAAGGGTGAATTTAACTATCTTTGCACTTACAATATCATATCTATTTTATGAATGGTTTTCTTTACATCCATTACGTGTAGGTCTTATGGGGGGGTTATAATAAGTTATTTGTACGTATCACTCATAAAAAATATTTCCATTCTTCGCGTACGAACTCTAGAGTTTAATATGGATAGAAAATCCCCATCTTTATACGAAATTCTCACCGGAAATTTCACTGGTTACCTTTCTCTTGACGTTGTAAATGAGGAAGATCAGGTCATTCTATCAGTACTGGATAACATCCAACGTATTTTGAACGCCCGGGCCGGTACCGTATCCCATCTACCAGATTATGGTTTGCCGGATATGACCAAAATCCTCCAGGGTATGCCGGGTACAGCCCATGAGCTGATGGGAACCCTGTCAGCTGTACTGCTCAAATATGAACCACGGTTGCAGAAGATTGACGTGATTCTGCTCGAACAGGATATTCCCGGCGAACTGCGCTATGCCATTGACGCGGAACTGAAAGGTATCGGGCTGGTGCGCTACGGCACCGAATTTATGCCTGAGGGCAGGGTGCTTATCCGCCACCTGAAACAGCAGCAGTACCTGGAAGTCCGTTCCTCCCTCTAGTTTTTATTCTGGCTGAAACCATCATGACTACTCCTCCTGAATGCCACCTCAAAACCGGCGGCGACCCGCGCACGCTTGCGGATTACGCGCGCCTTCGCGATGAAATGAATAAACTGACCCATCCGGCGCGCCCGGACGTCAACTGGCAGCACGCGGAAACACTCTGCCTGTCGCTGTTTGAGCACAACGGCGTGGAACTGCAGACTGCCGCCTGGTATACGCTTGCCCGAACCCATCAGGCCGGGCTAAACGGGCTGAATGAGGGGCTGACGATCCTGGTCGCTCTGGTCTCCCGGCAGTGGGGCAATGTGTGGCCGCAGCAGACGGCGGTGCGAATGAAAATACTCAGTTCGCTCAGTAAACGGCTGCAGCTGGCGATGCGTACTCTGCCGCTGACCTCTATAGACCTGAGACAGCTTTACCAGGCCGAAGCGCACCTGGCGGCGCTGGATGATGTACTGCAGCGCCTGGAACTCAAACATGTCAGCCAGCTTGACGCCCTGTATACCCTGATGCACAACACGGCGGTGCGGCTGGAAGACAGCGAAAATAAAGAGGAGACCGCGCTGCAAACGGGCGCCGCTATGCCTGAACCTTCCTGCGCCAGCCTCCCTGAACCGACCGTGCAGATGAAATGGGTCTATGTCGCCGAGCCGGCACCGCGGCCGGAAGCTGACGCGGTAACGGCATTCCCGCCGTCCGCGAAGCCCTGGAAACCCTTTGCCGCCGGGATGCTGACCATGCTAGCGCTGGCCGGAGCCGCGGCGGGAGGATGGCTGGCAATGCGTCCGTCCGAAACGGCGCTGCGGCAGTTTACCGCCATGCTTACCCCATTACCCGCGGCGCTTTCTGCCGAGCAGCTACGGTCGCTGCGACAACACACCCCTACGCCGGAGACGGGTATAAAACAAACGCAGCAGCGGCTGGCGCAGCTTTTGCAGCTAAAACCGGACTGGGCGCTGGATTATGGCGACCATCTGGTGCAGCAGGCGCTGACATTATGGCCGGAACAGGCGAAACCGCTGGCGCGACAATGGCAACAGCAGGTCAGCGCCGCCGCGCTTCCCGCAGAGAATCTCAACGGCTGGCACCAGGGAATGACGCAGCTACAGCAGTTGACGAACCGGCTTAACGCGCTGGATGAGCAGAAGGGGGGGTATATCACGGTGAGTGAGCTGAAGTCGGCGGTGTTTGCCATAACGCAGTCGTTCAGCCGGGCCGTTCCGGCGGAAGAGCAGCTGCGGCAGCTGTCAGAACAGCCGCACAATCAGCCAGGGACTTCGGCGCAGCAGAGCCAGACGGAACAGCACCTGCAGCAACTGATTGCCCGCTACGCCGCGTTGAAACAAAAAACGGCGGAATAACCCTGGGATCGCATCCACCGTGATATTCTTTTCCACAGATAATCGACGAAAAGGTATCCGGGATATCCATTCTGCGGCCAGAACACCCCCGCAATACCCGGAACCGGCGCGGCCTGTCGCGCCAGTTCCTCATTTCACATCTCTGGTCAGGGCTATCTAATAACCACGTAACTCACTGGCTTCCCAGCTGTAAGCGTCACTGGCGATTAACGTATCGCCCAGCTCCTGGTAATCGAAATGATAAAACTCAGCGCTGGCGTCATAACCGGAGTAGTCGACTGCCGCAAGGCCAACAAACGCCCCGGTAAAGAACCCGCCGTAGCTTTGCAGAATATAATCATCCGAAAGGATCGCGGCATCTAACCTGACGGGGATTTCAGTGAATTCAACCCCATCAAAGCTATATTCATAGCTATACGTTTCTTTCCTGACCTTCGTGCGGAACCAGACTTCTTCAACATGCTCCGGGACCTTGATAGCATCATCTTTTAAATATGATGTATATTTCCCGCGGTTATTCTCACCTAATTCAATGACCTTGCCGTTAATTTCATTCCAGGTAATGAACACAAAGCTCCAGTGACGATCGTTATAGTAGTTTGTTAATCCTGCCATTTGCTGGTAGTTAAATGGATTAAATTTGACTTTAACTTTCGCGTCAAAATAGAAGGCCTGCCAGCGGCGGGCAATCAGCGACAGGTCGTGGGTATTCGCTAAAGAGCCCTGGCCAATTAACGTTAGCTTGCCATCGCCTGTGGTACCCATTTTTTCTGTGAACGGCACCCGCAGGGTATTCCAGTTGCGATCGAGCGTCGCCGTTGTAAAGTCGTCGTGCTGGCTATGGTTTTCCGGGCTTTCGGTATAAATGGCATCTTTTGGACCCTCAACAAACGTTTTCCCGCCATGGCCTCCTTCAATACGCGGCCAGCCATCTTCATCCCAATACACCTTTTGAATAGCCGTTTCTCTGCCCAGCGTTGACCAACCGCGAGGATCGTAGACCGACTCACCCGGGCGATTCCACGGACGCGCGCAGAGCGAGGCGTAGTACCACTCCCCACCTGGGGTAGAAACTAAGGCACCGTGTCCTTGCTTTTGGATATAGCTGTCTGGCGTATCGACGTTGGTTAAGAAGACCTCACCAGGCTCGGTTTCAAAGCTGTTGGCGTCTAAGGTTTTAGAACGCGCAACCACTTCCTGGTGCGTAAATACGGTGCCGCCCTGGGCGGCAAAAAGATAATAATAGCCGTTCAGTTTATACAGATGCGGGCCCTCAACGAGCGCAACGGCAGTGCCGCGGTAAATAGTACGCGCGGTTTCTGGTCTTAATTTTAGGGTCCTGGTATCCAGTTCGGTTAAGGTGATGCCGTCAAAGGGATGGCGATACTCACGATGATCCCAGGTTTGCTGCACGATATATTTACGCCCATCATCGTCATGGAAAAGTGAAGCATCAAAACCTACGCCGTTGAGCTTGATGGGATCCGTCCATGGGCCGCGAATATCGGTTGCGGTGGTCAGATAGTTGGTCATGTCTTTAAAGGCGCCTTCGGTGACTTTGACGTCGGTATACACCAACCAAAATTGACCATCCGCATAAGAGAGCGCCGGTGCCCAAATCCCGCCTGATGAAGGATTGCCTTTCATATTCAGCAGGGTGGTTGTTGACAATGGCGAAGGGAGAAGATTCCAGTGCTCCAGGTCTTTTGACTCATGTAAACGAACGCCCGGGAACCACTCGAACGTCGAGTTGGCGATATAGTAGGTATCCTTCACGCGGATAATACTGGGGTCGGCATTAAACCCACGTAAAATAGGGTTTTGAATAAGAGACATATCATTACACCTTTTTAAAATGAAAAGTGACTTAATGGCTGGATTTATAATTTTTAGCTACACGCGTATCTCATCAAGCTGACGGTTGATATCGTTAACGTTTTTGTCAGAGATGGGATAAACCTGAATGATGATCATCGATATAATGGCTAACGCGATAGGGATCCACACCGCGGTCATAATGATCCCGTCGATAGCGCTGGCGCTTTGCTGGGCGCCGGTTTCATTGAATCCATAGACGGCCAGCAGCCACAGCGGGATAGCGCCGCCGATAGTAAAACCAATCTTGAAAAACAGCCCCATAATCGCGTTAATGATCGCCGCATTCCGTTTGCCAGATTTTAATTCGCCGTACGCGATGACTTCGGGAACCAGCGCCCACATAAAGCCGGTCGCCGAGGTTAAGCCCCACTGTTTAATGAAGGTCGCGATGTAAGCAAGCCAAAGCGCATCGTGCATACCCTCCCGTGACCAGACGTAAGTCAGTAATTCACCGACAATAAACATGGCCAGAAAAATGTGGAAGAATCCTTTTTTACCAAAAATTTTCTTGAGTTTGGGCCAGAAAATAGGGAAGGCAATGCCCGGAATCGAGGCGACAAGGCCGACGGCCCCCATCCACTCTGAATGACCCACAACGTACTGATTGAAAAAGCCGTTAACCGTGTTCATGAAAAACATGAAGGTAAACGCCAGCATGAAAAACAGCCCGAGAATAACCAGCGGACGATTATGTTTAAGTTCAAGGAACAGATCGGTCGTTTTGACGTTGGCAGTCTGTTCTGCCGTCGCAACAACGCGTTCTTTGGTGAATTTATAGCAGATGAAAAGCGCCGCAGCGCCGATTAGCATATAAACGGAGTAAACGCCGAACCAGGCGTAGTTCGCTGATGGATCGGTATAGTTTCCAAGATTGAGCTCAATGCCAAAAAAACCGGTGTCCTTAAGGCTACGATCTTTTGGCGAGGCCATTTGTACAAACATCGGGAACAGGGTATAGACAAGAAGGTTCGCGCTATTGGCCAGCATCATGCGGGTACTGGTGAGTTTATCAATCGATTCCGGATCCCGGGTCAGGGACGCGTTAAGAGAACCATAAGGAATATTCACCACCGAATAAACTAAATCCAGAGCCAAATAGACGATAAAAGCAAAAGGGACTGAACCTCGGACGCCAGGAATGGGAGCAAAAAGTAACGCGGAAAGGATCACCAGCGGCACGCCGGCTCTTATCAGCCAGGGACGGTATTTGCCTGCTTTTGACGTTCTTTTGTCAACATACGTGCCGACCATCGGATCCCAAAAGACATTGATGATTCGGACAAAAAGAAATATAAACCCAGCCGTTGCCGTGCTGATGGTATTTACCGTCAGCATGTGAAGAGCCAGAAAGCCGCCTATTGTGCCAAAAACCAGGTTTTGAGCGAAGTCGCCCATTCCATAACCAATACGTTCCCCGCGCGTTAATTTATGATATTCGTCATGGCGGCTTTGCATTATGTTTTTACTCATTCTGAGCAGACTCCGGTGTGTTGTGTGGATGTGTAACAATTTCTGACATAAATGATCTCGAAGAATCCATTACGTTTTTAAATTAATTTATTATGTTTTTTTACTTCTGTGATCATCGAAGCAAATACCCATCAAGACTATCTTGTCTCTCTTGTTGACTAACGATTTAGCAGCTATATCCCGATGGATTCAGGGCGCGAAAAAATCATTTTTTATTTTATTGTTTCTCTCTTTATCACCCGAAAAAATGTACTTTACATGGTTCTCCAGGCGTTGAGTAAATGACGCTAATATTTGCGAGATGGCTCACATTTGAGCATTTTCTTAATCGCTGAGTGAAATAACGTAATTGAGCAACCGGCCGGGAGAATAGAGGATGTGTCACAGTTGTTAAATTTTGGCTTCATAAATTATGGGGTTCATCATGCAATCTTATGCTGAGCGGGGCGCAGCCAGCGGTTTTATTCATCCACTCGACGGTGCCGGGGCGGCGGCCAACGCCGCGCCGTTCCTGTTTCCCACGGTAATAGCGCAGGTCGCTGGCGTCATCAACGCTGTCCGCCGCCTGGGGGTGAAAGGTGGTACCGTGAGGACGGAGGGCGTCGCCAGCTGCTGAAACAACGACGTTAATTATGGCGCATGCCCGGCGCAATCAATACCACCGCTGCTGGCCCGTAAATTATCCAAAATGATAATTTATCCGGGGGCGGCTCATTATTAAACAACGCGCGAGGAGGTCGGATAACCCTAATAGCGTAAAGCCTCTGTAGATGTATAAAATTAAAATAATGTTCTTATGATAGCGAGATATTCTGTCTACCCAGAATGGGATTGTTATTATCTGAATAAAATTAACCTATATTGAGATAATTTTGACAATGATAAAAAAACTTCCATTACCCGTGGCGGTTATCGCCGCCTTTTTCCCGTTTACCTCTGCAATAGCCCAAGAGTTCACGCAGGAACAGATCGACGCCATTGTGGCGAAGGCCGTCGATAAAGCCCTCGCCG
>OFCS01000128.1_pt1 | contig 62483 bp, 47 predicted proteins | sample 1520891 | NCBI WGS metagenome assembly OFCS01 (sample SAMEA2699026, study PRJEB24076) | metagenome | biome: Human gut stool | place: Spain | collected 2012-01-19
ATCAATCGTCGCGGTTGCGAGGATGCTGCTCGATCGAGCGCTCGAAGTAGACACCCGTGAGACGCTTTCACTCCTCATGCCGGACGCCGGATCGCTTAAGGACCTCATCAAAGCCCCGGTCGGCGGCGACTTCATGGCGAGCGCCAAAGCCGCTGCGGGCTTTGGGAGTCCCTTCAAGCGCTCTTTCGGACCGTCAACGGTTTGGTGGGGCGGACTGGTTGAAGTGGGGCCTGACGCTCAAACCTTTACTGTCGAACTGCCCGAAGGCTATGCCGGCCGAGTGCGCGTGAGCGCTGTGGGAGCGGCCGAAGCCTCTGCAGGTTCTGCTCAGGCGCTCATTGTCGCTGCGCCCCCGCTTGCTCTCTCTCCCGCTCTTCCCGGGGTCTTGTCGCTTGGCGACATCTTCCGCGCGGGAGCGGTCGTCACACCGAACATGCCCGCAGAAGCCGCGAGCTTAACGATTACGCCGCCTGCGGCATTTGCTGCTGAGCCCGAAGTACTTCCGCTTAACTTCCCTGCTGTCGGCGGCATATCGGCCTCGGCTCAGTTCACGGTTCCCAATCAGCCCAGTGCGCTCGGCGAACATCCATTTATCCTCAAGGCTGACGCGCGCGCAAAAGAGAATGGAGCGACGCTTTCCGCCCAGCGCAGCGAATCCATTGTCGTGCGGCCCGCATCGCTGCTCCAGACAAGGCTTTACGCAGGCCGAGCTGAGCATTCAGCGGATAAGTCGGCATACGAAGTTCCGACGGTGCTCTACCCGATCAATGACCGCACCCGCTTCATTGCGGCTTCCACCCCTGCAGCGCTCGCTCCCGAACTTGGCCGCCCCTTCCAGACGGCTGACAACGATTTCGGAGCGGTACTTCCCCGGCTGGCTGCATCGCTGCCGGAAGTGCTGCTTACGCTCAACACGGACGCCGCACGCCTTTTGCCGCAGTCGGTTTTGACAACGGACGCCTCAGCTGCCAAGAAGGCCGCTCAAGATGCTGCCCAACGCCGCGAAAAGGTTTATGCCGCGGTGCAGAGCACTCTCACTCGCGAAGGCCTGAAAGCGATGCCTTGGAGCGAATTCGATCCCTTCCTCAGCGCCTTAGTGCTCGACTATCTGGTCGACGCTCTTCGGCTTGACTCGAGCGCGCTCGAACCGCTGCAGCTCCTGCGGAGCCGCCTGATTCGTTCAGTCAATCTGGATCCTCAGACGATTGATGACGCCCGCACGAGCGCCTACACGCTCTGGGTGCTCACCCGTGAGGGCACCATGACCACCGCGCAGCTCGAAGCGCTGCGCGCCTCCATGACGTCGCGCTTTGAAGGCTGGGAGCGTGATGCTGCCGCCTCGTTCCTGGCAGCCGCCTATTCACGACTTCGCCTTCGTGACGAGGCTCGCTCACTGGTGAAGTCCACCCCGTCGACGGCTCGTGCCGCCGGTGCGTGGACGCCGGAAACGGCTGCCGCCTTGGCTGCCTCGGCGCTCTCCGAAGCCGGCTTGGGACAGGAACCCGCTGCACGGTTCTTGGTGAGCATGGCCGGTGAAGATCTGGCCCGCACCTTTGCCGCCGGCATTGTTTCGCCGCTCTATGCCGCTGCGGCCGCTCGTGCTGCGCTCACGCCAGAAGTGGGCGGTCTCACGGCCGGCGAATCGGCCGCATCCCCCGATTTGGTCTGCACTCGACGTGCGGACGGGTTCCCTGCCGACCAGGATCGTCTGGTGCTGGGCGCCTGGGGTGCACTCCTGGATGCCCCCGGCTGTCTGGCCGCCGAAGCATCGGGTCTCCCGGCATCGCCCTATGTTTGGTGGCAAGTCGAGCAAACGGGCTACATCGTGCCCGATGACACGCAGCCGGCCGACCGCTCCGCGCTTGAAGTCGAACGCACGTACCTTGGCGCCGACGGCAAAGCCAAGACCGAATTCACCGCCGGCGAACGCGTGACGGTCCGCGTCAGAGTGAAGAGCTTTGCGGGCGAAAGCGCCGTACGCGACGCCGTTGTCACCGACCTCCTGCCGGGCGGCTTTGTCTGGGCCATGCCTGCGGGGGCATGCCCCGAAGGCGCACTCGAATGCCGCCGTGCCGAAGACCGTGTGCAGTGGGCCGTGCCTGCGCTCACCAACTGGGAGCCGCTCACTTTCACCTACACCGTGCGGGCAGCCTATCCGGGCGTTTATAGAGCGGGCTCCGCAGCAGCAGAGTCCTTGAGCAACCCCGCGCTGGCAGCTCAGAGCCGCAGCGCCAAGATCCGCATCACGGCGCCTGAAGAGCCTTCCGGCACGAACGCTCCTCAGCCGACCACTTCCCCAACGCCTGCGAGCGCAGTCCAATGACCGACGACCTTTCACACAAACCCGTCGATGCCAGCGGACAATTACCAGCGGCCGGCGCAGCGAATACTGCGCCGGCTGAGCAGCCTGCCGCAGCGTCGCCGCAGTCTTCTGCCCCCGCAGAATCCGCCAAAAGCGAAGAGGCGACGGCGGTCTCGCCTATTCCTCAGGCCTCAGAAGTCGGCCGCAGCCCTGCCGTTGTTTTTCTGCGCCGCACGGCCTATGTCGTTCTTTCTGCGGCGATCATGACCGTGGGTTTATACGGCGGGTACGCCGTTCTCAAAAATCGAGCGGCCTCGGAAGCTGCGCCGCCGCTCCTCGAAGGCATTCCATTTTCGAGCGTGCTTTACTCGCGAGAAAACGTCCTCCTTCGCATCGTACCGGCCGCTGACGGCATTTTCCGCGTTAAAACGCCCCTCGAATCGATCGACCCCAAACTGGTTGAAGCCACCATCGCCTATGAGGACCGGAACTTCTATAAGCACCCGGGCTTTGATCTTCTGGCGCTGATTCGCTCGGCCGCCAGCACCTACATCGGCGGCTGGCGCACCGGCGCGTCGACGATCACCATGCAGCTTGCCCGCATGCGGCTCCATCTGCAGACAGATACGCCCGACGGAAAACTTCGGCAGATCTGGCATGCGATGCGCTACGAAGCGCATTACACGAAGCGGCAGATTCTTGAGGCCTACCTCAATCTCGCGCCCTACGGCAGCAATGTGGAGGGCGCAGAAGCCGCTGCAGCCGTATGGTTCCATAAAGAGGCTTCCCATCTCACACCGGCAGAAGTCGCGGCGCTCGCCGTTATTCCGCAGAATCCCGTCAAACGGCGCCCTTACACCCAAGGCAGCACGCCGCTCGATACCGCGCGGCTGCGGCTTGCACGCATCCTCGTGGATCAAGGCGTTTATCCGCCTTCGGCCGCTGCAGCGCTGCGAGCGCCGCTTGAGGTGTTCGGTCCGGAACACCTCCCTTTTCTCGCTCCCCACTACGCGCAAACGGTTCTGAACCGCATAGTGGGGACCCCGGAGCGGTCAGAACCCAACGCTGACAAAACGGCTTTCCAAGCGGGAAAACTCAAGGGCACGCTCTTGCTCGATGTTCAATCGGCAATGGAAGCGCTCGTTCGCGAAACCATTGCACGGCTCTCCCCTTGGGGCGTGAAGAATGCCGCCCTTTCAGTGGTTGACGCCCGTGACCGTTCCGTGCTCGCCATGGTGGGCTCGGCAAACTTCTTTGACCCCTCGATTCAGGGAGAGGTCAATGCTTGGACAGCAAAGCGCAGCCCTGGTTCAATGCTGAAGCCCTTCACCTATGCGCTGGCGCTCGATCAAGGGCTTATTCACGAAAAGACGGTCCTGATTGACAGCCCGATCGCCGTCGGCGGATGGGCCCCGGACAATGCGGACGGCAGCTTCCGGGGACCGCTCTCTGCCGAAGATGCATTGGTGCTCTCGCGCAATATTCCGGCGGTCGATTTGGAAAAGCGCCTCAGCCCCGGGCTCTATGAATTCCTCAAACGCGCCGGTGTCGAGCTCCCCCATGACAAAAATTGGTACGGGCTCTCCCTTGTTTTGGGGGGCGCAGAAATCACCATGGCCGACGCCGCCAAGCTCTACGCCATGGTCGCGGGGGAAGGACTCCTCCGGCCGCTTAGACTCCTCGAAGCTCAAGCCTCCCCGGCCGAGGCAGATGTGCTTTCGCGTGAAGCGCAGTTTGTCCTTCGCCGCATGCTGGCTTCGCGCGGTGAATCGGTGACGATTCGCGGTGCGAGACGCGAGCTCCTCTATAAAACTGGAACCAGCAACGGCTGGCGCGATGCATGGACCGCCGGCATGGTCGGTCCCTATGTCATCGTCGTGTGGCTCGGAGACTTTGCCGGACGTCCCAACCCGCAGCTTCAGGGAGCGCATCTTGCCGCTCCGCTCTTCCGCGCGGCGGCTTTGCGTCTGGGGAACATCCCCGCCCTCGACTGGCCGGCCGCCGTCAGTGCACAGCAAGAAGCCGAAGACAAACATCTAAAAGTCGCTCTCGAACCGGTCTGCGCGGCAACGGGCGACCTGGATATTCGGCTCTGCAGCCGCCGAACCAACGCCTGGATCCTTCCCGGCCGCACATCCGTGCGGGATTCGGGTGTTTTTCGCGAAATTTGGATTGACAAAGAAACCGGGCTTCGGGCCTGCGGCCCCGGTCCCGGCATTGAAAGACGCGTTTGGGAATTTTGGCCGACGCACTTTCAAAAGGTCTTTCTGGCGGCGGGCATCGCCAAAGAGCCGCCCCCGCCATACACGGCCCAATGTGCTGAACGCCTGGGCGTCCCAGGGGGCCGCGCTCCGGTGATCACATCTCCCAAAGCGGGAGCCGCCATTTACTCGCCCGTCGGCTTTGACGCAGCCCGTATGCTGCTCGCTGCGGGGGCCGATCCGGACGCCGCCATTCTCTATTGGTATGCCGACGGCGCATTTCTGGGTGCCCGCCGAGTCGGCAAGGCGCTCGAATGGTCTGCCCCTGCCGGTACGCATGAACTCGCTGTTGTGGATGATCTCGGGCGCACGAGCACGATGCGGCTGACGATCAGACGCCGGTGAACCCGGAGCGGCCGGCCGTTCAGCGGCCAAGGGTCTGCAGAATCGATTGCCGCAAGGTCTAACACTTTTTTATAAATTCCTATGTTTGACCTCAGCGTTCCCGCACTAACCTTGTCATATCTGAACAACGATTCAGAAATCGCCGCAATGACTATCGCAAAGAAAGGAGCTTTGTTATGAAGAAGAGGTTTGCTGCAGCCGCCGGCAGCGGCTCCGGATTTCGACGCTCGCTCGGCGCTTTGGCTTTGATGCTCACCTGCGGCGTCTTTGCCGCTTTCTCCGCCCTGCCCGCACCGGCATTGGCCGGTCCGCCGCCCGGCATGCACCACCCCGGACCCGGCTTTGGCGGTCCGGGCCACGGCCCGGGCGCCGGTCCTGGTCATCGCCCGGGCTTCCGCCCCGGCCCGCCTCCTCCTCCGCCGAGATACCATCGCGGCTGGCACCCTCGTCCTTGGTACCGCAGCTGGGGTTTCTGGGCGCCGACGATTACGGTCGGCACGATCCTCGGCGCAGAGCTCTATCGCTCCTCCGCGCCGCGCTATGTTGAAGTCCCAGTGCAGACGGTTCCCGTTACGCCGAGCACATCGTATGCTGCCGCGGCTCCCGCGGCAACGGGCGCTGCCGGATCCGGCAGCTATCCGTGGTATTGGTGCTCGAGCGAACAAGGATACTTCCCGACCGTTCGCTCCTGCCCGCTCGGCTGGGAGACCGTGATGGGTTCGAGCAGCACAACGCCTCCCGCGCCGCCCGCTCCCTAAACGGCAAATGCCCGCCCGAAATCACGCAATGATTCCCGGCGGGCATTTTCATGAGCCCAAACGATTCTCATTCAGCTCCGACAAGAGCATTCGGCGTTATTCGTTTGCGCCTTCGCCTTCTTCATCGTCCTGAGCCTTGGGCTGAGGAGCGGCCTGAGCCTGACTGAGGCGATCAAGATATTCGCTCGTTACGTCGCCCGTGACATAAACGCCGTCAAAGCATGAGCAATCGAAGGCCGGAATCGACGGGTTGAGATCTGAAAGCGCATTCTTCAGGCCGTCAAGCGTCTGGAAGATCACCTTGTCGGCGCCGATCACTTCAGCCACAGCGTCCGCATCCTTGCCGTCGCCGCAGATCAGTTCCGACTTCGTCGGCATATCAATGCCGTAGACATTCGGGAACATCACGCGGGGCGCAGAAGAAGCAACATAGACCTTCTTTGCGCCGGACTCACGCGCCATGCGGACGATTTCCTTCATCGTCGTGCCGCGCACGATGGAGTCGTCAACGAGCAGCAGGTTCTTGCCTTCAAATTCCACGGGCATGGCGTTGAGTTTTTGACGCACGCTCTTCTTGCGGGTCGTCTGCCCGGGCATGATGAAGGTGCGGCCGATATAGCGATTTTTAATGAACCCTTCGCGGTAGGGGAGCTCAAGCTGCTTAGCGAGCTCCTGCGCGCACGGCCGAGAGCTGTCCGGAATCGGCATGACGACGTCAACATCCTTGAGGTCAATCGTCTTTTTCACCGTTTCAGCCAAATAAACGCCGAGATTGAGGCGGGCGCCATAGACGCTGATGCCGTCAATGAGGGAATCCGGACGCGCAAAATAGACGTATTCGAAAGCGCAGGGATTCTTCACCGGATTCTCGGCGCACTGACGCGTTTCAACGTTCCCCTTGAAATCGATCCAAAGCGCTTCGCCGGGTTCCAGATCGCGTTCGAGCTTAAAGCCGAGCCCCATCATCGTCACCGATTCAGAGCTCACCATCCATTCGCGCTCGCCGTTGGCAGCAATCGCCGAACCGAAGCAGATCGGCCGAATAGCATGCGGATCACGGAAGGCAAGGAGCCCCTTACCGGCAATCAGCGCCACCACGGCGTAAGAGCCCCGCACGCGCTTATGCACGGCCGCGACGGCCTTGAAGATGCCGTCAGCGTCAAGCCCCCGGCCTTCGCAGACGCGGGAGATTTCATTGGCTAAAACGTTGAGCAGCACCTCCGAATCGCTCGTCGTGTTGATATGACGATGGTCGTGCTCGTACAGATCCTGCTTGAGCGCTTCGGCATTGGTCAGGTTGCCGTTGTGAGCGAGCATGATGCCGTAAGGCGCATTGACGTAAAAGGGCTGCGACTCCTGATTCGAACTCGCACAGCCCTGCGTCGGGTAGCGCACGTGACCGATGCCGACATTGCCCGTCAGATCACGCATGTTGCGCGTACGGAAGACGTCGCGCACCAGGCCCATGGCCTTATGAATGTGGAACTGCAGACCGTCGAGCGTCGCGATGCCCGCCGCATCCTGACCGCGATGCTGCAAAAGGAGCAGCGCGTCGTAGAGGCGTTGATTAACAGGTTCATTGGAAAGGAGGGCAACAATGCCGCACATGGATGTAATCCTCGATTAGGCCGGGGTGAACGCCCGAAGAGAAAATAGGAAAAAAGGGAAAAACAGTAACTTTGCGCACATGGGCTATAACGGCAGAATGCGCAAAGCCGCCCGGACGAGTCTCGGAGCGGCTTTGAGTGAAAACTTGCACATGATATGAATGAGCCCTGCCTCTATCAGCTGCGGCGATAAGACCGGCGCATGTCAGCGAGCCATGCCGGCAGATAAGGCATCGACCAATTGATGATCGTTTCCGTCGGTCCGATCAGCACGGACTGCTGCCACATACGGCTTTCATGGATGGAAGCAGGCATACCGAAAAAGAAGACACAGGCGCAGACAACCACAATGCCGCGCAGGAAGCCGAAAACGGCGCCCAGAGCGCGGTCTTCAAAGCGCAGCGCCGCCGTTTCAAGCAGACGCCGAATAATGGCCGAAAGCAGTCCCACCACAAAGAGGCAGGCCACAACGATCAGGACAGCCGCAATGATGACGCGCGGCAGCCATCCGATGCTTTCAAGCGGAATGTGTTCGGCGACAACCGCGGAATAGTTCATCGCCAGAAAGATGCCTGCAACCCAGCCGGCAATGGCCAGCACTTCACGCAGCACGCCGCGCATGATTCCAACGATGGTGGAGAGTGCGAGAACGGCAATGATGATCCAGTCGATTTCCGTCATGAGTGCGCTGCAGGCGGGAGAGAAATGAGTTAGAGAAAATGGGGAGCTTTACGACGCCCGTTTCCGGCTGCCCCAAGAGCAACGCCAGACTTCTCTTAAAAAGGGCTACATTGTACCGAAAATTGTCTGCCGGACTTTCGATTCCCTCGGAGGTTTTGTGACCCCAAAGCGACCTGCTGTCCGGCCTCAAAGCATTAATCTTTTTTCGCCAGATAGGGCTTTTGAGCGATGCCGTTAAGCATGATCGTACCCCGCACGCCTTCGGCTTCAGATTTCTCAGCATAAAGCCCCACGCGAACCTTCCAAAGTGCGCCGCCCTCATTGGTACGGTAGGCGGGGAGCCCCAGATGCGCGAGCTTTTTCACTGTGCGCTCCGCGGCGGCTTCGTTGCTCGTAGCGACAACCTGCACATACCAGCCCTTGCCCGTCGGCGGCGCGATGCCGGCTGACTTCGCGGCCGGCTGCGGCTTCTGAGCCGGTTTCTGAGCCTTTGGATCGGGCTTTACCGCCGTCTTCTCGGCAGGTTTGGCAGGCGTTTTTTCGACCTTTTCAGATTTCGCCGCCTGCGCTGGCGCTGCCGTCTTGCCGGGCTGCTTCGGAGCAGCCTCGGCGGCTCCTTTCGCTTCACGCTCAAGATTGGCTTTAGCAGTCGACTCCGCGCGGCCCATAGACGTATCCGACACATCCACATCGCCCGCCTGAGCACGATCCCCGTGAGCCGCCGGCGGCACATTCAGCGTTGTGCTCGTCTCGCTTTCTTTAGGAATGTTGATGTCGGTACTCTCGAGCTTAGACGTGTCGATCGGCGGTTCGTTATCGATCACGAAAGGCGCGGCGACCACCGCGGCCATCAGAAGAACAGCCGCTCCCACCATGCGGTGCTTAGTGCGTCGGCGGGCAAGCAGCTCCGCATCCGTGAGCGGACGACGAGCCGGACGTTCAGCGGCGCGTTCACGTTCGGCCTGAGCTCGCACTTGTTCGCGCGGTACGGGCTTCAATGCAGGTTTAAGGGCTTCCGCTTCTTCAGTCTCAGCTGCGGCCGCAGGGAGCGGATCCGGTTCCTGGCGCGGTTCAGGCATGACGAAAGGCGCCTGCGCAGCCGGAGCGCCTGCGGCCTCGGGCGCCAGAATCGCAGCAGCCTCCGGCGCAGAGACGATTTCGGCTGAAGCACCCAATTGGGGCTCATTTTTATCTGTCGTCGGCGCATGAATACCATACGGATCCCAGGGGGCTGCTTTGGGCGCAGTCGGCGCTGCGGCTTGGCGTTCCGGCGGCTGAGGCGCTTGAGGAGGAGCACTTTGCTCCCCAGCGGTCTGAGCCGCAGGTTCAGCAAAGTCAAAGGGCGGAGGTTCCGTCGGCTGAGCGGTCGGTGCCGTCTGCCCGCCCGTCTGCGTTCCCTCATTGAATCGCCCTAATGACGGCTCCGTTCTCGGTCCAAAGGTGGGTTCGGCATGCGGCGCGGCAGTGCCAGCCTCTTCCGGCGTTTGCATCGTCGCGAGCTTCACCCCTTCAGGGCGTTGATTTTTCCGGAAAGGATTAAAGAACGACATGGGAACGCCTCGAGCATTACAAGCAATAAAAACAGTATGAGCTTCACCGCTCGTCCTTTTCTATGACCGAAGACAATGGTGAAGTTCACAAAATTCTATCAGCGGTCCTGTCGGCCGCCCTGTCGTTCTAACTTTTCGATAAGAAGAAATTTCAGTGCCACGGCGCCTTTTCTTCGCAAGACATCCCGTCTGTCATCGTAAAGCCCTCGAGACTGCCGCACTTCGTTTGAATACAGATAAAGCGCATAGCCTCGGTCGGCAATCCCCGAATGGCGCGCTTAGCTGCCGGCGCCACACGGAGCCAGTCGCCGGCACGAAGCGCAATCACCTCGCCGTCAAGCCAAATTTCGCCCGCGCCGGAAAGGATCCCGTAGAGCTCTTCATTTTGCTGGTGCGCATGCACAAACGGTACGGCAGCACCAGCCGGCAAGTCATTGACGGAGACTTCACAGCCGGTCAGCCCAAGCTGGTCATGGAGCTCCGTGCGGGCGTCGCCTGAAGCATGAATGAGCATGTAGTTCTTCTTGGATGAATTCATGATTTTTTCCAATGGTGCAAGGGGGAAAGGTCATTAACGAAGAGGTGTTCTCTCAATAGTTCGATATCGAATTATCTTTTTCGTTAAAAGCCGCTCTGGGGTTGGGAGCGGCTTCGATCGTTATGTTAGTTCGATATCGAACTTTTGTCAACGGATTAATTACCTTCTCCGCGAACCTGCGCTTCCTCGGGCAGTCTCGCGGAGAATCTTCAAGGACCCCGGACGCCGATGATCACCGGTGCAGTCCTTCCTTAGCAAAGACCTCAAGCGCTTCGCCGACCGTCACGAAGGATCCGAAAATAATGATGCGCACTGGCGCGGCCGACTCATCCTCGGCTGAGAGGCGAGCCGCATAGAGCGCGTCGGCAATGGTCGCAAAGGAATCAATCGCACTCTCCTCTACGCCGCCCTCGAGCATCTTAGCCTTGAGTGCCTCGGCCGAGCCACCTCGCGGACCAGGCAAGCCGGCAATGAACCAGCGATCGATTTCTGGCGCTGTCAGTCGGACCACCTGAGCACGATCCTTATCTTCGAGCATGCCGAAAACGGCCAAGGTCTTTTCTCCTGGCTTTCGGGAGGCATGAAGGTTTTCTGCCAAGACGCCCGCTGCCTGAGGGTTATGCCCCACATCGAGGAGCGTCGTGCAGGGCTGGGTCGTAATCTCTTCAAAACGAGCCGTGATGCGTACCTGAGTGAGGCCGGCAGCGGCGGCGGCTTCCGTCACGGGAAGACGATTGAGGAGCGAAATAATCGCCGCAAGGGCGCCCGCCGCGTTGCGGTATTGATTTTCGCCCTTGAGCGCAGGCCGCGGCAGCTGCCAGCTGAGGTCGCCCATGCGGAATTGGAACGAACCGTCAGGATGCTCCGTCACACTGAAATCGCGGTTGATGAGCAGAAGCTTCGCGCCGATTTCGGCAGCGTAGCCAACGAGCGTTGACGGCGGATTGGGGTCCGAGCAGATGGCCGGCCGCCCGGAGCGGTAGATATGCGCCTTCTCGAGGGCGATTGCTTCTCGAGTGTTCCCCAGAAATGCCGTATGGTCAATGCCGATCGCCGCCACAATGGAAACGTCCGGATCGACGGCATTCATGGCATCGAGCCGGCCGCCCAAGCCGATTTCGAGGATCACTACGTCTGGATGCGCATTCTGAAAAAGTTTGAGCACCGCGAGGCCGGTGTATTCGAAGTACGAGAGCGTCATGCCGCCTCGTGCGGACTCCACTTCGCCAAAGGCAGCGATCAGCGCCTCGTCCGAGACTTCCTGCCCATTGAGGAGCGCGCGCTCATTGAAGCGAATGAGGTGCGGCGACGTATGCATGGCCGTACGAAACCCTGCCTCGCGCCAAATGCGCTCCATGACGGCGCAGGTGGACCCTTTGCCGTTCGTGCCGGCAACCGTGACGACGGGACATTCAAACTTAATCCCCATGCGGGCGATCATCGTCTGCATGCGCTCCAACCCCATATCGATGGGCTTATCGTGGAGCTTTTCAATGAAATCGAGCCATTGATCAAGCGAAGCACCAGCAGCAGGCGCCTGATGCGGCGCAGAAACAGAGACTACGGGGATAGTCATAGCAGTGAAATCCAACTCATCGAAAAAACAATAAAGACACGGGCTGCGGATGCATGCCCGTGTCAAAGAAACTTACCGCATCGGCAGCCGTATTCCGCTTCAGCGAATATCTGACGTATTCAGAAACCCGTCAAAAAGCTGCGTCCGCAAAACGAACGGGCGGGAGATGCACCCGCCGCTTTGGAGCAGATAGCAGCGCCGCAGCAGCAACTCAGCCGCAGACGATCGGCGTCAAATCCCGTTGATCGGCTGCTTCTTCATCAGAAGCTGCGTAATGACGGAAATCTGCGCACGCATATCGCGGCGGTCGACGATCTTATCCACCTGACCGTGCTTCAACAGGAATTCGGAGCGCTGGAAACCCTCTGGGAGCTTTTCACGCACAGTCTGCTCAATCACGCGGGGTCCGGCAAAGCCGATGAGCGCCTTGGGTTCAGCAATGACCACGTCGCCAATAAAGGCAAAGGAAGCCGAGACGCCGCCCATTGTCGGATCTGTCAGCACAGTGATGAACGGAAGACCGTAATCCGCAAGACGGCGCGCAGCGTTGGTCGTCTTGGCCATCTGCATGAGGGAGAAAAGCCCTTCCTGCATGCGGGCTCCGCCGGAGGCGCAGAACACCACGAAAGGTGCGCGGCGGCGAATCGCTTCTTCCACGCCGAGCGCAAACCGTTCACCGACAACGCTGCCCATGGAGCCGCCCATGAAACCGAATTCAAAGGCCGCAGCCACCATCGGCTCACGACGAAGAAGACCCGACATCACGACAAGCGCATCTGTTTCGTGCGTCGAAGCTGCCGAAGCCGCATGGCGCGCCGGGTAGGGTTTGCTGTCGACAAAGTGCAGCGGATCCTTGGTGCGGATCTCCGCGCCGATTTCCACCGCCGTAGCAGGATCCAGAAAGGCATGCAGACGCACGCGGGCGCCCATGCGGAAGTGATACCCGCACTTTGGGCAAACGCGCAGACTCCGGTCAAGCTCCTCGGTATAGAGCGCCTGCTCGCAGCCCGGACACTTCGTCCATACGCCTTCCGGAATGGGGCTAGGCTTCTTCGGGGCTTCTTCGCGCTTGATTTTGGGGAGAATGTGATTGATCCAGCTCATCGACGTTTGCTCGAAACAGAAAACCGAAGCAAAAATTATACGAGGTGCAGACCTTCAAACACGCGTCACTGAGTGCCGCTTGAGGCTAGCACGTTTGGTCGACCATCCCGCGTTCGGATGCGCCTCCAAAAGGCTCTATCAAAAGACTTTGCCAAAAGGTCCTGATGAAAGCTGAGGCAAATACGGATGCTCGGGATAGCCCACTCCGGTGAGATAGAGCCCAGCCGGACTGAAGGTGGGCGCGGCTGCATCACGAGATTTGGCAGCCAGCACTTCGGCAATCCACTCTGGCCTTTTCCGCCCCGTGCCCACATAAATAAGCGCGCCAACGATGTTTCGCACCATGTGCTGCAAAAAAGCATTGGCCGTAATGCGTACGCCCACCAATGCGCCGCGCCGCACGATCTTGAGTTCGCTGATCGTGCGCACCGGCGTCTTGGCTTGGCACTCTGACGCACGGAAACTCGTAAAGTCGTGCTCACCGATCAGCGCCGCCGCGCCCCTCTGCATGAGCGCCTCATCGAGCGGCCGAAACACCCACCCGGCCGACCCTTCAAAAAGCGGTGAACGGACGGGATCGTTCCAGATCCAATATTCGTAGGTGCGGGAACGCGCGGAAAACCGCGCATGAAATTTTTCGTCCACCTCGCGCATCCAACGCACGGCAACGCTCTCGGGCAGGATGGCATTGACGCCGCGGATCCATCCCGCCGAAGGTCGGCGAGCGACGGAGGTAAAACTCACCACTTGGTGAGTGGCGTGGACGCCGGTATCCGTTCGTCCGGCACAGATTACAGAGATCGGATGATCTGCAAACTGCGAAAGCGCCTCCTCAAGCGCCGCCTGAACGCTCGGGTGATCCGGCTGCACCTGCCAGCCATTGAAGGCGGTACCCCGATACTCAATCCCGAGCGCGAGCGTTTTCGGGTCGCTCATGACCAAGGCCATCAGCGGGCACCAGCAGATTTGCCGTTCACCTCATCGAGGAGGCGCTGTGCGGCGGCACGCTGAACTTCCGAGCCTTCCTTTTTCACCTCCGCGAGCAGCTCAAGCGCCTCCTTCTTGGCGTCCAGACCAATGAAAGATTTCGCCAGATTGAGCTTGGCATCAATGGCCTCGAGACGCGCACGCTCCTTCTCATTCGGCACTGGCGCTGCCGGCTGGGCTGCGGGCTGCGGAGCCGGCGCCGCCTTGACGGGCGCGGCGGCAGCCTCCGTCGGAATGGGCTCCGGCGCCAAAGGCGGCACATAGGCGGGCGTCTGCGCATCAAGGTTAAGGTCGACGCGCTTTAATTTTTCTGCGGTCATGCCTGCCGTCTGCTTGGCAGTTCGCTCTGAGCTTTCGCGCTCTTCGTCGGAAAGCGGCGGCAGCTCCTGATCGTTATCATCAGCCTTCAGCCACGGCTGCTCCTCAACCTGCTTTTTCGCAGTGGCGGCAGCGGCTTCGGCGGCTGCGGCCTGCGCATCGGCCTTCATCTGCGCCTCGGTGTAGGCCATCGCGCCCACCCCCATGGCTCCGGCCGTCGTGCCGTTCTTCACGGCTTCATCAACCGTAGCCTCCACCGCTTTCAGCTGAGCCTCGCCTGCGGGCGCCACGTCACGCTGAAAAGCCACGACGCCCTGTCCCTTTTTGGCTGCGGCAACCGCTTCCTCGGCCTCTTTCACGGCCTTCTCGCGGCGCTTGCGCCAGGCGATGGAAGCAATGATGGCGATGCCGACAATAATGAGGAGATATGAAATCAGGGGGCGCTTCTCTTCGGCTGCGGGCTGCTGCGCATCAGCGGCAGACTGATCCGGCTTGGCGTCCTCAGCAGGCGCCGATTCGGTCGGCGACGGAGCCGCCGCCTCCGTCTTCGAGTCGGTTTCTGCTGTCGGCTGGGCTGCAGCACCCGTATCGGCCGCGGCAGTCTCGGCCTCCGAAACGGGCGCGGCCGCCGGCGGATTGGCTTCGGCTGAGGCTTCGGCTGAAGTTTGGGCAGGCGCCGCTGACTCAGGGGCTTCATGAAGAGCGGGAGCGGCTTCAGCCGGAGCATTCACTGCAGCCGTCGGAGCGCCTGCAGCAGCCGCCTTTTTTTGGTCACTTTCCCAAGCATCCAGCGCCTTGCGGCCGGTCTCCGCCACCTGCTCCACACTTTCACCGCGGCTCAGTGCGGCGATTTGCGCCGCAGCCGTTTCGCCGGCAGCTTCGCGGGAGCGGTGCTGCGCATCAATCAAATTCTGTGTCGGTCCCGGCACCGCTGCCGAAGCGCCGTGCACAGCACGAAACGCCTCCATAGGATCTATGGCAAAGACTTCGTCGGAGAGCGGCGCCGAAAGCGACTGCCCAATCACAATACGCGACGGATCGCCGTCAACGAAAGCACTCGGATTCTTCTGCGTCAGCGCAACCGCAACCTGTTCGAGAAGGGCGCCCGGGCAACTCGGCCAGTAAAGCTTCGCAATCGACCAAAGCGTCATGTCGCGCTGCACCGTGAACGCATCATTGGGATTAAATCCGTTCAAAGCCACATACTCGCGGACAACATTCGGTGCATAACGTCCTGTACGATGCCCGCCCTTCTTACCGGCCTCAAGAGACTTAACCGATTTTTCCTTTTCTTCAATACGTTGCGTCGTCTTTGGGTGGGCTTCAGCAGCCGCAAAAGCCGTTTTTTCCACAGGCTTTTCGGCAGTCTCAGAGACCTTTTCAACAGACTTATCCACAGCCTTCATCGACTGCGGAGCGGTCTCGGCGGATTCCGCAGCCGGCGCAGCAGACGACTCTCCCCCGGCGGCCGCCTTCGGCTCAGCTGCCGGCATTTCCTCTGCAGCTGAAACACGGAAGGTGCCGTTGACCGGATCAAGCCGGTAGCTGCGCACGGTGACCTTTCCGCCGGCATTCATTTCAATAAGCAGCGGAAAACCTTCCGAGAGACTCTGGCCGCCCACGACTTTAACGCGGACCTTGCCGGCTTCGCCGCCCATGCGGGCCATCTTCAGATCCTGCGCTTCACGGGGCCACTCCACGCCTTCACGCAGATAAGTGGCTGGCGGCGCCACGCGCACCAGAAGGGGCGAAATCGTGATGTCGACGTCATTGACATCGAGCACCGCTTCAAGCGGCTGTCCAGGCTGACTCACCACTTTAAGGTCGCCGAGTTCGACGGCCTGGCTCAGTGAAGGGAAAACGGCAAGCGCTGCGGCTGCAGCCGCAGCAAGCATGGAGAGCTTCTGATGAAACATTGAACAGAACAGCCTAGAAAATTTTGAGCTTTGCAGAACTGCCGCAAAGCGCCTTCAGGAGATCCTGTGAATGATACCGCAGGGCCTTACCCCCTCGAGAGCGGCACTTCACTCCAGAAAAGCCGTGCGTTCTCTCGCGGTCGGCGCCGCCAGGGCTCAAGTCAATCGGTTTACCAACTGCGAAACGGCTTTCTTGATGGAAAAAATGAAGCCCGCGCTTTGAGACGCGGGCCCTGCGATTTGGGATTTAGAAACGCTTATGCCACAACTTCTCGCCCGACGAGATCATGCTCTTCGTTGGCAGTGATGCGCACCGGGACGATATCGCCCGGAACGAGCTTACGGTCAGTCGTGACGTAGCAGACGCCGTCGATGTCCGGCGCATCCGACTTGGTGCGGCCGACAGCCACACCGTCTTCATCAGGCTCTTCGTCAATGATCACGTCTTCAATCCGGCCGATGCGGCGAGCGAGTTTGCGAAGCGATATTTCCGCCTGCACTTCCATGAAGCGGCGGCGGCGCTCTTCGCGCACTTCGTCGGGCAGTGCGCCGGGGAGATCATTGGCAGCCGCTCCGTCGACGGGCGAATAAGCAAAGCAGCCGACACGGTCAAGCTCCGCTTCACGCAGGAAGTCAAGCAGATACTCAAACTCCGCCTCTGTCTCTCCGGGGAAGCCCACAATAAAGGTTGAACGGATAGTAATGTCCGGGCAGGCTCTGCGCCAGGCTGCAATGCGCTCAAGATTCTTTTCGCCGCAGGCCGGACGCTTCATAAGCTTCAGAATCCGCGGATGGGCATGCTGGAAAGGCACATCGAGGTAGGGAAGAATCAGTCCTTCGGCCATCAGCGGCACGATGTCATCAACGTGCGGGTACGGGTAGACGTAGTGCAGACGCGTCCAAAGATCCAGTCTTCCCAGTTCGCGGCAAAGGTCAATTAATTTCGTATGCACCGGCCGGCCGCAGGCGAAGTCGAGTTTGTAGCGCTTGTCGACGCCGTAGGCAGCCGTGTCCTGACTGATGACGAGGAGTTCCTTGACGCCCGCGGCCTTGAGGTTCATCGCCTCGCGGATGATGGAATCCATCGAACGCGAATTCAGTGAGCCCCGCAGGTGCGGAATCACGCAGAAAGTACAGTGATGGTTGCACCCTTCGCTGATCTTCAGATATGCATAGTGCTTAGGCGTCAGACGAACGCCTGCCGCCGGCACCAGATCATCCCAGGGATCGTGCGGCCGCGGCAGCACGCCTTCAACCATGGCGAGAACTTCATCCACACTGTCAGGTCCCGTCACGCCGATCACCTTCGGATGACGCACCATAATGAAGTTCGACCCGTCAGCTTCCGTTCGGCCGCCGAGGCAGCCGCAGACGATGACGCGGCCGTTTTCTTTCAGTGCCTCAGCAATGGCGCCCAGAGACTCTTCAACCGCTTCGTTCACGAACCCGCAGGTATTAACGATCACCACATCGGCATCTTTATAGGTCGAGCCGATGCGATAGCCGCGGGCGCGCAGTTCGGTAACGATCCGTTCGGTGTCGACCAAGGCTTTGGGGCATCCGAGTGAAACGAAGCCGACGACGGGAATATGGCGTGAGGTCATGTTTTTTTGTGGGAGTCAGCGGGCCTTGGGGAAAAAGCCCGGAATGAAAAAATTTGCGCCGCGGATCATAGTTGAAGATCTGCGGCGCTGCAGTGAATTCAGACGCTCTTTATCAATGACCGCCCTTCATCACCAAAGGCAGACATTGCTTAAGGCTTCGGATCGATCCAAATCAGTGCGGCATGGCGGCCTGAGCGTTCACCATCACGGCGAAAGCTCCAGAACTGTTTCGGATCTCTATAAGTAGAAAGCCCGCAGTCAGCAATATCTGAAGCATCAATGCCGGCTGATTCAAGCGCGGCGTAAGCCAATGCGCCCAGGTCGGCATAAAACTTTCCTTCCGCCGCAGCGGGTTTGAAAGCGCGGGCGACCGATTCCTCGGGGAGGTGCTGACACATGGCTTCGCGAACATCTTCTCCCACCTCAAAGGCATCTGCCCCAATTCGCGGTCCAAGCCAAACGGCAGGCTTCAGATCGGAGGAGTGGCGGCGGACTTCTTCAACGGTTCTCTGCAGAATGCCGTCGGCAAGGCTGCGCCAGCCAGCGTGCACAGCAGCAACAATGCGGCCGCTGCGGTCAGCAATAAAGACGGGCAGACAGTCTGCCGTCATCACGCAGGCCACAACCCCGCTCGTCGAAGTCCATTGCGCGTCGGCTTCGGGCGCAGACTGCGCCGAATCAATATCGTCGGCGCAGAGCACTGTCGTGCCGTGAACCTGAGTGAGCCACTTTGGTTCGCTCGGACAGCACTGCGTCACAATCGAACGATTCATCATCACGCAGGACTTAACGTCGCCCGTATGGAGCGCGAGATTGAGTCCCATGATGCCGTTCGGGCCGCCGTAAGGGCCGCTTGAACCCCCGCCGGTACGGCAGGTGAAAAAAGCCTTCACGTGCTTCGGAGCACCCTTGGTCCAATTGGGAAGAATGCTTTCAAGCTCCGGCTTAAAGAGTTCAGCCATGACAACTTTCCTCGCAATCCGCTACTTCTTTTCAAAAACGGTAACCGGCCGATCCCAGGGACCAAAGCCGAGCTGCTCCATCAGATCAATCATGTCCTCGGGCGGCTCGACGAACCACTCCATTTCTTCACCGGTGGCCGGATGGATCAGCCCCAGACGAGACGCATGAAGCGCCTGACGGTGAAATTCAAGGAAGTTCTCAACTTTCACGGCGATGCCAGGCGCACGGCCACGATAAAGCTGATCCCCGATCAGCGGCAGATCTTCTCCGGTAAGGTGCACACGGATCTGATGCGTGCGGCCGGTATCCAGGCGGCATGCCACCCAGGAGGCCGGAATGCCGTCCACCGACGACCAGCCCACTGCGCGGGCACGGGTGCGCGCCGGTTTAGCACGCACGCCCGTGGAACCCGGGAATCCCTTGAAGCGGATGCGGCTCTTCGGATCGCGTCCGATCGGAACGTCGACCACGAAATCCTCCGCCGCGGTGCCCATCGTCAGCGCCCAGTATTCACGCTTGACCGTGCGTTCCTGAAGCTGACGAACCAAATTCGTCTGCGCGGCGAGCGTGCGCGCTACCACCATGAGGCCGGTGGTATCTCGATCCAGCCGATGCACGATGCCCGCACGCGGCACGTCTTTTAATTCCGGAAAATGGTAAAGGAGGCCATTGAGAAGCGTTCCGTCGGGGTTGCCTGCGCCGGGATGAACCACCAGCCCGGCAGGCTTATTCACGACAATGATCGAGGGGTCTTCATAGATCACCTCGAACTCAACGAATGACTGCGGCTCGAAAGCGAGCGCTTCGTCGAGCTTCGGCGGCTCGAGCAGTTCAATTTCGTCGCCTTCGGTAGCCTTGGCGCGGATTTTCGTCGTTACCGCGCCGTTGAGCTTCACGGAGCCGTTTTCGATAAGCTTTGCCAATCTCGCGCGTGAAACGTCGGGCAGATGCGCTGCCAGCACCTTATCGAGACGCTCTCCCCAGAACCCTTCCACCCTGAATTTCGGCAAGTCTACTTGTGACAGAGTTTGAGGTTGCGTTTCCTCGAAACCATCCTCAAAATCTTCATCGTTATAATCGTCCAATCCTAAATTGACCTTTTCTGTCGTCATGAATTCTGCCAATCCCTTCAAAAGGCTCCTGATGCGCGGTTGCGCGCTCCTCTCCGTGACGCTCGCCACGGCATCCTGCTCATGGCTGCAGAGCCTTGACAAGGATCAGACGCTCGATTGGAGCGCCGAGAAGCTCTACAGCGAAGCGCGCGTAGCCCTCGATGATAGCAACTGGACGCAGGCAAAGGACTACTATCAGAAATTGGAAGCCCGCTATCCCTTTGGTCAGTACGCCCAGCAGGCGCAGATTGAACTGATTTATGCCACATGGAAGGATGGCGACGCACCGGGCGCCGTGCAGGCTGCCGACCGGTTCCTGCAGACTTACCCGAACCACGCCAACGCCGACTACGTGATGTATTTGAAGGCGCTTGCGACCTTGAACGAAACCGACAGCTGGTTCAATAAGCTCGCGGGCGAAGATCTTGCCGAACGCGATGCCAACGCTTCGCGCGAAGCTTTTGACATCTTCAAAGAACTCGTCATGCGTTATCCCGACAGCCGCTTCACGCCGGAAGCGCGCCGCCGCATGCACGGACTCGTGCTCGCTCAGGCCGAGCATGAACTCAAGACCGCCCGCTACTACTTCGTGCGCAATGCCTATGTGGCGGCCATTGAACGCGCGCAGCGCGTCGTGCGCGAATTCCAAAACACACCGATGCGCGATGATGCGCTCGAGCTGATTGCACAAAGCTACGAAGCTTTGAAGCTTACCGAGCTGGCTGCGGACACCCGCCGCATCATCGAACTTAATAAAAACGGCACTATCGCTCAGCCCTCGCGTTAACCGCTCTGAACCCTATCCGCAGGCGCAGCAGATTTTTTTCTGACTGCGCCTTTTTATTGATCGCAGAAAGGCAAAAAACGCGCTTTCTTTGCATTCGGCTGACGGATCAAGCCGTTCCCTGTCGTTTTCCGTTCGGACGAGATCGGCCGCTGCCCGCAAAGGATGGAACGTCCTTCCTGCCTTTCGGCAGATATGGACGGCCGACCGTATTAATGGTCCGACGTCGTGCCGCGTGAAGCGGCATCTGTTTCCTCAGCAACTCGCCGGCCGCGCTCAAGGTTGACAGGAATAAGCGCCAAAACGGCTGCTGCAAAGAAGAGCCCCGTCACGCAAATCGCCAGACGATGATCATTGTTGGTGATCCAAGTCACAGAGCCATAGGCGAGCGGCCCCACGATGGCTGCGAGCCAAAGCGCCATATTCCAAAAGCTGAAAAATTCGGCCGAGCGGGTCTTCGGCGACAGAATCGCCACAATGGCGCGCCCCGCTGACTGTGAAGATCCCATGGCCAGACCGGCCAGATTGGCAGCTGTCCAAAAGACCGGCCGATTCACGGCCATGGCGGCGAGCACAATCATCAGCACCCACACTATCAGCGTGATGCCCAGAGCGCGCTTATGTCCGATGCGGTCCTGCAGATAACCGAAACCGAAGGCTCCGACGGCAGCCGTGATGTTGACAAGAAACACCAGCATCAGCGTATCCACCGTCGTGAACCCCATCACTTCAGCGGCATACACCGCCGAGAGCGTAATGACGACGGCGATGCCCGACTGATAGAGAAAGCCGCAGAGCGAAAGCCAGGCAAAATCTCTGAAGCGTCCGAGGCTTTTGAGCGTGCTACAAATTTCTCGAAAGCTCTGACCGGCGAGCGCCCAGAGACCATCCGCGGACTTTAATGCCCCTAAGCTTGACGCTCGCGGCTGAGCCCGCTCCTTGAGAAAGAGGAAAATCGGCGCGGCAGCAACGGCAAAAACAAGGGCCGTAATGAGCATGGTGCCCGCAATGCGCTCATCCATAGTGAGTCCCCAGCTGCCGCCCAGCTGCACCAGAGCGAGTGATGCACCCAAGGTAACCAGTCCGCCGCAGTAGCCGAACGACCATCCCCAGCCGGATACTTTGCCGACGGCCTCCGGACGAGCGATTTCCGGCAGGAAAGCCGAATTAAGGGTTTCGCCGACGTTGTAGCCAAGGTTCGAAAGAATCACCATCACGGCCGCCAGAACAATCGTTCCCGGTCCGCAGAAGGCGAGCCCTGCAGTGCCGAGAATGCAGATCGCCGTCGCCCCGAAAAGCCAGCGCTTTTTTTGCGCCGAGGCATCAGCGATGGCGCCTACGACAGGCATCACGAAGATGCCGACCGCATTGCTCACCGCAATAATGAGCGTCCAGAGAAAGGTCGCCCAGGGGGCATCAGCGGCCACAACGTTCACAAAGTAAGCGTTGAAGACCGCCGTGAGCACCACCGTGGTGTAGCCCGAATTGGCAAAGTCAAAGGCCGACCAGGCCCAGACCTCTCTGCGGGACACCCCCGGCATCAATGCGCTTTTATCAATCATTTTTCTGGAATATCGTTGGAGTCATCTTCAATTGGGGTCTTTGCAAATTTCCGCCGGGAGCGGGTTGCGGATGAGTCCCTGCAGATGTGTAAAGACGCTGCGCGCGAGAGAACGGAGCTCATAGCCGCCCTCGAGCACGCTGACCAGGCGCCCTTCACAATAAGCGAACGAAGCTTCAACGAGCAGACGCGTCACGCAGGCATAGTCCATTTCACCGGCCTTAAGCTGTGCAATCCGCTCTTCGCAATGCGCGTCAAATCCGGCCGAGAGAATCATCAGATCCGGCTGAAACTTATCGATTTCCGGCAGCCAAACGTTCTCCACCACATTGCGGATCTCTTCTCCTCCGGCACCGGCCGGGAGCGGTGAAAGGACCGCATTGCTCGGCGTCGGCTCCATGCGTCTGTGCGGAAAAAGCGGCCATTGGAAAAGCGACAAAAACCGAACTCCAGGGCGGTCAGCCAGTATTTCTTCCGTGCCGTCGCCGTGATGTGCGTCGAAATCAAGCACCATCACGCGCTCGGCTCGCCAGCGCTTTTGCGCCCAGAGCGCGCCGATGGCCGCATTGTTGAGGTAGCAAAAACCGCTCGCGCGGCTGCGGGACGCATGGTGTCCGGGCGGCCGAACGGCGCAGAAGGCATTTTTAACCGACCTTCCGTAGATGGCATCCACCGCACGCACCACGGCGCCTGCTGAAGCCATCGCACAGCTGAAGGTATCTTCACCCACCTGTGTATCGGGTTCGGTAAACCGCTTAAGCGCCTCAGGGTCGCCCAGCGAAGCGTGTTCAAGATCGTCAACGTATTGGGAATCGTGCGCGAGCAGCACCGCTTCACGCGGAGCCGGGCCGCATTCAACACGCCGCACGCGCCCTTCCAAGCCTGCAAGCATCAGTCGGGCCTCAATCGCTTCAATACGATCCGGTGACTCAGGAGCATCATCAAGGGGATTGGGCAGCCCGACGAGCTGATGCGTGAAATAACCTGTTGGCAGGAGTCTCCAGTCTTTTGGGAGCGTATCTGGCATGCGTTTATGGAGCTGAGGAATCTGCATCATCGCTTCGGGTGGAGCTGCGCGGATGCAGTTTCGCTCTGCAAAGAGTTGGTAGTGCCGAAAGGCTAGCACATGAGCGCCGCCGCTCTTGAAACACCGCAAAAGACTTCAAATCTGCATAAGCTCCGAAACATTTTCGCCAGGAACGTATAACGGCCGCTTCACGCTGCCCCGCTACAATGCGCCGAAGTATTCCGTCTTCTTCGAAGTTCCGCTGATGTCTAATATTCTGCGCCCGCTGCCTTGCGCCTCGCGCCTCATGCTCCTCTTCACCACCTTGTGCGCGCTGTCGGCCTGCACCGCGGTGAAGTCAGCTCCACCCACTCCTGAGACGACTGACACAGGAGCAGCGCCTGCGGCTGCCGCTGCCGCGCCGCAGGAAACGCCGGCCGCTCTCCCTGCAGCCGCGCCGGCAGCATCAACGACTTCTAAGCCCGCTGAAGCGCCGAAAGCGCCCGCGCCGCGCATGCCGACAAAATCCGCAGCCGAGTCCGTAAAGGGCAGTCCCGCAGCAAGCGACTATGTGGAACGCACCGATGTGCAGGAATACCTCAAGGACATTTCGAATAAACAAGGCATTCCGCTCGAATGGCTGATGAATGAAGTGGCGCTCGCGCGCTATTCGCCTTTGTCCGAGCGCTACACAACGCCGCGTCCCAATGCAGACAAGAAGACGACGGCGGAAAAGAACTTTCTGCTTTATGAACGCAACATTGTCAATGCCGAACGCATTGAGCGCGGCACCGCCTTTCTGCGCGACCACCAAGAAGTCTTTGCGCGCATTGAAGAGGAGTCCGGCGTCAGCCGTTATGCCGTGGCCGCCATCATCGGAGTGGAATCGATATATGGCCGCAATATGGGGCGCTTCCGCGTGCTCGACGCCTTGATGACGCTCTCCTTTGACTACACGCGGCGAGCCAAGTACTACCGCTCGGAACTTACCGATTTCCTCGATTTCTGCTGGAAGCAGCAGATTTCTCCGGTCTCCGTCACCGGTTCTTTCGCCGGCGCCATGGGGCTCGGTCAGTTTATGCCGGCGTCGCTTCGCGCTTACGGCAAGGATGGTGACGGCGACGGTCACATCGACGTGGTGAATTCCCCTGCCGACGGCATCGCTTCAGTAGCCAATTACCTGGCGGTGCACGGCTGGGTACGCGGTGAACGGCCGCTCTATCGGGTATCCGCTACTGACGCCATATTCAAAGCCACGGGCTCAGGCGGCATTAAAACGCATACCACCGCCGGCGCGCTCTATAAGGCGGGCGTAAAGCCGCTCGAAGCCATTCCGCTCAAAGACGATGAACCGGCGCTTCTCGTTGATCTGCCTTGGATCAAAAGCAACAACGAACGCGGCGTCGACTACTACCTCGGCACGGGTTCCTTTGCAGCCATTTTGCGCTACAACCGAAGCTACTTCTATGCTGCGGCAGTGTCTTTGCTCGCCTCAGAGCTTGAAGACCGCGATGCCCAATACCTTGAGGCCGTCCAGAAGCGCGCTCGCCAAGCGATCGGTGAATCACCCGCAGCGCCCGAACCCGATAAGCCCCTAGAGCCAGCCCTTCGGCCAAACGACCAACAGAATTAGCACAATCGTCCGGCATGAATTAAAGCCAGAAGATCTTCACCGCAGCAGCGCTCCGCGAAACAAATAAGAGGTCCATCATGCATTGCGCATCCGTCTACCGAGACCAAATGTCAGCGCTTCGCCGCCGTGTTCACCGACGCCCCGAAGAAGGCTGGACCGAATTTGAGACAACAGCACTGATTGTCAATCATCTGCGCAGCCTTCAATTCGAAGTCCGCTGCGGACGTGCCGTCATCCATCCGGACTTCGTCATGGGACGCGATCCTCATCTCGTCGCCGAGGCGATTGCCCGAGCCAAAAGGCAAGGCGTCAGTGAAGAGCTGCTCAGCGAACTCGACGGCTTTACCGGCGCCGTTGGCATTTGGGACTCTGGGCGGCCTGGCCCCGTCACCGCTTTTCGCTTCGACATTGACTGCGTGCAGGTCGGCGAAACATCCGATCCGGCTCACGAAGCCAATGCCGGCGGTTATGCCTCGGAACGCCCCAACCTCATGCATGCCTGCGGTCATGACGGTCATCTTGCGGTCGGGCTTGGCGTCGCACAGTGGATTAAAGACCACGCAGACCAACTCTGCGGCAAGATCAAATTGGTTTTTCAACCAGCAGAAGAAGGAACCCGCGGCGCTCGGCCCATGGCCGAGAGCGGCATTCTCGATGATGTGGACTTCATTGTCTGTACGCACATCGGCTCAAGCGTCCCGCTGCATCAGGTTGCCGTCTGCACGCACGGCTATCTGGCGACGACCAAACTTGATATTTATTTTGAAGGCGTGCCGGCCCATGCGGGCGCCAATCCTGAAAAAGGCCGCAGCGCACTCATGGCAGCCTGCTCCGCCGCCATGATGCTCGTCGGCATCCCTCGATCCGGCGAAGGCGATACCCGCATCGCTGTGGGACGCCTCACAGCAGGCGAAGGCCGCAATGTAGTTCCTGTTCATGCACGCCTGCAAATAGAAACACGCGGATCTACTGCAGATGTCAATCGCTATATGGTTGACTGCGTGAAGCGCATCACGGCAGGCACTGCGCTCGCATACGACGTCAAATCCCGAATTGAAAAAGTCGGCGAAGCCTCTGAACTGATCACAGATCAGGCCGTGACAGACGACCTGGTGAGTATTGCGCGCGCAGCTCCAAGCATTGAAGCCGTCGAGCTCTGGGACGACATCCGCGGCAGCGACGACTGTACGATTCTCATCAATCGAGTCCGCGCACACGGCGGCAAATCCGGTTATTTCCTTTTCGGCTGCAATCAAAACGGACACCATCGTTCTGACTTTGCCATTCAAGATGAGGATAGCCTTCCGGCAGCCTTTGAACTCTTCACCGGATTTCTAGAGCTTAAGAACGGTTTGAGAGCCACCCGCGTTTGATTTTTTTAAGCGCCGGGATTCATCCTATTGAATAAATTTACCGTTTTTGCGCTCTTCCTATAGGGCTGAAGATGAGTTACCTCTTGTAATATGCAAATACTATTTTTACTAGTTTATTGATAACATTATTTCTAGTATATATACGTATATAAGTCTGCATTTGCAGTCTTCCATTTGTATGGCTCAATGGATAGATTTGCATTTAGTCATGAAGTAAGCATTACTCCCTACTATTCTATGCGTAGTGCTGAGTGATACCATCAATTCAAGTTCAAAGAGTCGGACGACGGGGCAACTCTTGAGGAGTCGGAGGCGCCGCAGACTGACATCCCCCCCTTTAACTGCAGGTCTGACCGTCTGCCCAACTCGATGAACTGCGGCTCCCGGCAAATCTGCCGGTGAATGCTGCGGCTGAGGCTTCATGACCAGCTTCACCGAAGATCTCCGTGAGGTCTTCCGGAGGCGAAGGCTCAGCCCTGCGGCAGCGGACCGCGATGACTTCCCGCTTTTCAAAGCGGACCGCTGATCACAAAATCCGCATTCGAATGAAAGGCGAATGCATTCGGAAAAACTGGCTGTTTCTCAATCATGCTGTTAGGCGTCCTGCTCGGCGTTGCCGCCGGTGCCCTCTGGGGGCTCATCTACATCGCCCCGCTTGCAGTCCCCGAGTACAACCCTGTGCTCGTGGCACTGAGCCGCTTTATTGCATTCGGCGTTATTTCGCTCCCCTTCCTCTGGGTCTTCCGCCGAGAACTGAAAGCTTTCACGCGCGCCGACATATGGGAGTCCTTCAAGCTGCCGCTCTTAGGCAATGTGCTCTTTTACTGTCTGCTGACGATCTGCATTCGTCTGGCCGGCGCGCCGCTTGCCGGCATGTTTATGGCGGTTATTCCCGTGCTGGTGGCCATCGCCTCCAACATCCGCTATGCGGGTTCCAAGTCAGCCGTTGCCTGGAGCAAAATTCTTCCGCCGCTCGCTGTGATTTTCTTTGGTCTGATCGTTGCAAATCTGACTGAGTTTGAACGCGCTGCCGCCGCCTCTGCTGAGGGCGGCATGCAGTATTGGATTGGGGTGGGCTTCGGCTTGGCTGCCGTTGTCTCCTGGACGTGGTTCTCCATCATGAATGCCGAATGGCTGCTCAATCACCCCAAGCACAATGCCGCAGCGTGGACGGCTCTTCAGGGCGTGACGGTGCTGCCTTTTGCCGCCTGTCTCTTCGGCATCCTCGCCTGGCCGGCGGGCTTGATGGATACCGGCATCACGCTGATGGGCGCTGCGCCGATGAAGTTTCTGGCCGTAGCGTTCGGCATCGGTCTGCTCTGCTCTTGGGTCGCCATGATCTGCTGGAACAAGATGAGCCAGATTCTGCCTGCAGCCTTGGGCGGACAGCTGATCGTGTTCGAATCCGTCTTCGCGGTCATTTATGCCCTGATGTGGCGCGGCGAAATGCCGACGCTGTCGATGACGATTGGCTTCGTTATCTTGATGGGCGGCGTGCTCGGTTCGCTTCGCGTCTTCCAGAAGCACACGGAATCCTCGACCGACGATACCCCCGAACACACTCTCAGGACTGCGGGTGTTGCCAACCATGCCGAACTTCAGGCGGAAGGCACCCACGACAATTAACTGCCCCGAGCTCTTCTTGAGAAACTTCAGAGGCGGAATGGATCCATTCCGCCTCTTTTGATTGGCGCATCCCATCTGAAGCGCCCAAGCCGCAGTCTTCGAGCCGCTGGCTGGACTTGGTCATCCGCCGCCAGCAAATATCAAAGCGCGGCAGCAATCTCCACCTTAAGCGTGCCCACTCCGTTCACACCGCCCTCCAGACGGTCGCCCACCTGTGCTTCAGGCACATTGACCGGAGCGCCGGTGAAGATAACGTCGCCCGGACGAACTTCCCAATAGCGGGAAATGAGCGCAATGAGCTCCGCGGGCGGGACAATCATGAAAGCCGTGCTGGCCGACTGCTTTTTCTGATTGTTCTGATAAAGGTAAATCTCGGCCGGCGCCGGCATCGGCGTGCGATAGGCTGGGCGCACATGTGAAACAGGGGCGCCTCCGTCGAGCGTCTTCATTAAGTCCCAGGGACCGCCCGCCGGAAGATCTTCAGGCGCAAGGCGGCGCGTGAAGTCAAACCCTACGCACCATCCCCAAATGCACTCTTGAGCTTCTTCAACGGAAAGATTGCGGCCGCCCTTATGGAGGCACGCCACCAATTCGAGCTCCGGCACCATCCTGGCGGTGCGAGCCGGCATGGGCCAGCGATAGACTTCCCCGTCAGCAACGGGGTGAATGGAATCGGACGACTTCATGAAAAGAGGCGGTACAAAGCCCGCAGCCGCTGCGCGCTGCTTTTCATCGGCCGCATAGTTCTTCGCGGCGCCGTAGACGCGGTTGACAGGGAAAAATTCATAACGTTCATCCTGCACAGGGATGACGGCTTGAGGCGGCGGAGCGAAGAGAAATGGCATAAGGATGCGATCCTTCGAATAGGACGGCTGAAAGTTGAGGAACATCATTTTAGACCGGCTCAGCACTTGCGCGGCGGCGCTCCGCGAGCCGATTCCGCGCAGTCAGCCTGGGAGCACATTTCGGGGATCAGCCGTTCACCGCAAAAAGCGGCTGAAACCTCAGTCTTTCGCACTATCACGCATCGGCGGCAAACTACTGCGACAAATCCGAATGAGCACAATGCTCTGCGGCCGCTACAATGCAGGATGCTTCAATTTAGACGCTCTGCCGGGCATAAACGTTTACTCGGACCAGCGTTTTTCCCCTGAAACGGACATTCATTCAAAAAGATGACATCGCCGCAAATGCCGCGCCGCGAAAGCCTCGCCTCGATTAGTCAACGCCGCCTGCAGGCGGTGAAGTCCAAGAGCATCTATGTGCTCCCCAACGCCTTTACTGCCGCAGCGCTCTTTGCGGCTTATTACGGCATTATCCAAGCCATGAACGGGCATTTTTCAGAAGCCGCCATTGCGGTCTTCTTTTCAATGCTCTTTGACGGCATGGACGGCCGTGTCGCTCGTCTTACGCATACGCAGAGCGAATTCGGCGTTCAAATGGACAGTCTCGCCGATGCCGTGAGTTTCGGCATCGCTCCTGCACTCATCGTCTATGAATTCGCACTCGTGGAAATGGGCAAAATCGGCTGGGCAGTCTCCTTCGTTTATGCGCTCTGCGCACTTTTGCGCCTGGCCCGCTTCAACTGCAATGTGGGCGTGGTGAGCAAGAACTATTTCCAGGGACTCCCTTCCCCTGCAGCCGCTGCCTTGGTCTGCGGCTTTGTGTGGCTCGCGGTTGAAAACCGTCTGCCCGATTGGCTTTTGCCGCAGCAGGGCACCATCGCTGCAGTTGTGACGCTTTACGCTGGTTTAACCATGGTGAGCAATGCGCCGTTCTTCTCTGGGAAGAGCTATGCCGTCGTCCGCACGATTCCTTTCTGGGTGATCATTGTCTGCGCAGTGCTTTTCATCATTATTTCCAGCAACACGTCGCTTTCTATCTTCATTCTTTTCTGTCTCTACGCACTTTCCGGTTTCGTTTATGAATTCTGGTGTTGGTGGCGCGGTCGTCCGAATCCGATTCAGGCTGACCTTGCCGCCCAGCAGGCAGCCCTTGACGCTGAAGCAGAAAACGAATCCTGTCCAACCTGCGGCAGCACTGCGCAAAAGCAGTGATTTTTCACAACTCCGCGCCTCTTTCCGTGCTGTAGCTTGACTTTCCCCTGCAGCACGGTGTAAACCATGAGCGATGCTCCAGCGCTGTCGCTCCGGCTTATCTGAGCCACCAAAGACAGAGAGGACGGAACTTCTTACAAATCACCGAACGCCCGAAGTCACCAAATGAACGAAGACACCGCTTCCTCCACAATGTTTGAAGATGTGGTCACAATGATCCGCATTCTGAGCCTGATCCCTCAGGATAGATGGACCACTGTCGCCGAAATTCATCAGGAACTTGAAGACCGCGGTGTTGAGATACACCGCCGGACACTTCAGCGCTACCTGAAGACGATCAGAGATCACAGCGATGTTTTCCCCATTCATGTAGAGACTTCAGGGAAACCGTACGGCTTTTGCTGGGATCCGCAGAGCGCAGGGTTTCATCTGCCCCAGCTCGGCGTGGAGCAAATGCTGCTGCTGCGCATTGCTGAGGAGCGGCTTCAGAGCCATCTGCCGCCGCAAGCCATCACCCCGATTCGGCCTCTTCTGCGTTCAGCCCGCCGCGTCATTAAGTACGATGATGAAACGGAAGGCACATGGCTGCGTAAAGTCAAGGTGCTCGAAGACGCTCAGTCTTTCCAGCCGCCGGTCATTCGTCCCGGCGTTTTATCTGCCATTGCTGACGCGCTCTTCATTGATCACAAAGTTTTGCTGCGCTGCCGTTCGGCGCGCAGCCGCAATACCGAAGTTATCGTGCGCCCGCTCGCCATTATCCAAAAGGGCGTGCGCACCTACCTCGTTTACCAAACCGATGCCGGCGACTTTCAGCACATAGCGCTTAATCGCCTGGATGCGGCCGAACTGATGCAGGATGCTTTTGAACGTCCGGAAAATTTCGACCTGGAAGACTATTCGGCCAAAATCCGCCTCAACGATGCCCGCGGCAAAACGATGCGGCTCTCTATTACATCCGATGACCCGGAATTTGTGCGCATCCTCTCCGAATCGCCCTTTAATCAGACGCAAAAGATTGAGGACGAACCCGGCAAGACCGGCAGTTGGGTGATCACGGCTGTCGTTGAAGATTCTCTGCTTCTTGATGGCTGGCTCGCCGAGCACCGCGGCTCCATCATCTCGTCGACCAAGACTGCGCTGCGGCAGGAAGAAGCCACTGCGATGCTGCTCACGCCGCAGACCGAAAACAACGCCGAAAAGCGCTCGAGCCGCCCTCGTGCCGCTCGCACGCCTTCAGGCGAAGAAATCAACCTGACAGCGCCGGCGCAGAAATCCTACGAAGTCGCTGCGGCTGCGCTCAATTCCGGCGCCGAATTTGGTCTGGAGGTTCCGGCCGATTTAAAGAGTCCGAAAGCCGAGTTCAACATCAAAGATCACGAAGCAACGGCCAAATGATGCTCCTAAACCCTTGAAAGGAGCATTCGCCCTATCCAGCAAAAATCCCCGCTCAGTCACCGCTGGCGGGGATTTTGCTTAAATGAAAACGGGGGTGCCGACAGACCCCAAGCCCCAAGCACATCAAAGACGAGCGATCGTGGAGGAAACCCCCGTCATCTTGTCGCCGATCTGAGCAACAATTTCGGCGTCAGCCGGCAGATACACGTCAACGCGGGAACCAAAACGAATAAAGCCGTAGCGCTCGCCGCGGGCCAGTTCCTGACCGATCGTCGCATAGCAGATGATGCGGCGAGCCACCAAGCCCGCCACCTGAATAAACGTGATGCGGCGGCCGTCAGCCATACGCACCGTCACAGCGTTGCGCTCGTTTTCTGTGCTGGCTTTGTCGAGGTCAGCATTCACGAAAAGACCGGGCGTATAGGTCACTTTCTCGACCACACCCGCAACCGGAGACTTCTGGCTGTGCACGTTGAAGACGTTCATGAAGATGGAAACCTTCACAGCATCTTCACCCGTTTCCGGATTCGTGCACTTTTCAACTTTGCAGACACGTCCGTCCACAGGGCTCACGACAGCCCGAGGATCTTCAGGCGCTTCGCGAGCCGGATCCCGGAAAAACTGGAAAGCAAACACCAGGAACACGAAGAAAAGGAACGTGATGATTCCGAGGTCAAGCATCCAGCTCACGATGACGGCGATCAGAGCTCCCGCGAGAATAGGCCAGCCTTCACGGGCAATGATCGGATGGGGATAAATGCGGTTGGACAAGGATGAGCTCCTGATGGATAAGTTTAGTAATTCACTATTTTAAAAGGTCAAGCGCAGCGTCGTCTCGACCCGGGAATTATTCAATTAGCGTTCAATCGAAAAAAATGCCCGCAGGCAAAATGAGAGTGCGGGCGGCGGATCATACCGAGTTTTGTCACTGAACCTGAATTTATTCCGTCTTTTCCTTTTCTCGATCAATCGGCCGGCGCGAGAAGATCCAGTCAATGAAGCTGCCTTGGCTGCGTGAGCTGAGAATAACTCGGCCGCTGCCGGAGAACTTAAGTACAAAACCTTCTCCGGTAAGCTGACTGCCGATCAATCGGCCGGCAAGACCGCTTCGTCCCGTCTGAAGCGTGATTTCATAGTCAAGCGATGCGTCCCAAGCGACCAGATGCCCGTTGTCGATCAAAAGCGGACGGTCGGGCGTCACCTCCACTTCTTCCAAAGAGCCGAAACCCGAGACTGCCAGCGTGCCGGCACCTTCGGCCTTCATAATAAAGAAGCCGCCGCTGTCGGACAAAATCGCCCGTCCCAGCCCCTGAGCCTTGGCTGAAATGTCAATGCCGGCCGTTGCCGCGAGAAAGCAGCCGTCGGCAATCATCACGCCGTCATCCTTGACATCCAGGACCTTGACGCCGCCTGGCAAGCTTGGCGCTAAATAAGCGGTGCCGGCCTGATCCTCGGCGGCAATCCACTGCTGAAAAAAGGTTTCGTCGTTGAGGAATTTGCGCGCGAGCGACTTGAAAAAGCCTCCGCGGGTCTTGCCTTTCAGGATCAATCCTGCATCCATCATCACCATTGAGCCGCGCTCCGCGGCGACTTCGTCGCCGGGATCGAGGTCAACGCGCAAAAGCGGATCAATACCGGCCTGTGCAGTGAACTTTGCCATCTCTCAATTGCTCCAGCGCTAAGCATTAAGGCGTGATACGCACGGTAAGGCTGACGGTCAGAGCGGTGTCTGCAGAACCTGCGCTCACCACCGCTTCAGCGGAATCATTGGCCGCCGCAGCACGCATCATCATGGGCTGCGCATAGTAGCGCGGAGAAGGACCGGCTGCGCCGGAAACCTGAATACCCTCAATACGTACGTTTTTCTCTTCGAGCCCGAGTGCCTGAGCTGCCGTCACAGCGCGCTCCGTCGCACGCTTCACCGCTTCAGCAAGGAGCTCATCCTGCGCGGCTTCCCGAACCGCACGAGAGACAGAGAAAGTGACGCCGTCATAATTCATGCTCTTGCCCGCAGCGCTCATCACCGCCGACGCAAGCTTCAGGTCGCGAACAGTGACGCGCAGCGTCTGCCGTGCACCCCAAGCTGCGATTTCAGAGGTTTCTCCTTCTTTGGCCCGAGTTCTCACCGGCCAAGTTGAAAAGTCCGCGGTCTGAACTTCGACTTGCCCGGCAGGCGCATTGATGGCATTGAGCGCAGCAATCGCGGCGTTACCCGCCTTAACGATTTCGTCACTGGCTTCCTGTGCCTGCGGGCGCTGAGCTTCCGCCGTAAAGGTGATCACCGCTTGATCATTGGCCAGCAGTCGATTGGCTTCGCCCGTGACAGTCATAACGAGTCCTGCATCAGCCACTCGCGGCATGGCATAACCCGAAAGCGGCGCAGCCAGCGCCAAAGCAGCCGCAGCTGCACACGAAACCTTCATCCATTGTTTCTGCATGATTGATGGCCTTTCAAACTGGGTTGGTGGTAAAGCAGAGTGCGAAAGAACTGACTCAAGCACATCTCTTTTTATTCATCCTATCGAAGTCCTGTGACGCTTATCGTTTGCAAATGAAACTGCAATAGACAAGGGCTGAAGCAACAACGCTTCTGCATGGTCTAGTTACAATTACCGACCTTGTTTATCTGTACGCACTGCTTTTGCCGTTCACCATGTCCGTCCCAACCTCTTCTGCCCAATGGAGCTCCAGACTCGGCTTTATCCTGGCCGCTGCCGGTTCAGCGATTGGCCTCGGAGCCATATGGAAATTCCCATATTGGGCAGGTGCCAACGGCGGCGCAGCATTCATCCTGCCCTACATTCTCTTCACCTTTACGGCGGGCGTCGTGTTGGTCATGGCAGAACTGGCGCTCGGCCGATCCGGCCGCGGTTCCACGGTTGAAGCCATGCGCCGTGCCGGCGGCAGAGGTTTTGCATGGTGCGGCGGCATGGCAGTACTCACGTCGTTTCTGATCCTTTCCTATTACGCCGTGGTGGGCGGATGGTGTGCGGCCTATCTCGCGGAAGCCTTGATGGGAGAGGCTGCATCCCCAGATCCTGAAGTGCTCAAGATGCGGTTCGGTGAGCTCGTGAGCTCGGGCGGGCGCAATATTGCCTGGCTTTTTGCCTTTTTGGCTGCCGTTTGCCTGACCGCTGTCTTTGGTGTTCACCGCGGCATCGAGCGGCTGTCCACCTGCCTGATGCCGATCTTCTTCCTCTTGATGATTGGACTCGCCGCCTATTCACTCCTGCTGCCCGGATCGGAGGCAGGACTCGCATATCTCTTTCAGTTTTCCTGGTCGACCGTAACACCGCAGGCCATCTTGAACGCCATGGGCTTCACGTTCTTTTCGTTGTCTCTGGGCGCCGGCGTTCTCGTTACCTACGGCGCTTATGTCAATAAAAGCACGCGGCTGCCTTCCGCCGCCATGTGGGTAGCGATTCTCGCTCTTCAGGCGGCCATTCTGGCAGGGCTTGTCATCATGCCCGCTGTCTTTGCTTACGGCCTTGAGCCCGATGCAGGGCCAGGCCTCGTCTTCATCACGCTGCCCATGATTTTTGCGCAGCTCTCGGGCGGCAGCGTCGTAGCGGTGATCTTTTACTTCTGCCTCTTTGTGGCTGCGCTTACCTCAGCCGTCTCCCTGCTTGAAGTGGCCGTCGCCTTTTTGCAGAACGAATGCCGGTTCTCCCGTCGAGCCGCCGTTTTTCTCTGCTTTGCTGCGCTCTTTATTCTGGGCTCCGTTTCGGCGCTTTCCTTTGGCCCCTGGAGCGACTGCCTCATTTTCGGGCGCAGCATCTTTGACTTTCTCGACTACGTCTGCACAAACTTCCTGATGACTATCAATGGACTGGCCGTTGCTTTTGTGGTCGGATGGAAGGCTTGGCCCAAGGCCATGAAGGAACTGAGCACCTGCTCGCCGGAAAACGGCGTCGTGACCAAAGGCACACTTTCAGCCATTGGCTTCGGTCTGCGCTGGCTTGCGCCTCTAATGGTGCTGGCATCCTGCTGGCAGGGGCTTGAAGCGTGAATAAGGTTCAGTCGCCGACAGCCCCTTATGATGGACTGCCGGCAATCCTTTCAAGCAGAGAAAGTTTCTCAACCATTGTCCCGACAGCTCTTTTTCTAAGACTAAAGCGCCAATGGGGTCAGGTTTCCAGAGCGCAAAGTCGCCTAATATTGCCTACACGCATTCGACCGTCATCAGGCCGGCTCCGCCTCGGAACGCCTTGATTCTGTCTATGCAATTCAAATAACCATCCAAAGAACATCATGGCTCAAGAACGCATCACCTGGACGAGCCGAATCGGCTTCGTTCTCGCTTCTGCGGGCGCCGCCGTCGGTCTCGGCGCCATTTGGAAGTTCCCCTATATGGCAGGCACGAACGGCGGCAGCGTCTTTGTCCTGCCCTTCATCCTGCTCACCTTCTCCGTCCGTCTTGCACTCCTTATCGCTGAAGTCGTTCTCGGACGTCTCGGCAAGGGCGGCATCGTCACAACCTACCGGCGCTTGGCCGGACCCGCCTTTCTGCCGGCAGGGTATCTGGGCGTTCTAACCGGTTTTCTGGTGCTCTCCTTCTATTCCGCCATCGGCGGCTGGACTTTGTCGTACTTCTGCGAAGCACTGGTGGGACAGGGCCTGATCACCGACCAGTCGCAGCTCGGAGCTCACTTTGGCGAATTCACTGCCAACCCTGTGTTGGCACTCGGCTTTCAGTGGCTCTTTTTACTCCTCAACGGTCTGATTGTTGCCTTTGACGTCACGAAGGGCATTGAGCGCGTGAGCAAGATCCTGATGCCGCTCCTTTTCTTCATGATGCTCGCCATCATCATCCGCGGTCTCATGCTTCCCGGAGCATGGGCCGGCGTGGAGTTCCTCTTCAAGTTTGACCCGCAGGCCTTTACCTTCTCCGCGCTCCTGCAGGCCATGGGCTTCACATTCTTCTCGCTCTGCGTGGGCTGCGGCTGCATGATGACGTACGGCAGCTACTTGGATGACAAAACCAACGTGCTCCGCTCCTGCTCCTGGATTGCCTTCCTTTCAGTGATCGCCTCCATCATGGGCGGCCTCATGATCATGCCGTCGGTCTTCGCCTTTGGGCTGGATCCGACTGCCGGCCCGGGGCTCACCTTCATCACAATGCCTGCGGTCTTCGCGCAAATGCCGATGGGACAGCTCTTTGCCGTGATGTTCTATCTCTGCCTTGCAGTCGCGGCAATTACGTCGTCGGTATCGATGATTGAAATTCTCGTCTCCTACCTCGTTGACGAACAAAAGATGTCGCGGCCGAAGGCTGCTGTGCTCTCCACCATTGCTCTCGCCGTCGTAGGGAGTCTGCCCTGCCTCTCGTTTGGCCTGCTGAGCGACGTAAAGATGTTCAACGGCCGTACCTTCTTTGACGTCTTTGATTTCTTTACGAGCAATCTGTCGCTGCCCCTTGGCGGCTTGGTGATCCTCTATCTGGCAGGCTACACCTGCTGGGACCGCGTCAAGAATACGGCGCCGGAAAAGTGGCAGTGGCTTCTGAAACTCATGCTTCGAGTGTTCTCCCCTATCCTCGTTCTCGTGGTTCTTATCTCGGGACTCATCTAAAATCAAACTTCTGCGTACGGCCTGCAAGCAGATTGTCTGCTTTTGCAGACCGTGCGCCAGATCAATGATGGATAGGCGCGGAGCGGCTCATCACCGCTCCCGTTTTTTATTTTTCCCGCAGATTATTCTCATGCCTCAGACATCCTCACGCTCCGCCTGGACCTCGCGATTAGGCTTCATCCTCGCCTCAGCAGGCTCTGCCGTGGGGCTTGGCGCCATCTGGAAATTCCCTTATATGGCAGGCACGAACGGCGGCTCGATCTTCATGCTGCCGACGATTGCTTTTTCGCTCACGATCGGTCTTGCGCTCCTCATTGCAGAAATGAGCATGGGCCGCGCCGCACGAGGCGGCGCCGGAACGGCCTACTTGAAGCTGGGCGGGCGCGCTTGGTCAGTGATCGGCTTTATTTCCGTAGCCACCGGCGCATTGGTGCTGGCTTTTTATTCCGTCGTGGGCGGCTGGTGCACGCACTACTTCATTGAATCCATCATGGGCCGCGGCATCACGGACGATCCGGCTGCAATGCGCAGCGCCTTTGAGGCCTTTGCAGCCGATCCCGTACAGTCCGTCATGGGGCATGTCATCTTCCTCACCACGACCGCAGGCGTTGTGCTTTGCGGCGTCGAACGCGGCATTGAACGAGTCGGCAAGATTCTCATGCCGCTCCTCTTCATTTTGATGCTCATCCTGATCGTGCGCGGATTAATGCTTCCCGGGGCCATTGAGGGCGTGAAGTTTCTTTTCATGCCTGACCCGGAGGCTTTTACGGGTGAAGCGCTCCTCAATGCCATGGGCTTTGCCTTCTTCTCGCTTTCGGTGGGATCCGGATCGATGATGAATTACGGCAGCTACTTGTCCGACAAAGTGAATGTCGGCACCTCCACCGCCTGGATTGTGGTGCTCGCCGTGATGTCATCTATTCTCGGCGGTCTGATGATCATGCCGGCCGTTTTTGCCTTTGGTCTGACGCCGGATGCCGGTCCGGGACTGACGTTTGCCACCATGCCTGCCGTCTTCAGTCACCTGCCGATGGGCGGACTCTTCGCCGTGGCGTTTTACGGCTGCCTATTTGTAGCAGCACTCACATCGGCCATCTCCATTCTGGAAATGGTTTCGCAGCACTGCGTCGACCGCTGGGGATTTACGCGTCGCACCGCCGTGCTCACCGTTTCGACAGTGCTCGGCATCATCGGCGTCTTCTGCGCGCTCTCCTTCGGGCCGCTTTCAGACTGGAAGCTCTTTGGGCGCACGCTTTTTGATCTGCTCGACTACGCCACATCCAATATCGGCATGCCGATCGGCTGTGTCGGCATCGGTCTGGTGGCCGCCTGGGTAGCTTGGCCGACCATCCGCAAGCAGCTCGAAATGAACGCCAATTGGTCTGCGGCAGGTCTCAAAGCCTTCAGGATCCTTGCGGGGTGCGCAGCCCCCATTCTCATCCTCATTGTCGCCGCCAAAGGCGCCGGACTCTTTTAACATAAGCACGCTCACGCAGATCCGCCTAACGGCAGAGAACCTCGGTGCGTGAGAACGCTTGTGCCTCTGACAAGCCTTAAAACAACTAGGAATTGCTTCTCCATGTCCACCCATACGCCAGCAACCTGGGGCACGCGCCTCGGCTTCATTCTGGCTTCCGCAGGCTCCGCAGTCGGTCTCGGCGCCATTTGGAAGTTCCCCTACATGGCCGGTACGAACGGCGGGAGTGTCTTCATGCTCCCCTACATCTTCTTCACGCTGACGGTGGGCGTGGCGCTGCTGCTCGCAGAATTCGCAATGGGCCGAGCCGGCCGCCGCGGTGCGGTGGGCAGCCTTAATCGGGCTGCCGGCAAACCTTGGGGGATCTTCGGCGGCATCGGCGTCTTTACGGTGTTCCTCATCCTCTCGTTTTATTCCGTGGTAGGCGGCTGGTGCATCAAATATCTTTGGGATGCCATGCTGGGCATCGGTCTGACCACTGACGCCAAAGTTTTGAACGCCAATTTCGGCAGCTTCGTTTCCGACATGGTCTCCTCCTACGGTTATCTGCTGCTTTTTCTCTGCCTGACAGCCTACGTTGTCATGAACGGCGTACAGCAGGGCATTGAAAAGATCTCCAAGATTCTGATGCCGCTTCTATTCATCCTGATGGTGATCCTCATCATCCGCGGCGTGACGCTGCCGGGCGGGTGGGCCGGCGTGGAATTTCTCTTCACTCCGCGCTGGGAAGATTTCAACGGCACAGCGCTCTTTAATGCAATGGGCTTTTGCTTCTTTTCGCTCTCACTCGGCGCCGGCACCATGATCACCTACGGGTCCTACCTCAACCCGAAGGCTGATCTGCCGTCCTCCGTGGGCTGGGTTGCCTTCCTGGCCATTCTTTCGTCCATCTTGGGCGGTCTGATGGTGATGCCGGCAGTCTTTGCCTTTCACCTGGATCCGACCGCCGGCCCCGGCCTCACCTTTGTAACGATGCCCGCGGTCTTTTCTCAGATGCCGCTGGGGCAAGGCTTTGCCGCAGCCTTCTACGCCTGTCTGACGGTTGCCGCCTTGACGAGTTCCGTATCCATGCTCGAAGCCTGCACGGCTCTCCTTACTCAGGAGGCCAATATTTCGCGCAAAAACGCGATTCTGCTCACGCTCGCGGGCTGCGCCATCGTGGGCTTTGCCGCCAACATGTCGTTCGGTCCCTGGAGTGACGTCAAGCTCTTCGGCAAGAACATTTTCGACATCCTCGACTACGTCACCTCCAACATCGGCATGCCGCTGTCGACTTTCGGCATTGCTATTGCCGCCGCTTGGGTCGCCTGGCCGGTCACGAGCCGCGAGCTGCAGTCTGTGAAGCCGCTTTCGGACACTTCGCTCAAAGCTGCACGCCTGCTCATCGGCGTCCTTGCGCCGGTCTTCGTGGCGATCGTGGCGCTAGGCGGTATATTGTAATCGTCGAAAAATACTTTCTTTGATGAACGGCGAATGACCACTTCTCACCCGACTCCATCTTCACAGACGTCCGCAGCGGCTGAGCCGCCGGCTGCGGACGCTGCGCCTGAACCCAAACAAACGGTGCCCGATGCGAGTGACGCCGTGAGGGAACTGCTCCAGCGCGAATGGACTGCGCACAAATCTTTGTGGCTGGGCGCTTTGGCTTTGATGGCTGCAGTAGCCGTCGTCGGCGCCTGGCTGCAGGGAGCAGACCCATACTGGGCCGGCGCACTCTATAACCTCTGTACGGTGGTGCTCCTCGCAGCGCTCTTTGGCTTTGCTGCGCTTGGACTCGTTTGGCGCACGGTGAAGCGCATGTCTGAGCGTCTTCACTTTGAAGCGCGCGGCAAATTTCAGCTTGAGGCCTCCCGAGCGATCTTCAGACGCTCTGGGGTACTCGTCGGCGTCGTCATTGCAGCAGAAGTCGTCATGTACGCGCTGCGCCTTTGGGCCGCCCGCTGATGGGCCGCCGTCATGCGCTGGGGGCGGCCGCTGAGCGTCCGGAAGTACTCACCGATGTGCTCATTACCGGCATCCACCCTTCGGGAGCCGGCATCGCGCGATTGAGCGACAACTCCAAGAGCAAAGATGTCCCGGAAATTCTCGTGCCCGGCGCACTTCCCGGTGCGCGAGGCGATCTTTTCTGGAACCCGCCCAAACCCGGCGGCCATTGGGGACTCGCCGTGGAATGGCGAGAAAGCGCTCCTTCGCCCGACGCGGATCCTTCCCGCTGCCCGCATGCTGCGTCGCTTAACGGCCAGCCCGTCTGCGGCGGCTGTCCTTTGGGGAGCCTGAAGTATTCCGCAGAGCTTGCTCTCAAAACCAAACTGCTCATTGAAGAGCCGCTCCGCCAGGCCGGACTCTGGCGAGAAGGATTGATTCAGCAGCCTTCGGGGCAGCCCGAAGCGTTTGCTCAGCATTTTCGCAACAAAGCTGTGCTTTATCCGAGCGTCATCGACGGCATCGGTCGTTTTGGCTACTACGCTACACGCAGCCAAATACTTGTCCCGGCAGAAGACTGTCCGCAAACGCCCGTCTGGATGGAAGAAGCGGCTCGAACACTTGCGCCGTTTCTTAGCGAACCGGCACTTACGCCTGCTCCTGAAACCGCAGTATCCAACGGCACTGGGGTGCTTCGCAGCCTCCTTCTTCGTGAAGCGCCGGGCAGCGGCGAGCGGATGGCAGTACTCGTGGTTCGAGCGCTGACGGCCGATCTGCTCGCCGCTAAAGAGAAGCTCATCGCAGCACTCGCCCCCTGCAAGCTTCAATCGCTCCTCATCAATGTCCACCCCGCCCCTGGGAGCGCTGTACTGAGCTTTGCGCCGGACGCGCTGGTTGTCTGGGCAGGGCGCTCGAGCATTGAAGCCGAGCTGATGGATCTCGCCTTCACCGTCGGACCGCAGACTTTTCTGCAGGTCAATACGCCGCAGACGCCGGTGCTCTATGAAAAAGCGCTTGACGCCGCGGACGTACAGCCTGGGGATCAGATTCTCGACCTTTACTGCGGCGTCGGCACCATTACGCTCGCTGCCGCGAGACGTGCGGGTCCGCACGGCCGAGCGCTCGGCGTTGAACGCGTAGAGGCCTCTATTGTCTGCGCCCGCGAAAATGCAGCGCGCAACAGTATCCCCCAGGCGGCATTTGTGGCTGAGCCGACAGAAACCTTCCTCTCGGCGGCGCTCAAAAAGGGCTTCCCCGACGGCTTCAAACCCACCAAGATCATCGTCGACCCTGCCTATCAAGGCATGGCCGGCGGAGCCGCAAAAGCGCTTGCAGGCCTTTTTTCGCTTCCAAACGGCCCCAAGCGACTCGCTTACGTGTCCTGCAATCCCAAGAGCTTTGCGCGTGACGCTAAGGAACTTGCCGCCGCGGGACTCACGCTGGAAAGCATCTCTCCCGTAGACCTCTTCCCCGGCGCCATGCATCTTGAACTCGTTGCAGCGTTTTCCTCAAAAAAAACGCTGTCCGCAGCCTGACGTATCCTGAGGCGAACGTGCGAGCACGCTCTGCCCTCGCCGGCGTCAGCGGCTATTGACGATAGATCGTCTTATGCCACGCTTGCGGACTGCGGAAGAATTCCAGCGCCTTTTCCAAACTGCGCGTACGGAAAAAATCCGGCAGACTCTTGAGAATCGTCCGTCCATAGGGTTTATCTGCCACTCGAGAGTCGCAGAGCATAAAGACGCCACGGTCAGTTTCCGAGCGGATCAGCCGCCCAGAGCCCTGCTTAAGCGCCGTTACCGCTTCTGGCAGCGCCATCAGGGCAAAGGGACTTTTGCCTTGTTCACGAAGCGCATCGGACCGGGCGGCATAGACCGGGTCATCGGGCGGCGCGAAGGGGAGCTTGTCAATCACCACCAGCGACAATGCCTCTCCCTGCACATCCACTCCCTCCCAGAAACTCATGGAGCCCACCAGAATGGCGTTGCCGTGCTCGCGGAAGGCGTCAATCAGCGCCGCTTTGGGCATGTCGCCCTGCACGAACAGCGGATATGGGTTCCCTGCATGGTCGAGCAGCGCCCTGAGCTCTTCGGCCGCTTTGCTGACGGCCGCAAGAGAAGTACAGAGAAAAAATGTTCGGCCCTTGGCCGCGCAGACAAGCGGCCAGGCCGCATCGACCACCCGTCCGGCATGCTCAATGGTATTGGTGGGCGGCGGCAGCTGCGGCAGGTAAAAGCAGCCCTGCTCCCAATAGTTGAAAGGACTTTCCCAAGTTCCGGCTTTAGCCTCCGGAATCCCCGTCTCAATCGCAAAGTGCGTGAAGTCTCCTGCAGTCGACAAAGTGGCCGAAGTGAACACCCACGCACCGCCTTCGGCTTCCCGCATCTGCCGGAATTCATCGGCAAACTTGAGCGGCGTATTGTTGAACCGCAGGCTCGAAGGCGCTGCGGAAATCCACTGCACGGCGTCTTTCTGGAATCGGAAGGCGCGTTGGGTACCCCCTTGCGCTGCGTCTGCATTACCCTGATAGTCAGTGCTGACTAACGTATCTTCAAAGCCTTCAAAGGGAATGGCAGCCGCTTCTTCCGAAGCATCATCGGCGTCTCCCTCCAGGTGCGTGAGGCGCTTAAAAAGCGTTTCCCACTTCGCCATCTCCAGATCCACTTCGCAGGCATATTCACAAAGTGCATCCAGATCATCGCTGCGGTCTTTATTGGCTCTCATCGCTCGAATGAGCTGACCGAAAGCTGCGAGCATTTTGCCAAAAGGCTCGGTCAGCTCCTCGAAGCGCTCAATGGTCTTTACGGCGAGCCGGTCGCCCGGCTCGATGCCGATGCCTCGGGCGGCAATGACAAGATCGCGGGCTGTTTTCTGAACGGCATGGCAGAGCGCATCCCAATCCGCGCCGTCATTGGCATGACCGCGTCCGAGCGCACGCGCCTCGTCGGCAATCGACTCGAGCTGCCAGGTGGTAAAAGCAGTGCCGAAGAAGTCCGTCGCAATGCCTGGGAGCTGATGCGCCTCATCAATGACCGTGAGATCAGCAGCCGGCAGCATGCCGTCAATCTGCCCTTTAGCCTCGCGCTTGAGCGCAAGCGAACTCAAAAACAGATGGTGATTCACCACGACGATTTGGCTCTTGAGCGCTTTTTCGCGGGCGGCGCGCACGAAGCAGTTTTCCCAATGTTCACACCGCTCTTTGCCTAAACAATTTTCCCGCGTACTCGTCACCAGCGGCCAGAGCGGATCGTCCTCGGGCACCGTCGGAAGCTCCGCGCGGTCTCCCGTGGCTGAAATCGCCGCAAACCGCTTGATCTCCCGAAGCTTGCGGTAGCTGTCGCGCTCAGGCAGAAGGCCTTCGGATTCCGTCCGTTCAAGCCGATAAGGGCAGACATAGTTGCTTCGGCCTTTGAGAACGGCTGTCGGCACGTTGACGCCGAGCGCGGCCGAAAGCGCCGGTATGTCTTTGTTGAAAAGCTGATCCTGCAGCGGCTTGCCTGCGGTCGAAATCACGACCGTCGAACCCGAAAGCAGCGCCGGCACCAGATACGCAAAACTTTTGCCGGTGCCGGTGCCGGCTTCGGCCAGAAGCGTTTCCTTATTTTGAATGGCTTCGGCCACGGCCTGTGCAAACGCAAGCTGCCCCTCACGAGGCGTGAAGTTGGTCTGACGGCGAGCCAGGGGACCATCAGCCGCGAAAGCGAGTGCGGTGCGCTCTTCGAGCGGGCGAGCAGCGTCAAAGAGCTCCGCCCATGGATTTTTTTGGCTTGGAGAGGTCATGGATAAACGTCAGAAGTACTGCATTAGGTTGCTTTTGCGTTCCTTCTGATTGGCCTCATATCGCTTTTGCGCAGCCTCACGTTCATCCAGGCTCCTTTCGAACTGCTGCTGCTTGGCCTCACGATCCGCTTTGCGTTTGGCTGCGAGCTCTGCGGCTTCTTCCATGCGCTTTTGGGCTTCGAGCTGTTTTTGCGCATAGTAGGCCTCGTTAGCCGCTTCGGCAGCGGCTCGCTCAGACGCCGCATCGTGAGGCATTTCACTGCCTGGAATCGGCGTCGGCGCAGCGGCGTCCTTAACCGTCTTCCCGTTCATGCCGTGAGGGACAGAAGCATCTTTAACTGTTTTCTTTTCCCATTCCACGGGAGCGGAAGGCTCTTTGACGGTCTTGGGCGCAATATCTATCGGCTGACTGGGTGCCTTCACAGACTTAGGCGTAATGTGCATAGGCTCCGGAGGATCGGTTTTCACCGTCTTAGGCGCTATTTTCATGGGCTCCCGACGAGGTTCAAGCGCATTCTTTTCCTGTTCTGCGCGCATCTTTTCCACTCGGTCGAGACGGATGATTTCGTCTGCCGCCACAATGATCTCGCGGACCTCGCGTTCGCGGTCAAATGAAGCGCGCCGAGCGTCATCAATGCAGCTGTTGACAAAAAACTTTTTGCCGCACCAGCTGCGCTGGACAGCCAGCGCCTCTTCAATTTGCTTGAGCACACCCTCTGCATCGCTCTTCACCTGAGCAGCCGTTTTCACTGAATCGATCGCTGAAGGCTCTTTCCAGCGTTCATAAAACGATCGATCCGCGAGCACCTTCTCGGCTTGTGCTGCGCGCGCTTCCAACACAGCTTCATCTTCGGGCGCGGAGGCGGCCAAAGCCCCGCCAGCGGTCCATGCGTACAAAGCGCAGAAAACCGAAATCAGGGAGCGGGAGCTGCAAAGCGATTGAAGAGCGTAGCGCTTCATTCCAAATTCCTCAAAGAAGGCCATCGTATGAGTGCGGGCGACGCCATTTTAGCCGAGTACACGTCAATCTAAGACGCTGAGATCCATCGGATGCCGCAGGAGAACGCTGCCGCGTCTTTGAGCTGCGGCAGCAGAGGACGGGCAGCTTTTTAAAGAATCGTTGCTACGGCATCGAGCGGGAAGCGGGATTTCGGAGCGTCCGCATTCCAATCGTCGCTGCTGCGATAGCCGAGCGCGCAGGCCATCACCGATTTCTGTCCCTTGGCAGCAAGTCCGAGAATTTCGTCAACCTTCTCGAAATGCATGCCGCCCAATGTCGTGGCGTCAACACCCATGCCGGCAGCTGCCAAGAGCAGGAAACCGAGCGCAATATGGCACTGGTTGGCGGCCCAGCATTCACCGCGGTCCGCGCCGGAGCAATAGGCCTTGACGCTTGCGCAGCGGAAAGCCTCGAGTTTCGCTGCAAACTCGGGATCAGCAAACTGTCCGCGAAAGCGCCCGTCCGCGGTTTCCTGAGCCATCAAGCGATGGACATATGCATCGTCGAGGTGCTTCTCGATGGCAAAAACAATAATGACGGGCGCATGCTCCGTACGCTCGAGATTGAAATCCTTGACGGCCGGACAAATGGCATGGAGTGCTTCCTTCGTCTTCAAGGCATAAAAATGCCACGGCTGGATGTTCACCGATGATGGCGACAAACGGAGCACTTCCAGAAGATCATTGAGCGTCTCATCGGAAATGGGTTTATTCGCGTCATAGCGCTTCGCGGTATAGCGGTGCTTCACCAATTCAAGCATCGAATTCATGGCATCCTCTCTCTTATGAGGTGTGATCTCAGACATCAAAAAACCGGCGTACTGAACGGACGCCGGCTTTTTGCAGTTCCCTGCGCATAAAGGCACTCTACGCCTACGCGCTGAGTTTGGACTTAGTCAAGCGACGTGAAGAGCTCATCACGGGTCAGACGGGACTTCGGACGCTGGGCATTGCCGTCCTTCGGGCTGCGGTACCCGAGACTCACGGCAGCAATCGCCGTCAGATTCTTCTCGTCAAGCCCGAGAATTTCATTGAGCTTCGGAAAATCAATGCCTTCGAGCGCCGTCGAGTCGATGCCCATGCCGGCTGCGGCGAAGAGCAGGAACCCCATGCCGATGTAGGCCTGACGAGCCTCCCAAGCCACGAGCTCTGCTTCAGACCCCTGATGCAGACCCGCAAAATAACGGCGCCCCTGATCCTGAGCGTTCTTCACTTCTGCATTGGGGAAGCGTCCGTCACTTTCCTCTTTATCCAGTACGCGGCGCAGATGCGCCTCCGTCAGCGTCTTGGGTACGGTAAAGACCACCACATCGCTCGCACCGGTAATGCGGTCGCGGTTGAATTCGGGAAAGGCGGGGAGCAGACGTTCACGGGCTTCCTGTGAGGTCGCCGTAAAGTAATGAAGCGCCTGAGCATTGACCGAAGTGGGGGTCAGACGCAGAATTTCAAGCAGCGTATCAAACTCTTCGCGCGGAATCTGCTGACCGTTGTAATGCTTAGTCGTATAGCGTTCCTGCGCGAGACGAAGGAAAACGTTGTTCTGCATGATGGGATGTCCTTTTCTAGAAATTGTCGTTGGGATGCTGCTCTGCGGTCCGCTCAAGCGCATTGCGCCTCGCGGACGCCGGCGCTTCATTGGAAGCAATCGACAAAGCATCATGAGAAACGCCAGCAGCCTCAAACATTCGTGGAAACCTTAGCACAAGACGATGCTGTTAGTTCGACGTCGATCGAACTCTTCTGTATCACGAGATTGCTTGACGGCTTGAGCGAAAGTCTGGTTCCTATGTCTTGATTGGAAAGAGGCTTATGGCTTTGAACTTCTGCGCAAAGGGAGTTCCTATTGATGATGGTAGTTGCTAGACTTTGCGCGATGAAAAAGAAGGCCGGGTCCCTGCCGGCCGTTCAACTTTGAAAAAAAGATTTGACCATGAAGAAACCCATCCGCGTTGCCGTTACCGGACCAGCCGGCAACATCGGCTATTCTCTCCTTTTCCGCATCGCCGCCGGCGACATGTTCGGGCCCGACCAGCCCGTTATTCTGCAGCTGCTTGACCGCGCCTCCCCTGAAAGCCAGCAAAAGGTGACGGGCGTCATGATGGAGCTTGACGACTGCGCCTTTCCGCTGCTGGCCGGACTGGAAAATTCCCCGGAAGCGACGACCGCCTTCCGCGACGCCGATGTCGCGCTGCTTGTCGGCGCCCGCCCTCGCTCCAAAGGGATGGAGCGTGCTGATCTGCTTAATGCCAATGCTGAGATTTTTGTCGCTCAAGGCCGTGCGCTCAACGAAGCCGCCTCGCGCGACTGCAAGGTGCTCGTGGTCGGCAACCCCTGCAATACCAATGCCTGGATCGCCATGAAGAGCGCTCCGGATCTCAAGCCCGAAAACTTCACCTCAATGCTGCGTCTTGATCAGAACCGCCTGATGGCTCAGACGGCAACGCAGGCCAAGGTGTCGGTAAACGACATCACGCACGCTGCCGTTTGGGGCAACCACTCCCCGGCGATGTTCCCGGATCTCGACCATGCGCTCATCAAGGGCCGGCCTGCGCTCGAACTCGTCGACCGCAGCTACTATCAGGAAACGATGACCCCGATCGTCGCCAAGCGCGGCTCAGCCATCATTGAAGCGCGCGGCGCAAGCTCAGCGGCCTCTGCCGCTTCCGCCGCCATTGACCACATCCGTGACTGGGTCCTCGGTTCGGGGGACCGCTGGGTAACGATGGGGGTTCCCTCCGACGGTTCCTACGGCATTCCCGAGGGGCTCCTCTTCGGTTTCCCCTGCACAACGAAGGACGGCCGCTGGGAAATCGTTCAGGGACTTGAACTCTCTGACTTTGCTCGCGCGACGATCGCCAAGTCCGTCGCGGAGCTTGAAAGCGAACGCGCTCACGTAGCGGCGCTCCTCGGCTGAGGACTGACGACGAAAGACTCCGAGACTGGAGTCCTCTCGCTTCGCCTTCTAAAGGCTTCGACCGATACGGCCGAAGCCTTTTCCTTCTTTTGACGTTCCGCACCCCTCACCCGCACCATGTTTCCTCCCGAGCTTTACGCCACCGTCAAGCGGATCGAAGCCTCTGCGGCGCCGCTCCTTCGCAGCTCCGCAGAACGCATTGTCATCCTTGACACGCACGTCGTTCTTGAATGCACGCTCTGGCGGGATGAGAGCGAATCGGATTCGCCGCTTGGCTGCGCACTCAAAGCTGGGCGGATCGTGCCGGCAGCTTCCCATGAGACGCTCTTGGAACTTGCGGGGGTCGCCGCTCGTCCGGTCAAACAAATGCTCGAAGCAGAAGCGGCCGCGCGCGCACTCACCATGCTCGAACGCTGGGGAAAACTCATACGCATGCCCTCAAAAGACATGCTCACAGAGGCTGCTCAGGCGCTTGACTCTGAAAATGTGCGCTGCCGAGACCCCGAGGATCAGAAGTTTCTCATCCTCACGAAAGCCGCAGCCAATATCTGCGGCGTCGGCAGCACGGCGCTCATCACTCGGGACAAACTGCTGCGAAAAGCAGCTAAGAAGCTCAGGACTGCCGAGCGCGGAGGCGCGATGCTGCTCCTTCCCGAAGACTTCACCGAATAAAGCTTTACTTATCGAAAGACATACCAGATCATGCTTACGACAGCATTGATGATCCAGAAAGCACAGGCGGCAAGGCAGAGCCAAATAAGAATTCTAATGATGCGGGCAGCCATGAGATCAGCCAAGATTTGTGGAGAAAACCGCATCATACACGTCTAACAGCAGATTGGGAGAGCACTCTCAAATTGCCTATTTTTCACTTTTCTAGGCAATATATCCCTCACCTATACAGGGGATGAGCAAAGAGAAAACACATCTGCACCTCCACCTACAATCAAAGATCCGGCTGCAACTGGGAGCCGGCGCCAACTATCAATAAAACCAGAGCGGCGGTCGGCCGCATGAGATATCCAGCCAAGAATGCCTCTGCATGTCGGCACAGCGGATATGCCCCCAATCTCTCGGACGGGCGGCAGCCCGTGGGTATTGCTTTCTTCGACCATCGCTCCTGTAGGAGGAATCGCCCATGGAAATGGACGACTTTACCCAGCTCGTTCAGAGTGTCAACGGACTGCTCTGGGGCATGTACTGCCTAATCCCGCTTCTGGTGGGCACTGGCATTTATCTCACCATCAAGCTGCGTTTCATTCAGATCCGCCGCTTCGGACAAGCCTTCCGCAAGGTCTTCGGCGGCATCACACTCTTTGGCGATAAAGCGGGCAAGGACGGTATGAGTTCCTTCCAGTCGCTCGCCACTGCGATTTCCGCACAGGTCGGCACCGGCAACCTCGCCGGCGTTGCCACGGCCATTGCCATGGGCGGTCCCGGCGCCATCTTCTGGATGTGGCTTGCCGCTTTCTTCGGCATGGCTACGATTTTTGCCGAGGCTACGCTCGCTCAGGTGTTCCGTGCTCGTGACGCACACGGCCAAATTATGGGCGGCCCGGCCTTCTATATCAGCCGCGGCCTCCACAACAAGCCCCTTGCTGCGTTCTTTGCCGTCTCGATCATCATCGCGCTCGGCTTCATCGGCAACATGGTTCAGGCCAACTCCATTGCCGACGGCTTCCACAAAGCCTTTGAGATTCCGCAGTGGGCTACCGGCATTTTCGTCTTTGCCATTGCCGGCTTCATCTTCATCGGCGGCGTGCGCCGTATCGCAAGCTTTGCCGAAAAAATGGTGCCGCTCATGGCTGTGGTGTACATCCTCGGCTCTCTCACCATCATCTTCAGCAACTACGACATGATCCTGCCTGCTTTCAAGGAGATCATCGTCGGCGCATTCGATCCGTCTGCAGCGACGGGCGGCATCATTGGCGCGAGTCTGAAGGAAGCCATTCGCTACGGCGTTGCCAGAGGTCTTTTTTCCAATGAAGCCGGTATGGGCTCCACCCCGCACGCACATGCACTCGCACAGGTTAAGCACCCGTGCGAACAGGGCCTAGTGGCTTATGTCGGCCTATTCTTTGACACCTTCATTGTGCTCAACATGACCGCACTCGTCATTCTCACGACTGGCGTGCTTGACGGCAAGAGCACCGGCATCGTCCTCACGCAGGCCGCCTTTACAGCCGGTCTGGGCGACATCGGTCCGGGCTTCGTTGCGATCTGCCTCTTTTTCTTCGCCTTTACGACGATCGTCGGCTGGTACTTCTTCGGCGAACAAAACGTCAAGTATCTCCTCGGTCTGCGCTGGGTGCAGAGCTACCGCGTGCTTGTTCTGTGCTTCCTGATGCTCGGCTCCTTCCTCCACGTAACGCTGGTTTGGGAACTTGCCGACTTCTTCAACGGCATCATGGTGATCCCGAACGTGATCGCTCTGCTTGCGCTCTCGGGCCTTGTCGCCAAAGTTCTGAAGGATTACGACACGAAGTTCATGCTGGGCGAAACCCCCGAATACGGGGCGCTTTCGCCGAGCGGCGGAGAACCTTTCTCGCTCGAACCCTCGCCGCGCAAGGGCCGCCGTTTCAGCCGTCTGAAGCTCCGCCTGCGCCGCAAGAAGACGCCTCCCGTCAATCTCGACGAAATGGATCAGCTCAAGGAACGCGGTCTCGACCGGTTCTAAAAACTTCGGTCTCAAGCATTCAGACTGCTGAAAAGTCCCAATGCTGGAGATCCGCAACGCCGCAGACCAATGCCGTCTGCGGCGTTTTTCATTAGATTATTCACGCTGATGAACCGCGACGCGCTCGGCTGCGCAAACCGATAACAGCAGCAGCGAGCTCAGCAGCGATGATGATCACGATGCCGACCGTGGCGAAAGACTCGAGTTTCTCGTCAAAAAAGAGCCAGCCGAAAAAGACGGCAAACAAAATGGCGGAAAACTGCAGACAGGCGCAAAGCAGCGGCCGGCCGCGTCCCCATCCTAATGTCTGTGCGAGCTGAGCGCCCATCGTGCAGATGCCCACGGCAAAAAGCATGGGGTCCGTAAAAAGGTCCTTCATAGAGGCTCTGCTCAAGAACGCCTCCGCCACGGCAGAAATGACCAGACTTGCCGCAGAAAACCAAAAGACTGTGCGGAAAATCGGTTCGCCCGCCGCGCCGAGACGCTTCAAGAACATCGCTGAACCTGCCGCCAAAATCGCCGAAAGCACAGCCAGCACGGCATAGGGCAGTTCATGGCTTCCGCAGGAAGGCTGCAGCACCATGCAAATGCCCGCAAAACCGCAAAGCACCGAACCGACCAGCACCCAGTCGGTGCGCTCGCCAAGACGCATCTTTTCAATGATCACAAAGAGCGAAACGAAAAGCGGCATGGTGTAAAAGAGCGTCTCAGCCGTGCCGATCTGCAGATGCTGTACGGTCACGATGTTGATCAGCAAAGCGAGCATGCCGCATATCGCTCGGCCGATATGCGCCTTCGGGATCTTTGTTTTGAGCGGCGTCTTAGCAGCCGCCGCCATCAGAACGGCAAAGAAAGCCATGTAGCAGGAACGGACGAAGAAAATGTCCCAAATTTCGTACTGCGGCGGCACCCACTTCACGAACACATAGGTGAGCACCGTAAAAAAAGTGGCCGCAAGAATCCATAGCGAATGCAGCATAGCTACTCTCCTGCCGGCCGCCCAAAGCGCTTTTGAATCAGCGCCAAGAGCTGCGCGCGGATCAGCTGCGATCCCGGATCGGCGTGCGTACGCTCGTGCCAGCCCAATCGAACGGTGAGTTTTGGCGCGGCATCGGAAAGCTGAAGCATCGCTGTGCGTCGCGGGTCGAGTGCAAGTTCAGCCGTTGCCTTGGGCACAATCGCGTAGCAGTCCGTCTCTTCCAGACAAAGTGATGCCGCAAGAAAGAAGGGCGTCACCAGTGCGATGCGGTCTGGATTTTTGGGATTAAACCAGCCGTTGCCGGGACTGTTGGGAGCACGGTAGCGGTCGGGCTGGGCATTGATGAGCACCTGCGGGAAGGCTTCAAGATCTTCGCGTTCGAGGGGCCCCAAAGCCGCAGCACGTTCAGAGAGAGGATGTCCGCGCCGCACCAGACAGACGTACGGCGTGGTGAGGAGCGCCACAGAATGAACATCTGGGTGGAGTCCCTGCCGGGCAAAGAACACCAGATCGAGCAGATCCTCACGCAGATAATCAAAGAGATGTTCATCGGCCTGCGTGGCGCGCAGTCGCACATGCGGCATGCGGGCCGTGAAGTCAGCAAAAATCGAGGCAATGCAGAGCGCAAATGCATTGTCGTAGCAGGCCGTGCGAACGGTGCGCGAAAGAGTTCTTGGATCCAGTTCGTCGTCGCGCCGCAGATCCTCAAGCACATGCATGAGGGAAAGCACCTGGTCATAACGGCGTTTGGCAGCTGTGGTCGGCTGCATCAGAAACCCGCTTCTCACAAAAAGCGGATCGTCCCAATAGGTGCGGAGCTTCGCGAGCATGCGGTTGGCGCTCGAGAGACTGATGCCGAGCTGCTCGGCCGCACGCGGAAGCGTTCCGGTACGAAAAAGCGCCAGAAAAAAATAGAGCGCTTCAGCATCCACGCCGCGGACAAAGGCCGGCAGACCATGCTTGTCGAACGCCTCGAACGTCTCGAGCGTATCGACGGCATTCTGAGCGCCTTGGCGTTTCCGACTAAGAACCGGTTCCGACATTGATTGGCTCCGAAATCTGACATTCAAACACGTAAATTACCTCATTTTCCGAAGACAGCGCTATCCCTAGAATTTGTCCGACTTCTTTAGAGCAATTCCACGTTTTATGGAAATTCGGCCAATGATTCATCCTTCTGAACCCGTACTCTCCGCCGCGGCAGCCGCCGTTCTTCTTACTTTTGCAGCCGCTTCCGCCGCAGCGATGACGCCTGGCGTCTACTCGGCCGCTGTGCCCGCCCGCAACGGTGAACTTGCCGTAGAAGTGCAGGTTTCCGCCGACCGCATCGAATCCGTCAAAGTCGTCCGTCAGCAGGAAACGCCGGGCATCGGGTCGCTTGCTGTTGAAGCGCTCCCTGCCGCGATAGTCGCCCAGCAAACCAGTTCGGTGGATGTCGTGAGCGGCGCAACGATGACTTCCAACGCCATCATCAAGTCCGTCAGCGAAGCGCTTAAGCAGGCCGGCGCCGACGCGTCTTTCTTTAAAAAGAAAACCGACGCCAAGTCTTCAGACAAAGCGCTGCCGCTGGAAACACAAGCTGATGTCATCATTGTGGGCGGCGGCGGAGCCGGCATGGTGGCTGCAGCCACCGCCGTCGAGCGCGGCGCCAAGGTGATCGTGCTCGAGAAGATGGCCATGCTGGGCGGCAACACCGCCCGCTCTGAAGGCAACATGTCCGCCATGGATCCTAATCCCGAGAAGCTTCTTGACATGACGCAGGCCGTTCGCGACATCGTGACAAAGTACACCTCGATGAAGCCTTGCAGCAAGGCCGTAGCCGACCTTCAGGAAACGGTGAAAAAGCAGCTTGCCGCGCATGATGCCGCCGGTAAAAAGTACATCTTCGACTCGCCCGAACTCTTTGCGCTGCAGACGATCGAGGGCGGTGACTGCCACAGCGACCCGAAGCTTGTTCTGACAATGACCCAAAACGCCACAGCCGCTATGAATTGGCTGGAATCACAGTCTGACATGACGTGGTTCCACGTCCCGCGTCACTGGATTGATGTGGGCATCGGCGGCCTCTACCCCCGCGGACAGTGGCCGCGTCAGGCTGACGGCAAAACGCCGATCTCTACTTACGATGCCTACATCGCTCCGCTCGCGAAAAAAGTGAAAGCCGCGGGGAGCACGATCTACACCTCCATGAAGGTGACCGAGATCGAACGTGATCCGTCGGGCCGAGTGACCGGCGTGAAAGCCGTTGATGTGAAGGGTGCGCCGCATATCTTCTCGGGTAAAAATGTCATCCTCGCCGCCGGAGGCTACGGCGCCAATCTCCAGATGGTGAAGAAGTACAACAACATCTCCGTTATTGCTACTTCGAACCAGCCTGGCACGACGGGCGAAGTGCTTGAAGCCGCCGTCAAGGCCGGCGCTGCGCTCGAAGGCATGCAGTGGATTCAGATCCATCCTCACGGCAATCCGAAAAACGGAGAACTCGAATCCGCCATTGCCGGCCGTCCGCAGGATACGCCCTACGTGAATAAGCTCGGACTGCGCTTCGTGGATGAAACGGGCCGGCGCGATGAAATTTCTCACGGCATCCTTGAGCAGCCCGGTCAGGTGGTCTACTCGATCTTCGATCAGGAAACCATCAACCAAAAGAAAGTGCGTGACGATCTGATGCAGATTGCCCTCTCGCACGGCTATGCCTATAAAGCCGATACCCTCGAAGATCTGGCCAAAGCCGCCGGCATTGACGAAAAGGGCTTCGCCCAGACCATGAAGGCCTACAACGCTGCCGCAGCAGCTCAGGACACCAAAGGGCTTTCGGTTCCGAAGATTCTGATTGGCATGCCTGTGACAAAGGCACCCTTTTATGCCGTTCCGCTCACGACCACTATCCATCACACGATGGGCGGTCTGCGCATCAACGAAAAAACGCAGGTGCTTGACGACAAAGGCAACCCGATTCCGGGGCTCTACGCCGCAGGTGAAATCACCGGCGGCATCCACGGCGGCAATCGCCTCGGACGCAATGCGCTCACCGACCTATTGGTCTTTGGACACATCGCGGGTCTGGAAGTCACAGCCCATCAAAATTAAGGCTTGATACACCAATCTTCCTGCTGTCCTCGAAGTATTTCTCAATGCTTCGGGGGCAACTTTATTTTCGCCGCTGGGGGAAGTGCTGCTGCGATCAATGCTGACCGCAGAAATCTTTTGGGAAGCCGAACTTCGTCCAAATCGGTGTCAGATCAGCCGGCACCTGCGGCTGACTGCCCGGGGTCGGACGGGGCGAACGAGGCGAATGCCAGTCTGACCCCGTGCTCGCGAGGAACCCGTACTGCTTCGCCTTGGCCGCAAAGAGCGCATCATCATCGCGGGTCTGCGAACCCGAGGCCACTTCAATCGCCTCTCCGCCGGCCCCCTGAAAGGCCGTCAGCAGTTCGTCAATCATCCATCCTTCTTTGAGGTTGTAACGCCCAGGGTGAGCGAGAGAAGCCGTGCCGCCCTCACTTTTTACAAAACGCACGGCGTCGCGGATTTCCGGCCATTCAATCTGCACGTAACCGGGCTTGCCGGGCTTGAGGTACTTATCGAAGGCTTGGGCGTAATTCTCCACATAGCCGGCATCCAGAAGCCACTGTGCAAAGTGCGTACGGGAAAGCGATCCCGGATGAACGGCAAGCGCCATTGCGCCTTCAAAGGCCCCCTTGCAGCCGCAGGCCGCAAGGAGTTTTCCCATCCGTTCCCCGCGCTCAATGCGTTTTTTGTCAACGCCTTTGAAGAAAGCCTTGAAGGCTTCCGTATTCGGATTGAGGTTATAAGCCGCCACATGAATCGATTTTTGTCCCCAGCGCGTGGAAATTTCAATGCCGGGCACGAATGCGATGCCAAGGCGTTCGGCTTCTGCGCGAGCCTCCTCAATGCCTTTCATCGTGTCGTGATCGGTGAGGCTCATCAGCTTTACGCCGTTGCCGGCACAAAGACGAACAACTTCTGCGGGCGGAAGAATTCCGTCCGACGCGTTGGAATGCATATGCAGATCAATAGTCACGACAAGGCTCTTGGAAGACTGGACACGTTTTGCCTCAATTGAGGCAGATGCGTTGCTGTCTAAAAAGTTTATCGATTTAGCCGCACCGCTAAAATACTGAACCTCAGGTTTTTCATTAATAGGTTTCGTCATTGTCATGGATGCTCTCCAAAAACTGCTGTTCCCGCGCGCAAATGTGCGCGGTGAAACGGTTGTATTAGGCGACGCCCTTGAACAGGCCGTCGTCAATCAAAACCTTCCCGTTGCGGCCCGCCGCCTCGCGGGCGAAATGGCCGCCGCAGCGCTTCTCACTGCAGGCGCGCTGCAATTTGACGGGACAGTTGCCCTGCAAATTGAGGGCGACGGTCCCGTTCGCCGTGCCTTGGCGGAAGTGCGCCCCGGCTATGCCTTCCGCGTGATGGTGGAGCTTGCGGCCGGCACGGATCCGGCGAAGCTCGACCCCAACGCCAAGCTCAAAGATCTCGTCAATGTCTCCGGCCGCGGCCGCTGCGCCTTCATTCTCGACAGAGCGCATCGCCCGGCCGATGAGGCGCCGTATCAAGGCGTTGTGGCGCTCGAAGGCGACACGCTTGCCCAAGCGCTTGAAAACTACTTTCGCCATTCCGAGCAGGTGGACACGAAGCTCGTGCTGGCTGCCGACGACAAGACGGCGGGGGGCGTATTCCTGCAGAAAATGCCCGCCGAAGGCGGAAAACTCCCCGCGGACTATGACCCGGAAGGCTGGCAGCGGCTCACGATGTTTGCCGGCACGGTGAAGAGCGCCGAACTGCTTACGCTCTCACCCGAAGACATCAACCGCCGGCTCTTCTGGGAAGAGTCTCCGCTCGTCACGCACGAAGCGGCGCCGCACTTTGCCTGCACGTGCTCTAAAGCCCGCTTCGACGATCTGGTTCGTTCACTCGGCCGCGAAGATGTCGAAGCCATCATCCGAGAAAAAGGCGCTCTTGACGTCGCCTGCCGCTTCTGCGGCGCCAAAGCGCACTACGACGCCATCGACGCCGCAGCGCTCTTCACGCCGGGCGTGCAGACGCAAAAGGCATAACGTTCGTTCTTTCTGAGACTAAGAATGCTCACCAACGGCGCGGGAATGTCTCCGCGCCGTTTGTTTTGCCCGAGGCGTCAATCTACTGACGTCGATCCCGAGCCTTCGGCGCGCGCTGGTTCTTGGGCGCGGAATAAAGATCCGACTTCTTGGGCGTAAAGGTCGGTTTAGCCCCTGCGGCAATGTCCGGAGCGTCGACGTCCGGCATGGATGCTGCTGCATTGGATTTGCGAGCCGCTTCTTCCGTCGTCTCAATGCGGAAGAGAATTTCATTGGGCTTGACCATATTGAGCTCGCGGCGGGCGCGCTCTTCAATGGCATCTTGATTGTTGGCGAGTGAATTGAATTCGGCCTGCAGCGCTTCATTAGTTCGGCGAAGCGATTCATTCTCCTCGCGCTGGGTATTAAGTATCACCCTCAGCTCAGATAGTCTACTCCAACTTGCCCGTCCAAGCCACAGCTGGTACTGCGCGGCGCAGATGCCGAGAAGCAGAATGCAGATGAATAAGCGGACCATAGCGGCGTGGAGGCAGTGACTGCGGATTTTGCAGTTCGAAAAAAACAAACCGGACAGCTCTCTATTGTAGATAGCTGTCCGGTGATGGAAGGTCTTCCCGAGCCTTAAATATTCAGCGCGGCAAGGATCTTTGCTGCCGGGAGCCCGTCAACAATGGGATCCGGCAGGGTTTTATGCCCTTCAGCCGCGCAGCGCCTTGAATGCGGTGCGGCCCGGATAGACGGCGGCACCGGCAAGGTGCTCTTCAATGCGCAGCAGCTGGTTGTACTTAGCCATGCGGTCCGAGCGGCTCATCGAGCCGGTCTTGATCTGACCCGCATTGAGACCCACGGCGATATCCGCGATCGTGCTGTCTTCCGTTTCGCCGGAGCGGTGCGAAATGACAGCCGTGTAAGCCGCGCACTTGGCCATATTGACGGCTTCGAACGTCTCCGAAAGCGTGCCGATCTGATTGACCTTCACCAGAATCGAATTGGCGATGCCGCGCTCAATCCCTTCCTTGAGGATCTTCGGGTTGGTGACGAACAGATCGTCACCCACGAGCTGAATGCGGTCGCCGAGCGCAGCCGTCAGCTTGGCCCAGCCTTCCCAGTCGCCCTCGGCCATGCCGTCCTCAATCGAGACAATCGGGTAGCGGCCGCACCAGTCGGCAAGTACACCGATCCAATCTTCAGCGGTAAGCGAATCGCCCGTGGACTTCTTCATCACATAGCGGCCGTTGTCGAAGAATTCCGACGAAGCGCAGTCTAGTGCGAGACAGACATCGCGTCCCGGCTCGTAGCCGGCGGCGGCGATGGCGTCCAGAATCAGATCGAGCGCTTCTTCGTGGGACTCGATCACCGGAGCGAAACCGCCTTCATCGCCGACAGCCGTGGACAAGCCGCGGGCATTGACGAGCTTCTTGAGCGCCTGGAAGGTTTCGGCGCCGCAGCGCAGCGCTTCACGGAACGTCGGAGCGCCGACCGGCACAATCATGAATTCCTGCAGGTCGAGGTTGTTGTTGGCATGCGCGCCGCCATTGATGACGTTCATCATCGGAACGGGCAGCGTTACGGCCCCCATGCCGCCGAAGTAGCGGTAGAGCGGCAGACCGGTTTCCTGAGCGGCAGCGCGCGCCACGGCCATGGAGACTGCGAGCATCGCATTGGCGCCGAGACGGCTCTTGTTTTCCGTGCCGTCCAGATCAATCATCAGGCGGTCAATGTAGACCTGATCGGACGCTTCTGCGCCGAGCACGGCATTGGCGATTTCGCCCGAAACGTTTTCCACGGCCTTGAGAACGCCTTTGCCGCCGAAACGAGCCGGATCCTTGTCGCGGAGTTCAATCGCTTCGCGCACGCCGGTTGAAGCGCCCGAGGGAACCGCCGCCGTTGCGACAACGCCGCTTTCAAGCCAAACTTCCGCTTCAACGGTCGGATTGCCGCGGCTGTCGAGAATCTCACGGCCGATGACATCGATAATGGCGCTCATGTATGTGCCTCTCAGATCTATTTACGAGTGGAAATGATGGTTTGCTTGACGGCGCTATTCAGCCCGTCAGGCTTGGGTTGATAAAGAGCTCTCCGGCACCGCACTCCTTTGGATCAGCGAGCCGGCAGGAAATCAGGACGCAAAGCTCTCTTCAAGGTAGGGATGCGCCTTAACCAGACGATCGATCTCAACGAGCTCAGCAAGGAGTTCCTTCATGCGATTGAGCGGAACGGCATTGGGACCGTCAGAGAGTGCCTCTGCAGGATTCGGATGCGTTTCCATAAAGAACCCCGCAACGCCCACTGCGCAGGCCGCGCGCGCGAGCACCGGAACGAACTGACGCTGACCGCCGGAACTCGTGCCGTTGCCGCCGGGGAGCTGCACGGAATGCGTCGCATCCATGACAACCGGCGCGCCGGTCGCACGCATGATGGCCAGACCGCGCATGTCGCTTACCAGGTTCCCGTAGCCAAAGGACGCTCCGCGTTCGCAGCACATGAAGCGATCGGGATCAAGTCCGGCTTCCTGAGCAGCCGCGCGGGCCTTGGCAATCACGTTCGCCATGTCGCCGGGAGCGAGGAACTGCCCCTTCTTGATATTGACGGGTTTGCCCGACTGCGCACAGGCCCGGATGAAGTCCGTCTGGCGGCAAAGGAAAGCCGGCGTCTGAAGCACATCCACGACCGCCGCGACCGCCGGCACTTCCGCTTCGGTATGCACGTCCGTGAGGACCGGCACGCCTACTTCAGCGCGCACCTTGGCGAGGATCTCGAGCCCCTTTTCCATGCCCAGACCGCGGAAACTCTTTCCGGAGGTGCGGTTGGCCTTGTCGTAGCTGGCCTTGAAGATGTACGGGATACCGAGTTCGGCGGTGATCTCCTTCATCTGATGGGCAATGTCGAGCGCCATCGCTTCGGATTCGATCACGCAGGGACCGGCAATGAGAAAGAACGGACGGCGGTTGCCGACTTCATATCCGCAGAGCTGCAAAGCGCGTCTCCTTGAAGGGTGAATGAATTTCAGAAAAACCGCCCGAGGTTCGATGGAGAATCCGGGCGGCTTTTTTGTCAGGCGGGCTTTAGGCCTCAGCCTTTTCAGCTTCTTCCGCAGCCTCGCGATGCTTTACGGCAGCTTCAATGTAAGCCTTGAAAAGCGGGTGGCCGAAGCGCGGATTCGAGGTGAATTCCGGATGGAACTGTACCGCGAAGAAGAACGGATGATTGTGGAGCTCCATCATCTCGGGCAAGTGTTCGAGCGGGGTCTTGGCGCTGATGACCATGCCTTTTTCTTCGAACTGCGGGACGTAGGAGTTGTTGACTTCATAACGGTGACGATGGCGTTCGGCCACAACATCGCCGTAAATCTTGTGCGCAAGCGTATTGGGCGCAACCGGCACTTCCTGGCGGCCCAGACGCATCGTACCGCCGAGGTCCGAACTTTCGTCGCGGCGCTGAACCGCACCCGAATGATCCTTCCATTCGGTAAGGAGCGCCACCACGGGGTGAGGCGTGCCGGGATCGAGCTCAGTCGAATTGGCGCCGCCGAGACCGCAGACGTGACGGGCAAATTCGATCACCGCACACTGCATGCCGAGGCAGATGCCGAGGAACGGAATCTTATTGACGCGAGCGTATTCAATCGCCTGAATCATGCCTTCCGTACCGCGCTTGCCAAAGCCCCCCGGCACGAGAATGCCGTCGAGCCCCTTGAGGCAGTCCGTCCCGTTTTCTTCGATCTTGGTCGAGTCAATGAAGCGGATGGAAACTTTGGTGCTCGTATGGATGCCGGCGTGCGTGAGCGCTTCGTTCAAAGACTTGTAGCTGTCGGCGTAATCGACATACTTGCCGACCATGCCGATTGTGACGTTATGAATCGGGTTCTTGAGCTTATGCACGATGTCGGCCCAGGCGGAGAGGTCAGCCGGCTTGGTTTCGAGACCGAGCTTCTTGCAGACGATTTCGTCGAGGTGCTGAGCATGGAGCATGAGCGGCACTTCGTAGATGGTCGAAGCATCGGCCACGCTGATCACGTTCTCCATCGGAACATTCGAGAAGAGCGAGATCTTGGCGCGTTCATTCTCGGGAATCATGCATTCGGCGCGGCAGAGCAGCACGTCGGGGTAGACGCCTTCTTCGCGCAGCTTCTGCACAGAGTGCTGCGTGGGTTTGGTCTTGAGTTCGCCGGCGGACTTAATCCAGGGGCACAGCGTCAGATGAATGAAGCAGGTGTTGTTGCGGCCCACGCGGAAGGACATCTGGCGGACGGCTTCCACAAACGGCAGCGACTCAATGTCGCCCACCGTGCCGCCGATTTCCACTACGCAGACATCGGGCTTGCCGCCGTGGGCAGAAGCCGCACCGCGGGCAATGAATTCCTGAATTTCATTGGTGATATGCGGAATCACCTGCACGGTCTTGCCGAGGTATTCGCCGCGGCGCTCCTTCTTCAGAACGCTCTCGTAGATCTGACCCGACGTGAAGTTGTTGGGCTTATGCATCTTCGAGGAGATGAAGCGCTCATAGTGGCCGAGGTCAAGGTCAGTCTCCGCACCGTCTTCCGTCACGAACACTTCGCCGTGCTGGAAAGGCGACATCGTACCCGGATCCACATTGATGTACGGGTCGAGCTTGATCATCGTAACCTTGAGGCCGCGAGATTCGAGAATGGCCGCAAGCGAAGCTGCGGCAATACCCTTGCCGAGCGAGGACACGACGCCGCCGGTGACAAATACGTACTTGGTCATAACCTTCCAACCGATGAGAGAAGACGGAGAGATAAAAAATTTAAAGCGGGCATTATAAGCGGCGGCAAAAAGCTTGCCGCCAATTCACGCAGCGGATCGCTCGCCAAGTATTCCCATGCGTTAGGGATGCACTGCAAGTTAACTTATTATTTTAATGAACTTACTGCGTTTTCTTCGAGCAGATTTTTTCGGACTGCCCGCTGCAGTGTTCTGCTGACCAGAAGAGCATGAAGGCTGAGGCGGCCTAGTCTCAGCCTTTTGAAACGCTCTCCGGACACCCGCATCAGGCGCGAAGCACTGCCGGCTGCGGCGCCGGCGCTGCATGCCGGCATCCTGAGCAGTTCGAGCAGTCAGCGCGGCGGATCACGCGCTCCGTACCTTCACAATTCCAGCACGGTCCCATGCCTTCCCACTCGGGCTGAACCGTAACGTGGTCGATATTAAAGCGCCCCTTGATACCTTCGCGAACGGCGTGCAGGATCCGCGGCCAGCACTGGTACGAAGCAATGCGCACGTGGCACTGCAAAGCATCATGCCCCGGGGTAATCGTCCATATATGAAGATCATGAACTTCATCCACACCGGGCACTGAGCGGATGTATTCGCCGACAGCATCAAAGTTCGTTTGTTCAGGCGTGCCGTCAAGCAGAATTCGTACGGATTCGCTGAGCACTTTCCAGGTTGCGCGAAGGAGCAAAAGACCGACAAACATCGAAAGGAGCGGATCGACAATAGCCGGACCGCCCGCCCAAATGATGCCGCCCGCGGCGATAGCCGCCACTGAACCCAGCAGATCTCCGAGCACATGCAGAAGCGCCGCACGCGTATTGACGTTCTGGCGGTCGCGCGACAAGGACCAAGCGACAGCCACGTTGATTAAGAGTCCCGCAAAGGCAATCACCATAACGCTGCCGCCCGCAACGGCTGCCGGCTCACGGATACGTTCAATCGCTTCATAAAAGAGCCAGAAGGTAACGCCTAAAAGCGTCAGACCGTTGACAAAGGCCGCAATCACTTCAACGCGGCCGTGTCCGAAGCTGTGCGCTTCATCGGCACCCTTCATTGCAAGACGATTGGCGACCAGTGCGAACAAGAGACTCATGGAGTCTGTGACCATATGGCCGGCGTCACCGATCAGGGCGAGTGAATTCGCCCACCAGCCGCCAACCAACTCAATAACTGAGAAGCTCAGCGTGAGGAGCACGGCAAAGCCAAGAACCGACAGACGGGTCTTCTCGGCAGCGTGCGAACGCGGGCTGTCTCCTTCCCCATGACTGAAGAATTCGCTC
>OFCS01000131.1_pt1 | contig 61552 bp, 84 predicted proteins | sample 1520891 | NCBI WGS metagenome assembly OFCS01 (sample SAMEA2699026, study PRJEB24076) | metagenome | biome: Human gut stool | place: Spain | collected 2012-01-19
CTTAGCTCAGCTGGATAGAGCAACGGCCTTCTAAGCCGTAGGTCACAGGTTCGAACCCTGTAGGGCGTACCATTAAGAATCAGTCACTTACGCAAGTTTTAGTCCAGCCTGATTTCCTCCTTGTGTCGTATTTGTGTCGCTAGCGCCAAAAATGGCGTCAATTTTCCGTGCGTGCTCGGTCAAATGGTTCGGTGCCAGGTGAGCATATCGGCGCACCATCTCGATGCTCTCCCATCCGCCCATTTCCTGCAAAACAGAAAGAGGGACGCCGGACTGGATTAACCAGCTCGCCCAAGTGTGCCGAAGGTCGTGAAAACGGAAATCCTCTATCCCCGCTTTTTTCAGTCCGGCGCGCCAGGCGTTATTGTCATCCACCCGCATTTTTCTCACCGCGGGCGTCAACGTTCCATCCGGGCGATGTTTTGCCGTGGTGTGAACGAACACCCACCGGGAGTGCTTCCCTATCTGATCCCTTAATACCCTGCATGCGGTATCATTCAGAGCTACGCCAATCGCCTTGCCCGCTTTTGCGTTCTCCGGGTTTACCCATGCAACCTTTCTCTGCATATCGACCTGCTGCCACTCAAGCCCGATGATATTTGAGCGGCGCAGGCCGGTTGCCAGTGCAAATATCACCACTGGCTTGATGCTCTCCGGCATGCACTCGATCAACCGCTCAGCTTCTTCTCTGGTCAGCCACCGTATCCGCTTACTGATCGGCTTGCGGGTTTTGATAACAGGAGCTGTTTTTATCCAGCCCCAGTCATTCGCCGCGGCCCTGAGAAGGGATCGAATGAAGGAAAGGTGTTGCGCCTTCGTCGCCTGCGAAACCTGCCGTGGTTTGTACTCCGGAACAGGCTTACCCTTCCTCAGCGCGGCATCACGCTTACTCTCCCACACCTGCAGGTGCTTACGGTTGATCATCCCGTTAACGGCTTCATGAACTTCCTCCGCCGTTATCTTCGAGACATCACGGCCGGAAAAATGCTGCAGCCAAAACTCAATTTTGGTTTTGTCATCATCCAGCGATCGCTTATGGTCTTTTTCCCGCAGCCATCGGATGCAGCACTCTTCGAAGGTTCTGACGGGCAGGTCGCCGATCTGGTCAACCCGCCATGCTTCAGCCTTTAGCTTGTCGTGGAGCTCCTGTGCCTGCTTTTTGTCCCCCGTACCAAGAGATCGCCTAACTCTTTTCCCTGACGGCGTAAAGAAATGACAGTGCCACATGCCGCCTCTGAGGGTGATGGACATAAAATATCTCCTTTATGCTCACCCGCGTTCGCTCGTTTAGTTTCCTGCGGGGATGACAAATACGCAATACATGCCGCCTCAGTCGTTCTGTACTTGTTGCCGACCTTGCGGCCGGCGAGTTCTCCAGAATCAATCAGGCGGTAGATCACCCGCGCCGACACGATGAGCAAATCTGCGGCCTGCTGTGCTGTTATCGGTTTGTCAGATGCCATATCACCTCCGATGCTTACCGCGTAATTCCTCTTCTTCTTGACAGTCAGCGCAGCGCTGGCAGCCCGCCACCGCTTCCCGGCGCTGTTCTGGTATCTTTTCCCCGCAATCACAGCAGTGAGTAGCCGAGACTGCCTCATGGTTGATGCGACATTTCGCAATGGCGGCTTCCCGCTGGAGTTCCGCTAACTCGTTGGCCTGATCGATGAGTTCTGCGCTCATGCTGCACCGCCTTCGCTTTTTTCCGCTTCAACCGCCATCTGCTCAAGCTTTCGTGAAAGCTCGGCAGACAGTGCCTGGAACTCTTCCTCTGTCGCTACCGGGATCGGCACAAAGCGGATGCCGATATTTGCCAGCATATGAGCGGCCTCAAGACATTTCCTTAAATCAACAGGAGAGGCTCTGTTCATGCTGCACCGCCCCCATCATTAGCGAATGCGCCATGAGCATGGCTTCTATAGAGGGCTAAATAATTTTTAGCCTCTTCAATGGAGTCAAAAAAACCGACATCTTTTCTTTTTCCATCCGCTTGACATCTGGCTCGCCACTTTTGGCTTTTCTTATCCCAGCCAATCCCTTTAACGCCAGACTTGCTGTTTTTTCCCACAGAGCGATTCATCATGTTCTGCGAGCGGGTTGCTTCTCTTAGATTTGAAATTCGGTTGTCAGATCTAACAGTATTGATGTGGTCAATAAAATTAGACGGAAAATGGCCATAAACATAAAGCCATGCAAGGCGATGGGCAGAATGCCGCTTACTGTCGACTTTTATGTAAACGTATCCGTTGTAATCCACAAAACCAGCCAGCTCTCCGTGATGCATCCTTTTCGCTGTAGGATTTAACCAGTAGAAATTTCCAGTCTCTGGCTCGTATCGAAGTAAATCCTTAAGCCTTTCCTGTGTTAATTTCATGATTCCACTCCATACCTTTTGTTCATGCGGCCAATAACACTGACAAATTTCACCAGGCTGACACCCATCGGCCGGACCTTCTCGTAGTGCTTGCGAAGGATGGGGGGGCAGACAGCGTTCCACTTCGGTTTAGGCTTTACGCTCATCGCTTTGGTTATCTCTTCTGCGCAGCGACGAGCCTGGGCGCGGAGAGCGTTTTCTTTTTCTTCTGGCGTCATGCGACCCCCATATAAGCGCGAATGAAAGCCGCAGCTGCCTGGGCGTTTATGGCGTTGCCGTAACCCTTCAGGCGGCCGACGCGGTTGCTGCTTGCCACTCTTGCCACCCCGGGCTCGACTCGTCCCATGCGTGCGGCAGCCCCATCAACCAGCGGGAATGTGCCGGGTTCAACTGGACGCCATTTTCCATCTCGACAAAAGAGCCAGTCCGCATCTCGCCAAAAACCGTTAACCTCAAGGGGCCGCACAGGCTCGCCGCCCATCCGATTTTGTTCGGTGCCTCCCTGCCGTCCGCGCTCATTTGCACCGTCGTTGCATTGGTGATGTAGTTGACCTGTGGTGTTGGCCACCCTGATAACTTCGCCGCACCCGCCAGATTCTGCAGCCCCCGAGGTGTTTCCGGTTGCGGATTGGTGTTGCATGTTGGCGTAGGCCACCCCGTCAATGCTGCCGCCATCGAGAATGGCAGGCCGCCCTGTGCGTAGCGCTTTTCCCTCATCACTGCTTCCGTGGTTGGCGTGGGCCACCCAGTAGGCCCGCTCTCTGATGTGCGGCGCACCGATGCCCGCTGACGTAAACGGCACAAGCCCGAAGGCGTATCCCACTCCTTCCAGGTCTGCTTGTACAAGGTCGAACCATGTGTTTGCGTTACCGCTTGCAACCTGTTCGCCAAAGACATGCTGAGGTCTGAGCTTGCTGATGAGGTGGAAGAAGTGGGGCCAAAGGTGCCGCTCGTCAGCAAACCCATCTCCTTTGCCTGCCGCGCTGAAAGGCTGGCACGGGCAGGAGCCAGTCCAGACCGGGCGATCGTCAGGCCATCCGGCGAGGCGGAGGGAGTGGGACCAGACGCCGATACCGGCGAAAAAGTGGCACTGGGTAAATCCTTTGAGGTCGTCAGGTGTGACATCTTCAATACTCCGTTCGTCAACTTCGCCCGGGGCGATATGCCCGGCGGCTATGAGGTTACGCAGCCACTGCGCCGCGAATGGATCGATCTCGTTGTAGTAAGCTGCCGCGCTCATGCTGCCTCCGTCTTCACAACGTCAATGGCGCAGCCGGGGATCAGCTCTACGGAAGCGGTGGCGCACTGGTTGCCCCAGTGACTCCAGCCTGGCGCTGCGCTGCGGCTGAAAAGCTCAATCCGCGGCACGTCGCCGTAGAGCAACTCCAGGCGGTGGCGAACTTCCCACGGTTTCTCGCTGTGCGCGCCGAGCGGGCTGTAGACCACCTGCTTAATGCCAGCGTGCTTGCGTTCCAGCCCGGCGCCGCGGGTGGCGATCAGCACGTCTTCCGTGTTGGCGCGGGTATGATTGCCACCGTTCATGCGTGTCTCGGCGTTAAGCAGATCGAGGAAGTCGTAAAAGTCGGTGACTTCACTCTCGGCCAGCGCCTTGTTGATGCGCAGCTCGGCGTTCTGATTCAGCTTCACCCAGGTAAAGCCCTTCATCGTGCGAACTGTAAAGCCCCAGGCCTCGGCAAGTTCGATCGCCTCTTGGTTGTGGGTGCCGGTGTACCACATCGCAAGCACCGCGTTTTCGGCAGCCAGTTCCCACACAGGCAGACGCTTCAGGTCGATGAGTCGCATCGTCGAGTAGTGGTCCACAGCGGCACCGTTGCTGATTGTGTTCCCATAAGCCCAGGGCGGATCGGCGTAAATCAGGGAGTATCGATTCATTGCGCACCTCTTTTCGTGTCCAGCTCTTCAGCTAGTCGCTGAGCTTTTAGCGTGTTACTAACCACATCGCCCCACGGAGTAAGCCAGCCTTTCTTTTCTTTCATGTAGGGGAGGCGCACCGCGCCAACCCTGATATCGTCCTGAGCGTGCTTCACGCTCGACTGCCGTCAAAAAGGAATGTCGTCGTCGAAGTCCGGCGGATTCTGGATGTGTTGAGCGTGCTGATTAGCAGCTTGCTGCAGCCGGGAATGAGGTACTGCGTTAGGGTTTTGCGCATAAGGGTTAGCGCCAGCCTGCTGGCGACCGCCACCGGAAAACTGAGGATTACCCTGGGCGCGATCGTCTTTATCTTTCATCGACTTTTCCAGGGCCGCGATAGCGGTTGCCGCTTCGTTTTCGCTGTATTCGGCATAAGTGCGACGCGAGCCAGGCTGGAAAACGTGGCGGACCTCGAATCGATAGCCGTCGCTTCCGTCGCTTTTGGTGTACAGGACCTTCTGCAGGAACAAGCCTACCTTCTTGCCGATCAGTGCCGGGCAATGCCACTCAACACCATTTTCTGTTTGCACTTGTTCTGGCTGAGCGCTTTTAACCTGGGCGGCCCAGAGAAGGGCAGAGACCAAACCCATGCCAAAAGTTTGCTGACCATCTTTCCCGATGTAGTTGATGCGCAGGTAGTTGGCTTTGGCGCCGTCACTGTCCAGGCTCAGCTCAAGCGCCTGTGACTGACTGCCATCCTTACCGAAGGTATAAATGGCTGAGGTAATGAATCCCTCATAAGCGCCAGTTTCGCTAATTCCGCCAGTGGCGCCTGCTTTCTTCGCCAGGCTGGCAGCTTCGGTATTCCATACAAAAGACATTGGCTGGTTCATGGTTGTGATCCTTATAATTCGGTCATAAATTCAGTGATAGCGACGTCAACGGCTTTAAGGTCGTTATCCATTTCAGTGAGCCCCGGGAACAGGTCCGGAGGAGCTTTTGCGGTGTCGTTGTCGTCACCCTTAATCAAAAAAACGTGCTTCCCGTCTTTCTTGATGGCCCGCAGGACGATGGAGAAATACCCCTCAGGCGTAAGCTTTTCGTTCAACATCTTGCCGGTGGTTTTCATCCTGATTTTCCCGTCCGACTCTTCGGTGTGAGCCAGGAAGTAAACCCGGAAGTCATCCGGCAGACGGGTAGCCGCCATGATGATTTGCCAGACGTGATCGGCCATTTCGGTAAATTTCTGATACCCGGTCTGGTATGCGCGCATCATGTTTTCGTGCTGCATGACGACCTGGAAATCGTCGATAACCAGTACGCGTCTTGTCTTTGAAAGCACCATGCGGTTGATGGAGTCCAGCACCGCATCCCAGGCATCAAACCGGATGATGTTTCCACGCTGCACAGAGCCATCCGGCAGCTCTTTCCCGTTGAGCTTCCAGCCGGTAGCGCGGAATGGCAGCATCTTCGGAATGCATTGCAGTAAAATCACTTCGTCAGGCGTGAAGTTGCGCAGGCTGTATGACTTGCCGGCGCCGCTATCACCCAGGATGAGTACAGGCGTTCCCATATCAGGCTCCTTTCAACCAGTGTTTGATGGTGAACAGGATGTCTTCGTCGTCACTGTTGCTGGACAACCAACGGAGATATCCAGGGTCAACTTTGGCAATCTCTTCGAAGGACAGTCCTTTGTGCTTACCGAAGCGGATCGCCTTCATCAGTGACGGGCTGTTTGAGATGGTGCGCATTTCTCCCATCGTCCACTTAGCCAGGCGGCCCATATACAGCAGCAGTTCGGCGGTGACATAGCAGTCATACAGCGCGCGGTGTGCATAAAGGCCTTCAGGCAACTCAGGCTTAAGGCCCAGCCGATAACGCATGTACTGGTTACCGTGGCTCTCAAATTCCGGATACTGGATGCGAGCCAACTTCAACGTGCAGATCCAGGGGGCATCAATCTGAGGTAACTTGGACTTATCAAATTTTGCGTTGTGAGCAACATACGCATCAGCGCCCAGGTAACGGCCGATAACTTCGCTAATCAGAGGGGCGTCAGCGACCATATCTTCAGTGATGTGGTGGATAGCCATAGCCTCGAAGCTTATCGCCTCAGTGGGCTTAACAAAGTCGCTCATCGGGTTGCAAATAACGCCGTCGACGATATCCACGCTGGCAATCTCCAGCACACTTCCTTCCAGACTGGTCGTTTCTGTGTCGATAACTCTCAACATTCTTTTGTCTCCGTGTGTGCGTCGTTGACTGCATCAAATTCAGCCAACTGGTTAGCGGCGCTTTCGAGGTCTACTGGCTGCAGGTCATAGGCGAGAATCACCATGGCCAACGCCAGCATTGCGTTCTGACTTACCATTTCGTTCTCCGTCCAGATTTCTGGCGCCCCGGGTGTTTAATGAAATATTTCTCGGCACATCCCTTGTCGTCGCAGAAATGCGCCTGGCGGGTAGTCATATAGTTCGTGATGGAGCGGACAACGCAGTCCTTCGGATGGCGCAGAGCGAAGCAGTGTTCGCACTGAACTGCGTTGAGATGCTCGGTTGCAGTAGAGAGAAAAATCTTTTCCTCAAAACTGCCCGGCACGCCGCGGGAATCGACGTAATCGACCATGTTCTGTGTAATGCCGGCTGCATTAGTAAATGACCCGCGTCCTACCAGTTTCACGATGTGGCCACCCATTTTCAGGCGTGTGCCGGCAGGCAAGGAGGCAAGACGTTCAGAAGTTAAACGCGGTAAAGGTTGCATGGTTTACTCCTTAAAAAGGTTGTAAGAATCCCGGCACCGTAATGGCTGCCTGATAGCTCAGTTAAATTCTTCGTTTCGATTACCGGCTGAGACCTTGTCCCAACCCGTTCAGATAAACTTCAACCAGCAAGTCGGTTGTGTAAGTCCGCTCAATCCCGCGATGCAGGTACAGGCGGCCGCGTTTATTTGCTGATGCTGTCCAGGTGCTTTCCCGATGCTTAACGAGCATTCCAGGGAGAACGGCGCCGCGGTTAACGGTCTGTGTCCCGTAATGATGACTAACCATTGAACACCCCCGTAGCATGGAGAATTGAAGCAACTATCACCGACCAGAAAACGCCACTCAATGCCAGCACAATAACCAGTGAACGAATGCCTTGTTTGCTCATGCGACACCCCAGCAAAATTCAAAGCTTACCCATGCAACCGCAATCACAAGCAGAGCAACCTTCAAGCAGAACCGGTGCCATGCAGCTACTTCATGTTCTCGGATCATCTCTTCACCTTTGCCTTATCGCGGCTAACGGAGCGTTGTTACCTATTACCGGCGCCAACGTTGTTGTTTGGATGAGATGATAATAGCAATGAGTATTAACCATAGCAATACGTATTGATATTATTTGATAGCAATTGCTATTAAATCATTGATAGCTAAATGAATTTATTTTTTGCTATTGTGCTGTTATGCTCAAAAAAAAGCCAAAGAGGGTAGCGCCATGTCGAATGAGGATGAGTTTTTCGCAGAGATGCACCCGCAGATAGCGCAGGTCATCGGGATAGCGGTTATGCAACTGTTGGTTGAGAGGCGCGAGCCCTCAAGAGAGGCGCTGATAGAGATGATTCAGGTGTTGTGGCAGGGAGACCAGGCAGATCTGCCTGTGGAGCTGGCACTGGACGTGCTGATGCTGAGGGAAGATTGACGCTTTAACCTATGATTAATATGGTTTTATTTTCTTTTTATAAGGGAGAGCAGCTTTTCTGAAGCGCGTATTGGCTTTGATAAGTCGCCTGCGATATAAGTATATTTATTGGTTTTTATCAGAACCTCTTCCCCTCTGTGTGAGCTTTCGAACTCATCAAATGCACTCATAAGATCACTGTTATCAATTTTTTTCCTAATGTCAGAAAACCTCAATATATCAATTCGTTTTACTTGAGGATGAGAGAATTCTCCTCTACGCATATCATCAATATGGCTTATCAATTTCTCTCTAATCGGTATTGATACCTGATTCCACTCCTTTCTTTTTTCACCTTTTATGGCAAAGTAGTAGCTTATATAACCAGTTGCAGGAACTGCAATGGCGGCTACAATCATGGCAATTGTTGCAACGCAGTCGCTATATGTCATGAGGTCTTCCTATGCCAGATGTATTTACATTTTCCGAAATGCTTTCAACAGTCGCGCTGGCAATATCTTTAACCAACGCCGTCTGGTTGTTCTTTTTTTGGTTAACAGTCAAGAGGATGTAATGGCGATTAACACCCTCTAAAAATCAACCATGCTTCCTGTACGTCTGCGGCATGCTGCCGATCACCTTGCCGAACACGAACACCCGGTTCATCTCGTCTTTCTCGATCGGGTCCCAGGCTGCATAGCTCTTGTTATCTGAGATAACCAGCAGCTTGTCCTTCATCTTCTGCAGGCGCTTCACGTGAGCAGTGTCGTCGTACAGGAACGCGTATATCCCGTCGCCGTCGAAGCTCTTAACGCTGATGTCGACGAACAGCAGATCACCCGGCTCAATCGTGCCGGACATGCTGTCACCCCTGACGTTGATGATCCGGATGCTTTCAGCCTTACGTCCATCGAACATGTGGCGGGCTTCAGCTGGCTCATACTCAACAGAACGGAGAATCTCGACGAACTCCTGGTTCACGATGCCCGGCCCGGCACTAACCATAAGGTCCAGTACATCAATCCTGAATGCATCAGTATCCTGACTTTTAACCTGGGCAGCGCGAGGGAGCTGGCCGTCATCGCGCATCGGTCCATTTCCGGTTGATAACCATTCAGACCTGACGCCCAAAGCATTAGCTATCTCGACAATTTTTGTTGAGCCCCTGGCGTTTCCACTCACCAGGCGCCAAATGGTTGGCTGAGCAATACCTGAGGCCTTCGCAAGCGCCCCTTGTGACATTCCAGCCGAAGCCATGGCCTCGTTTAAACGATCTGCAAGAGTTTCTTTTTTCATAATCTCAAATTTATACGCTTGCGTATTACTGGTCAAAACACGTTTTGCTATTGCTAAAACCAATACGCATTGCTATTATCATTTTGCACCAATACTTATAGGAATTGGAACATGACGAACAAAACCATCCAGAAGGCAATTGATATCGCTGGCAGTCAGAAAAAATTGGCCGATCTGTGTGGCGTAGCGCAGCCGACAGTTTGGCGCTGGCTGCATGGCGGCGGAATTGACGCTCGCTATGTAATGAAAATCGTGTCTGCGACCAACGGCAAGATTAAGGCGGCAGAGATCAGGCCTGACCTTGCTCAGTTGCTGAGCGCGCATTCACCGGCCGCCTAACCAGCGGCCTTTCAAACACCACCAGAGGAAGTATCACAGATGGAGAATGCAATAGCCCGAAAGTTAGAGCCGCCAATCCTCAACCCAATTGAGATTGAAGGCATTTTGTTAAACCGGCTTTTATCCATTGGCCAAAAGGTTTTTGCGGAAATGCGAGGGGTTAGCGAGTCGACAATCAGTCGCCGCAAGAGCGAGGGGTATTACGCAGAAATGGCGAAGGAAATATCAGCGCTGGGTTTGCAGGTTGTTCCGCCGGAGGCGGTGGTAGTTTCCCGCCACTACCTGCAGTCAGTAGAAACGCTGGCAGATATCGGATTACGTGCAGAGCGGTGCCGTCCAGGCCCGTTAGGGTGGGACTGATGAAGTGCCTAAAAGGCGAAAGCCGCAGTGCTCGAACACTAACGGCTTTCTACGCGAATTAACTGGATCAATTCACAGGAGTAATTATGCCTAAGAGCAACAGATTTTACCAGGCACAAACACACAAAAATGTTACTCGTGACCGTTTTGTCCGCTCGGTAAATCCAGTGGTGGCTGAAAAGATGCGCGCCATTCTGGAAGAACTGAAACGGAAGGGGGAAGGCCGTGAGTAATCTTGCAGAAGTAATACCTTTCAGACCGTCTGTATCGGTCGTGGAGCGTCAGGTGGCAGATATCGATGATGGTTATACCCGCATCGCTAACGAGCTGCTGGAAGCGTTTATGGCTGCTGATTTAACGGCTCGCCAGCTGAAGGTCGTTCTGGCGGTGATCCGCAAAACATACGGCTTCGGGAAAAAAGTTGACCGCATTACCAACACCCAGATTGCAGCAATGACCGGCATTCACCACACGCATGTTTGCAAGGCCAAGAACGAGATGATTGCGATGAATATCATCATAACCAGTGGTCTGGCTATTGGGGTGAATAAGGTTGTTTCTGACTGGAATTTTAGCATTAGCCAAGTTAGCGAAACATTAGCTGATATGGCTAAACAATCATTAGCCAAGCCAGCTAATACCCATAAGCCAACTCAGCTAAACACAAAAGAAACTATTCAAAAGAAAGAAAGAAAAGAACCCCCTAAATCCCCCAAGGGGGAGTGTGGCGGGCAGGAAGAAAAATCTGTCTCTCAGAAAAAAACGTCTGTCGACTACCAGGCGGTGATGTCTGCATACAACACCACCTTGGGCAGCAGGTTGCCTCAAGCCGAATCACTAAACGATAAACGTCGCCGCGGTATCAAGCGCCTGATGTCAGAACTGAAAGAGCCAACGGTTGAAGCAGTGGAGAACTATTTTTCAGCGTTCGCCCGCTCTGCAAAGCCGTTTTATTTCGGTGACAACGACACTGGCTGGCGGGCTAACTTTGATTATCTGCTGAGATCGGAAACGCTGATTAAAACGCGGGAGGGTTCACTGTGAGCAATGAATTCCTGACCCCTCCGAGCAGCATCGAGGCAGAGCAAAGCGTGCTGGGTGGTCTCCTGCTGGATGACGACAGCAGCGAACGCACTCAGAGAGTCCTGTCGATACTCAAGCCGGAATCGTTCTACTCGCGTCAGCACCAGGTCATTTTCGCTGAAATGCGCCAGATGTACAGAGACCATAAGCCGGTTGATCTGCTGACCCTGTTTGATGCTCTGGAAAGCAAGGGGCTGACAGAGACCGTTGGGGGCTTTGCATACCTGGCTGAAATGTCGAAGAACACACCAAGCGCGGCGAACATCGTGGCCTATGCAATGCGTGTCCGTGAGACCGCTATGGAGCGCTACGGCATCGAGAAAACAACGAAGGCTATCGAGTTGCTTTATGCCCGCAACGGCATGACTGCAGAGCAGAAATTTGACGCTATTCAGGGGTTGTTTACCGAGATAACCGAGCACCTAAAAACAGGTCGACGGACAGGGCTTCGCACGTTCTATGACGCTGTGAATGACTGGTCAAATGAGTTTGACGATCGGATGAAACCTGATGGTCGTTCCCGTGGGTTATCGACGGGGATCCGCTCTCTTGACGAGTTACTCGGCGTTAAGCGCATTGTGCGCGGTAGTCTGTTCGTTATCGGTGCTAGGCCGAAGATGGGTAAAACCACGCTTTATACCCAGATGGGAGTTAACTGCGCAACAGTGGAAAACGAACCTGCACTGATGTTCTCCCTGGAAATGCCGGAAGGCCAGATGGTGGAGAAAATCACAGCCCAGAAGGGGCGGATCTCGCCGAACCTGTTTTACCCAGACATGACGAAGGACGACTACGGCTATCGGGGTGACTGGAACAGCGATCTGCAAAAAGCTACCGGTGTCATGGGCGCCCTTATTGAAACCAACAACCTCCTGATTGATGACACCCCGGGTATTTCACTGGCGCATGTTATGGCCGAGTCGCGCCGAATCAAGCGCGAGCGCGGGAAGGTCGGGATGATCCTCGTCGATTACCTCACGCTGATGACCGCCGATAAGGCTGAGCGAAACGACCTGGCCTATGGGCTGATCACCAAAGGCCTGAAGATTCTGGCTAAGGAGCTGGATTGTGTCGTCGTTCTCCTGACTCAGCTTAACCGGGATCTGGAGAAGCGAACCAACAAGCGACCGCTGCCGAGCGACTCCCGCGACACAGGCCAGATAGAGCAGGACTGCGACTACTGGCTGGCGATTTACCGGGAAGGGGCCTACGACGAGAACGCAAACCAGAGTGACACAGAGCTGCTGCTGCGCCTTAACCGGCATGGCGAGACTGGTGTTGTCTATTGCGAGCAACGACATGGTGCGATTTATGACTGCGACCAGGAGGCTGCCAGTCAGCGCCGGCGCGAGAAAGAAGAAAAACCAACCAAACGGGGTGGATTTTGATGAAAAACAATACCGGCAGACAGGCTGTAATCAACTTCATCGGGCAGCACCCTGGTTGCTCATTTCAGGATATCCGCCGCGGGACCGGGCTAGACCAGTCCGTTGTCAATTCTGCTTTGTGGCAGATGAACCGGGATGGACGCGTTAAGCGCGAAGGAGAATGTCGGAGCTATCGCTACGCCCTGATCGACACGACAGCCGTAACCGAAAGCGATCCGTCTGTTCAGTATCGCCAGCGTCCTGGCGGCGTAAACCCAATGACCAACCTTTTTAACCAGTGCCTGGCGGGAGTAAGAAAATGATTTTTCTCAAATTAGCACAAAAAGTGGTGGTTCAGCACCAGGGTGCACACGGTTGGAAATCTGAAACAGTCTACGAGCCTGTGTTTGTAGCCGCAGACCACATTATCAGTATGTTTTCCGCCGGGCTGACAGTCCTGAAAATGACCTCCGGAGAGCGCATTGAAGTGAAAGAGACCCCGGAAGAAATCACCGCCATGATCGCTGCAGGAGCCGCCAAATGACTATCACACTACAGGCAGTAAACGAGCTCATTCAGTCGCTGGAGAGCGCAGGCGAGCTGTCTATCAAAGAGACAAAGGTTATGGCGCTGGCGAAAGCTTACCAGCAGCTGGCTGCGGAGAATGTGGAGCTGAAGCAGTACGCATTAGATTGCGTCAACGTAGTAGAAAACTGGAATTCCTGGGCTGACAAGGAAGATCAAATTCACAACGATATGGAAACCCCCGCCACCGATCGCATCGTAGCCGGGATTAAGGCTGATGGGGTTGCTGCTGCTCTTGAATCTTGCTCCGATTATCTCGATACAGACTGCGTTATGGATAGGCTTGATATCAGCTACGAAGACGCCGAGAAGCGAACCTCAGGGGCAATCGAGTTTCATGATGCTATGGTCAATTTTGCAAATCAGGTGCGCGAGGGGGCCGACAAATGAGCATTAGATTAAAGCATGGGTACGGGCCATTAACGGTTACTGTCGGCTGGCTTGATAACTGCCCAAACTGCAACAACGACAAAGTGAGTGTGACTGGCTGGTCTGTGTCTCCGGATACTCTTTGGGCTGGCGACCAAGCCGTATGCACGAAATGCGGACACAAAGGCGAAATTGATGCAGACGGTGAAAACGCTTGGGTTGAATGGGATGGCGTGAAGGAAACCAGCCATGACTGATATCACCAGACTTACCCAGGAGATGAAAGAGGTGGCGGAAAAAGCGAAACATGCAGGGGAAGCGCCAGTAATGCCGTTTGATACTCGGATCTCTATGCTCAATGAATACCAGCTTACGGTATGCCCCGATAATGTTCTCGCTTTGGTAGAGGCGCTGGAGAAGGCGCAGACCATAAACGCAGCAGCCGAAAAACTGGTCCGCTGCAAAGGTCGCTATCACAGCGAGCTGAACTACCGCGCACTGGCATCGCTGTTTGGCGTGACTACTCCAGACCTGCCGCCTCTGGATGGGGAGCCGGTGGGAGAGGTTATTGAGGTCGGCGACGCGTTGTTGGTCGAATGGCACAAAAACCTTGAAGAAGGCGCCAAACTCTATACCGCGCCACAAGCGCCGGTTATGCCATTCGGACTTCACCCTGATACGCAGAAGCTGGTGACCGACTTCTGCACTGCCCTGGCAGAGAAGCTGTACAAGGCCCAATTAAAATACGGCTACGACGCAGACTGGAAACAGGATGGATGGCCAAGTCAATGCCAGGCGCACTTTCACCAGCATATAGCCAAAGGTGATCCGCGCGACGTTGCCGCTTATTGCGCCTTCATGTGGTGGCACGGCTGGAGCACTAAGCCTGCTGAAGGCCTGGAATCCCGCACCGTCACCGTGAAGTTGCCGGACTATCGGAATACTTACAAATCACCATTAGCTGATGAAGTTGAGCATCAAGTGCGCTTGGCGCTTGAGTTGTTCTCGTCTGCCGCTGGCATCAAGTGGGAGGCTGAGTGATGGCAATCGCTGCAAACTACACCGCTCACTTCTATTGCGACTGTAAGAAATGTACTGAGCTTAAGTGGGGAACACCCGACTTTGGCGAGTATGTCGGCGAGTCATGGACAGAATGCGCTACTTCCGCCAGGAAAGACGGCTGGCGCATCAGCAAAGACCGCCAGCGCTGCTATGCGCCGGGCCACAAAATTTCACGGGGAGCCAACCAATGACCAAATCAACCATAACCAGAGAGCGTCTGTTGCAACTCGCCGATGATAACACTATTTGCAAAGTCTCTTGGGATGAGCGAATTGAACTGGCCCGCATGGCGCTGGCCGCAATGGAAAGCGAGCCGGTCCGCAACCCTGTGCTGTCGTATGCCGACAGTTATCGTGATATGGCGAAACAAGGCGTTGAGTCAGTCCCAATATGGAGCGTCATTACCGACCTGGAACGAAACATAGCGCCGCTCTATCGCCACGCGCAGCAGCCGGTAGTTGACGCCGATGATAATTTCTATTCGTGGTTTGGCAGGGAGTGGCAGGAGAATTATCAGCATAACCAATACACCACAGCGGCTAAGCAAATGCTGGGTGTGATGGCTGAATCTGCGTGGAAAGCTGGGCGCCGCGCCGCCATGCTCTCAGCCGCCCCGCAGTCACCCGGCAGTGACCCCGCCACCGTGCCGGGTAAATGGATTCCGGTAAGCGAGCGGATGCCTGAAGACCGCATATCGGTAATCCTATGGGATGCTGAAATTGGAGAAGTAACAAGCGGTCACTACAGCCATAAAACACAGACTTTTTATCATTGCGGCGATGCTATCGAAAACGAGATAACCCACTGGATGCCGCCTCCATGCGCCCCGCAGGAGGTGAATCGTGAATAAGGTCGAACTGCTTGAGAAGATATCGGCGCTCGCTACAGAATGCCACACGCTGGCCTGTAAGCTTGATATTGGTGATGAGCGAACCGAAATGTTCGAAATCTACGGCGTGCTGCACAACCTCGGGCGCCGCGGCTACGCCAGTCAGGTCGGGCAGCGAATGAATCCTCTGCTCACATCCTGCGATGACGACGAGGATGAGGAAGATGACGATTGGGGTGAGGATGACGACTGATGCCTAAATCCCCCGCAGAACGCAAAGCCGCGCAGCTAATCTGTTAGTGATATATAATCCCCTTCATGTCATGAGGGGGATTTATGTATAAAGATAAATTGAAATTGGAGTCTGGATATACTCTTTTGGATGATGGGACCTTTAGGAAGGGGCACCTTGCAAGTCATATTGTTAAGAAATACAAAATATTTGATGAAGAACAGAAACTAATTGGTACTGCACGGGTTACCGTTATTGAAGAGACAAGCAGTCCATACAGAGAAACCACTCATGTTGTTAGGTGGGATCTTGATGGAAATGTGATAATCGATGAGAAATTTATCGATGACTAGTCAAAGCCTGTTCAATATTGCAGCCAAGAGCCAGGAAGAGCGAGACAACGTAAACGTTGACCTTGCCGCGTCCGGCGTCGCCTACAAAGAGCGCCTGAACATGCCGGTAGTCGCCGAAGTGGTAGCCAGAGAGCAGCCTGAGCATTTGCGCGAGTATTTCATGGAGCGCGTCCGCTACTACCGCGAGCAGAGCATCCAGTTTCCCAGAGAATCCGATCCGCGTTACATCGAAATGGCAGAGCAGAACGCCAAGAAATAGCGATTTTCTCGTATATGCTCATTTTGCTTTTATCCCCGGGAAGGGCGATAATTACCTCGTCAGCCTGAGCAACTGACACGATTATCCGGCGCCAAGTGGGGACACATGGCGCACAAAACCTTAAAGCAATACCTGTCACCGATGGCGAAAGTCACCGGCGATTTTCTGCATTCTGCGGTTTCCATCAAGGAGGCCGTATGATTCTTCCAGTAGACGGCATCAAACTGCACAGCGGCAACTTCAGCGCTATAGGCAAGATTCTTCAGGAGCAGCTCTCTGACGGGAAATGCCTGCGCCTGCAGGTCAAAGAGTGGCGCGAAAAACGCAGCCTGAGCCAGAACGCACTTAGTCACATGTGGTACGCGGAAATCAGCGAATACCTGATTAACTCAGGACGTACCGACGCAACGCCCGAGTGGGTTAAGCGCAACCTCAAAAAGACCTATCTCGGCTGCGAAGAGGTGACCTACACCGACTTCATCACTGGTGAGAAAACCACAACGTGGGAGCCTCGCCACACCGCCGACCTTGATACCGGCGAAATGCACATCTTCCTGACCAAAGTAGAGGCCTGGTGCGCTCAGTTTGGTCTGGCTCTCACCATTCCACACGGTTGCGAATATCAGCAACTGCAGCAAAAGCAGGAGGCCTGATGAGCAGCCTTCTCGCCAAAGTAATGGAGCGCGGCATCTTCCGCGTTCCGGCGCGCCGCAAGCGCAAGGTCGAAGTTAAGCCTTCCGACATCCCGACCCTGAAAGACTATACCGCCCGCCTGGTCGATAAGAAGTGGCTCCGCCTGAGAGCGAGGAGGCCACATGCGTAAACCTTCACGTCGTAAATGCGCTCACTGCCGCGAATGGTTCCATCCTGCCCGGGAAGGGCAGGTGGTATGCAGTTTTGAATGCGCCAGCGCGATCGGCAAAAAACAGACAGCAAAAGCCCGGGAAGTGGCGAAGGCCAGGGCGGTGAAGCGCCAGCGCGAATCCGAGAAAGAGGGGCGCCAGCGTCGCCGCGCTAAGCGTGAGTCATTCAAGACAAAGGCTCAATGGGATAAAGAGGCTCAGTCAGCCTTTAACCGGTACATTCGCATTCGTGACGAAGGTAAGTCCTGCGTCAGCTGCGGAAGCCCGCTTGTCGGTAAGAGCAACTACCTGACCGGCAGCGCTATTGACGCCAGTCATTACCGTTCCCGCGGGGCAGCGTCGCACCTGAAATTCAACGTGTTCAATGTCCACTCCGCCTGCACCCGCTGCAACCGCCAGTTGAGCGGCAATGCCGTTGAATACCGCATTCACCTGATTGAGCGCATTGGCCTGGATCGCGTTGAGCGCCTTGAGGCTGATAACGAGCCGCGCCGGTTCGATATTCCCTACCTGCAGCGCATCAAATCCATATTCACCCGCAGAGCCCGCGCGTTGGAGAAGCGCCGCGCCCGCCATCAGGAGGCCGCATGAGCCGTGACGTTATCGAACGCATCCGCGACCGCTGGCAAAAGCTCCGCCTCCTGCGTAGCCGCGGCACCGTACTGGTTGACTACCGCATACTGCGAAATTTCGTTCGCATCTATCAGACCCTGGGAGAGACAGCATGAAACTGGAATTAACCAACGAACAGCACCAGTGGATAGATCAGTGGCTCCAGCTTTGGGGCGCATGGTGCCAGACAGGGAAGATAGACAAGGCGATGATAAATATGATTGCCAAGTTCATGGCCACGGTTGAACCGCAAGCACCATCAAGGCCTGTATGCAGCGATGATGATGGGTTGCTGATTGATGCCGTAATCCGGCATTACCTAAAAAACGTAGATGAGAACGCATGGAAGGTAATTTTTGCCTATTACGTCTGTAACTCAAGTGAGATAAGGATCGCCTCATGGCAGCATGCAGTGAGCAAGCCTCGCCTGATGAAGACCCGCGCCGGAAACCAGTATAAGCACCCGAGCATTTCAACCATCCGCCGGGAAGTTAAACAGGTTATCAATGCTTCGTTGTTTTGCCTTTATCAGCCATTACAAAATGCATTCAACGATCGAGAAAATGTGAGGAAAATTGCAAAAAATAGTCATATCGTGCTTGCATTTTAATGAACAAATGAGCAATATATTTAGTGTATGTTGCCGTATTTGCGTTTGACCTATCAGAACACCAAGCCTCGCCATCGTGCGGGGCTTTTTGCTTTCTGCAATCCGGTCAGGGCTCTTGAGTGAATGCGTGCCGCACTACACGCTGAAGCTCATACGCGAGAGCTCTGAGCCAGATTGCTGATTTAGCTCAGCAGGTAGAGTGCCTGCCTTGTAAGCAGGATGCCGGCGGTTCGATTCCGTCAATCAGCACCAGACCCAGCCAGGGTACCTTCGGCCATAGAGCCGCATTGCTATACCCTCATGCTTATTGCCCGCCTTTTTGCGGGCTTTTTTATTATCAGGTCCCGCAGGAATCATCATCGACATGCTTCGTTGTTAAATCCAGCCTGACGGGCCTGACCCTTTTCAAACACACACAGCGCCATCCGTCATTAACGGAGGTGAGGCTATGACCAAAATGAGCACCATTTACAGCAGACTCTCATACGGCACCGGGACCGCGCTGACGGGCTGTGGTGTCTCAGCAAAGGCTTACGCAGATGTAGCAAAAACAGAGGTATGGATTTTGGCCGACAAAGTGGCGGGTATGAGCCTGAGCGACTGGGCGATCGTTGTCGGTATTGCATGCACTGTTATTACCTGTGGCGTGAATTGGTATTACCGGCGAAAGGAGCGGGAGGATCGGCTGAATGGCTATGTCACCAAAGCTGAGGAATAGCGTTATTGCTGCCGTTGGCGGTGGAGCAATTGCCATTGCGTCAGCACTCATCACCGGGCCAACCGGCAATGATGGTCTGGAAGGGGTGAGATATAAGCCTTATCAGGATGTTGTAGGCGTCTGGACTGTTTGCTATGGCCACACCGGCAAAGATATTATGCTGGGGAAGACCTATACCGAGTCTGAATGCCGGGCGCTGCTCAGTAAAGACCTGAACACCGTCGCCCGCCAGATTGATCCGTACATCCAGAAGCCGATCCCCGAAACAATGCGGGGGGCGCTTTACTCGTTCGCCTATAACGTCGGCGCCGGAAACTTTCAGACCTCCACGCTGCTACGAAAAATCAACCAGGGTGACCAGAAAGGCGCATGTGATCAGTTGCGCCGCTGGACCTACGCCAAGGGCAAGCAGTGGAAGGGCCTGATAACCCGCCGCGAGATTGAGCGCGAAGTTTGTCTTTGGAGTCAAAAATGAGCCGATTAACCGCCATTATCATCGCTGTGGTTATCTGTCTTGTCGTCTGTCTTGGCTGGCTGGTTATGCATTACCACAACGCCGCCAGTCAGCAGGAAGCCAGAGCCGAAACTGCTGAGCAGCAGGTAAATACCGCTCAGGCCATCACCTCCAACGTCCTGACCACCATGACGATATTCAACTCCATCGCCGAGGCTAACAAAAATGCAAAAGAGCAGATCGCACTGGACGCATCGGGAGCCACGGCTGATATCAGGGTTGCTGTTGCGAATGATGATTGCACTAATCGGCCTGTGCCTGCTGGCGCAGTTAAGCGGCTGCAACAATACGCGAACGGTTTACGTCAAAGTGCCGGTGGTCCCGTTACCGGCCAGCCTGACAGCTGAGACCCCGCAGCCGGTAATACCTGACAATCTGACGTGGGGGCAAAGTCTGGATTTAAACGTTAGCCTGCTGTCGGCGCTGGGGCAGTGCAACCGGGATAAAGCAGATATCAGGCAGGCTGAGAAGTTAAGGACATCAGAATGAAAGTGCTAAGGCATTACAACATTCAGGTTGGTTTGAGCGCATCTGGTTTTATTGAGTTCGAAAGCAAAGCCCTGCCTGAATATAACCACGGAATGGTGTTTATCGCAGCTACAGATGGAAAACATCACGCCATTGCGTTGCGTTGTGTTGATGTTGTCGTCGTAACTCCAATTCTTCAGGAATGCACCCCTGACCCCAAGCTTGGGAGAATGGATTTCATGCCTAAGAGATGCGAGTACGATTAAGGGCATTACAGAGCCACTCCCAGAGGTGGCTCGATAATGTCACAACGAGGTAATCCATATGCGCACTACTGGAATCCTAATGGCGGAAATTACGCTTCGCCCATATATGAAGCCGCTGCTCATCCTTTCAGTGCTTTTGCGCTGGGGCTTGCTCACTAAGAAGTGCATCCGGATTACCCCTGTAATTGGCAAGCAGGCGTAATTATAAAGTTCTGCAAATGGTGCGTTAAAAGCGCCATTGACAGAGTTTTATATAAGTTTCACAACTTACCGATCAAAAAATTCCCCGGTGAGTATTCGAGCAACCCAGAGGAATGTTCTGTATGGCTGATTCTGAAGACCGCCGACCATTCCCTCCCGTTAACTTCACTGGCGAAAACTGGCTGCCGTACACCCGGCTTATCCCTGCTGCCGAAATTGGCGAGTGGATTAACCAGAACATCCTCTCCGAAGACGGACGAATCCATAACCCTGACCATACGCACTTGCTCGACGCTGATGTCGCGTTCATGTGGGCCTCTGGCTCATTCGCCAAAAGTGGCCGCATTGTGCTGGGTCAGTGTGAACAGGTAATGATGCGCGCCGGAGGCTGGCAGAAGGCCAGAATGGAGCAGCAGATGCATGAATGGTTCGGTCGCATACCAAAGTTCATCATTACTCTGGCTGCCGACTACTGCGAGCAATGCAATGATCTGGAGTTCTGCGCACTGGTTGAGCATGAGCTTTACCACATCGCCCAGGCTACCGATGACCATGGCGCGCCGAAGTTCAACAAAGAGACCGGGATGCCGGTACTCAAACTTCGCGGCCACGACGTCGAAGAGTTCGTTGGAGTAGTCCGGCGTTACGGCGCCAGCAAAGACGTGCAGAAAATGGTTGATGCGGCGAACAGGCCGGCGGAGGTTGCTCATATCGATGTTGCCAGGGCGTGCGGGACGTGCATGCTGAAACTGGCGTGATTTTATACTGCTTTATACGGACGGTGGGTTATGGCTGCACTAAAACCAGAAGTGAGAGCCTTTATCGTTCAGGAGCTCGCTTGCTTTGATACGCCATCCCAAATCGTCGAGTCCGTACAAAAAGAATTCAAGGTTCAGGTGACGCGCCAGCAAGTGGCATCACATGACCCGACAAAAGTGGCAGGAAAAGGCCTGGCGCAGAAATGGGTCGATCTCTTCAACCATACCCGTGACCGCTTTCTCAACGAAATCTCCGACATCCCGATCGCCAACAAAGCCTATCGCCTGCGCGTCCTGCAGCGAATGTCGACGACTGCCGAAGGTATGAAAAACCTCGGCATGACAGCTCAGTTACTGGAGCAGGCGGCAAAAGAGGTTGGTGACGCCTACAGCAACAAGCAAAAGGTCGAGCTGACCGGTAAAGACGGCGGCCCGCTGAATCAGGTGACGTACACCGCTGAAGACTATGCGAAGGCCCAGCAGAAGCTGGAGGGAAGGTTAGAAGGGCTGGACTGATATGAGCGGAATTATCGAATGGGATGACCTGTCATTCCCGGAACGCGTGATCATCCGTTCAAAGTCCACGAAGTCATTCCTGAACTTCACCCGAATATGGTTCGAGCTCATTCAGGGCGATCGGCTGCTGGTCAACTGGCATCACCGCCTGATGGCTTCGAAAATTGATGATCTGCTTGCCGGGCGGCTTGTCCCGCGAAACCTGATTATCAACATCCCGCCCGGCGGCACGAAAACAGAGTTCTTCTCCATCCACTTTCCGGCGTATGTCAACGCACTGGTGCAGGAGAAGCGGCTTAAACGTTTTCGCAACCTGAATATCTCTTTTGCTGACACGCTGGTAAAGCGTAACAGCCGGCGCACCCGCGACATTATCGCCAGCCGCGAATACCAGGAGTTCTGGCCCTGCTCGTTTGGTGTCAACCAGGCGGAAGAGTGGGAGATAAAGGACGAGCGAGGGCGCTCAATAGGGCAGACGGTATCGCGCTCAAGCAACGGGCAGATCACAGGCGGTCGTGGTGGCTACTACGGCCCTGAGTTCTCCGGCATGGTAATGCTGGACGACTACAACAAACCGGTGGACATGCTCAGCGAGTCCCGGCGCAAAAGCGCGAATACGTTGCTGGTAAACACCATTCGCTCGCGCCGCGGCGATAAGTCGAAAGAACACCCGACGCCATTTGTAAGCATCCAGCAGCGCCTGCACACCGACGACGCAACGGGCTTCATGCTTGCCGGCGGAATGGGCGTGCCGTTTCACCATGTCGCCATACCGGCCATGATCGACGAGAAGTACATCCAGTCGCTCGATGAGCCATGGCGTTCGCTTTGCTGGGAAACGGTCAAAGATACCGATTCTGTGGTCGTTGGTGGCGTTCGCTACTGGTCATACTGGCCGCAGATGGAAGACGTTAACGACCTCCTGCAGCTGTGGGAAAAGGACCGCTACACCTTCCTGTCGCAATACCAGCAAAACCCGATGGCGCTGACTGGCGGGATCATCGACACCAGCTGGTTCAGAACGTATACCACTCTGCCGAAGCTTACGCACCGCGCCGTGTACGTCGATACGAACAGCGGAAAGGTAGAGGACTGGCTGGATTACACCGTGTTTACGCTAGCTGGTATGGGCGTGGACGGGAATCTTTACATCATCGACGTCGTTCGTGGTCGGTGGGACCCGGAAGACCTTCTGAAGAAAGCTGAAGAGGTTTGGGAAAAATGGCGAATGTCTGGCTCCATGCGGGTGATGCCGCTGCGTCATATGGCCATTGAAGAGAAGCAAGCCGGACAGGGCCTCATCACCACTCTGAAAAAACGTAGCCAGATCCCCGGACAACTCGCCATCCCGGTGAGGGAAATTCCGCGCGGTACCGGGCAGAACAAGCTTGTTCGCTGCCTTAACGTCATCCCCCAAATCAAAACCGGGAAAGTGTTTGTCCCCGCGACGCACACCGACGACGGACAGAAGCTTTCCAGCATCTTCTACGAGGACGGCACGATCGCAGGCTCAACGGAGTGGGTGCTGACGGCGATGACGGAATGCGCTGCTTTCTCCGCTGATGACAGTCACGACAACGACGACATCCTCGATACCTGGATGGACGCAATCGACGACAACCTGATTTCCGGCCCGCAGCCGATGGTTATCGACCCGAATCAACTCAGGAGAATTTAAGTGTGGTGGTTTAAAAAGAAAGAAGTCGCCGCGCCTGAGCCGGCAAAAGAACCTGAAACGCCGAAGGTCGGGATCAGGCCGGAGGCAGTTGCCGAAGTCCGCGCATCACCGAAAAGAGAGTTTCAGCGCTATGAACCGCCGAAAGGGGTGATCCCCGAGGCTATCAAAAGCGCCATTCTGGCAATGGACTCCACACCTTACGATGCTCTCAATGCTGCGTATGGCGGTTACGGCTATGGCGACTTTGATAGCTTTCCCGGATACCCGTACCTGGCCACGCTGGCGCAGAAGCCTGAATATCGCAAGATGGTCGGCACCATCGCCGAAGAAATGACCCGCAAATGGATAAAGCTCAAAACTGTCGGCGATGAAGACAAGGCGGATCGGGTAAGAAAACTTGAAGAGGCCATGAAGCGGCTTAAGGTGCGCGAGCGCTTTAAAGAAGCCGCAGAACACGATGGCTACTTTGGCGGCGGCCAGATTTACATCGACGTTCGTTCTCCGCGGGGAATCTCCGCATGGATGGACGACAACGAGCTGCAATCGAAGCTCTTCATGAGCGACAAGAAGATCACGAAAGGCAGCCTGCAGGGGTTCAGGGTCATCGAGCCCATCTGGACCTACCCGGGGATTTATAACTCCGACAACCCGCTGAGCCCGGATTTCTACAAGCCGACGCAGTGGTTTGTCATGGGCCGGACCGTACATGCAAGCCGGATGATTGATTTCGTCTCGCGGCAGGTACCTGATCTGCTGAAAGCATCGTATAACTTCCGTGGACTGTCTCTCTCGCAGATTGCTGAGCCTTACGTCAATAACTGGCTTCGCACCCGCGACAGCGTCAGCGACATGATCCACTCCTACTCGATACCGGTTTTCGGTACGGACATGAGCCAGATCCTGACAGGTGGCGCTGCGGATACGCTGATTGCCCGCCTGCAGGTTATGAATCAGTGTCGTGATAACCGCGGGGCGTTCGCTGTCAATAATGATAAGGACAAGCCGGAGACCGTGGAGTTCGTCAGTGCCCCTATCGCCGGCCTTGATGCCCTGCAGGCCCAATCGCAGGAGCACATGTCAGCAGTATCGAGCATCCCTCTCGTCAAACTACTGGGCATTACTCCAAATGGCCTTAACGCAACGTCTGACGGCGAAATTCGCGTTTTCTACGACTACATTCACGCCCTGCAGCAGTCTGTTTTTAAAGACAACCTGAAGCGCGTGATGGACATCATTCAGCTCTCTGAGTTCGGGGACATTGACGACGGCATAACCTTCGACTTTGAGCCGCTGTACGAAATGAGCGCTAAAGAGAGAGCGGAAATTCGCAAAGTAGACGCTGACACGGACGCTGTCTATGTGGCCGCCAGCGTGCTCTCCGGTAACGAAGTCCGCGAAAAAATTGCCGGTGACCCGGATTCGCCCTATCACTCTCTGGACCTGAATGATGACCTCGAAATCGAAGACGACTACGACGAAGAGGAAGAAACAGACCCTGACGATAAGGGCGGTTCATCCTAACGCTGGCGTAGAAGCATGGTACCGCCGACAGCTTGATAAGCAGGTGCAGGAAATGCAGGCATCTGTTGTCTACTGGCTGTCGGCAAACTATCGGGCCAGCGGCGCGGCTTTCGCCATGGATGCATCGCCTGCAGTGATGATGCGGAATGCCATGCAGAAACTGGCTAAGCGCTGGACTCGGCGGTTTGATGACATGGCGCAAAAGCTGGCCGACAGGTTCGCTAACGACGCCATGAAAAACGCGGATGCTTCACTGGCCACAGCCTTCAAAGACGCGGGGTTTACTGTCGAGTTTAAGATGACCTCGCAGATGAATAACGCTCTTCAGGCGACCATCGCCGAGAATGTCGGCCTTATCCGATCCATCCCCGAGAAGTATTTCACCGAGGTGGAAGGGCTGGTTATGCGGTCGGTAGCGCGTGGGCGCGACCTGTCCCATCTCACCGATGAACTCCAGAAGCGATACGGGATTACCCGGCGCCGCGCAGCGTTCATTGCCCGAGATCAGAACAACAAGGCTACCTCAGTCGTTCAGTCCGCTCGACAGCAGGCGCTAGGCATTACCCAGGGTATATGGAAGCACTCCCATGCTGGCAAAGAGCCGCGACCATCCCACGTTAAAGCTGATGGAAAGGTGTTTGAGCTAAGCAAGGGAATGTATCTGGATGGTAAATGGGTGATGCCTGGAGAGGAAATCAATTGCCGTTGCACCTGGTCACCAGTAATACCAGGCCTATCGTAAATAATCAAAATCAATCAAGGTCGCTAAGGCGGCCTTTTTTATTGCCATAAGCGGGGAAGTCTATGGACGAACTCGAATCCTACTCGTTAGCCGAGGATGAGGATAAGTGGATAACCATAAATGGTTCCCACGTCAAAATTGATGAAAATGGAGATGTTGTTGCTGGCGCTGAAGGGAAGATTAATAGTAATAAAAATGAAAAGAAATCAGCCGGGGAAAAACTATCAGCCAATGAAAAGTCAGCCATTTCCAGTTACTCAGGTGACAATTTCTTAAAAATAAACTCAGATCTTCGTAAAGGTAAAGATGAAGACCCTGATGTGGCACGCATTGACTCCGCCATTGGCAAGGGAGGTTTAGAAGGTGGAACGCTTTACCGAGGAATGAGCAGGGAGGACGCAAAAAAACTGTTCCCAGGCGGAGATATTAAAAAAGGAATGGTTGTTTCAGACCCTGCTTTTCTTTCCACATCTAAAGAAAAAAAGATCGCCGGTATGTTCAGCATCGGCGGTGTAATGCTCCAAATAGAAACAAATAAAGGTGACAAGGGGCTAGATGTTACTGGTCTTTCCAGCAACAAGCATGAAGATGAAACATTACTTCCACGCAATGCAAAAATGGAAGTGATTGGAGTGCATCCCCCAAAATCACCGGGGCAGCCGGTGACAATAAAGGTCAGATACATAAGCGAGGAAAAGAGACCCGCAATGGACGGGATTACGGAAAGCCTGGCATTTGACCGCGCCTCTGTGCGCACTATCGACGCAAATGGCCGCCTTCAGATTTCACGAACGAATATCAGCAAGGCAAACGTCAACGCCTACTACGGACGAGAGATACCAAGAAGCGAAGAACTTGGGCTCGAACCCAACAAGCTTTACCGGCTTTGGCGCCACCCGGACGAGCTCCGGAAAGCAGCCAAAACCTTCAATAACATCCCCGTGCTCAGCAAGCACATCCCCGATTTTCCCACCGACCCACCCAATGAATTTCGTGTTGGCGTGACGCACTCCAATGCGGAGTTTGACGGCACGTATCTCACGGTTGGTATGTCGATTTGGGATAACAGCGCGATTGCTGGAATTGAGAGCGGAGAGCAGCGAGAGCTATCTGCATCGTACAAGTACGTCGCAGACATGACCCCGGGTGTCACCCCTGACGGCGAGCCTTATGACGGCGTTATGCGTGACATTTTCGGAAACCACGAAGCGCTGGTCCCTGACGGCCGCGCAGGGCCAGATGTACTGGTCGCAGATTCATTACCACCGGAGCTTAATCACATGCGTAAACATAAGGTAGCGGCGATCCGCGCCACCCTTAAGCCACTTCTGGCGCAGGATGCAGATCTGGAGGCAGAAGTCCGCAAAGCTCTTCTGGCTCTTGATGAGGCCGAAAAGGAAGACGAAAAAGAAAACAAAACCGCCGACGACGAAGACGACGACGAGAAGGACAAGAAAAAAACGGCGGATGATGAGGACGATGATGAAGGCAAGGACAAGAAGAAAACCGCCGAAGATGAAGACGATGAAGAAGACGACAAAGTCTCCAAAACGGCTATGGACTCTGCGATTCGCCTGGCAGCCGACAGCGCAACTAAAAAGGCTGCGGAAAACTTCCGGAAAATCCGTGAAGCAGAGCAGGTCGTCCGCCCGCTGATCGGCGACGTCGTTGCCATGGACTCAGCTGAAGATGTCTATCGCACCGCGCTTGAGCAAAGCGGTGTGGATATCGCCGGCGTTCACCCTTCCGCCTATCCGGCGATGGTCAAAATGGCGATCAGCCAGAAAGAAAATTCACGCCCTGTCATTGCGCAGGATTCCGCTTCCGTCAGTGAGTTCGAAAAAGCATTCCCGACCGCTGGCAAACTGAAACGAGGTTAACATGGCAGGTTTTCAGACACGAATTAACCAGTATCCAGCCACCGGCGTCGAAGGGGCCTTTGCTGGCACCAACCCTCACGCGACCTATCAGGCCGGCGAGGGCGCTCTGGTTGCTGGTGAGGACGGCCTGACTGTAGGCCGCTTTGCCCGGGCTGTTGACGGTGTGGCTTCCAATGCCGGTAGCGGTGTTCCGTCTGGCTTTGTCCATCGTGACGGTCAGGCGTCTATCACCGTTTGGTTGGGTCAAGCGTCCATGCTTATCCAGCCCGGTCGTGAAGTGACCCTGAAGGTTGCCGGTGATTACTGGGCCAAAACGTCAACCGCTGCCACCCGCGGGCAGAAGGTTTTTGCATCCCTGACCACCGGTGAGGTGCAAGTAGCCGCAGCCGGCGCAACCGTGGCCGGTTTTATCGAGACCGCATTCTATGCCGCAAGCGATTGTGACGCTGGCGAGCTGGTCAAAATCAGCACCTGGAGCAAGTAATGAACGAATTTCAGCGACACTACGCCGCAGCCAGCGGGAAATATGGCATTGTGCTGCCCGGCGCAAAGGACTACCTGAAGCCGGAGTTTGCGGAGAATTTCGCGCTGGCGATGGATGCCCAGCCGCAAATGGTCACTGCGAATAACGCCGGTATCCCGGCCTACTTCACTAACTACGTCGATCCGGAACTTATCCGCGTTCTCGTAACGCCGATGAAGGCCGCAGAGATTATCGGTGAAGTGAAAAAAGGAGACTGGACGACGCTGACCTCGCAGTTTCCGATCGTCGAGTCGACTGGTGAAACCAGCGCTTATGGCGACTTCAACAACAACGGCATGACGTCCGCCAACGTCAACTGGGTACCGCGCCAGTCGTTCCATTATCAGACTCATACCCGCTGGGGTGAGCGCGAGCTGGACATGTACGGCGCCGGGCGTATCGGCTATGCCGCTGAGCTCAACGTGGCCTCTGCGCTTGTGCTGAACAAGTTCCAGAACAAGTCCTACTTCTACGGCATCGCCGGTCTGGAAAACTACGGTCTGCTCAACGATCCATCGCTGAGCGCTCCGGTGACGCCGGCGGCAACTGGTTCCGGTGGTGGCATTACCTGGGCATCGAAAGACGGTCAAGCCGTATATGACGATATCTCCGGCCGCCTCTATAAGCAGTTGGTCTCTCAGGCCAAAGGCCACGTAGAGCGTACCGATCGCATGGTGCTAAGCATGTCGCCGGAAACGGAAGTCAACCTGACCAAGACGAACCAGTACAACGTGAACGTCACCGATCTGCTGAAGAAAAACTTCCCGAACCTGCGTATTGAAACAGCTGTTGAATACAGCACCGACGCGGGCGAGCTTGTGCAGCTGATGGTTGAGCGACTGGGTGAGCAGGACACCGCTTACGCAGCATTCACCGAGAAGATGCGCGCCCACGCCGTCGTGGTGGAAGAGTCCTCCTGGCGGCAGAAAAAATCCGGTGGCACCTGGGGTGCAATCATTCGTCAACCGCTGGGCATTGCCAGCATGATCGGGGTGTAACATGGCCGAAAAAGTAACTGTAGGATGCAAACTGCCGAACGGCCTGATCCTGGAGCAGGGCGCGTACAAGGTGGAGCTTAACGGCTCCAACTCCTCTCTCGTTTTCGGTGGCTATGGCCTGACCGAAAACGTGGACAAGGAAGCCTTTGAGGCGTGGCTGGCAGCACATGCTGATCAGCCCTACGTTCGCAAAGAGCTGGTGTTTGCCCAGGCGAAAACCAGTAGCGCTCAGGCGAAAGCGAATGAAAACGCTTCAGAGAAAACCGGTCTGGAAGGTCTGGATCAGAACAACCCGGCCCCGGGCATTGAGAAGGCGGACAAAAAATAATGGCGATCGTTGTCTTTGATGTTGCCGCATTTCGTGAGCGTTATCCGGAGTTCGATGCCGTAAGTAATACGCTACTTAATGCGTACTTCACGGAGGCAACGATTTACCTGAATAACACGGACAGCAGCCCGGTAAAAGATATCTCTATCCGGGCTCTTTTCCTGAATATGCTGGTTGCGCACATTGCGGCGCTGAATTCAGGCGTAAACGGCGAAAAGGCTTCTGGTCTGGTTGGTCGAGTGGCAAGCGCATCGGAGGGGTCTGTATCGGTTTCGACTGATGCGGGGCCTTCCAGCGCTTCATCGTGGTGGTATATCCAGACGCCATACGGCGCTGCTTACTGGCAAGCTACGGCCCCTTATCGCACTGTGCGATATGTCCCTGGCTCATCCCCTTCAATGTACCCGGGGCATTATAACCGCCGCTCTTTCATCCGGAGGTAGCTATGGATGGAATGTCAGGCGGAGATAAGCTTATGGAGCACCTGCAGTCGATCGCAAAGGGTCTGTCCTCTGGCGATGATTTGAAGGTGGGCTTCCTTGAGGGGGCTAAGTACCCCGACGGGACGCCGGTAGCACTTGTGGCAGCCACCAACGAATTTGGCGGCACTGTAAAAATCCCGGCGCATACCCGGGATTTGAACTTTTACGTTCGCCGTGACGGCGTTTCTCGCTTCGCTAAGCCATCAAAGGCCAATTTCGCGCAGTCAGTAATGATACCCGAGCATATCGTTACGATCCCATCCCGGCCGTACTTCAGGAAGACCATTTCTGAACACGGTCCGGAGTGGGGCGGAGAGCTCGGGAAGCTCATGAAGGCAAACGATTTTGACGCCAGCAAAAGCCTGGCGCTGATGGGGGAGCGGATAAAGGGGCAGATTCAGTCGTCAATCATTGCCTTTTCTGAGCCGCCGAACGCAAAAAGCACGGTCGACAAAAAAGGGTTTAATGACCCGTTAATCGACTCGGCCCACATGCTGAACTCGGTCGACTACGAGGTGAAAGAGTGAATCTCCATTCCATAGTGCGAAGCGCCATTAGCGCGGTTAATCCTCGCGTCGAGGCACAGATTTACCGCTCGATCGGCCCAATCAAAAACCCGGATTATTCGACCTCTCCGGGCTTTGCACCGCCGGTAACGATGATGGTGCAAAAGCAGGCGCTGAGTCAGGATGATATCAGGCATATGGATAATATGAACATCCAGGGTGTGCTGGTCAGTATCTGGACGGATGGCAACTGGTGTGGGATTAACAGGGAGCGGCAGCAGGGCGGCGATAAGTTCGTTATCGGCAATGAAACGTGGCTGGTTGTGGATGTGCCTGAAAACTGGCCGGACTGGACGAGGGTTATCGCATGTCAACAATTGACGTAGGCCTGCAGGTCACTGAAAGAGATCTGTTTAAGGCGACGGGCGACTTCCTTTCCGTCATCTTCCCGGATGCAGAGATCACGCAGACTCAGCAAAATCAGACCGCCATGCCGAAAGGCGGTTTCATTACTCTGACGCCGCTTTTTCTGACTGACCTCTCAACCAGTGCTGTCAATTACGAGTATGACGGCGTTAGCGATTACGGGCGGGCAGAACTTCGCCGCGTTGATGAATGGCAATGTCAGCTCGATTTCTACGGAGATCGGGCGCAAAACAATGCCACCATCTTTTCGCGCATCGCCCGCTCAGAATTCGCATGTACCTGGTTCAGGGAAAACGCGAATGTCCTGGTACCGCTTTATTCCGGCCCCCCGCGGCAAACATCGATGATCAACGGCGAGAAGCAGTGGGAATCCCGCTGGACGCTTGAATTCCACGCAAACCCGCTGATTGTCGTCAGCGTTCCTCAGCAGTTTATGACAGGCGCAGATGTGATATCGCAGCCGGTCGACGTGAGATTTCCTCCGGAGAAATAATAAATGGCAATTTCGCTATCAAAAATCGCCCAGATGCTTCCCGGCGTACTGAAGGCGACAGGGACAGCTATTGATCTCAATGGCCTGTTCCTGACCGACAGCGCATACGCGCCGGTTGGTGCAGTACCCTCATTTTCCAGTGCGGATGAGGTAAAGGCGTACTTCGGCAGCGCGTCGATTGAGTACACCGCCGCGGTGCTGTATTTCGCCGCTTTCGCCGGTAAAACACAGATGCCTGGCAAACTGTATTTTAGCCGATTCAATACCGCAGCAGTGGCGGCATTCCTTCGTTCCGGATCGCACGCCGCGACCACGCTGGCACAGCTCAAGTTGCTTTCGGGTACGCTGAATCTGACCGTTGACGGTACGGAGGAGACTTCTGCGGCTATCAACCTAAGCGGAGCCACCAGTTTTGATAACGCGGCAGAGCTGATTGAAACAGGCATTGGCTCCTCGGTTGTAGTGACCTGGGATAGCGTGCTGAAGAAATTCATCATCACCTCTGCCACCACAGGCGTGGATAGCACCATTACCTTTGCCGATGAGGGTACGCTTGCTACGGGTCTGAAACTGACCGAAGCGACCGGCGCGGTGATCTCTCAGGGTGCGGCGCCGGCAGTGGTTGACGATATCTTTACTGCCATTCTGGCCAAAGAGCAGGACTGGGTAACATTCTCCACGACGTTCGCTGTCACCAAAGACCAGGCTAATGCGTTTGCGCTCTGGACAAACAGCCAGAACCACCGCTTTGCCTATGTCCCATGGGACGCATCAGGAACGGCAATCGTGGCGGGCAGCTCGAATGCACTGGTGTACGACATCATCAACACCTACGCCTATAACGACACCTGCCCGGTGTATGGTTACCCGAACCACGCAGCAAACGCGATGGGGTTTGTGGCTGCGCTGAACTTCACGCAGGCCAATGGGCGCTGTTCGCTGAATGGTCGTCAGGTGTCCGGCCTGCTGCCGATGATCAGTAACGATACTGATTACGAGGCGGCCAAGGCCAACGGTTATAACTTCTACGGCAACTATGCCTCGAATGCCGTCGAAACCAACCAGTGGGCGCCCGGCTCTATTACCGGTGATTATGCCTGGCTTGACGCATGGGCTGGTCAGGTATGGGTAAATGCTCAGTTGCAGGCGGCTCTCGTTGCGCTGTTCCAGCAGGCGAGCAATCTGCCCTACGCAGCAGCCGGAAAAGCTCGCATTGAGTCGTGCATGAAGCCGACCATTGAGCAATTCAGGGCGTGGGGTGGCATGACGGCGGGCACCGATCTTGACCAGTCGCAGATCGACCAGATTAACGCCATCGCTGGCGTCGATGTTACGGATTCGCTTATGGCTGAAGGGTATTACGTCTACATCGGCCCGTTCACCGCGGCAATGCGCGCCGCGCGTACCAAGCCAACGGTTTACTTCTGGTACACCGACGGCGGGATCATCCAGGGTATCACCGTTAACAGCGTGGAGGTGCAGTAATGGCCGGTCAAAATATTACGTCGGCAGACGCCATCATTGAGCTGGTAATCGCTGAGCTCTACCCGTCAGGGTTTAACCTGGAGCAGTTCGAAGCGCAAAACATCTTCGAAATGGGTGATACCGATATGGCAGAGTACCAGCGTACTGCTGACGGTAAACTGCTGGGCGGTTTTGTTTATGGTGATCTGCCGTGGACATTCCATCTGGCTGCATCATCCCCGTCGATTAAGTACATCGACAACTGGCAAACCACACAGATGACCACTCGGTCTGTACTGCGTGTTAATGGGACTGTGATCCTGCCGTCGCTGGGCAAAAAGTACATCATGACCAACGGTATCCTGCAGCGTGCACGCCGCATGCCGTCTGCCGGCCGTGTTCTTCAGCCGGTAACTGGACTTATCCAGTGGGAAACTGTCACCCCAGCAGACTACTCAGCGTAAAAAAATCAGCCCGGCTAAGTCCGGGCTTTTTTATATCAGAAATAAACCTCCTGCGCGTCGCAGCGCATTTAAATCCCGAGTCTTTCAGAAAGCTGAGCCTGAGAAATGCCGTATAGGTGCGGACCTTCTCGGGGCGGCATTTCTGTGCGAACAGGCTCATCTTTCTAAAGGAAATACCGCAATGTCATACCCAACAGTTATTAACGGACTTGATTTCCGTGACCTCATTTTTGTTGCTGACAACGACCCGGTAACTGACTCGTTTATGGTGGCGAAGGCATTTGGAAAGTTGCCTAAAAACGTAATTCGCGACATTGAGCGAACTATCGAGGCCTGCCCGCCGGAGTTCGATACAAAACTCAATTTTGAGCTTTGCCATAAAAACAATGAGTTGCAGAACGGTAAGCCGCAGAAGTTCTATCGGCTCCGCAAAGATGGATTGATGCTTCTGGTTATGTCCTACACCAAAAAAGAGGCGATGCGTATCAAGATCGCCTACATCAACGCCTTCAACTGGATGTACGCGATGCTTCAGGTTGGGCGGCGCCAGTTTGAAGAAGAGCGTAACGCCGTCATGCTGGAGTTCCTGAAAGAGAAGGATGTTGCCAGTATGTCTGGTCGCCTGTTACGCCGGTGGGGGAAAGAGAAGAAGCCCCAGCTACTTTCACGCATTGAGCAACTGGACAAGCAAGGCCAGTTGGCATTGCCCGGTTTTCCTGGTGCGCTTACCGAATCATGAAAACCACAAATTCGTGGTTTTTGAATGGCCCACTACGGTGGGCTTTTTTATTGCCAGATCACTCATTCAGGAAACAAAAATGGCTCGTAAAAGCATCGTATTCACGGTTGAAGCAGATAACCGTGACAAGGGTAAGCAGTTCAAAATCACCGAAATGCCGGCGAGAAAGGCCGAAGAGTGGGCGATCCGCCTAGCGTGCGCCGTGATTGGCGCCGGCGTTACCGTTCCCGACAATATGATGATGGCTATCGGTGCTGCGGTGGCGCCGGCACCAGCCGAGGATAACGCAGAAGCTCGCGAGCTGTATGAAAGCGTGATGGCCAGCGGCATGGCAGGTCTCGCTCAGTGGGGTATCACTTCACTGGCTAAAGTTCCGTTCGCACAGTCTAAACCTCTGCTTGATGAGTTGCTTGGCTGCGTGAAATTCCTCGGCGGTAACGGTATCGAAACAGCGCTTGTTGACGAAGGGCAGATCGAAGAAATCAGCACCTGGTCGCGCCTGAAAATCGAAGCCTTCAAACTCCATATCGCTTTTGTAGCAGCCACCGCAAGTTAGAAATACCCCTATCCGTTCCGGAAGATTCAGATCGCGGCTTCATACAGTACGAGAACGTACCGCGCACTATTGCCGCGGTAATCTCCGGGAAGATGGCAAAACTCCACGAACTGGACACGGTGTACAGCGTCCAGGATATGTGGTGGCTGATTGAAATAATGACCGTGGATAACACCAACAGAGCCATAGCGGAGAGTGATCATGGCAGCAACGGTAATTGATGCCCTCCTGGTTACGCTGGGACTTGATACGTCTGACTTCCGTAAGGGGCAGAAAGAAGTTAGCGACGACCTCAAGAAACAGCGCGAAGACGCCAAAAATACCGCCAAGGAAATGGCGGAGCAGGGCAAGAAAGCCGCTTCGTTCTTCAGCAGCATAAAGACGGAGTTGCTGGCGCTGACCGGCGTGACTGTCACCGCTGGCGGACTGATGAGCCTTGTTAAAAATACCACTTCCAGCCTGATGGACCTTTCAATTCAGTCAAAGGCTCTTGGCATGACAGCCAGAGAACTTGATGGTTTCGGAAAAGCTGCCGAGTCAGCCGGAAGCTCTTTTGAGAGGATTACGGCCGCCTTGCAGGGTTTTCAGGCTGCAAAGCAAGGCTCTCTATTTGGGGATACCAGTAGCCCGATTTTTAGCGGCATGCGGATGCTTACGGCGTTAACTGGTGATACTTTTGACGTCTATTCAAAGGATGCTAAGTCACTTGCAAGGTCTTACCTAGAGTCACTCAGGAAAGTCAAAGACCCAAACATTAGGCGCCAGATTGGTGCTATGGGCGGGTTCGATGATGCGACCATTCAGCGAAACCAGGAGGGAAGATTTCTTCCGGACGTTGACCGCTTAACAAAAAGCTCGGGGATAACTGACGCCTCTGTTAAGGGGGCGAAAGAGTTTACAGAAGCATGGGTGCTTCTCAATCAGAACCTCGAAACCACTAAAAACCAATTTTACACGTTCCTTATTCCGTATGTGCGTGAGTTTAATGGCGTTCTTCTTCAGTTATCAAACTGGATGAAATCACATCCAGATGAGATGAGACAAAAAGTCGAGTCCTTCTTTGGTGCTATTGAGAGCGGAGCTAAGGCGGCAGATAACGCAGCGAGATCTGTTGGTGGTTGGGAAAACGCGATCAAGCTACTTATCGGCTTAAAGGTTGCTACATGGGTGATGGGGATTACAAAGGCTTTTACTGGATTGTTCGCCCTTACACCTCCTGCGTGGTTTATCGCTGCCAGTGCTGTGGGTGTGGGGGCTTATCAGAATATATCTAATGCTGCCACTAAAGCCGACCATACTGATTCTCTTTGGGAGTCAATAAAACAGCGCTGGGATGCAGGTGGTTGGTATAACAACCAGCAAAACATGCAAGCGGTGTCACCGGAGCAGAGAAAGAAAGATCAGGATGAGCGCTCGTTTTGGGAATCAACTAAAAATCTTCTTTCACAGGCTGTGAATGCATTAATTTCTCCGGCTGGGGCAGCCTCTATGCAGCCAAATATTGTTGGCGGATACCAGCCAAACGTCCCTCTTAACGCGCAAGCCGCTCGTCTGGGCGCTAAAGGAAAGGCTTTTCTTCAGGCCATGGCTGGCGAGTTCGGTGCACTGGAGGGAAAATATGGCCTTCCTGCCGGCCTGCTGTCTTCGGTAGCTGCCACTGAATCAGGTGGCGACCCTTTTGCGGAATCGAAGGCTGGAGCTAAAGGCTTATTCCAGTTCATGCCTGGCACGGCAAAGGATATGGGGCTCAAAGGTCGTGATGTTTACGATCCCCACAAGTCTGCAGAGGCCGCCGCTAAATATCTCAGATGGTTAATGGATGCCACAGGCGGGGATCTGGAAAAGACCCTTGCTTCCTATAACTGGGGGCTTGGAAACGTCCAGAAGAAAGGCATGGATAACCTGCCATCGGAAACTCGCAATTACGTCCCTAAAGTCATGGCCGGAATGCGCCCTGGCGCCGGGATGGCCGTAGACCGTGCGATGCCAGGGCAGTCCGGTGCGACTTATCAGTTTTATGGCACCAAAATCACCACCCAGGCCCAGAACGTGGAACAGCTTACCAGCGACATCAAAAAGCACGGCGACAACCGTGTCATGCTTTTGGCTGGTTACTCAGGACAATAACTCATGTCGTTTTCTCTGAATGTCTCGACAGTGCTATCCGCCATTCAGGGAGGAAGCCTGTTATCCGTCCTTAACAGCGCCCTGTCGCCAACTTACCGGATCACCTATAACACCGTTGACGAGTCGCTTTTGACGGCTGCAGCCGGGCAGGAGGTTTTCTCCCCGTCCGGCTGGGTTAGTGTTGATCGCTACGGTGATGCTAACGTGACGAAGGGGCCGGTTGAAAATGGGCAGTATACTTCGTACAACAAGGTCCGGCAGCCATCGGAGTTAAGGGTGATCCTGGCGCTTGAAGGATGGACCGCATATACAGGAGCGCTTCCAAATCTGACAAACTTCTCTCTTCTTAGCCGAAGTAATTTCATCAAAAAGCTTGATGAGCTGAAAAACACGGCTAGCACCTACAACATCGAGACACCTGATACGGTGTATTACAGCTACGATCTGACCCACTTTGATTACTTTGTGGGGTCGTATCGTGGGCAGACGTTGTTGATGGCGAACTGCACTTTCGAGGAGATCATGGATAGCGGTGAAGTAATTATCGCTAATGGGGTTTCCGGTAAGGCACCGACAAATAACGACAAAACAAACAACAAGGGCGCTGCAAAAACAGAGGTGATCACTGCTTCAACTAAAGAAGTAACACTTACTGACGCAAAAAACGCATGGACAAGCGGAAATTCATCGCTATCAAGCGCTATTGATCTTACCGGCAGTGCCATAGTTTCAGGTGTCAATTCGGCGGCCAAATCGGTATCGCAAGTATGGGATAACTCATCAACAGCGGTCGCAAAACAGATCAAAAGCACGGTGGCTGATTTTCTTGAAAATAAGGTGATGTGACATGCAGGAAATTAGCTTATCACCGTCACTTTCTCAAAAGGTGTATGTCTCGCTTGGCGGCCAGAACTGCGCCATCAAGCTACATCAGCGCTCAACTGGATTCTACATAGACCTGTATGTTGATGACGCTGCAATTATGCAGGGAGTCCTCTGCCTTAACTGTATATATCTCGTCAGATATAAGTATCTTGGATTTAAGGGAGATCTCATTTTTGTAGACACAAAAGGGGATGCCGATCCGGTTTATGACGAAATAGGGACGCGCTTTAAGCTGTATTATGCGTCGAGTGATGAGGTGGGCCGATGAGCTATAAGGAAAGAGAGTTAACGGTTGAGTTTACTCTGGCCAATGGCACCTTTGACGGCAAAAAAGGTAACACGCTCATAGCCGAAGGGTTCAAGTGTGAGCTTTCTGTTTCGGCTTATGGGGGAGCTACCGGGACGATGATGGAGCTTAGCCTATGGGGCTTATCCCTTGATAATATGGCTAAATTGACCACCAACTCCGAAAAATTCTTCGGTGAGCAGCAAAACGCCATACGGGTTTTTACTGGAGATGTTTGCGTGTTTATGGGCACGATAATATCTGCCAGGGTTAATCTGAATCAAATGCCTGATGCTCCGATTGAAATAACGGCCTCGGCTATTGGAAAGGAAAAGCTTGTCGTATGCGAGCCAACATCAATTGAAGGTGAAGCGTCTGTCGCCGATATGATAAACGCACTGGCCTCTAAGGTGGATTTGAAGTTCGTAAATGTTGATGTTAAATCAGTGCACAGCAACCCTTATTATGAGGGAAATGCCATTGAGCAAATTCAGAAAATTGCAGCCGACCATAATATCATCGCAGATATAGACTTTGGGACGGTTACAATCTACACCGGGGAAAGCCCTGTTGACTCTGTAGTTCCATTTATATCTCCAGAGCATGGATTAATTGGCTACCCTATTTTTTATGATATTGGTATAAATTTCCGCTGCATTTATTCACCATCAATAAAGCTGGCACGAAAAATAAAACTGGAAACCTCTCTCCCTCACGCAAGTGGAGATTGGATAGTCCAGTATGGAACCACTCACTATTTGTCATGCAAGGTCCCCGGCGGACTATGGGAAACATTCGTTGTAGCTTATCCAGGATTTGTATTTGGAGTGTGAGATGCTTACCAAGCAAAAGCCTAGTGACATGTCGTGTCAGGGGAATGCTGTTCTTTCGCTTATAGCCGGAGCCATAAAAGGCTGTGTGTTTGCTGATATCGTCATAGTCAAAAAAGTGAATGGCAAGACCCTTACCGTTTTTCCTCTGGTTACTGGAACAAACGCTTCGGGCGGTTCCATAGCAAACCAGGATGTTTACAATGTTCCATTCATTCAGTATCAGGCTGGAAATAGCTCGGTAAAAATGACGCCCCGAGTAGGCGATATTGGCTTGGTGATTGCCTGCGATAAAGACATCACAAATGTGAAAAAAACTAAAGGCGGAGGCCCTCCACCAACTCAGCGCAGGCACTCGTATTCAGATGCCGTTTACATCACGGCTATCGCTAGCCTGAATGGAGAGCCTACTGAGTACGCGGAGTTTACCGGCAGCGGCATAAACATCAAAAGCCCCGGCGTGGTTAACATCAATGGACTGAAGATACTCGCGAACGGGAAATTGCAGTTGGTTGATGGTTCAATCGTTGATGGGCACGACCACGGCGGGGTAGAATCTGGAGGAAGCCGCACAAATCCTCTGGAGCCGTAATAATGATTAAAAAGCCCTTGCTATTAACAATTCTGCTAATAACAACAACTCTTTCACATGCAGAGACGCTCGAAGAATTTTTTAATAAAAATAAAGAGCTTAACGGTGACATTGAAATTAGGTTAGCTATAAAAGAGAAAGCCTCTCAACTTGCCTTATCAGAAGCATATGATGAGGGGGCAAGTGATCTCTCTGGTAGGAGTGGCAGGCTGATGCGGGATGATGGCGGTAGTTATGCTAGATATGCGGTGAAAACTCTTATTGATGCTTGCAATAACATTGGCCCTTATCAAAGCATGCTTGACGATCAGGCGTGCAAAAGGCTAGAAGGCAAGGTTAGAGACATAAAATAATGAAAGCCCACCATTGGGTGGGCTTCTTCTTAGCCGAATCTGTCTTTAAAGCCGATGTCACTTTTTCTTTTTTTCATTTTGCTATTGCAGTTCGGGCAGAGGTGTTGCTTTTTACCGTCGATCTTCCAGGTGTAGTAGTTCCGTTTAAACCCTGTGCCGCATACATCGCAACGACTCGGTTTAAACAGTTTAGCCAGAAATACCAGCACGATAATCCCTATGATCCATTCCATCTATGACTCCTTGCTGTAGATGTCTTTAAGCGTATCAAACACAACCTTTTTAAACTGCTCTGCCTGCTGGTCTGCAAGGCGCTCTGCGTCGTCGCGGTATCCTGATACTGACGATGGCTCAGATAATGCTACTTGCACTATTTTGACCAGTTCGGCGTTGATGGAACGACCGTTCATCTTGGCCCTCTGATCAAGTTTTGCTTTCAAATCAGCAGGAAGTCGCAACTTGAATTGCGGATCATCTCTGGACATTAATTCACCATGTTTTTTCTTGACAGCATATAACGGTGATAGTACATTCTCAAGTGAACCACGGTGGTTCACTTGGTTGGAGGGTGAATGAAAGGCGCAAGAAAATTACCGCAGTTTAACCTACGGTGGCCGGCAGAAGCTTTAGTTCTTGCTAAACAGGTTGCAGCGGAAAATGGCAGGTCTTTGAACGAAGAGCTTTATCGAATGTTCATGGACAAGATGAAAGAAGAAGGGCGATGCGTCGCTTAAAAGTTGAAGCCCCAACTGCGGTAACAGTCAGGGCTTCGGTATCAACAAACCACCTAGGAATGATGACATGACAAGTATAGCAATTCTTGAAGCAGTTAACACCTCTTACGTGCCGTTCAACGGTCAGCAAGTGATAACTGCAGTTGCTGCTGGTGTGACTTACGTGGCAATGCGTCAGATTGTAGAGAATATCGGAATGGACTGGACTGGTCAGTCGGTAAAGCTGCGCAAAATGAAGGACAGATTCAACTGTAGAGATATCTCTATGGTTGCCGCCGACGGCAAGCTGCGCAAGCTTTTGTGCCTTCCATTGAAAAAACTCAATGGATGGCTGTTCAGTATCAACCCAGAAAAAGTGCGTGCTGATATCCGCGACAAACTGATCAAGTACCAGGAGGAATGCTTTACCGTTCTGCATGACTACTGGACGAAGGGGGTGGCTGTAAAAACCGCACCTGAAACCACGGTTGATGATCGCACGCCATTGCGCGGAATCGTGAATCGCATTATGGGTAAGTACGGTATGACGTACCAGGCAGTGTACAAACTGGTGCATAAAGAGTTTGGTGTGAAGCATATCGACGAGCTTTCACCAAGGCAGACAGCGGAGGCTGTGGAATATCTTGCCACCAAGGTAATCGAGGGTGAGTTCCTGGGTAAGCAGCAATCAGTAGCAGGCCCACGATATCACTTCCCGGTGGAAACGGCAGACCCGCACAATCGCACCTTCGCCAATGACTGGATTTCAGCTCAGGTAATTTTGGATGAGAGGAATCGCGCCCCTGAGCTTGAACTGCTGGATGCTCTCCAGAAGGACGGTTGCGACGTACAGGGTGCAAGAATACGAATTCATGCGATGTACGACATAGCGAAGCAATTCATTCATATGCAGTCTGAACTCTCAGAAATGAAAAAATACCTCAGGGTCATTAACGATATTGTTAAAGGACAGACAGTTGAGCGCGGAATGAATGTCTGCTTCACGGGCAATTCAAAGGGCCACGCTATTGGCGGGTATGCAAAGCGCTGCTTGCCAAGATAACCACATAACCAAACCTAAATAACAAACCTCGCTTCGGCGGGGTTTTTTTATGGGCGAAATCCATGAAAACAATCTCTCTCAAACTCGATCCCGAAACCTGGGACCTTGTCCTTGATGAGCTGGGTAATATCGCCACGGTAGAAAACCCCTACGCCTGCGCTCAGGACGTAGCGACGGCATGCCTGGCTATACGCGGCGAGTGCATTTACGAAAAAGACACCGGCGTTAATTACAAAGAGCTGCTGAACGTTAAGGCCAGCACCGGCGCCATGGCGGCCGCGCTTCAGGTTGAAGCGTTGCGGATGAGCTATATCGCGCGCGCTGAGCCGACGCTGATTAACAACCGCGATACGCGCCGCACTACCGGCGTTATTGCGATCGTGGATACCAACGGCCTGGATTCCAGCGTCACCCTGTGAGGAAAAAATGACGACAATCTCTACGGCGGTACCGGCCGTGACCTTTTCCACCACTGGCCTTGATGTTCCAGATGAGGGAGACATTCTTGCCGGGCGTATAGCAGACATTGGTTCTGCATTCGGGACGGCGATGAGCACGAACCTCAAGACGCCGCAGGGGCAACTGGCTGTCACTGATACTGCAATCATCGCAGACAAGAACGATCAGCTTCTGGCTATCGTCAACAACATGAACCCGGACTTTTCCTCCGGCAGATTTCAGGATGGCATCGGCAGGATTTACTTCCTCGATCGCATTGCTGCTGCGGGTACGGTTGTAACGGCCACATGCTCCGGCGTACCGGGAACGGTGATCCCGGCGCAGTCCTATGCAACCGACGATAACGGTTATATGTACGTGTCCCTGGCGGCCGGAACGATTGGCGCAGACGGGACGGTAAAAATTGAGTTCCAGAACCTGACTACCGGGCCGATAGCTTGTCCCATCGGTACCCTGACAAACATCTATGTCGCGGTAAGTGGCTGGTCGAGTATCACCAACGAGACCGCGGGTGTTCCGGGCTCGAATGTTGAAGGGCGATCTGCATTTGAGTATCGCCGTCGCCAGTCAGTGGCACGTAACGCCTTCAACACGGCAGCGGCTGTGCGGGCTGCTGTCCTGGAAGTCGATGGGGTACTTGATGTTTATGTGATCGACAACAAAGAGCCGACTTCTGTCGAAAAAGGTTCCACGAATTACACGCTGCTTGCCAGCTCGATTTATATCGGGGTTTATGGCGGGGCAGTGGCAGACATTGCAGCGGCCATCAATAAAAAACTTCCCCCGGGCACCGTTATGAACGGTGACACCACCGGGACCGTGCAGGATACCGAAAATTATGACGCCCCTTATCCGGAGTACACCTACAGGTGGAAAACGCTGGACGCAGTGAGTGTTTATATCAAGGTGGAATACGAAGCGAATGATGGCCTTCCGTCAGATATCAACGAGCAGATCAGAGCGGTAGTCCTGAATGCCTTCACCGGCGCAGATGGTGGCACCCGGGCGCGTGCCGGCGCGCGAATTTATGGCAGCCGGTATATCGGCCCTATCCAGGCGCTAGATGCACAGAACATGAACGTTCTTTCGGTCCAGATATCCCTGGATGGAACAACCTGGTCTAGTGCGCTGACCATGGGCATTGATCAGGAACCGACTCTGGATGCGACAAACATCATAACGGAGGCGGTAAGTGAATAATGTCGACTGGACGATCTACGCGCAGTACGTGAACTCAACAAGCCTGCGCTCACTGATTGATACCTTTAACGCTTCAGTAGCGCCAGAGGACTGGATAGACACGTTCTATGACCTCGTATTTAACATCGAGACATGTGGCGATTACGGTCTGATGTGCTGGGGTAAAATCGTTGATGTAGGGCGTTTGCTGACCGTGACGCCATCCCAGCAGTTTCTGGGCTTTGGCGAAGCGACCAGCACTCCGGCAGAACTCACCGATCCGCAACCCTTTAACCAGGCACCTTTCTATACCGGTGTACAGGACACAAACACTGTCGTCCTGACCAATGACGCATACCGCAAGCTGATCATGTGCAAAGCGATGGCTAACATCAGCGACTGTACCGTGCCGGTTATGAATCGCATGCTGATGTACATGTTCGGATCCAGCGGGCGAGCTTACGTGCGTGACGACGGCAACCATGTCATGAGCTACGTATTCGAGTTTCAACTTTCCGAATCTGAGCTGGCCATAGTGCAAAGCTCCGGCGCGCTTCCTTCCCCGCCTGGGGTAAAAGTAAACATCGTTCAGGAGGTCTGAATTGAACAATTCAGCCATGCCGTCACGTCTGACGGTTGTTTTTTCTGCGAGTGGCGACAAAAACACGATCCCGGTAAATTCCTCCTCTGAAACGTTGGCTGATGGCCTTGCGGCAATGGACTCAGGATTTCCTCCGCTGACCCGCATCGCTTTATCTGCTGGCGGTAAGCCGCCAAAAGGGCAGGATTTTAATGGGATTTTTAATGATGCCTATACTCGCCTTCAATGGGAGCAAGCAGGAGGTTTCTATACATTCGACTCTGCATTTTCGGCAGCTATCGGTGGATACCCAAAAGGCGCGATTCTTATCAATTCAGCCAGGGATGGATTCTGGCAAAGCGCTATCGAAAATAACACGACAAATCCTGATGCTGGCGGTATTGGATGGATTAATTATTCATCCGGACGACTCCTGAACGTGCAGACATTTTTATCATCCGGCACCTATACGCCAACCCCTGGTACTAAGTCGGCTGTTGTTGAAATGGTTGGCGGTGGTGGTGGGAGCGATGCTGCCCCAGCCACTGGAGCGGGGCAGGTATCAATAGTTTCAGGTGGTGGGGCCGGGTCATATGCTAAGGGTAGATTTTCAATAAATTTCACCAGCATTAGCATCGTTGTTGGCGCTGGCGGGCAGGGAGGGACCGCAGCATCTCCGGTTGGCTCTGTTGGTGGTTCGAGCTCATTTGGATCGCTGATGGTTGCGCCTGGCGGAACAAGAGGGCCGTCTGCCGGACCAGCAAATCCACCTTTCCTACCTCAGGGTAATGTCGCATCAAGCGCTCCTTCCGGTGCCAATATCATAGGCTCTCCAGGAGCCCCATCTACACCTGCATACGCTAACGCAACCCAGTCATTCCTCGGATCACCTGGGGCAAGTAGCGTTTTTGGAGGCGGCGGATGGGTGCCATCATTTGGAGATCCGGCTATTGATGGACAGGCATATGGTTCAGGCGCATCTGGTTCTTCACAAGGGCCATCCTCTCCGGCAGTAAATGGTGCCCGCGGCAAGTCTGGGATTGTAGTTATTTACGAATATTCATGAGAATAAAAGATGGCAATTACTGATACCCAACAATCTGCGCAGTTTGCGGCCAGTGCAGCGGTTAGCGCCGCAGAAGCAAAACAGTATGCGCTGAGCATTGAAAAACCGATCATTGATATTGCCGAATCCGTATCCGAAGCCAAGGATGCTGCAGTAGTTGCGGGGTTGGCGAGAGATGAGGCTAAGGACATCGCATCTGGATTATCAGCAAGCATTGACTTTGAGCTTGCCGCAAAAGAGGCTGAGTTTGAATCTCAGATGCAGGGACAAAGGACAGCCTTCGAGTCTGCTCAGCAAGATAAAGAAAGTGATTTTTTATCATCTCAGAGCCAGAGGGAGACTGATTTTGTCGAGTCGCAGACTGATAAAGAAAATCGGTTTCAGCAATTTCTTCTTTCATCAGGATATGTGTTCCTTGGAAATTACGAAGACGGCCCATTCCAGTTCAGCGCACGCAATCAGTACATCCGATACAACAACCAGTATTACCGCCTGAATGCTGCTACTGACGTCGGATTTACTACGACTGGAACGACAGCAGCCAGTTTTGCAAACGACGTCACTCACTTCGTTCTGATGGATGGTGACACACTTCGCCAAAACCTGGGTTCAAGTGAACCGGGAATGGGGGCCGGGATTTCCAACACAACGCTCGATATTTCGGTGCAGAAATATATTGATAATTCCTCTCCGAGAATCTCGGATTACAAAGTCACAAAAGGCGCTGATGCTACGGAAGCATTTGCAAAGGCATTTTCTAAGTCACTTGAAACTACTGGCGTTGTAATTGTCGATGTTAGTTGTGTTCTGCCGACAGCAGTTGTGCCTGAGGGTGTGACTGTAAGAATTTGCGACTATGTAACGGTAACTCACCCGGACAACGCACCGGCGTCCATGTTTATTTCATCCTCCGATTCGTTAATCAAGGCAAATAATAAAAAGGGACGCTTGCGAGGTAACTCCGCGAATCAGTCATCGGTACGTCGTTGTATTAGTGCTGTTGGTGTGACGGGGGCTGGTGTCGATGGCGTCGATATTCGCGATTTCAACAGCTACGGTGCGTATTTTGAGAACTGCGAAGATACCTTCTGCAGAAGATCAACCATACGTGATATTACCGGCGGCCCGGTCGAAACAGCCGCAGGTCAGTACATTACCAACAGCATTGGCCATCATTCAGAGTATAACGACATCAGGGATACCGGAAGCAACGGCATAAAGTTCAGGGCTGACAGTGGAGGTCTGACACGGGCCTGTAGCTCATCGCACGACAAAGTATACCGGGCTGGATTTATTGGAATTGCTCACGGAAAGGTGCAGGACCACACGACAAGTTATGCATACTGCGAAAACTGTGTTGACAACGGTCTGGATATGAATGGTTGTCAGAACTGCACTTTCAGTAATTGCACTTCAGTTGGGTGTCAGGATGGCTTCTATATGGGAGAAAATGGAATTAATAATTGCCATATCATTAATTGTGCAGCCAGAAACTGCAGGCGCTCAGGAGTTGGCAGCCTTGGCGCCCTTGTCATGTGCTCGGTAATTAACCCATCAATTGATGGCTGCGGAGCTGGTATTTACTGCTCTGGCTTTAACGTGTTCAAAATACGCGGCGGCATGATTATGAACTGCGTTAAAAGAGTTTACGTTGATAACGAGGATAAAAATAACCCCAACAAAATGAGTACCGGTATCGGGATTGATATTCAGTCTGACCTTTCCGGGCTACCTGCCTGTACCACGCCTGATATTGAAGGGGTGACGTTCCTGAATAATGCAGGGCATGACATCGCTTTCGGTGGCGGCCGGCTCCAGTCGATCGCCGTTACTGCCGGGGGGAGTGGCTACACCTCTGCGCCAACGGTCACGATTTCAGGTGGCGGCGGTTCCGGGGCCTTAGCGACAGCTACCGTTTCCGGTGGCGCAGTGACAAAGATATCCGTTTTGTATAAGGGCTTTGGCTATACGTCAGCACCAACGGTGACCATTTCAGGTGGCGGCGGCAGTGGTGCGACGGCGACCGGGGCTGTGAGCAGCGGGGGCGTAATAGGCCAGCTCCAGCTTGGGCGATGTACATTCAAGGACAGCGGTGGAGATGGCAAAATATACTACGGTACCGCAACCCTCGCAGACAGCCAGATAAGTAACAGCATGGGGTATATCGTCTCCAGAACGCAGACGTACAATCTGGCTGGCGATGGTACTACAGTTGAGTTTACGCTTTCACTGCCAGAGGAGGTTGCTGACGTAAATTACCGCATTGTCTCGGTGGCTCCCGACTGGCTGACAACGGTCAGATATCTGGATAATACAAAGGGAACCTCATATTTCGGCATTACCTTTGGCAGCGCTCCGCCATCCGGAACACGTCGCCTGAATGTAACTTTTGAACGACTGCGCCCGGCCCACTGATTGAGGTTGATAATGGCTACTAAAAAATTTATTGAACTGGAGGTCGGGGACGTCATCGCCCCCATCCCGGGAATGGAGATTACCGTTACCTCTGTACCAACTCTGACAAAAACAGATGATGGTGAAAATTACACACTGAAAGGGATACGGGATGGCAATGAAGTTGGTCTGGCCGGGTTCTATAGCTCAGTTGTAGTAATGAAATGATTCGGCACTGTTGATCTTCTCTCTCAATAAAACTACTGTATATATAAACAGTGTTTGTGGGAGGGTAGATCATGCTCAGGCATTCAGATATAAACCATGCATTTCGCGAGTCAATAATTCGTAACTCGAAAGGCCACCAATACTTACATACGCGAGATTTCGTATCTTCGCTGCAGCGGCACGGCATCCATTTCTCAGAGGCAGAAGCAAATCGCTGGATAGAGCGCTATCAGTCGTGCTTTGCTGACAAGACGCCTGATCACACCGAAAATAGATTATGGATTCTGCGGAACATGGGGAGGGTGATGTAATGACTGCCAGCTATTTTCCTTCACCTGCTGCTGATTACATAGAGCAGAGGCTTACTGTCACGGCTGCGTGCAACATCAGCGCTAACTCTCAGATTATTGAGACTGATCGCGGCTTCGTTGTTTTGGACTTGTCGTTAAAAGTGACGCAAGGAAGCGTCCTGCTTATCCGCCTGGCTGGCGAACTGCAGTTTGCAAAATTGATGGGCAGCTCTTTTATCACAGCCGAAGGCGAGAGCATCGAAGGTGAGGCGCTGGAAGACGTGGAAGTACTAGGAGTCGCAACGCACGCGATTAACGATTTGAGGCAGGATGCCAGTCCTGTTTGATGTGTCGCATTTGTGGCGTAACTGAAAAGCGCGATAAGGACAAGGAAGTCACACAACGACACGTAACGACACAAAACCGGATGCGAACGCGGAAAACATATGTGTTTACAGTGTGTTATTTAACGCTCTACTTTCTTCTAAGCCGTAGGTCACAGGTTCGAACCCTGTAGGGCGTACCATTAAGAAACAGTTACTTACGCCAGTTTTAGTCCAGCCTGATTTCCTCCTTGTGTCGCTAGCGCCAAAAATGACGTCAATTTTCCGTGCGTGCTCTGTTAAATGGTTTGGTGGCAGGTGAGCATAACGGCGAAGCATCTCGATGCTTTCCCAGTACATCAAAAAAACACAATAGTCTGGCAAGAGATCAATATGTAGATGATACGGACACAGAATGCGTACATCTGTGTAAGATCAGTGTATTCAATTAGTTAAAAAGATGTTGATAATTAATATCATTAGAAAATACATGTAAACATTATACAGTTCTAATCAAAGCGATAAAAACAACTAAAAATATTACTAACGAGTACTGTAAGGGGAAGCGAAGTGGATGACGTTCCCTGGCACCAACGCTTTGATACACTAAATCATTGCTTAATAAAAAGGAGGAGTTATCTTTTTCAAAGAAACTACAGGCGGATCAACATTATGAGGTAAAAATGTATACACCTGATGCAATGAAGTTATCAGATAAAAAACATATTTTTGATTTTATTGAGGCTTATAGCTTTGGATTAGTTGTTTCGCCTTCCCTCAATGCCAGTCATCTTCCTTTTATCCTCGATCGTAGTTCTTCATCGCGGGGAATTCTTCTTTCCCATATGACGCGCGCGAATCCACTCTGGAAAGAATTTGAAGGAAAGAGGGTGCTCGCCATATTTCAAGGGCCCCATAGTTACGTTTCCCCTACCTGGTATCAAACTGCTCCCGCGGTTCCCACATGGAACTATACTTCCGTTCACTGTTATGGCACCGTAAGTCTTTTATCTGTCGATGAATTACGCATTGTGATGGACGCGTTGGTCCATAAATTTGAACCGACGCTTCAGGCGCAGAAAGAAATTATGCCCGAGACGTTTATTGAAGGGAAATTGAAAGGTATTATTGGATTCAAAATTGAAATTGAGGAGTTTCAGGCCAAAGAAAAGCTTGGGCAGCATCGTTCTCAGGCCGATCAGCGGGGAACGTTGCAGGGTTAATCAACAGCCAATCTTCAGAGTCCGTAGCGCTGGCTGACTATATGCTTAAGGTGAAGAAAGGTATTGGCGCTTGAAATTTTGCTCTCCAATATAATATTTATGTCGGAGGGGGTGCCCATAATTTATGTCATATATTAAATAATATTATCCTGGTATGTTTGAAGACGTGCTGTACGCTTGAAGCAAAGAAAATGATATTGCGTCATCAATGAGCACTAAAATAATATAAGCGACACGGCCAGCTTTAACAGTACCAAAATAATAAAATAACCCTTACAGATTGATAAAGATCGCTTTTAAATTTATAAACAATGGCGTTGATGGAACGGTGCCCCTTTATCGGGGCGTTTTAACCCATTCCTTAACGGAGAAAATCGATAGCCCTGAGTGATGACCTTTGCGGGGAAGACTTTGTTTTACAGGTGACCGGATGAAGTGGGTTAAGGATGTATTAGGGTGAAAAGTATGTCTCTTCGTTCATTGCAGGCGCTATGCCTGACCAGCTTTTTTATTGCCGACGTTCGCGATGGACTTGGGCCTTTTCTGGGAATTTTCCTGACGCAACATCAGTGGCGACCGGATGACATCGGTCTGTTGATGACCGCGGGCGGCGTTGCCGGATTGCTGGCGACGCTTCCCGCAGGGTTCATCACCGATGCTTCGCGGAACAAGCGTCTTATGCTCGCGATACTGTGCATCATGATTACCGGGACGACGCTGCTGCTCTGGTTCAGCCAGGGCAGCAGCGTCGTCGCCATCTCGCAAATCTTCAGCGGCATATGTGCGGCATTTATTGGCCCGCTTATTACCGGGATCACCCTGGGGCTAACGGGGCAAGACGGCTTTAGTACCCAGATGGGTAAAAATGAGGCTTTCAACCATGCGGGTAATTTTACGACCGCATTGATTGCGGGCGGGATCGCCTGGCGCTGGGGTATTGGCGGTATTTTCATCCTGATGGCCTCGACAATGCTGCTCACGCTCTTTGCCCTGACGGCAATTCGTCGTGATGATATCGACAACGCTCGGGCGCGCGGGCTTGAAACGACGGACTCCCCCCAGATACCTGACTTCTCGGTGCTGACCAAAAACATGGCGCTTTTAATTACTGGGTTGACGCTGCTGCTTTTTCATTTAGCGAATGCAGCGTTGCTGCCCATGCTCAGTATGCGGATCGCTGTGGCACCAGGCGCGATCAATCCCGGCCTGTATGCCGCAGCGACGGTGATTATTTCCCAGTTGGTGATGATCCCGGTGGCCATCTGGACCGTAGGTCGAATCGATAAATATGGGTACTGGCGACTGATTATGCTGGCTCTGCTGATCATGCCAATCAGGGCTGCGCTGGCGGCAAGCACGGCGGCACCGTGGATGATGGTACCGGTGCAAATACTGGACGGCTGCGCCGCAGGGGTACTGGGCGTAGTGGTGCCGAGCTTTATTGTGGCGCTGCTGCGCGGCAGCGGGCACGTCAATGCTGGCCAAAGCGTGGTAATGCTGATGCAGGGTGCCGGCGCGGCGATGAGTCCGGCATTGACGGGAATGATTGCCGGTTATTACTCGTTCGCGACGGCGTTCAGCGTGCTGAGCGTTATCGCTCTGGCGGCGCTGCTTATCTGGTGGCGCAGCGCGCCGACGCTCTCTGCGCCGGCTTTTATGGCGACGAAATAATCGACTAAAGTAAGGCTTAAACAGGGCTTTAATCTTAATCGATATCAGCCGATTTTAAGCCTGTGATAAACCCCGCAGCCGGAAACGGCATTACTTCGTTGCGCCCTCAAGGATAACCTTGTCGTTCTCCCCACGGGTGATGCTCTGCTGATGAAGGCTGTCGGCGAGCATTACGTCATTGACGGCGAAAAATTCCCAGGCCTGCGGCGTGTTGGCGAAGGTTACCTCATCGAACTGACTGTCGTGCAGGAAAGAGATATTGGTTGCTTTGGTGTTACGGAAGCTGACGTTGGAAAAACGCAGATTCTGATGATAGGCATCGCGAGAATAGTGAATACCAAACGACTCCGCCATTTCGGCTACCGTCATGCCGTCAATCAGGATGCTGTGCTTAGCCGAAGTACCATCGACGGTCACATCCTGCACCTGAACGTCGCGGAACTGAGCGGGCTCGTCGGCAGGGGTCGTATCATTTACGTCGGCGCTGTATTTGATAGTAAAAACAAACGGCTCTTTGGCGATATCTTTCATCGCGTTATGACGGAACAGCACCTCCCGCACGCCACCGCCATAGTAGGGGCGGCTCTTCATGCGCAGGCCAACGTCGGTCATATACATGACGTTATCCTCGGCGCGAACGTTTTCGATCCACGCGCCGGTATGGCTACCCGTCACCACGGCGCCGTGGCCTTTACGGAAATAGTTATTAAAAATCCACGCCGCGCTTTGCGGCTGCTGATGAAACGTTTTCGCGCCTTTACCAAACCCGGCGGCAAAATTAACGCAATCATCTCCGGTATCAAAGAAGTTATTGAAGACCAACGCGTTTTTGCTATTGCCGAACTCGACGCCGTCGGCGTTATTGCCGTCAAAGGTCTGATGCACAAGCCCATTCAGGGTAATATTTTCTGACTCCAGCACCATCACCCCGTGGAAAGCGGGATTACGAATAGTCAGTCCGGCAAGGTAGAGATTTTGCACGCCGCGCAAGGTCATCAGGCTGGAGCGGCGGTTTTTATAGGCGCTATTGTTTTCAATCCCTTCCGCGATAGCCGCTTCGGTCTGATGCTTTGCCAGAATACCGTCCGCGCCGACTTTTTTGGCATTGCTGGCCCGGTACTGCGGCAGCGCGTTGCCCAATTCGTCGCTAATTGTCGCATCGCCGCCGCTTTTGACGCCGCGGGTCCAGCCGTTGCCGTCAATCGTGCCTTTCCCAACGATGCGAATATTACGAAACGTTCCGGCCGGAGACTCGCCCTTATCGTCCGCGCCCAGCACGTTAATTAATGATGGCGGGCGGCGAGGCTGCGGATGATCGCTATAGGGATAGAGGTAATAGCCTTTATCAAGCGGATACTGGGCCGGATCCTCCGAACCCAGCAGGGTGGCGCCAGCCGCAATATCCAGGGTCATATCGCTGTGCAGGAACAACGCGCCAGTTTTGAATTCGCCGCCGGAAATCAGCACCTTGCAGCCCTGAGGATAGTGCGTGACGGTACAGCTATCAATGGCCCGCTGCAGCGCCTGGGTATTCAGCGTGGTGCCGTCACCCTTCGCGCCGAATGTGCTGGCTTCGATGACGTGCGGCGTTTTGCGGGTTTGCGCTTTAACCACCGCGCTGTCCGGAGATTCCTGGCCATTGGCGTAGACCGCGCGCACCGTAAAGGCATACTCCGTATCCGGCTGCAGGTTGGTGGCCGTGAAGCTGCGCAGATCGATTTTCTGCTGCCAGCCGTCGCTGGCGATCCGCTGATAGAAGTTATCAATATAGGGCTTTGCCGGGGAAAAATGGTTTTGATTTTCACGCGCCAGGCCCAGCCGCTCGCCTTGACGATAGACGGCGTAGTCCACCACCTGCTCGGTCTCAGACTCCGGTTTTTCCCAGACCAGCACCAGGCTGTTTTCATCGGCAGACAGTATCGGAACCATGACATTTTGTGGCGCGGAGGCGGGCGCATCGTGCTGGTTATCGACGGTTCCGCCGCTGTCATTACAGCCGCCTGCGAGCCCGGCTAGTGCGATTGCCAACGCCAGCATGCCGCGTGCAGGTCTGAAGGTATTGCGCATAGATTTTCCTTAATGTCATATTTTATGAGAAAATAAAATTCAAATTCATTTAAAATAAAACATCATTTTATATTTATGTGGGAAAATAAACGCGAGTCAGTTCAATCTTTCATCAGGCGAAAAAAAACTTAATCGGATAAGCAAAGGCGGACCTCACCGCCCAGCTTCCCTTCTACTGCTGAGAATCATCGATACGATAGCCGCACGAAGTCGGTACGATATGGGCAAACCCCGATCCGCCAAGATGCATACCGGCAATCAGCAGGTTTTCGCTGGCGGCCTGGGCGAGAATCGCTTCCCGCGTCGCTCTGGCCTGTACGGGATCGCAATCAAAAGCGATAGCGGCGGCGGGTCGCGCGGCCTGAATATGCGGAAAGTGGACGATATCGCCCCAAATCAGCAGGCTTTGCCCGGCGGCGTCAATGCGAAACCCGCTATGGCCCGGCGTATGTCCGGGTAACCAGACCGGATGGATACCCGCGACGACTTCGCGATCCTCCAGAAACCCGAGGCGCCGGGACCACGCGTCCAGGGTGCGGCGGGCGAGAGCGAAGTTTCGCTGCCCGCGCTCATTAGCCCGTCTTAACATGACGTCATCCTGCCAGTACTCCGCTTCCAGAGGATGCAGATGAAGACGAGCGTTGGGATAGCGCGGCGCGCTGTTGGCATCCAGCAGGCCGCCGATATGATCCGGGTGAGCGTGGGTCAGCAGGACGGTATCAACGTCGTCTGGCGCACTTCCCGCCGCCCGCAGACTGGTTTCCAGCACGCCGCCTCCCGTCCCCGCGTCGATCAGAATCGTTCTTCCCCGGCCGCGGATAAGATAGCCATTAATGTCAATAGTGCCGGGGTCGATGACGCCCGCATCGCGCTGGATTTGTGCGGCATCGCCGCTATCGATGCCGGACAGCAGCGCCAGGCCGGCGGCCATGCTGCCGTCGCTAAGGGCAGTCACCTGAAAATCGCCAATCTGGCGGGTGACAAAAGATGAATTGCGCATAAAAACCTCTTAGCGTGATGCTGGCTGTTTTTCAGCCGGGCTTTGCAGCTGACCGGCCATGGGTTCATAGATCCAGGCTTTTTCCCGTCCCGCAAGTAGCATCGCCTCCCGGCGCGGCAGAACGTATACCACGCGCAGCGACGGGTTATTATCCAGCCCGGCGGCCGGAAGTCTTGTCGGCTGATACCCCAGCTCCGAGTCCACAAAGTCCAGCGGCTCCGGGCTCAGCAGCAAAACATCCTCCTCAGAGACGGCAGGGAACACCCCGCTGTACCGATACAGGTTTCGCCGCCAGTCGCGAATATGCGCCTGCCAGCGCGCAAAGTCGCCGCCGCCTTTATGGCGATACGCTTCACTGGCGATGGTGTCAGCATCATGGATAGTATGGATGGCAAGATAGACCGGGCAGCCGGAGGAGAGCGCCCGGAAGCGCTGCGAAGCGCGGAACCCGCTGACGGATACCAGCGCCGGCAGCTTGTGCTGGCTGTAAAATCGATTCCAGCCGGCTTCGCTTTCCGGGTCGGCGTAGCTGCACTCAACGATATATAACATGGGCTGACCTCTGCATGATGGCGTGATGATATTGACGTTTGATCATGCTACGTTGTGTATTGAGCGCTCTGAAACGATATTATTTCATCCCTCAATGACATTTTGTCATTAATGCAAAATCCAGCAGAGGTGGTCATCGTGCGAAAAAAACTCCCCAGCAGCGCCTCTTTGCAGGCTTTTGAGGCTGCCGCCAGGCACGGTAACTTTGCCCGCGCGGCGGAAGAACTGTCGCTTACCGAAGGGGCGATCAGTCGGCAAATCGCCCGTCTGGAATCGCTGTTGAACTGCAGGCTGTTTGAGCGGACGGGGAGCCGGGTACGGCTGAATCCTAACGGCGCGCGCTATGCGCACCATGTGCGCGAAACGCTGGAGCGCCTTGAACGGGACACTCAATATCTGATGGGGGCCGCGGACGGCAGCCGAAGCCTGGAAATCGCCGCGCCGCCGACCTTCGCCAGCCGCTGGCTCATTCCCCGGCTGGGGGATTTTCAGCACCGGCATCCGGATATCACGCTGAATATCGCGGTCAGAACCGACCCGTTTATCCTCACCGGCAGCGGTTTTGACGCGGCGCTTCACTTTGAACACCCCGCCTGGGCCGGAATGCGTATGCAGTTTCTGTTTGAAGAGAGGCTGGTACCGGTATGCCACGCCGGGCTACTCACGGAAGAAGATCTCGTCAGCCAACTGAACGCGCTGCCGCGAATTCATCGACGGCAGAATCCCGACGCCTGGCAGCGCTATGCTGAAGAGTGCGGGATCGTGCTGGATAATCCGGCGCAGGGGGGGCGCTACGATCTGCATGAGATGGCGATAGCCGCCGCGCTGGCCGGGCAGGGCGTTGCGCTGGTGCCCCATGTGTACGTCGAAAACGCGATCGAAAACGGGCTACTGGCTGCGCCCTGGCCGCAGGCCCGCAGCCTGAGCAAGCGCTTTTGCCTGGTGAAGCCGCTGGAAAACGGCGTCAATGAGTCGGCGCTACGGGCGTTCGAGCAGTGGCTGTTGACGCAATAAGGCCCGGGCAGGGCCTTATTGGCATTAAGCGCAGCCTCAGGCGTGGGATAAAAGCGGGAACATCAGCTTATTCTCTTTGAAAATATTTTCTTTTTGCTCGTAGATAAACAGAATATCTTCGCCTTCGATTTTCTCATACTCGCCGGTCCGATTCTCTTTGGGGGTAAAGCCGAGGATAGCCTGGTACGTATTGTCATCGGCGAGCTGGTTGACAATGGACGACAGGGAGCGGCCGCTGTCGCAGAAAATATCAAAACAGATCAGCGCCGGACCGTTTTGCATCGCAATCGCGATCGCCTGGTTTTTCTCGGAATAATAGACGAAGTGCTGCATAAAGGCGGAGCAGTAGAACATCAATAAACCGAAGTTATTCTGCACCCGCAGCTGCGAAAACGGATTCGATTTTTGATAATACCGCTGCAATAGCGCAACGTCTTCCGGCCGATCCATATCGAGCTTGCGGAAATCGCCCGCTGCCGGCACTACCGGCATAATATACTGATGCTCGTCGGTGCGCTCGAAGCCGAATTTCGGGTAAAAATCAACGGTTGTCGGGTTAGCGAACAGGAAGAAGGCGTCGGCTTTATCCTGCCAGTCCGCCAAAATCTCATTCACAAGCTGCCCGGCGAGGCCCCGATTGCGATGATCGATATCGGTCATTACGGTGCCGATTTGGATATAGCGGCGGGGTTCGCCCTGCCAGATCAGGTCGATAATATTGGCGGAGGCGTTAGCAATCACTTTATTGTTGCTGACCAGGGCGTAGGGAATATAGGCGTCGGTCCAGTAGCCTTTGCGGTACCACTCTTTAAAGGAGAGATCGAAGGTTTTAATCGCCAGGTCAATGAAGCTCTTTCTTAACGCGTCATCGTGCACAATTTGCTTAACTAATTTCCAGGTCATCGTCGACATTCCTTACGCTGCGGGTGAGGCACTGTTTTCGGCCATCTGTTCGGCGGTCCGATCTCTGTCGGGCGACCTAAAAATAGCATATCCCCGCTGATGGGCGACGATTGTCGCGCCTAAGCCTTGCTCAGGTCACACAATCCGGGAAAATCGCGCGAAAAAGGGTAAGCTTTCGCACGCTTAAGAAACGTCGCTGTGAGGCAAAAAAACGCCTTTAGCAAATGAAAATTTGCCAGTCGTCAAAAACGAAGATGAATATATTGCGTTCATGGTCATGACCCCTATCATTAATAGGTAGGGTAAATGTGATATCATCGCGCCTTTCCCGTTTCGTCCTGGGGCTCTTTTTTATGCAACAACCTGTTGTTCGCGTTGGAGAATGGCTGGTTACTCCCTCTGTTAACCAAATTAGCCGCAAGGGGCGTCAGCTAACTCTCGAACCGCGCTTAATCGATCTTCTGGTTTTCTTTGCCCGTCATCCTGGGGAAGTACTCAGCCGGGATGAGCTCATCGATAATGTCTGGACCCGCAACGTTGTCACCAGCCATGTCGTCACGCAAAGCGTCTCTGAGCTACGTAAGTCGCTGAAAGATGGCGACGACGGCAGCCTTGAATATATCGCGACCGTACCCAAGCGAGGCTATAAGCTAACGGTGCCGGTGATCTGGTGTACGGAAGAGGGGGAAGAACTGACGCCGGTTATCCCGGCAGAAACGCCGACGGTCGCCGTGGACGCGCCATCGGTTTCCCCGCAGCCTGAGGCGGCTGCGCCAGAGATGGCGCCGGTGGTAAAGCCGGAAAAACGCAAGCGGCTGAGTACGTTTATCGTCTGGGGCTTGTTTCTGCTGGCCCTCGCGAGCTGCGTGGCGCTGGTGGCGTTATCGACCCTCGAGTCGCGCCCGCCGGTCACGAAAACGCGGCTGCTGCTCAACCCGCGCGATGTTGATATTCACCTGCTCAGCGGCAGCGCCTGCAACAACTGGTCATCGCAGCACTCCTATGCCATTGGTCTCGGGAGCCTGATTACCACCTCGCTGAACACCTTCTCCACCTTTATGGTGCACGATAAAACCAACTACAACATCAATGAGCCGAGCAGCTCCGGTAAAACCCTGACCATTGAGTTCGTCAACCAGCGGCACTACCGCGCGCAGCAGTGCTTTATGTCGGTGAAGGTGGTGGATAACGCCGACGGTTCGACCATGATGGATAAGCGTTACTTTGTCACCAGCGACAACCAGCTGTCGATTCAGAACGACCTGCTGAGCAGCCTGTCTGAGGCGCTGAAGCAGCCGTGGCCGGCGCGGATGCAGGAGATGTTAAAGCAATATCAGCCGTCGCAAAGTATCGCGCTTACCCATTTCTATCAGGCGCATCAGCTATTAATGAATGGAGACGTCGATTCACTCGGAAAAGCCAGTAGCCTGCTTGCCGACGTGAATAAACAGTCGCCGGACTTTACCTATGCCTGGGCGGAAAAAGCGCTGGTGGACGTATTACGCCATTCTCAGCAGCCGCTGGATGATAAACAGCTTGCCGATCTTTACAGCGAAATAACCCGGGTGGGTAATATGCCGGGGATTAAAGACATGGCAATATTTTATCAGATTAAAACGGTAGATATGCTGGGCAAAGGCAAAGTCGATGAAGCCTACAGCGCGATTAATACCGGCATTGATCTGGAAATGTCGTGGATGAATTATGTGCTGCTGGGTAAGGTCTACGAAATGAAAGGGCAGAACCGGGAAGCTGCCGATGCTTACCTGACGGCGTTTAATTTACGTCCGGGTGAGAATACATTTTACTGGATTGAAAACGCGGTATTTCAGACCTCGGTGACCCGCGTGGTTCCGTATCTCGATAACTTCCTCGCTTCAGAATAAGTAAACCCTCATCATGGTCATGGTTTTGGCCGTGGTGAGGTTAAACTTATGTTTCTCATGAGCGCCTCTGTTGTTATATTTTATATCCTTTTCTTGCTTGTTTTTAACACATCTTCAACACGAAATTGTGTTCGTAAATGCATGTAATTTATTAATATTTATCTTTTCCTGACCTCAACATGTCATCCTGATATGTTGCGCGAAAAAGGTCAAAATATCATTTGTCTGATGTTTGCAGTTATTTCACTTTATCTTTAGGACTTATCTCGTACTAATCCGTAATCTGATTGGCAGTTGGTCGGGTCAATAAAAGGTTCATCATCATGATCTGTACCTCCCAAATAAACTTAGGAGAAAAGCAAACATGAGTTCTGCCAAGAAGATCGGGCTATTTGCCTGTACCGGCGTGGTAGCCGGTAATATGATGGGGAGCGGTATTGCATTATTACCTGCGAACCTGGCGAGTATCGGTTCTATCGCCATTTGGGGTTGGGTAATATCTATTATTGGCGCGATGTCGCTGGCTTATGTATATGCCCGTCTGGCGACCAAAAACCCGCAGCAGGGTGGCCCCATCGCCTACGCCGGCGAAATATCTCCGGCGTTCGGTTTCCAGACCGGTGTGCTTTATTATCACGCTAACTGGATCGGCAATCTGGCAATCGGCATTACCGCCGTCTCTTATTTATCAACATTCTTCCCTATTTTAAATAACCCGGTACCGGCAGGTATTGCCTGTATTGCCATCGTGTGGATATTCACCTTCGTGAATATGCTCGGCGGTACCTGGGTAAGCCGCCTGACGACTATTGGTCTGGTGCTGGTGCTTATTCCGGTCGTGATGACCGCGGTGGTCGGCTGGCACTGGTTTGACGTTGCCACCTATCAGGCAAACTGGAACACCTCAGCCACGACGGATAGCCATGCGGTGGTGAAAAGTATCCTTCTCTGTCTGTGGGCCTTTGTCGGGGTAGAATCTGCCGCCGTCAGTACCGGGATGGTGAAAAACCCGAAACGTACCGTACCGCTGGCCACCATGCTGGGGACCGCGCTGGCGGGTATCGTGTATATCGCCGCGACCCAGGTCATCGCCGGTATGTACCCTGCGTCTGAGATGGCCGCGTCCGGCGCGCCGTTTGCTATCAGCGCATCGACTATCCTTGGCGGCTGGGCTGCGCCGATGGTGTCGGCCTTTACCGCCTTTGCCTGCCTGACTTCTCTCGGTTCGTGGATGATGCTGGTCGGCCAGGCCGGCGTGCGCGCCGCTAACGACGGCAACTTCCCGAAAATCTACGGTGAACTGGATAAAAACGGCAACCCGAAAAAAGGCCTGCTGCTGGCCGCGGTGAAAATGACCGTCCTGATGGTGCTGATCACCCTGATGAACTCCACCGGCGGGAAAGCCTCCGACCTGTTCGGCGAGCTGACCGGTATCGCGGTTCTGCTGACCATGCTGCCTTACTTCTACTCCTGCGTTGACCTGATTCGCTTCGAAGGCATTAACGTCCGCAACTTCGTCAGCCTGATTTGCTCCGTCCTCGGCTGCGGGTTCTGTTTCATCGCCCTGATGGGGGCAAGCTCCTTCGAACTGGCCGGCACCTTTATTGTCAGCCTGATCATCCTGATGTTCTACGGCCGCAAAATGCACCAGCGTCAGAGTAACGACGGCTCCGCTGATAGCAGCACCGCCAGCGCGCATTAATCCGTAACCCTATTCCTGAGGCTCCTTCCATCACCTGTCACGACGTGGCGGGAGGGGCTTTCTTTATCTGGAGATTTGACTATGAACGTTATCGCAATCATGAATCACATGGGTGTTTACTTCAAAGAAGAGCCCATCCGTGAGCTGCATCGCGCCCTCGAACGCCTGGACTTCCGTATTGTCTACCCGAACGACCGTGACGACTTATTAAAACTGATCGAAAACAATGCGCGTCTGTGCGGCGTGATCTTCGACTGGGATAAATACAATCTCGAACTGTGCGAAGAAATCAGCAAAATGAACGAGTACATGCCGCTGTATGCGTTCGCTAACACCTACTCCACTCTGGACGTTAGCCTGAACGATCTGCGCATGCAGGTTCGCTTCTTCGAATATGCGCTGGGCGCGGCGGAAGATATTGCGAACAAAATCAAACAGAATACCGACGAGTATATCGACACCATTCTGCCGCCGCTGACCAAAGCGCTGTTTAAATATGTGCGTGAAGGCAAATATACCTTCTGTACCCCAGGCCACATGGGCGGTACCGCGTTCCAGAAAAGCCCGGTAGGCAGCATCTTCTACGATTTCTTTGGCTCCAACACCATGAAATCCGATATCTCCATTTCGGTTTCTGAACTGGGTTCCCTGCTGGACCACAGCGGCCCGCACAAAGAAGCGGAAGAGTATATCGCTCGCGTGTTTAACGCAGAACGCAGCTACATGGTGACCAACGGTACTTCTACCGCTAACAAAATCGTCGGCATGTACTCCGCGCCGGCCGGCAGCACCGTGCTGATTGACCGTAACTGCCACAAATCGCTGACTCACCTGATGATGATGAGCGACATTACGCCGATCTACTTCCGTCCGACCCGTAACGCCTACGGTATCCTCGGCGGTATTCCGCAGAGCGAATTCCAGCACGCGACTATCGCCAAGCGTGTGAAAGAGACGCCGAATGCGACCTGGCCGGTACACGCGGTTATCACCAACTCAACCTATGATGGTCTGCTGTACAACACCGACTTCATCAAGAAAACCCTGGATGTGAAATCCATCCACTTTGACTCCGCGTGGGTGCCTTACACCAACTTCTCGCCGATCTATGAAGGCAAATGCGGGATGAGCGGCGGCCGCGTCGAAGGGAAAGTGATTTACGAAACCCAGTCCACGCACAAACTGCTGGCGGCGTTCTCCCAGGCGTCGATGATCCACGTGAAAGGCGACGTTAACGAAGAGACCTTCAACGAAGCCTACATGATGCACACCACCACCTCTCCACACTACGGGATCGTGGCCTCCACCGAAACCGCGGCGGCGATGATGAAGGGGAACGCTGGTAAGCGTCTGATCGACGGCTCTATTGAACGTTCCATTAAGTTCCGTAAAGAGATCAAACGTCTGAAAGGCGAGTCTGACGGCTGGTTCTTCGACGTCTGGCAGCCGGAGCATATCGATGGTCCTGAATGCTGGCCGCTGCGTTCCGACAGCGCATGGCACGGTTTCAAAAACATCGATAACGAACACATGTACCTCGACCCGATCAAAGTCACGCTGCTGACTCCGGGGATGAAGAAAGACGGCACCATGGATGACTTCGGTATTCCGGCAAGCATCGTGGCGAAATACCTCGACGAACACGGCATCGTGGTAGAGAAAACCGGTCCGTACAACCTGCTGTTCCTGTTCAGTATCGGTATCGATAAGACTAAAGCGCTGAGCCTGCTGCGTGCGCTGACCGACTTCAAACGCGCGTTCGACCTGAACCTGCGGGTGAAAAACATGCTGCCGTCGCTGT
>OFCS01000136.1_pt1 | contig 59572 bp, 63 predicted proteins | sample 1520891 | NCBI WGS metagenome assembly OFCS01 (sample SAMEA2699026, study PRJEB24076) | metagenome | biome: Human gut stool | place: Spain | collected 2012-01-19
CCCGCTACCAGCTCCCCGTCACCGGCGTCGCCTACAGTAGACATTTACCCTGCTGCGGCCCGCTACCAGCTCCCCGTCACCGGCGTCGCCTACAGTAGACATTTACCCTGCTGCGGCCCGCTACCAGCTCCCCGTCACCGGCGTCGCCTACAGTAGACATTTACCCTGCTGCGGCCCGCTACCAGCTCCCCGTCACCGGCGTCGCCTACAGTAGACATTTACCCTGCTGCGGCCCGCTACCAGCTCCCCGTCACCGGCGTCGCCTACAGTAGACATTTACCCTGCTGCGGCCCGCTACCAGCTCCCCGTCACCGGCGTCGCCTACAGTAGACATTTACCCTGCTGTGGCCGCTCACGGTTCCCCGTCACCGTCGTCGGCTACAGTAGACATTCACCCTGCGGCGACCCGCACCCGGGACTCCGCCGCCAGTATAGATCACAGTAGATATTTTCCCTGCTGCGGCCAGCTGCCGGTGCGTCGTCACCGCGTCGACTACAGTAGACATTTCCCCGGCTGCGGCCGCTCCCGGTTCCCCGCCACCGGCATCGACCACAGTAGACATTCACCCTGCTGCGGCATCTCTCCTGCTGCGTCCAGCTGCCGGTTCACCTCCGCCAGCGTCGACTACAGTAGACAACTCTCCTGTTGCGGCCAGCTGCCGGTTCGCCTCCACCAGCGTCGACTACAGTAGACAACTCTCCTGTTGCGGCCAGCTGCCGGTTCACCTCGACCAACGTCGGCTACAGTAGACAACTCTCATGTTGCGGCAAGCTTTCGTATAACCAACTGGTCTATACTTCTCAGTGTGCGCTTTGCTATTTTTCCGTTTTTGTCACTAAACCACACAGGTGGTTGCTTCGAGATCGTCTTCAACAGCTGAAAGTCCCAAAGAGTCCTAAGTCTAGCGGTTAACTATCTGACTACATTCCAGTGTGGGAGCTTAAATGGACCTAAAAACGTGGATTAAACGATGCGAGAGTGAAATCGGTAAGCCCTACATCTGGGGTGCAAACGGACCGGATGCTTATGATTGTTCAGGTTTTGTTCAGTTTGCCCTGTCACTCATAAACCTGGACCCTCCCCGTGATAATACGGCCGCAGGTCTGTATCAACACTTCAGCAATAATGGGTACAGTTCTCCGGTGCCAATGGCTGATGATGCTGAAGTTGGCGACCTGCTTTTTTTTGGTACTGATAAAGGAGTATTTCATGTCGCGTTGGCGTGGGGAGACGGTCGAATGCTTGAAGCTGGCGGGGGAGGAAGCAAAACCGTAACTGTCGATATTGCTCGTAAACAGAATGCTGAAGTACGCATTCGTCCCATCACTCGAAGGCATGATCTGTATTCTATTTTGCGTCCAGCTTATTTGCCATGGACAGCGACCCAGTGGTTACGGGACTTAGAATATGATGACGACGTAGTCATTGGCCCAGGGCACTTCACCAACCTGCCACCACTAACCGAATGGCTGGATGATGGCCGTAGTATGCAACTGAAGCGACCATTTGGGTACATCTCGATGAATGATCGAGAATGGAACGTCCCTATCGACACCATTGTGGACGGAGCTTCCATACCGCGTGTTTTCTGGTCCCTAATAGGTGGACCGCTCGAAGGGCCTTATCGTAACGCGTCCATCGTTCATGATCATTTTTGCGACATACGTACTCAACCCTGGCCTGACGTACACCGAATGTTCCATGACGCGATGCTATGCAGCGGTGTTCCCTACCTCAAGGCACGTATCATGTTCTATGCGGTATATCGATTCGGGCCGCGCTGGATCAATATTCCATCGATCGAACTGGCAAGTTTTGGGGTGGCGAAAAGCACGTCAATGGTGTCAACGGAATTTCCGACTGAAGCTTTCGATGCCGATTCATTTATCGCAGACTGCATACGGATAGAACAAGAGAACCTTGACCTTCCTGCAATTGAGTTGCTTGCAGACTCACGAACATCAGCAATTAAAACCTAGTTCACCAATGCATGTGATAGAAGTGAATGTAACCTGTGTGCAACTGGCCGTTTCTTCACCGGTTAGTTACAACCAGTATGACCAAGAGCAAGCAAAGTCTACCACCCAAGGCTCCCATATACCCATCACCAGCATCGAGTATAGTAGACATTCTCCCTGCAGCGGCCAGCTCTCTGCTCTCCTCCACCGGCATCGACTACAGTAGACAATCTCCCTTCTGAGGTCATTTGCCGGTACACAAACCGTTTACTTTAAAGACGGATTTCTCTTGATGATCTGAAATGCGATCTTATTACCTTCTTTAAGCTCTTGGTATTCAAGATATCCGATATCTTCCAACTGCTTAAGCGCCTTTCGTACTGTAGAGTTTTGAAGAGCCGGTCTCGAAGTCAGAGACAAACGTTTTCTAAAACGTTCAATACTAACGGGGATGGGATTAGGAGGAAGAGCCTCAATGAACGTGTATAAAGCTTGTGCCGATTCCTTACGAGCGAGGGCTTTAAGGGCCCTTAACTTCAGGAGTATCTTGTATTCCCCTACATACAGATCCTTCAGAGTTTTTGATGGGGTCAGGATGACTTTGTCATTGCCAATATCAACAGTGGACTCACCAATGAGTTGAACAAATTTTGTCACTTCAATGTTGGTTCCCCTATCCTTAGAGAACTCGACTACATTTGACATGAGCTTACGTAGTGAATCCTTGATTTTCTCACGAAACTCAGCCTTAAGACGTCCACGTGAGAAACCACATCGCATAGCAAATTCAGTGAATCGAATAGATATCGTGCCATCATCATTCGATTCAAGCTCATTATCCGTCAGGACCGAGATGATCCCGGTCCAGACTTTGAAATCTGTATCCATATCTAGCCTTGGTCCGGAAATGGTTATCCTCTCAAAGCCTTCTGATTTCGCTATCTCTAAATGCCTAAGGTCGTCTGAAGCATTAATGTTGGATCCTACATTAGGTTTTTTAGCGATAGCTTTATTCGTGGATTTTAATGTCGGGACAAAGACACCTAGACGCATAAGCGGAACCGTCTGAACACTAGTCTCTGATGTGGAAGAAAGGATAATAACTTCGCCAGTACTCTGGTTTGTCTCTTCAACATGCAAGAATGACTCATTGATTTTGCTAGACATTTTCCTTAAGTCCTAAGTATGAATAAATCAGTTAAAAGATAGCATACAGTAGACATTTTTATAGCATACAATAGACAATATATAGCATTCAGTAGACATATTGTAGATTACAGTAGACATTATTTAGCATACAGTAGACAGCGATCCCCTTTTAAGCCAAGCGGCACAAGGCTTCTGACGATCCGGGATCTTTTTGGTACTCTCTGGATCCTCTATGGATCAGTTATTGGATCTATCCTGTGGAAAACTACAATCAGAAAAAACTGTGCCGGTGGAAAGCGAGGCCTGGTTTAACATACATGCTTAGATTTACCTTCTCGTCTTCTCATTACAATGAAGTGACCCATAAACATTCACTGTTTATCGTATTGTGTTGAAATCATCTTCTAAAGCGACTTATTTGGGTTATGTATCAGAAACCAGTCATGGAAAGCCTTTTTACCATCAAAACCAGGTAGTTGATGGATAGACATATTCCAGTTGATTATTTTGACGATGAACCCTATGAATGCCAGTTCAGCCTCATTCAGTTCACCATCACCTCTCTTACGTAAAAAAAAGTCGTACCATCGTTCGTATGCCGGGACATTGATAGATTCTGAAGCCTCAAGCAGGCGTGGGATAAAATATACCAACTCGTCAAACGCTTTACTTCCTGGAGGGATATCGGCGCGGCTTAAGCTACAGAGAAGGTTTAAGGTGCACCTTAAATGATGCCACTGCAGAGACGGTGACGACGGTAATACATTCATGCTTATCGGCAGTTCATGCGGGATCAACGCAAGAAGCTGATTACCGCTGCTGGTGAACTCCCTCTTGTACTGGTGTAAGGCATCAGGCTTAACCGTTTTCATCATTGGATGGTAGATCCATTTTTTCGCTTCCTCAGAAACGAAAAGTAACTTTTCTACCGCATCCATCAGCTTTATACCTTCTCCCTTCTCCCGGTATGGTGCGACGATGCTTTCTATTCGAACCGCGTCTATCTCAACCAGCGCCAGCTGGCCGGTCTGGGCTAACAGGTCTGGATTTGGCTGGATGTCCTCAGCTGTATCATTGATGAAGATCCCGATAGTTGTGTCATTACACTGCCCGATAAGGTCAGCATTCAGCCCGCATACAATCCCACCAGCGGTGATGTTTTTAAGTGTGACAACACCTTTTTCCTTACCGTGCAAAAGGTGTGGAAGAGCCAGAAATTTTTTCTCCTGTATCTTCATCTGAATGTATTTTTTTAGATGTTGTAAGGTCAGTTCACTGCAAACGCCTTTAACATCCGTGGAGTGGCTGAAATGCCATTTTTTACTTTGTCCCTGTCTGGCTATGAGAGAGGTGCCACAGATGAGGCAAATACAGTTGCACGAAAGACCATTTTCAACACTGGCAATATCAACGATTTTATTTGTGTCTTTATCAAAACCAAATGGGATCCACTTTCGTGCATTGCGTTTCATGTTGATTCCTCGTTTAATGCAAATAAAATATTCTACATCAACCGCTTTACTCAAACCGGAAATAACATGATTAACTGGAAGTTATTTAAATATCATCAGGAATGAGACTCCACACAGAGGCGGGTATTTTGTCATATATCTTTTTCATATAAATCTCAGCCCTGCGGTGGTCATAAGCCCCATTCAGACTGATAATCTCGTTTATTGGTCCACCTTCCTCGTTTAATTTATCCTGGATACGTTCAAAAACTTTATCAAGGGTTTCTGTTGTACTGCATTTTCTGAACTTCAGGAGATAAACTTCTCTGAGGTTGCTTTCAGCATTTGGGCTTTTCAACAACGGCGCTCCGGGGCAGGTTTAAAACACTCAATACTTTCGAAAACAATAAATGAATGCCAACAGACTGGCAAGTCGGGCATTTCTGGTTTTTTGTTATTGTTCCTGGCTTTGAACAAAAATACTGTTAGTATACTGGTTATAAAACCAGTGCTGTTAAAAGACATGAGATCTTCCATGACAGATAGAACGAAGCTGATAGCCCTATCCCGGCCCGATGACATGAGCGCACTGGATGCGCTTAAGCTATTACGTTTCCGCCGCTACAACACTGCGAGAAGCCAGTTAAGGACCACCCGTGTCTGGTCGTCATGGTGTGCCAAAAATGGCCTGACGCCCTTCCCTGTGGCTGCTGTTGATGTTGAACGTTATATCAACGGGCTGAATGGATCCGTCAAAATGGCGACCATTTCTCATTTCATTGCTTGCCTTGCGAGCGTTAACGGGAGTCTCGGATTCCCTGACTTCCGCAACGTTCTTATTAAAGCGCTTGTCCAGGTCTGGCGGGCGCGGGAAAATGAGAAAAAAGTGGTTACCGGCCAGGCGCTTCCTTTTATGGTTGCAGACCTCAATATACTCCGTCGGGCCCTCCAGAAGAGCGACGACGTCAGGGATATCCGTGACCTGGCTATGATCTGGGTTGGTTTTGAAACGCTGCTGCGCAACGTGGAAATCAGGAGGATTAAAACCGGTGACCTCAAATGGCAAAATGACAGTGCCTGTTACCTTCTGGATGTGATGCGGACCAAAACAAGCCTGTCGAGCAACCTGACGTTTCAACTTTCGCCACAGTGCAGCCGACACGTCAGGCGACTGATTGAAACGGTGGAGTATACGGATACAGAAACCTTCGGGAACCGTTACCTGTTTCAACCTGTCAACGTCCATACAAACCGGTATTTTCCGGCCACCAGCAGTAAGCTGTCCAGAGGCAAATCTATAGATAACATGCTCCTGAAGGCTGGCTTCAATCAGGCGTTGCTCACTCAGCTGCAGAAGGACTCACAGGTCACACGAGAGGATGTCGGTATTCTGTCCTCCAATTCACTGAACCAGGCATTTTCGCGCCTGTGGGATATAGCCGGTAAAGTGGGTGATAACCGGCAGTCTGGCCGGTACATTAAGTGGACAGGGCACAGTGTGCGAGTCGGGGGGGCTATTGAACTGTTTAGGGACGGATACACTCTGGAGAAAATTACGGAGATGGGGAACTGGTCTGATCCGAAAATGGTTTTCCGGTATATCAGGGCATACCTTGCCAGTGAAAAAGCCATGGTGAGCTTTATGCGCAATCATCTGGACGACATATAACCAGAGTCCTGAGATACCGGCAGGCAGGTGTTAACGTGGTGTGGGGGTTAATGAACCGTCGTTAAATATTAATCTCCTTTAAACCGGTTAATACAAAATTACCTTTTTCTGATAGTGTGTCGAAGTCAGTCAGACTGAATTCATGGGTATGAAACCAGACAACACGACACGTTGGACAGGTAACCGGTAATTCATCTTCGGCTATTTTCTCGCAATTATGGATAATTTCACCCTGCTCATTCCTGTCGATATTATAACCACTTGTGCAGAGTGTTTCGTACCCATGTGCACCTGTGACAATATGTGTGGCTGTTCTTTCTTTAATCTCTCCATTTACTTTTATTTGCTCACGAGTAGTAATGGTTCGTTTATTATTCATTGTCCCTCCGGATGGAATGTAAAAAAGAATGGCTATTACGCTTGTGTTCACCTTGGCTGCAGGCGGGGAAAGTTTCAGCCAAAACCACACAATCAGGGAAATCAATACTCAGCGCCTTTCTGAATGGATGCAGACTCAGCCTCATTTACCCTGTCATTGTGAAACGCCCCTGTTCCTTCATTATGCGGCCGTACGGCAGGAAGACGAAGAAATGTCTTATCTTGCTCCAGAATGGCTTCTGGTGCGTTTCACGAAGGAAAATTAGGGTGATTTAATTTGTTAGCGTTTCTGGTCTGCCTTTTCGGCTTTCCGTTGTTTTTTCAATCTCCGTTTTACCTTGATACCCGCCAGGGTGTAAAGAACCACACAGGCAATGAAATTTACCAGTGCAGCAAATTCCACCCCCAGATGAATCACTGCCGGTTTGATGGGCAAAAATAAAGCTACGAGAAGCAGAATAAATGAAATGATACACCGTAAGGACATCCCTTCCGTGCCGTCGCCCCGAATATTCTGGCTCGCACCGGCCCCGATTTTGCTTGTCAAAAAATTAAGGCCATACGCACACAGGGCGGTTACGACCATGAAAATTGCATAATTCATTATTCCTCCAGGGGTTTTAATTTCAGCCTGACCACATTTACCAGTTTCTTAATGCCGCCCTCGCCGGGAGCAAACACATAGCGATATCTCGGCCAGGTGGTGTGAGAAAAAACCTCACCAGCGGTATTCATATCGAGTGGCAAAAGTCTTGCTGTCTTGCTCTCTGGCAGTTTATCTACGGGGATCATCCCTTTCCTGAAACTCTTCATCATCAGTGCAAGTGGGTTTCTGCAATTTTTATTGCTCATGGTTTCTGTGTAACGGATCATCCCTCCCATCGTGATCTGGACTGTACCCAGTTCGCAGTCAAACTGTGGCATCGCAGGCCAGGAAGGAACTTCAAGACTCGTGCTGGTCAGAGCCTGCCCGTAGCCCTGCTCACTGGTTTCCACCGATGTGTTGAGTCCCGGGAACAGAGCATGCATATACCGGATGATCTTTACCACGCCGGGCGTACTGGCTTTGCGCTGATAGATATCAGGCAGCCAGGCCGATGTACTGGCCCATAAGGTGGTACTGGCATAAACCTGTTTCTCCATATGCCACAGAATGGAGGGATCCGAGAGGAAATGATGAACTGTCAGTAACTCAGCCAGAAATCTGTCTTCACTCGGTTGCGTCATAGCATTTTTAAAACTGATCTGAACCCGGAAACGTTCCTTCGCGTTCACAAACGATATTCCCCGACTGACCGCGACCTCGTAAAGCCTGTTGGCCGGGTCCGCATGACAAATACCGGTTAAAATCCTGCTCATGCCGACTCCTTAATCACTTCCACCAGCCCAATTCGGGGCAGGACAGATCGATATTTTTCATCAACATTTCCGCGCTTCTGCCTTTCACCTTTTTCGTAATCTTTTAACGGGTTAAAACGGCCCGGCTCACTGAACAAAATTAACGGTAAAGGGGCTCTGAAGTTGAGTTTGTACGGTCCGGACACGTCATCAGGATCATGTGGACTGGTGTACCTGATATTGACGTTAACAGCAGGAAAGTTACTTTCCCGGATGATGCGAAACTTCCTCAACTGCTCATCTTCATGGCTGACCTCTTCATTGAGCAATGACAACATCATGATTTCCTCACTACGCTCCTGCTTCAGTCGCTTAACATCCTGTATAGTCAACCTGATATCAGGCTGTAGTGCCGTTAGTTCCCTGCGTAAGCGATCAATAACCGTTTCCAGGCGGGTGAATTTATGAACGACCGGAATTTGCCAGGTGAAACCGAGTGTGCGAATTTTCTCAGTCACGATGCGGATGTTACGGGATGCCTGCAGGGTCACCAGCCACGGGCAAACCTGATGCAGAATTTCTGACCGGGAGTCCCTGTATTGAGTGATACTTTTGACCGCATCAGCAAACTTATCCCGTAGCCGGTTGATTTCTCCTACCAGCGCCAACACTTCGTCATGATTATTATTGACGACAATAAACCCGGGGTATTTACGGGTGATTTTGGTTGAATAAGGTTCATTTTTCGCCAAGCCTTTATCAACCCGCTGCTGCCGGTAAATGTCCACCAGGGTGTCGAGGCCAGGCACCGAGTGAGTCACCTTAATTTCCTGTGGGGGATGATACTCCTCCATGCTTCGTGGCTCCGGGAGCGAAGCAAGGTAAGCTGATCCGATCTCGCTATCCTGGAGTAAACTGTGCAGCTCATCGAGTTTGCGTAGTTGCTCTTCATTGTAATGTGCGAAGTCAGTATTCATTTCATCTCCCGATCATGTTTCCCGAGGGCGGACGTTAGTCGTTAAATGAATTCAGGTAAAGTTCTGAATGTCAGCCATAGCGGCAGGCGACGTCCGTCCTGACACACCCGAATCAACCGGTATCGTGTTTTCTCCATCGACACTAGCCAGTAACCAGCAGGGACAGGCCGGTTAATCGTTATCAGCTTCAGGCCGTAAAATCCCCACGAAATGAACATTCGCCCGGCGTGTTCGCTGAAAGAGATCCTAAAGGACGGATAAAGTAGCCAGAATGCCGTAAAGTAGAGATACCATGAATACGGAACCGTCATCTGCAGGATTTCATAGTTACGCACCGTCGCTGTAATGAGTCCAAGGCTTAAAATTGCCCCGATACCGGCATAGGCTTTAAACGATGCACTTTCGTAGTTCTTCCAGGTAATGTTTCCGATACTGTGCACTTTACCCATCGTCCTGCCTCACTGTAATTGGCTATGGCTCTTCATGCGTGGGAGGATATCGTTCTCCCACAGCGACTTTGAGCTCCCGTGACCACCGGTAAGGCGCATTGCACAAACTCGATCAAACACGGAAACTTCTTCCCTGATTGCATGGGTTTGACGATCCGTAAGCTCAATGTAGTCAGGAACAATCTGCATAACCGCGTTCATCATTTCGGCTTTCATAATCCGGGGGCCTTCCTCGGTATCTGCCACATAGGTCTCATCAACATTAAAACTAAATGAACAGAGGAGCTGGCCCTGGGCCTTTGGGCCCATCTGAACTCCTCTGCTGTCAACCGTCAAACGAACGATGGCAAAAGAGCCACCATCACTGGTAATATTTCTGACCAATATGCTGACAGGTGTCATATGCAACCAGCTGTAGATACCCAGGACTATTTCTTCTTTGAAAATCATATTCAATTTTTAGGTTCTCTTTTTTTTCATTAATGAATATGAAAGCATAAAAAAATGCTCTGTAAAGCCCTAATCTATCGAGAGCAGAGGTTTGGTATTTTTTAATTTGTACTCGATAATAATACCAGCAGCATCAGCTGTTGTTATTTCAGACAAGATTGCGTCAATAATTTCAGGGTCGGATATGTTATTGAACCCGAGTCTACGCACCCTCTCTTTTACACATTCAAAACGACGTGCTGTTGCTGTGTCAATGACAAGCGTGTTCACCGGCAAGCCGTCAGCTGCGCCATGCACATCATTCGTTTTCATGTTTGCTCTCCAGATCTGGAATATAATCAAAATTAAAAGCAACTGCCTTTTCTGGTGCACCATCTGCGATGAGCTTTAACCATGAGTATGAATCTTCCTGGTTTAAGAAGATAACCAGGTACCCCTGATCAGAAAGGTTATGTTGTTTTATGAAATCAATATCATTATCCATTCCGAAACCCAGAGGACCACGTACTATGCGTGATTGTGTTGGTAAGTGATGGCTGAACAAGGATAAGACGACTTCTCTCAGGTCTAAATTATCGTGAGCAATGAAAACCACCCTTCTACCATCAGTAACCGAAGATACGATGCTTTTAACACTGGCCTTAATGCTATAGCGATAAACTAACAGTCTCAGTCTGGTCATACTGAGACAAATGATACCTGCACTTGTGATTAAAGCACCATAAACTGAGCCTTCAACGAACCAGTTGATAAGCCCGACAGCCAATAAAGCAACAAAAGTAACTATGCTGAGAAGGAACAAATAAAAGTTTATTTTGTGGTCTTTTGCATACCACGTTGAAACAAGGGCCAAAATGACCATCACAACCAGTAATGAATACATTGAAAGGTCATACGGGTTACTCATCAACACACTCTCTCTCATGCCCAGGGCAACCCCTGACAGGTGAAAAGTCTGGACAATTTTGCGTTGTGATAAGTCGTTCACCGGCTGCATAACGCAATTTCAAGTCCGTACGTAAAGCTTCAGCATTGTCCCCACCAAAAAGGTAGAGAAGGAAATCATCATCGGCCAAAAGTAACTTTTCTAGGCCATAGCATTCGTGTCTGTAGTTCATCAGCCCTCCTTTAAACTATTAAATCACAGTAGAAAGGCAAAGTTTCTGGACTAAGGGACTAAAAATCAGACTTAGAGAAAAATTTTTGGCAAAAAAAAAGCGCATAAAATATGCGCTCTTTTTTATAGACAACAATGAAGAATTAATTTAAGCAGCGAAGATGGTTTTCAACTCGCGCAATGAAGTTCTTCATTGAGGGAAGGTTTAACTCCTCTCCGATGTGAAGGCAGTCAAAGAGTGACCGTACGGGATCGGAGTTAAAACCTTTATTATTAACAAAATCTAAAATCTCTTTCAGATAGGTGTTTTTGTTGCCACCGCTAAAAGACTTAAGTAAAGGCCCTCGATCTAACAGAACACCGGCATTTTGCTTTGTGAGACGGACGCTCTGCATGCTAAACATTTTACAATGATAATATGCAAAGTCCTCACTACCATCCCAATCAAGTGCCATGGAGGAGTGAAATTCAGATAACAAAAGCAACATGGTGCCATGATCGCGAACAACGTAGATAAATTCAGAGTTACCATTGATTAAGGCTTGCTTGATTAAACGCAAATCTGTCTCTATGTCGTAGTCATACCACGGTGTATTAACAAGAGTGGAGGAATGCTTCAAAATGAAGTTATCTTTTACCCAGGCGAATACCGATTCAATATCAATTGCAGAAATATTGTTCATAACAGGCTCTCTTAATGTTAAATGAGAGAGCCCCCACAGGGAGAACTCTCCCTGTATGGGTTATGATAATTACTTAATCAGGTCGAAAAACTTTTCTTCAAGTTTACCAGGAAAAGTTTCTGTCCCATTGAGTATCAGCACATCATTCCAGTCGACACCTTTCTTACCATCAGGAATATCAATTTCTGGTAAGAAAATGTGAACATGGACATTCGCGTGAGGATAGCGTGCAGCGAATAATGGTTCCATTCGGGTCTTAAGAACCTGTGCAGCAGTTTCTCCCGCAGCATTACCTGTTTTTGGATTAACCCGATCTTTATCTGCCCAAATTGTCAATTCGATGAACTCGCAATCAGAAGGAGGCATAAAATGATCAGGAATTTCCAGCATTTCCATAAACGTAGAACTTGAAGATGCCCAGCATGGTATTGAAGTTGCCTCAGTTACAGACAACGCATTCTCTATACCTTCGCTGATACCCAAAAACCAAGCCTTAGACATTTCATCATAGGTTGGTTTAAACAACTGGATCGAGCCACCATTCATCTGATAGACCGGTTTCATCATTAACTTTGGGTTTTCAACATCTGCTTTTACAAGCCCATCATCACTAAGATGAGTTTTATGGATAGTGCAATTGCGACCTAACTTATCGTTAAAGATAGCAACCATCGTGGGGTGAAAGCTGGCAGGTTTATTAGCACCATGCCAGTAACGCATTTTTGGATTTAACCCCAGGCTTGCAGGTAACTTTGTGAGAATCCTCTTGATTCCGCGCCCTGAAAGATATCGCGCTACTAAAGAATCAGGAGTCGCAACGTTAGTATATTTGTATACAGCTTCTAATTTCTTTATGCGATCAAGCCTTTCCTCCTCACCGATATCGGAGAAAGATGAAGCTTTTTTCTCATAAAGAACGATATTAACGCGATCAGCTTCATTCAACTTTCTGACTTTAGAAACACCCATCATTTCCAGAATGTCTTTAGCTGCCTGCGTTTTACTAACATTTTTAAGTTCAGCAATTAAATCAATGCCATCAATGAATGCATTATGTGGATAATCTTCATGTATAGCATGAACACTTTCTAGTGAACGGTCTTTAAATCTAAATTTCGTTTTGCCGTCGCCTGTAAACGGGCATTTTACGGAGCGAGGTGCTTTTTCTAACGCCTCATGAAATTCAGGATAAAAGGACAGAACATTACGCCATCCACCCAATTGATGAACGTGAGACTTGACGAGGTCAAATGTCTCTTGTGCATGCTGCATTGGTGATTTAGCCGGTAAATTAGAACTTGTAGAATGACTCATAATATTCTCCTGGCTGACATTGTGGGTTTCACAATGCCTACTGCTGTGCAGATAACATTGAGAAACCCACAACGCAGAATGAAGGAAGTGCCACAGGGTGGCACATTCATTTATAAGATTTCGTAACCGTTATTCCGATATTTACTCACCAGTTTGTCAACTACTGAGTCCATTACTTCAGAATTTTCCTCGGAAAAGCTGGAATCACGCACAAGACGTTCAACCGGCAATACACCGTCAACAACTTCTCCTTCAGTAACGTATATCTTGGTTCCGATCATTCCACCGTCCAATTGACGAGAGTCAACTCGGACACGCTTAATATATTTTTCACCTTTCATATATTTGCTCCTAAAAGGCGAGCAAATACACCCAGGCGGGTATATAAGCCCGCAGGGGAAGGTATTTAAATTTAGACCAGACTTCTGATTAATTCCTTATACAAAAGAATTAATTCAGATATATCGTTTATTGTTTTAAAATAAACGCCGTCGAAGCCTTGTGGTTTTTCAATGCCATAACCGATACAGACAATTTCTATACCATGTTTCTTGGCATGTTCAACTGCTCTGCTAACGCATTCTACAGGACTAGACGGTAAACCATCTGTCGCTATAAAAATAACCTTACGTGTAAAATTGAAACGTAATAAATATTCTACGCATTCATTTATCGCTTCAGCAGTTGGAGTATGTAATCCGCTACTTACATTTTCGTAATCAGAGAAATTGTGAGCAACTGATTCGTTAAATGGCTTAAGAATGTCTATAAAACCTTCTTTCTGGACCGGATAAACAACATCAGCAACATCAATATTGTTTACCGACTCACAAGCCAAGGTAAAAGCGAGGTTAGCATTTAAAGCTAGTTCACCAACTTCATACATAGATGCCGAGATATCACGTAGATTAACTATACCCACGTCAGATCGCTTCCATCCATCCCCACCTTTCTTAAAGACAGATGTTGCGCCCATAGGTACCTCAACAAGCTTTCTTCCATGAAGGCGAGCTCCACGGTCTGTAAGCCGGTTGTTACGGCGGACATTCTGTTTTAATAGAGAAGAAAGTAACTTTCTTAGGTCACGTGAATTATTTTGTGCTTTAGTATAGTCCTCTTCAGTAAGACGGATAAAACCGATGCGAACCCCGTAATTTGTAACATCTTCATCACTGAATGATGCTGCCATCACGGTAATTGCTTTTTTAAGAGCTTCATGAAAATCATGCGATGGTGTTTGGTCATTGTCAGAATCAAGATAATTATCAAGATCCTCTATGGCCTTTTTTATCTGTTCGGGTGAGTAAACAGGTTTTAGATCTGAATTATCACTTACAGAAGAATCATCGGAGCTGTCAGAATCATCAGAATCATCAGAATCATCAGAGTCATCAGAGTCATCAGAGTCATCAGAGTCATCAGAATCATCAGAGTCATCAGAGTCATCAGAGTCATCAGAATCATCATGTTTCTTCTGCTCTTCTTCTTTCTCTTTTAGATCTTCACGTAATTTTTCAAACTCTTCATGAAGTTTTAATCCTAAATCACATGCCATAAGAGTTGAATTAACACCGGTAGCTTCTGCGATTAATGAATCAAAACGATCTTTCAAACCTAATAGAGTAGTATCAGCAAGATCAAAGAAATTTTTTAAAATCTCAGGAATGCCTTCTTGCCCTAATTGGTTGACTCGGAGTTTATTTAAAATGTACATTTCCACATATGAAACTATATTTTTTCCATCTGCAGTCATGTAACCATCTTGAACCATTAAAGAATACATTTCAGAAAGCATCGATTTAGATAATGGAAAAAGATTCCCAGTTTTCTCCTCCATCTGAATGTCTTCAAAAAGGTTGATTTCCCGATGAAGTCTTTTTAACTTAATTCGTGCTTTCTTCTCATCGTTTTCTGAAGAGAAAACAGGAACACCATCAGGTAATATATGATCAAAACCTGGTAATTTTGAAAGGTACTCATTCTCAAAACTTATGCAGGTTTCTAATTCAGTAAAACGATTATGACCACCTTCATGACTAATCCAACCAGAGCATAACTTCCAGTATTTATCATTACTAAAGTCACCATCAGGTAAATATATTATTTTTTTAACCATATCAATTCGTGGGTTCATTTTGCGACCGGCAAACCTAATAGTAAGGTCAGGGTCAGCACCAATGACACGAGCGATATTCTGAGCTGCTAACTTTGAACGCAAAGAAGAACTTAATTTAATAGACATAAAACACCCATATTATATTAAATGGGCGCACCCAAGTGGGTATGCCCACGAGGGAATTGAATAATCAAAAATTGAGTGACGTTCCGAAAGTTACTTTTTTCTGCACGCCATCATTTTTTGACACTAAAGGTAATGAACTACTCTGGGTATTAGCCTGAGGTGATTTAGTTGCAAACGGATCGACAAATTTCAAGCTTGAATTATTGACCAATTTATCATCTAAATCATTAAATCTATTTTTAATTTCGGAAATGAAACTAGTTACTAAATCATCTCCATCCATGATTTTGTTCAAACGGTCAGTATCACTTAAAAGTAATAACCACTCGCGGAACAAACTCATGTGAAGGGCCGAATCCAAATTTCCATTCGGAAGGTGGTTTAATACGCTTTGAATTGAATCAGCAATTTTAGTTGCCCGATCATCCATAAACATAAAACTAACAACCTTTTCCTTCAAATTAGCAAGTTTCTCTACAAAAGTCTGGTCAATCTTTGGCTTAGTGCAGGAAGCATAAATAGATTCAGCAGTCGCCGCGATATCTTTAATTAAACCCACTGTATAGCGGTCACCTAAATCCTCCCCATCAATTGATATTGGTGTGAAAGGTATAGGGTGGCTAACCTGGAAAAGAAAAGAATTTTCGAAGTCTGTCTTTGTCATTCTCAATTTTTCAATCAAGTCTGCAATTTTGGGACTTCTATCTTTTTCCATCTGAATGTACTCTTCATAACGTTCTAAAGCATTCTGGATACCTTCTTTGAAGTACTCTCGGACGGCTTCAACTTCAATTAAGTACTCCTCCAGTTTAGATGTCGGAAGTATGTTCATTGAGCTGAATGGAATGCAATATTTACGCTTTAAATTACTTAGTCGCGTATGCACGGCGCTTTTAAAGTTCAAAGCCTTGCTGGAAATCCATTGAATTTCAACCTTGCTAACGCTGGACTGGTCTGATACTTCATCTTCAACAAAAAACTGTCTTATTTCATTAGTACGACGGCGACCCTGCGAACCTTCGACATCTACCTTAATGATAACGGCACCATCTTGAAGTTCAGGATGGCGATCAATGAAAGTTTGAACGGATTTGCTGATGTGAGTGGTATCGGCAATAGCAGCAATTTTGATTTTAGCCATGATATTTCTCCAGTGTACACCGGAAAAATATATCCCAGAGGGAAAATATTTCCCGGTGGGGTTTTATAAAGTACGGAATTAAGATTAACTTTCTACTTCAATTGTGAAATTGAAAGAAACATTTCTTCTGGGAACAATTGTTCAAGCAATATATCCGCCCTACTTCTTGCTTCAGAAGATAACTTAGAAGTGAATGCAATTGTGAACCCTACAGAAATTTCTTCATCAAGAACTTTCGAAGTGGCAATCCATGATATGAGTTCACGAATATCCATAACCAACTCGTCGTCTTTCAGATTGTTGAGCTCAAAAGCAACTTTAGCAAACACTCTCAAACATGAAGGACTCAGTTCAGGGAAGTGAGCCTCTGCAGCGTTATACATATCTTTTTCGTCAGGTCTAAACATCGGCAATATTAAAAACCGCTTAATAAATGCAGAGTCTTGAGACTGTGAAGAAGCGAAACGCATATCATCTCCGCTCATGTTCGTATTAGCAGTGCCAATAAATCTTGTGAAACGATTTGCATGAATCAAATCGCCTCCTTCTTTCGCAGTTGCCCACGGTTTACGTTCTAATGGCATATGTAACTTAGCAGCAGTATCGGGATTTATTTTATCAATCTCATCAAGAAGAATGATGTGACCATCACGATAGCCTTGGACAAGGTCACTATATACATACCGTGTATTACCATTTTCCAGCGTTCTCATACCTTCAAGGTCATCAATAGATAATTCGTTATTGATTTGCTTGATGGTGATAGGCCAGTTAAGCATGTGGCTGATATATAATGCCAGCTCAGTTTTACCAGACCCTGACTCTCCTTGCAGACAAATTCCAGCTGTTATCTCATTATTCATGAGCAACTTGATCATTCGACGAAGGGTTATCGGATTTGGACGGTACTTACTATTAAGTAGTGCACGAAAAGGAGTGACTTTTTTGAAAATTGGTACAACGTCATTTTCAGAAAAGCTGCTTACATTAAAATGCTCATTCGCACGAACAAGAATGTAATCATCACAATCTTCGTATTCTACTGCTTTGGTTAATTCATGTGATTCGAAATATTTAATCTCCGATTCTGAGTCTTCATTAGCAGTAAGAGAAACAATATTGAATGTATTATTAGCGGCGGTAGCGTGTGTCATAAATAACCCCATTTCATATATGTATAGTAAAGTCTGTTTTTGATAATGGCTTTTGAAGTGTTTAAAAGTAATCCGTAATCAAATCCGTATGCATGAGAAATAACTTTACATGCATCTGAATATAACCACTGAATATAATCAACGGCTTCAGTTTTTAGGACGTATGAATCTTTAATTCGATCCCATGTCCATGCACCATTCTCACTTAAATTTTCAAGGATTAGCATTTGCTCGTCGAAAATCTTTTTAAAGAGTTTCAATCTGTCTGCTATTGACCATTTTATAATTAACGATCTCCTTGAGTCGCAATAACCTGGATCCAAAAAATCTGACCATTTCAGCGGGCCTATAATAGGGTGTGAAAATGTTAAGTTGTCAGTGTTTAATGAATTGATAAGGTTTTGCATTGACTCTCTTGAACGCACCTCAAGTAAGAGCCTTGACTTTATAAACAGAATAATTTCATCGGGGTCATATCCAAAGTAATGACACACGATTTGAAATTGTTTAGTACAGTACCAGTCTAACTCCAATTTTAATTTAGGTGTTAAATATCGATAACCATGTGAATCGATTTTATAAACCATGGAATGGTCTATATGGTACTGAACAGTTACAAATGATGATTCCATCAACTTATAGAACAATGTGGAAATATGTTCATCAGACCAAACGAAATCATCAAGCTCCTGATATTCATAGGTTGATACGTCACCTATATCAGATTCATTGATTGAAGATGAAACCACAGGTTTATATACCTTCTCCTTAACTTCATCTTCCTCGAATGAAAAGAAGCTAAAACTAAGTTGGTTTTCATTAACAATCCTTTTAAATTTACTACATAAATGCATGATAGGTCTCTCCAACGGAGAAACCCAAAAGGGATTTCTCCCTATAGGGTTAAAGAAATTTAACGCGTTAAGAACCTTGAAGCACCAAAGCCTTCTATCGGTTTAGGTACTCTATGAAGCAATTTCTGGGCTTGAACTCTGACGACCGTGAATTCACCAGAAGACACTTTATCAGTAACAAGACAACCAGAAATCATAAGGCTATCACCTCGAATAATTTCCTTAAATTCCTTATCATACAGGTCTTGTGGTATCTTCACCTGGATAGGGGAAACGACCATTTCGACTTTACCATTATTTTCCATTTCTTGTTTGTTATCCAGTATTAACATAATAGTGTCATATTCTGGACGAATTATAACCTTATTAACCTCACCGGAAACACAGACAGTATTAATATGATTAGTAAACATTTAGGCCTCTTTTAAAAAATAAAAAGAGACCCAGAAGGAGTCTCTTTTCTCCTTATGGATGGGAAGTATATAATTAAAAAACAGTGTTTTTAGTATTCATCTTTCTTTAACTCACCTTAATCAATAAGGTAGCTGTTAAAGATAACTAACAAAGTTAATAATAGTTGAAGCCCCAAAATAGAGAATGCCTATGCAAGCAGCACCTTTGAGTACTCTTGATACGACCTTGTCAAAAATTGAGACTGCTTTCTCTGGAATTTCAGAGATGACATCATTAAGCGATGTTTCCTGATTGATAGCCGCGGCTCTTGATTCATCATCTTTCAAGGATGCTTCAAGCTTGAGCAACTTAGACATTGAATCAGCTACAACAAAGTCAAAACCAGTAACTTTGTGAATCATCATCTCTTTAAAAGATAAGCCGTAATGTTTATCTTTGAGACCGAACTCTTTCATTAGAGGTTTCAATTTACTGTAAAAATCATTGAGGTCCTCATGATGAGATTCAACAGTTTCAGTAAAGTGCTCACGTTTATAAAAAACGTGGATCTCATCGATTACTAGTTCAAGCCATTGACTAACTTTAATAGCACCCAGTTTTATCAGTTTGTCTTTACCGAAGTTAAGATTTTCCGACGAAACAATAGAGCTGATATTTAATTCTTCAAGTTTAACATCCAGTGATGATAAGAATGCATCTAGTGTTTTTTCGCGGGGAATATCAGGAAACTCTTCAAGAAGTTGCTCAGCCTCATCGAGGGTGATTTTCTTAATGAAGGTATCGCTAACATTTACACTGTAGATCACCGAGCGTTCTGAACCAACAAGATGCTTCAGTTTAGAACTTTCTTCAAGCGCCTTTAACTCGATTACGCGACTGACAGAATCTGTCATATACCAAATGTATGCCTTATCGTCATCAGTGCCTTTATCAATTTTACAAATATCACTACCAGTATTAGATGGTGGAATTACTTCACCATAAAATTCTTTTACATAAGCCAATAAAATTGAATCTTTATCAATTTGGGTGGCATCCGGTAGTGAAATAATAGCAGCGGTGGCTGAAGCTTCTGAAGCTTTAATAGGGGTAGATTTAGCAGTAGTAGCAGTAGTAGCAGTTGTAGCGGAAGTAGTCATTTTAAATACCTTTGGTTGGGATCGAATTTACTAAAACCATATATTCAGTTTTAGTTGAAATGGCATATGCCGTCATTTATCACCCGGAAGTAACAAACCGCCTGAATTTATACTTTTCTGGCATTAAGAAGTCCGTAGAAAGTTACTTTTTAAAAGTAAATCAGCTACGAGTTGTGGAAATGCAGACGTGAGTAATCGCACCAGCGCCACTCTATTTAGAAGAGGCTCTGGTGTCGCAACTCAAAAATGAGCTATCCATTTATGGATATCTTAGAAGGGGTATAGGTATTAAAACTAACTATTGATAAATTTATACATCAACAATCTTTCATTGTAAACAGAAATCTTCTTCCCCATCCACCACGGCATATTCCTCTGATAACTCAACTACTTTAGGAAACGATTCAGTTATAAACTCAGATGGTGTTCCATGCCATGTTATGTAAAGTTCCAACTCGGCGCGTGTCATCCCTACAAAAAATAATCGACGCTCCTCCTCAATACCATCATCCTCAATGGCTTTTGGTGATGGTATTTGGTCATTGTTGCAATTTATAATTATTACTTTTTTCCATTCCAAGCCCTTTGAGCCATGTAATGTGCAAAGACATATTCCACTCTGCTCAGTATCAGTTGACTCTTTTTTGCTCCCCATCGTCATGCCAGCAGCAATATTAAGCATTTTCAGCCATCCATCTTTGATTGCCCATCGATAGCATGACATTAACGATATCCGGGTAACTGATGGATCACCTTTTGTATTGAACATTTTGTATCCGGCCATTTCTAACCATTCTTTGATTTTTTTGAACCGGTTTTCTATCTCTTCCTTACTTTGCGTGTCTGTCAACATCAGGGTCATATGCTTATGCAGCATTTTAGTGAGCACAGAAGAATCATTGGGTAAGTCCGTTTGCTGAAAAGTAACTTTTCTGGCACTCATCTGTTTCCATAACACATCAAGGATTTGCTCATCTTCATTTAGAAACGAAAGCACGCGTTTCATCAGACCTACGTTACCAGGTTGCCTGAAGTAGGTGAACAGGTGAAGGATATTACTGGGCTCCAGCCCTTCCCAGAAGGATTTCCCCCCTATCCTTGCAACCGGTACTTCAAGATAACTTTCCATTTTGTCGAGTGTCGTGTTGTTTCGGCTTAAAATCGCCCAGTCATGAGGGTTTTTCTCCACCAGCTCCTTGATCACATCAAATTGGTCGTCAGCGTTATCCGATCTTATAAAAGTTACTTTTCCTTTATCCCCCTTTCTGCCTGACACGAGACTCTTTTCATAGCGGGCTTTGTTCTTCCTGATCACAGTATCAGCAAATTTTAGGATCAACGGTGCGCACCTGAAACATTTGGTCAGGTGAAAAACGTTTGGGTTATACGCTTTATCAAATTGACGAAAGATCTTCACTCCACCTGCATCTCTGAAACTGTATATTGTCTGGTCATCATCGCCAACTATGGTGGTATTGATCCCTCTTTTGGCGTGTTCTGAAATCCATGTGAATTGAATTCCATCGGTATCCTGTACTTCGTCTACAATCAGATGAGTGATCCCTAATGGCCTCATTTTATCTGTACTTAGCATGCCAACAACATATTTTGATAACGAGTTGAAATCTGCAACATTATCTTTTTTACAAAAATTCATGTACTCGTTGTAAAATGCTATTTGGTCACGTGTATATTTTATCTTAATAATATCAGGATTGAGCTCACGGCCAATCCCGTCAATAAATGGCATTATGTCGTTCACACTTTCATGGTAGTTAAGATGTTTTTGTACGCGGGATACCATCGCCATTTGTTTGTGTCCGATTAGAAGCCCTCCTTTCCAACCGGTCTGGTTTACCATTTTTTTTATAAAACCATGAAAAGTATCGACCTCTATACGGTTAATAAACCTCGGCTCTATCATTTTCTGCAGGCTATTTTTTAAAGAGTCTGTGGCCGCTCGGGTAAAGGTCACAAGGGATACCCTGGCCAAAGGATGACGTTGAAAAATGGCTTTTGTCCCCTCCTTCATAGTGAAAGATTTGCCACTCCCAGGACAAGCAATCACCATCGTGTTTTTATCCATATTCCGTATAACACGTTCTTGTTCTTCAGTACTTGATGACATCTTAACTCCCTCATGTTTCTGCATAAATCATGGCACATTGAGGAAAGTATTTTTTGAAATAGAGGCTGTTTTTCGTTTTTTCTTCATTATTTTGTATCATTGACTGCTCCCGCCCAGAATGTACTGCACCTTTACTCAGTTGGAGTCCAACTTTTGGGATGCAGTTCAAAACAGGGCGAGGATTCCAACCCGCACGGGACGAGGTTTCTAGGGAGCTTAACTGATAAAAAGCACCTTTAAAAGCACTCTTAAGCGTGCTATTATTGAGGCTCTGAATAGGAGGGTTTTTTTATGGCATTTCAGGTACTAACCACTACTGCAGCAAGCATCACAGAGCTTAAACGTGATCCTATGGGTACTTTCAATGCAGGAGAAGGTGCCCCGGTAGCCATACTCAATCGCAACGAACCCGCTTTTTACTGTGTACCGCCTGCTCTGTATGCTCAACTGATGGAGCTTCTTGAAGATCAGGAGTTGGGTCGTATTGCTGATGAGCGAATTGGTGAGGCTGTAATCGAGGTCAGTCTAGATGACCTATAAGCTGGCCTTTAATGAATCAGCTCTGAAAGAATGGAAAAAATTGGGCCATACCATTAGGGAACAATTCAAAAAGAAGCTCGCTGAGCGCCTGTTGAACCCACGGGTGCCCGCATCGCAACTCCATGGACGCAAAGACCAGTACAAAATAAAGCTCCGTGGCGCAGGCTACCGACTGGTTTACAGTGTCAACGATGATGTTGTGACGGTCACCGTAATTGGCGTCGGTAAACGTGAGAATGATGATATTTACAATTTGACCAAACACAGAAATTAAGAGCGCATTCGTTCAGGTCTTTAGTTATCGGTAATCAGTGCGTCCAAATCGACTTCAACCCCAGCAGTTAATGCTTTGATACCTTCCCAGAATACGACCGGCACAGGTGCTATGTTCTGCGGGTTTTTCTTCATGTCATCTTCAATAAAGTCCAGAAACTTCGATACAACCGGGTCGTTCTGTTTCCCTTCCTGTCTGGACATGATGACCTTACCACCAGCAAGCAAGGTGTAGTTGATGTACTCACCGGGCTTGAGATGTAAAGCATCGCGTATTACTGCTGGAATTTCAGAGTCAGTCAACGCCTGATTGATCTTTAAAGCCCTGCGGGCTTTTCGCCTTATATCCCCGCCCGAACTGGGCGAGGGTTTACGGCGTTTTTCGCTAAACACATCCAGTCTTTTTATACACATAAATGTTATTTTTAATTTCTTTTTTGTTGTATTTTATCTCTGGTGTGTTATTATTCTTCCTGCCCATGAAGGATAAATTGCATAAGGAAACTTGTGAAATATTCAGTGTTCAGACGCTGGCTAATCCAGCAGGGGGCAGAGTTCAAGAAGGCACCTGGAGGCGGTAGCCACCAAAAAGTTAGCTTGAACGGGAAGCGGTCTGTATTTCCAGATCACGGTTCAAAGGAAATGCCCGAACCGCTACGTAAGAAAATATTGAAGGACCTCGGGCTTTAAGCCCCAGCCTTTTTCAGCAAAAACGCCCTATTGGAGCTTCTCTATGTTTAACTATCCGGTAAAACTGGAACGCGACGAAAGCACCGGCGCGTATATCGTATCATGCCGAGATCTGCCCCTGTTTAATTCTGTGGGCGATACTGTAGAAGAGGCGCTGCTTGAAGCCAGCTTCGGTCTGGTGGCAGCTGTAGCTATTGAGATAGAAGAGCGACGCCCCGTTCCTGTTGGAAGCAAGCCTCTGGAAAATGAATATGTGGTCTCGCTACCCGTCTTGCCTGCAATGAAGGCGGCATTACACAATGCAATGATCGAGACAGGAACACGCAAAGCAGAGCTGGCCCGTAAGCTTGGGAAAAATGGAACTCAAATCGACAGGCTGCTCGATGTCGAGCACTCGTCCAAAGTGGAAACTATTGAGCTGGCATTACATCAATTAAATAAAAGCGTTGGTGTGTCAGTCACTTCTATGCGGTAAAAAAATGAAAGTAGAAGGCATCCCATTTAACCAGGTCAAAGAAAGTCTGCTCAACACCCCGGAGGCAATCCGGGCTTACCAGGAAGCAGATAAAGAGCTGGCACTGGTCGAAATGCTGTACGACATGCGAGAAAAGGCTGGGTTAAGCAAATCTGCCCTAGCGGAACGGATGGGGATCACTCCATCTGCTATTAGCCGCCTCGAGGGGAACCCTTTGGGGGCCAGCATGAAGACACTGAGCAAATACGCGCAAGCATGCGGCGCTGAAATTAACATCCAGGCCGTGTACTGAACTTAAGCCACCCGATTGGGACGGGTCTTCAGAGGGCTATTCGCGAAAAGTTACTTTTCGACCACTGTCCCTTAATTTGGACAAATTAGGGGGTTGGCGCGGCGAATCGATCGCCTATAATCAACAAGTCGGTGGTCCATCAACTTGTACCGAAAGTATGTCCCCCGGCCGCGGGGGTTATCGGAGCAATGCATTCAGTAAAACAGGTGGGTAGGTGTTTGCCCCCCGGTCACGGGGGTTATCGGCCCTAATTTTGTTCAGTACCCCTGGCGCATGCGCTTGCCCCCTGCTCGCGGGGGTTATCGGTCTTTAGGTTTAGCGGCTGACCTTCAGTTGTTGTTTGTCCCCCGCAAGCGTGGGTTATCTATAAGTGTTCAGGCTGTCGTTTCTGCAAAAAGTAACTTTCTCAACTGACCCTCAGCTCAAATTAGGGGGTTGGTGCAGCGTTCTATTAGTTTATAATATATCCCATTATGACGAATTGAGGATGCAATCATGAATGCTGATTTTGTTGCTGATTACCTTGCCGACTACAAATATCTATTTTATTTATTCTGCCTGGCAGTTCTCGTCTACCGCTACATCACGGTTGGACGTAAGTACCCGCTATTCAGGAAACATCAGCAATCCCCTGAGTACTCAGCAAAGACGTCGTATTCTCTTTCAGATGATGACAGGAGAGTGCGTCATAGTGATATCTCTGACATGCGTTCTAACGAGTACCATTACTACATGAAAAGGACCGAAGAAATCTTTAGTCCGGATGACAAATGAAATGATAAGGCCAGCATTAGCTGACCTTATGACTTTATGATTTCCGGTGTCTATCAAGAAATTCTTTAGCCTTGTCAGACGACTCTCTTTCGCTAAGATTTCCAGACAGGCTACCTACAAACCGGGGATAATCTGCTGCTGCTTCTGGCCCATATCTTGGGTCTTCAGACAATCGGTGTTGTACATTGCTCATCATCTGTTGACTTTGATCGGAAATTCTGGTGAATTTATCTTCCGTAATGCCTGGGGTGTTTTGTGCATCAGCAATTGTCTGTTCCAGTTGAATGTTATTAGTCATATTGCCTATGAGTGTTCCCTGGGAAGACCCACCACTAATTTTCATTGAATCAGCAACATGACGGTCCGAACCAGCACCAGTTAAGAGCCTCTGAGCAACAGGAGACTGGTCGATCGCCTTCTCAGCTGCCGCTCCTATTTTGTTCATTATCCCTGGCGCATGCCCATTGTTATCACGTATGCCTTCACCCAGATGATAATCAGCTGAACCGGTTGCCGGACGCGCACCTGTCGTTCCCGAACCACTGACAACGGATTTAACGACATCTGATAGCCCATTTGTAAACCCATTGTTTTTTCCGTCTGCGCCTAATCGAGCAACACGAGAAACATCGGATGTTGTCAGATTTCCACCGGTTACATTGTTATATGCATTGCGGTAGGCTTCACTCTGGGCGAGGCTTTTTTCCCTGGCCTCACCAGTCTGATGTCGGGCATTTTCGCTGTGCAATGCCGCCTGGGTTAACGTTGCTTTAGCATCCGCTGTTTTATCTCCAGATGGACGGAATGACTCAGCATTTTTTGGTGGTTCTCTTGATTGCAGATTATTCATGGTTTGTTGCGTTGATGCATCGTAATCTACTGACTCGGCATCACCCAGTATTGTCGATTGAACGCCACCGGCCATTTTTACCGGCAGGGAGTTGTTATCTGATGTCTGCAGAGCTTTTTCTAGAGTTTCTTTTTGGTTACTCTCAGGTAATTTCTCCCGGACATTTTGAAGCGCTTCTCTCTGGCTCGGAGAAAGGATCCTGCCCTCGTTTTCGCCAGATGTGTTAGCAACATGTTGTTTTGCTTTGTCTTCATCAAGTGACTGCGCTGACATACCACCTATTGTCGTACCAGGCTGTGCTTTTGCTGCTTCCCGGCGCTCGCCCAGTCCACTTGTTACAGCTCCCTGCTGATTAGCAACATTACCAGATACTTGTCCGGCGGAAGGTACAGCTGACGTGTCAGGTGCTGTCTGCGTCTGTTCCTGGTTGTTTGCGTAGCTGCCACCGGTACCCAGTCCTACAAATTGGTCCAGTTTTTCTGTAGCTGGCGCAATAATCCCGGCATTTGCACCCATGATGCTGACTGCGTTTTTCAGCATTTTAGAGGCTTGCTGAATATCGCCCAGATTATGTGCAACCGTCTCTCCAGCATCCATATGAGTAAGTTTCTCGGCTTCGTTAAACATCATTTTAACAAATGCATCGTTGCCGTTTCTCGTGTCTCCCAGCGTATTACTGCCATTTAATGTCCCTTTCATTTCGTTCCATTTACCCACTGCAGCTTCACGATTTAAACCTGAAGCCTGCGCCCAGTCACCTACCGTTTGCGCGGTCGCTGGTTTGCTCAGGGTGTCTGATAGTTTAGCCCCGTCAATATTAAGACTGCTACTCATTGAAAGCTGGGAGGCCTGCCCACCAGTTTTGCTGAATGCGTCAGTTTCGGAATTACTGATAGACTGGGCATGTTGTTGCATCTTCTGTGCAACTTTTTGATAGCTGTCTGAATCAGTAAATCCGTTTTGGGTACTGTTTGCTTCAAATTTAGCGATATCTTTGGCGAAAAGATTTCCATTTTTAAAAACATTATTGAGGCTATCTAAGTATGCTTTTTTCTGGCTATCGGTTAAACCCGAGTCATTCATAATTCGCCCTTGTATAGATGCTTGTAATCCGCCAGCTGCATTAATCATTTTGCCGAGGAGATTACTACCGGCACCTCCCCCCTTACTGCCGCCACCTAAACCAAGAGATATATCAGCCCCACCACCAAATGCGGCCTGGAATGCTTTAGCTTGTTTAGCGTCCATGGATAATCCTACATCGCTATTTACACCATTGCTGAGAGCAGTCCCAATATCCTGAAGCAGTTTCATTCCTCCCTGTGTTGTGCTCGAACCAGTTTGGGTCCGACTACCCTGAGAGGCGTTGGTCCAGGCTTCATTTACAATTTGAGAGGCGGTCCTGGTTGATTGCCTTGTAGTCCCTATGCTGTTCTGACCTGCTGCAGATACAGTATCCTGAAGCGCTGACCCGAGGCCAAGTGTAGGCATCATCCTGGTCGGTGAATCCAGAAGCCCGCCAGATGACATCCCCCCACCGGTTGAAGTGGCTGCTGTGTGTGTCTGGTCTCCATAGGACATTTTACCTGCATTACCCGCTGACCAGACCTCAGGAGTCACGTGGCCAGTGTTGTTTGGGGCATCTGGTGTCACATTTTTCAACGCCCCCATCATCGGGTGGATGCTGGTTGTCAACAGGAATAGCGTCAGCATCGGCACCATGCAATACAGTGCTGAAGCTACTGACAGGTAGCTTCCGTACGTCTCCTGAATACTCCCCATATTCGCCCAGTTCATAGTGGTCTGTACACCCAGCGATGTCCATGTGTCAAACTGTTGATTCAGTACCATCTTCACGTATGCGTTTACCATGACAGCCGTTATCGGCCACATATTAACGAATACAATTAGCTGCAGATACTTAGCGGCTGAAGCGATACCTTCCCCCCCTAAAAACAGGATCGCAATCAGAGCAAAGGGCGCAACCATATAACTGAACATCTCGAGAAAACTGATTGCAGCGCCTGAGATGTTAAGCCAGAGTTGCCCCTGACTGACCATGGCGTTGGTTCGTTTCATGCTCGCTTCGAAGAGTTGGTAATCTGCGGCGATACCCAACGACTTGCGATACTGCAGCACACCTTTATCTATTTGGTTGAGGACAAAAGCCCCTGAGGTGATATCGTGAGCCTGACCAGCGCTTCCAAAAAGCGAAGACGCCACACCTTGCAGAAAGTCACTTTTTTGTCCGGTTTCTTCTTTAGCCGGTTCAATAAACTGATTCATCTGCCCTATATGTTTCATGATAGATACGCCCTGTGGCGAGGCGAACGAAGCTTTCACTGCCGCCCAGGCGTCCGTACAGGATGCATACTGCAGTCCGGTGGATGTCACCATGGGGACGCTTGCGGTCTTAAGGCTGTTCGCCGTCATTGAATCCATCACGTTCATTACTGACGCAAGATCTGTGGCATAGATTTCATTCAACGCCACGCCTCTGAGTGGCGTATTGACCTCTGAGTCCTGGGTCGTTTTAATACAATCGCGTGCAATAGACTGGATGATTCTGCAGACATCAAAAGTGACAGGTTTTTCGCTCCCGCTCATCGTATTCGGGAAAGCCTGACAGAATCCACTGGATTCCCCGCCCCACTCCATGTACTTGACCATTTTGGTCATTGGCCCCAGTGTCAGGCTGTCATCCAGCGTATCACTGACCTGTCCTACCGGGGTGAGCGGGTCAAACGCTGCCCGCCAGTCTGTAATAAGACCATGTAATAACCCGGTAGTGAGCTCTCCCGAGGCAGCAATAAACAGCGGGACATCATCGATATTTCTGACCTCGCCTGTTTTCACCGACTCCAGCGTGACATCGGCTTTAATGACGGCAATTGAATAGAACAACAACCCCATTATCCATGAGAATATTGGGACATCTGTTTTATTCGGTGCTAGTACCCACTTCATTGATTTATAGAAAAGTCCAATAGCGGCAGCATAAGCCGCAAATTTGATCCATTCATTTGAGCCGTGGCTGGAAAAAATCAGTGCGATCCCATTAAAAGCCGTATAAACGAAATCTATCTCACCAATAGTATAGATAGTGAAGTTGCTCATTTAATAACCTCCCTGCCTCTAGATTGAGGGAAACTGACGTCCATAAGATACGTAGAATCTTTGGTGAGAACGATGTCAGTTGTTGAATGTGACCGTTGCAGCACTACTGAGAAAAGTAACTTTTGTCGGAAAGTTACTTTTTGGGAGAGCCTCATAGGAGGTAACGAGGCATTGTGAAAAATACTTATGCCTCTTTGTAGGCTGTTCACATTTTTCGTGTCATACAAACAGGAGGGTCTTTTAACGACACTGAGTCTCTTACTATGGCCTATCATTTTTCTGCTCTCCTAGTGCAATCAATATATTTTGACATAGAAGAAATTTATTTTTTCTTGATAAGCGGAGCGAAACTGAAAAAGTTAGATATTTTTTATTCTTGATTTTTTTTCAACTTTAACGAGTATCTTTGAATTTGGTTACTTTGCAGTCCGCCCGAAAAATAGTATCTTGCACGAGCATCCTTATATGGAATAATGATGAAAACAACCACTGGGACATTTCAATGAAAAAAACACTCATAGCTATCCTCACCTGCACTTTTCTGGCCGGTTGCGCCTCTCAATCAACGAGTCCAGATAACCGTATGTTTACAAAAGAACATGGTGTTTACTGGCATGCTGATCCCCAAAAATCAGTTGCATTGAACGCATACTCTCTTGCTGGGGTTCAGGTTAACGTCGAAGAAGCTGAGAAAGCTTCAGGGGGAGTTGATGAAGGTCTTGCCTCCAAAATGCTCTTGAATACGGCAACTGGAGCTATCACTGGTGGACTTAAAGCAGGTATCGGTATGTTTACAGCTTCACTATATAGTGAGGCTGATGCTGAATACATTCAGGTCATGCAGTATGTAGTTTTTGTTCCGAATGATAAAAATTTACCAATCGACGACGAGTCTCTGGTTAAGGCAGGGGCTAAAACCATAATCGAAGCATTGAAAAATAAACCCCAAATAGGCGAAGCTTCCTACACACCTCAAATACAAGCATTGGATAATTGCAAAATAAGTAAGGCTATAATTGGGATGTGGGATAGCTGTGAAACTTCAACACATATTTCTGGCTCAGGAAGTAATAAATTAAGATTTTTTGATTTCCAGGTGATACGACCAGCTACTGGTGATGAACTTACTCAGCTCGGATTAAAAAAACGGAGTTATTCTGTTATTCGTTACATTGATTTTTTTCCTATAGGGCTAGAGTTTGACACTACCAACTTCCCTGGTTTCATATTGATGCCTCAAACACCGAAAACTGCACCTGGCTTTGCGAGTGTATCTATAAATGGAGGCGAGTATTATTTCATCAAAGGACGTTTAGGATATAAAAAATTCCCTTTAAAGAAGGCTGTTAATTAAAAAAAACCGGGTTTCCCCGGCTCTTTTAGTTTATGACAGCGCCGGTAACAGGGTCTGTGTACACGGACCCTACTTCACAGATTGCAGGCCTTGGTAGGTACGAACAATCTACATTCTCTGCTTTTAACGCCTGAACATTTTCTTCTCTCGCTTTAGTCATGTTGACATCACCGCCCATTGACTCTAAAGCCCTCTCTGAGGGTAATTGAGCCTCTGAGTTTTTATATGGACCTGCTTGTGCGACTGAAGTTTCAGTAAACGCTGCATACTCATCAGGTACTTCACCTACAACAACTGCCGAATCAATATATTCCGTCATATCTATTTTATCCCAGTCAAGTTGCTGAACCTGTGAGATAGTCAATCCCACACAACCGCTTTCCACGGGATTAATACCTAATTGAGGGTAAGCCTGCTGCATTATAACTCTCGACAATAACGAGTTATAACAACACATATCCGTTGCTTTTTTGATACATTTCTTTGTAAATCCGACATTAAGATATTTAACACAACGTTCGGTATCAATTACAAAACATGCTCCTTGATTTTTGTGTATTGACGCTTCCATTTCTTTTTGGTCACAGGCCAGCAGCATTTCGAGAAGCATTTTTGTGATTTGATAAGCTGTATATATCCAACCAATAACGTTCAAAGCCAACATAAAGTTTGTAACAGCTGAGGAGAACACTGCCTGACCTGCTGCACTTCTAGTTTGATCAAAAACAAAGTCCCTGATTGCATCGGGCAACATATCGTAAGCTTTGTTCATCAACTGCTGTTTAATTGCAGCGAGACCGCCAGCCTGTAACCCGTCTTTGGTGAGCTCTGTTGCTGCAGCGGAACCTCCCCCTTCTATTGTGGAGGACCCAATAAGTCTCGAAACGTTGCTCGTAACTGACTCATACACTGACGTCAGGGGTTCGGTTACACGTTGCCACATTTGGCCCACACTTGACGATACTCCGGACGTCCATTCCCCTACGGCGTTTGTCATTGATGCCCACGTACCTGATTGCCCACCAGTCCAGGTTGTCAGCTTCGCTGAAATTTTATCCCAGTTGGTATTTCGCAGCATCGTTCCGGCAAGCACGATAGCCTCAAGCTTACCCGCCGTCCCTTCTGGTGCTTCACAGCAGTCGGTTTTAGCTAAACCATTCACAAAACCAACAGACCGGCCGCACCACTGCTGTTCTCCGGCAAAGACAATGCAACTGTTCGAATCATTGGGATCGCTACACATTGCATCACCCTGCATATTTTGGACCATGCTGGTATAGGCAACGACTTTTCCGAAATCATTATTTTGTTCGTTTGCACCCGTGTTGCAGGTCCCACCAGAGCAAGGGATCATCCCTATACAAGTATTAGATTCATTTGAGACAGTGACTGTCCGGGAAGTACCTTCATCACATGTCCATTTTTGCTCATATAAATAACACTGGTTTGTGCCAGCATCGAACCAGCCTTCGGCGCATGTTTGCGTTGTCAATGTACATGCTGAATTTGTTGAATATTTTGAACATGCATCAGGCATGGATTTTATCTGATCATAGTTGTAGCAGGCATCATTTCCATTTTCATCCTTCAGAATATTACCGGATGCATCATACTGGCATAGTTTCTCCTGACCTAAAGGGTCACAAAAATACCCCTCAAGATTTGTTTTCCAGGTAAGATTACCCTGATCACCATCATAAAGAGGAGATGCATATTGAAGTATCGACTGTGGTAACCGTTTTGTTCCAACGTCAATATCTGCGAATCGTTCAAACCGACAGAATGAATCAGGTTTTTTTACCGCATCATAGCAACCAGGAGGTTCCTGAATGTGTTTGTCCTCAAGCTTCATATTCTCAAAAACCAGTTCCACCTCGAAGTAACCTTCACCATTACCTCCTACCCATACCGTGGAGGACATTTCTACTTCATGGTCTGATTCGTTATATACAGAATCTGCAACCAAACTGGTTATATCTATAGGTTCTGACAATTTATTGGATTTGTTACGCTCCATTCCATTCCTGGGAGGCCCATAACCAGGTTCACGATAATCACCATCAATATGAGCGAAAATTTGTTTTCCATCGAGGCTGACCTGCATATGGTCATCCCACTCAGCGCTGACAATACTGGCTGATTTTAATATCGCGTCCTGGTGGAAATGTAACGTCATGCTATTGTCATACACACCACCGATCCAATAGTCATTTCCTCGCTTACCGAACCAAACGCGAATACAGTTATCACCACAGACACTCAGGTCCCCATTCCCTCCAGATATGTACACGGGGACACTAAAATCGCGTGTTATTGTACAACTGTTATAGTTATCTTTTTTAGGTGCGTTGCAGTAATATTCTTTATAATCAGGAATATGTTTTTCTTTTGTTGTGGTAGTTGTCTGTGTTGAACAGTTTTGCAGCCATTGACCAGTGCCAGCTGCTGCGTTTGCTATTTCATTTCTACCACTTGTAAACATTGGGTCATTAGGCGAAATATTAGGTGCTGGATTTGATTTTGTTGCAGCCACCAGCGATCTGTACGCCTGACCATCATAGCTGTTAGCAGTGAACAACTGACTTTTGCGGTTTTTGATATCGTTTATGAAACCTTTCTCGTCCCCATAGCTATCACCAGCATTGAACTGAACATCGGAATTGTTCTGTTCAGAACTAAACATTTCAGCTGTGTTCGCGCCTGTAATTGCTCCCCCTTTATTCGGGTTGTCAGAGATGGAAATACTTCCATCTTCATTTCGGGAAAGTAACTTTCCGCCGTTTTCAACCCCTTTAACATTGATGCTATTTCCGCTCATGGTTGGGAGTGCCACGGTACCTGCTATGTCAGCACCGTCTGTTTTTGCATAGTCCAGGACATCATCATTCGTGAACTGTTTTCCGCCATATTTACTTAGATCAATACTTGAGCTGCTGCTACTATCATAGGCATTGAGTTTATCGGTATATGAGAGTCCTTCACTATTTTTATATTTATCAAGAATGCCTTCTGGCGTAACAGTTGATGTTCTGTTTGCAGCTGGATTACTCAGATCAAAGTTGTTTTCCAGTTGTTCATAGATTTCGTTAGCAGCATAGACCTTAGGTGTTAGTACCAGATTGATAAGCGTGACATAATACGCCCAACTGAGCGTATTAGTGACGATGGATACAGAAACGATTAATGAAATCAATTTCTTGAGTGTCATCCTTACTCCTTAGCCTAGCCAACGAACACAACAGTCCTGGTACCTCCAAAGCATATAAACGTAGTTATTTACGCCTATGCGCTTTCTTCCTCCTTTTCGTGTAGACCAGTCATGAACGGAATCACCAAGTCTATGACAACATTCAGGGCCTTCTGCTTCCGGTACGGGGTATAGCATCGATAGCCGGTATTGAGATCGTGGCATGAAATAACTAAAGCCACGCTCGCACATTGCATCTTGCCCCATGGTTCGCATTAACATCCCTTGCCGGTGTAGTTTCGTGATCATGCGTTGAGTCAGTAATGAAGAGACCCTTACCGAATCGTCGTTTGCAAAAACGTGTCCGGTCAAAGGGTACAGGTTTCCATCGCAACCAGCACAAAAGTGTGCACTCAGATTATCTGCCCCTGCAGTTACTTTTACACAGTCAGCAGCGCACCACATGGATGCTATGGGATTAGCAAAGACCACGGCCTCGGGGTTCAGTACGAGGGTCAGGAGATCATTCTCCCAAAGTGGATCCACTTCACTTATATAGGTCAGCGACGGGTCGATATATGGTTCTGCCGTGCAATCTCCCATAATGAGTAACTTGAGCATGACCAGGATCGGGAATTCCCATAAGTGGACATCATAAAACCCGGCTTCGTTACCGCCTTTAGGTTTATTCGTTGCACCTTTCCCCATGTCGAAACTAGATGACTGGAGGCTTACTCCTTCCAGGAAGGGTGAACACCAAGGTGACTGTACGACCTCGACAATTTTTACTGGTTGAAAGAAAGACAACTGCCAGCCGACCTCAGGGACTCCGTTCTGATCTGTGCAGAAACAAACTGGCTGAGAAGGAGCAGCGCCCTCTGGTGACGAGCCTACACCCATAATTCTCATCGGGAATATGCAGCTCCAGCAGATATTTTTGATCAATCCTTTCCAAACACCAGCTGACTGGCAGATTCCACTACCGGTCTCTGCACCTATTGCCATCCCAGGTAAAGCCAGGCTGAGCATGATCGCCGTGAATGCGGGTAAAAGTAACTTTTTAATCACTGCGCCACCCCTTTCTCTGATTGTTGATTAATGCGGGTATACTCGCGCACATCAGCCTGAGCAAACTGTTGGACTTTAAAATAGGTACCTTCAACGGAAATAATTGAAGGTGTCGCTTTAATCAGGAAGCGGTTAATAATTTCAGGGTTAATTTTGAACATCTGCCCGTAAAACTGTCCACGAAGATCTTCTAGGTGTTTCCAGCCATCATCACGCTTGAGGCGTGTAAATATAGGCATAACCTTCCCTTCACCAAAACGGTGCATGAACTGTATCTTTGCCCAGGTGAGTTGCTCAGAATTCATGGGGTCGAAGATGATCATGGTGAGTTTCTGAGGCAGTTGGGCTAACGGATTCCCTCTCTGACCGGCTGTAGCCAGGATATTTCCCTGGTTATCTTTAATATCTTCGTTAACCTGAATTGTTGGGTCGATATACCAGATTTTATTTTCATCAGACACAGGAAGCGAAGCCATCCACTGATTTTGCCAGGTCGATTTTAATGCATTTTTTTTCGCTGCTTCCCAATCATATTTGTTACTTCTCTCTTCCATCTCCTGGATAATACTTTTTTCTTTGACAGGGAATGTTTGTGCGGACACAGGGAATGTAGTTTTATCTGGATTATCCTCTACCTGCTTCATGAAATACTTAATGTTGATAGAACCACTGATCTTGTAGGTCTTATCATCTTTTCTGAATACCATTGTAGGCACTTCAGTTACGCCGTGCTGCGTAAAGCTTTCGGGATCCAGCGTCACTAACGGCTCATTTTTTACTTTGGCCTTTGCTATATACTCCCTCAACACAACCTGCATCTGAATAAGGTTTTCAACTCCATCCTTAAGTCCCCGGAACACCACCCGTGCTTTATTTTCTGATGCTGTTTTAATCAGGTCAGTCAACACATAGTCTGGCATACTGAATGATGCAAATATCGTCAAACCATTATCAGTTGAAAGTTCTTCATTTTTATTGTTATCCAGTTTACGCTCAAAGTCCTGTGCCGTAATGCCTGAATTCCCGAACATTTTTTCAACGCTTGAGGACTGCGTTTTCATCGTTTCATTTTTTGCCTGATTTATCTTTTCAGCATCCTCTGAAAACACTTCAGTGGGTTGGTTTTCCTTAATGTCCTTAGCTACTTCACTCATGGTGTTCGCTTCTCGTAGCTTGCCTGTATGTTCAATTACAGCCCGGACGCTGTCAGATACAGAGCTTGGATTGTAACGAGGCGTACCGACGACCGACTCCATACTTTGAGTTCCTGCAGGTTCAACTGAGTCACTAGCATGTGTAAGAGGAGTTGCTAACAGAAAGCAAAAAAGTAACTTTTTGAGGCATTCAGAAGATGGCATATGCTTTTCCTGTGATTGTCGTTTCTGGTACTGTTCCCCAAAAACGGGAATCCCATGAATAATCGGTTTGTCCTACTACAAATATATGCCCGGCGGGAACCGTCACCTCTCGGTTCAGGACCTCTGGTGCAATTTGATATTTTTTCACAATACGGCTTCCATCGACCGGGAATAGACGATCTCCGTTTTTAACGTATGTATCGGTAATCTGGATTTTGTCCCCTCCCTTACCGGCGACAATTTTTATTACTTTATCCCCAGCCTTAATGAATCTCGCATCCCTGTCCATTGTAAAGTTAATCATATCTCCTATTTCATATTGCTTGTCGTAGTTATCCACCATGTAATACTCAGCAGGAATGCAGCCATAGAGAAGCCCATGGCCCAGAGTGAACCTGGAAAAAAATAAATGTATCAGTATGGAAATTATAACAAAGTGCAAAATAAGGGATTTATCAAATTTTAAAAAACCCCTTCGTTGCGGTGAAAGATACCTTAGTGACATCAACATAAATGGGTCCTGAATGATTATTTCAGACCATTATGCCCCAATGGTGATTATTTTTTCCCAGATAACAGGATGAATTTCATGATTTGCATAAAAAAATACCCCTGATTTAAGGGGAGCTAATCTGGTGTTTTCTGCGATGCAACATACGCTTTCAGAGTTTCGATTATTGCGCCGCCAGTACAACAGGCGAAATAGGAGCGTGACCAAAGCACCCCGCTATCACTCACCTTGCGTAAATTCGTATTCAGGATACGCACGCGGCGGCTACTGATCAACTTCAAATTATTGACCAGCACACTGATGGAAAGTTTCGGCAGGTACGCGATCAATACATGGAAGTGATCCGCTTCCCCGTCCATTTCCAGAATTTCAATTTCCAGCTTTTCGGCAGCGCGTTGAAACGCTTCCCTTATTTTGTGCCTTTGACAGGTTAGTGTATGCGTCCCTGACTTGAACACTTGGAACACTTTCTTCCCATTAGTGTCACTATTAAGTGTCATGACAACTTTGTTGTATTGCCAGTCCTCATTGACATCCTCCCCGCCCTAAAGGACGGGGATTCCTGCAGCCAGACGGCAATGCCCTGCCGCGAGTATGTTCTTTGCGGCGTTTACGTCGCGGTCATGAGCGGTTCCGCACTCACAACAAGTCCATTCTCTTATTCGCAGGTCTGCTCTACCTTTCGGACTGTTGGCGGAGATAGCCCCGCAACACGAACAAGCCTGGGTGGAATACCTTTCGTTGACCACTTCAAACACTACTGACCGCGCAATCGCTTTGTATTCCAGTTGTGTTTTGAGCATCGCCCAGCCAGCGTCTAATACGCTCTTCGCCATTCTGGTTTTGGCTAACTTGCTGCTGCTCACGTCGCCTACGAATATTGCCGCATGGCTGTTTACCAGCGCCGTACTGAACTTGTGCAGGGTATCTTTGCGGCGGTTCTTGATTTTGGCATGAATGGCACGTATACGGGCTTTCTTGCCTGCCCGCTGCGCCTTGCCTAATGCCGACTCCAGGTCGCGATAGAAACGCCCTGCCTCCAGCTTTTCACCCTCTGACGGGGTGGCGTAGTCCTTTAACCCCAGATCAACGCCCACGGCGGTGGTGCCTGCGGTCGGGACGGTTTCTACCTCTACGCAGATATTGAAATACCAGCGCCCCCGGCTGTCTTCTGAAAAGCTACCAGCGCGAAATTTATAGCCTGCAAGGCCATAGCTGTCCCAGACTTTAAAGTAGTGGCCTGCGAACTTAACGCAGCCGTTTTGCCACTGCGCTGCACGGGATTTAAACGGAACCCAGCCCAGCGAACGGCGAGCGCCGCTACTGACACGCCAGCGCAGGCGTGAACGCCTGAACTGTTTCCGCGCCTTGCCGTGGTGAGCGATCACTTCCTGCACCGTAGCGCTGCCGATGGAATAGCCGCGCTCACGCTGTATGCCGGTTGTCATCTTCTGAACATCAAACGCGGTTAACCACTTTGGAACCTGCGCACCAAAGACCCCAGCGTTGCTGTATGCCGCGCTGGTTATCTCGTTTGCCAGATTAAAGACCTGATTGACCTCAAAGGCCATCTGCCGCAAAACGGCGGCGTGCTTGTCTTTAATCCGGACAGATAAAGTTTTGGTCTGAGTGTTCATATTCCTTTATAATACCGATGTTTAATCACACCTTCAAGGTTGGTCTATGGAGTTAACTTATCGGGCTGGGCGACATTGCATTTTCATGCTCCACTGCCATTTAATCTTCATCACTAAGTATCGCGGGGCGGTATTCAACGCCGCACATCTGGAAACGTTGGAGGGTATTTGCCGCAACGTATGCGAGCTGTTTGAATGCGAACTGGTGGAATTTAACGGCAAGTCGGATCATGTTCACATGCTGCTTAACTTCCCTCCAAAGGTGTCAATCAGCAAGCTGGTTAACAGCCTGAAAGGGGTTAGCAGCCGCAAGATGAAATTGCATCATCCAGACCTGCATAGGCCTGCCTGGAAGTCAGATGCGCTCTGGTCGCCGTCGTACTTCGCGGGTAGCGTGGGCGGTGCGCCACTTGAAGTCATTAAGAAATACATTGAGCAACAGAACGGCCCTCATTAACCCGCTTGCGCAGGCTTCGTTCTTCTTCCCCTACCTAAAAGGAAGGGGCTTCCCGCGAAAAACCATGGTGAAAACCGCGCCTTACGTCCCCGCCCTGAATGACGGGGACCTGATAAGACGCTATTAATTGTTAAGTGTTATAAAACTGGTTGCAGTGTCTCCACTATCATCATATGCAGTGATCGAAACCACTAATTTTCCTTTGTTCTGCGCTTTTGAAAGTGTTGCTGTGCTGCCGTAAACACCTCGGACTTGATCATTGACCTTCCATACATAACTGCTGATCTTACCATCAGGATCATTACACTTACCTGTGAATGCCCAACTTAGCGCAGTTTCTGTATACGTTAAATTACATGTAGGGGGTGTGTTTGGTATAACGTCAAAATCTACCTGAACACGTCCTCTTTGGCCCTGAGTACTTACGACCTCCATCTCGAGTTTATAAGTACCTTCCATGATATTCCCGAACAACTGCGACCAATAATTGCGTCCACCATCAATCGCCTTACCGTTGAGTTTAAATGAAACGGTATCAATCGTATCAGCAGAGTGAGCCAACTTAACACTCGATCTTAATGAAAGATCTAACGGTGCACGCATGAATTTATTCGAGTATTTAGGGGTCACGGTTATTTCCATTGGATTTTGTTCATTTACTATGAACGTGTAATCCACCCGCGCCTCGTTATTACGGTTATCCTTCAGCACGTAGGTCATCGTGTGTGTACCAGCTTTTGAAACGCTGAATACTTTCTTACCGTTATTATCGCTTTCAAGTTTCATGGCTGTTTTATCATACTGCCAGTCTTCACTGAATACGACACCTGGATAGGAAACATCCACTCCGGATACCGATACCGTCAGTTCCGATGGGATCATGGTGTATTTCAGTTTTGTATTGAGGCGAGGTTCTGGGAATTTATATACCCATGATTTCACACTAATCGTGCGTTTCGCCAGTGTCCTATCTTTAGCCTCAGGCATGTATGCCTGATAGGTCAAGGCTGTGTACCCACGGGCATCAAGCATATCTTCTGTTAGAACTGTATCGAGATGGCCACCTTGCTTAACGCTCCCATCAGGCAGTATCCACTCCTCTACAACCTTGGCATCAGATGAGTACTCAAGATTTGGGTTTGTGTACGTTCCCTGCAAAGTTACTTTTTTGCCAACCTCTACCTGTGAGTTGCCCTCTACTTTAACTGACAATTTCTTGTGTTTAATGACTGTTACACGGGCACGGGTTTCTTTCCATGCGGAAGTTCCGGCCATCTCATCGGTTTCGGTATATCGGACCTTCGCAAAAATATACTTCGGGACCTCCGAGGAGGTGATCGTGTATTTTACTCCCCCTTCAGTCCAATCTTCGCCATCCTCAGACCATTGCACGTCTACAGCACTACCTTTGATTTCTTCATTGTTGTCGGTCAGCGTTACAGGGATACTGTGCCCCTCAAGAACCTTCCCTACCGTGATAACCGGCTTAGGTTCTCTGTACGCGACTACAGTGAGATTATCGGTATATGATGTTTTACCCGTGTATTTGTTCGTTAATTTTGCACGATAGAGCCACTTGCCGACCTCTTTTTGTTTGATACTGACACTCCGAAGACCAGTCATATCCTCAAGAGTACTCCATGTAGATCCATTGTTACTGGAGATCTGCCATTCAGTCGGGCTAAGTGAATCATAATCATCAGTACTTTTTGTTCTGAAAGAGACCATTGCCGAAAGTGGTACACGGCCAACAATAAGCGATTTAGAAAGCCCCCCTTCTAGGTCAGCGCCTTTATAGACCCGGATACTTGTTGTGGACGTTTCACGTTGGAGCTCAAAGTCATCAAACGGGCTCCTTACTGTTGCTACAGCAATAATCCGGTGGCTACCCAGAGTCAGATCATCCATGTTAAGCTCACCAGCTGCAATCCCCTCTGAATTGACTGCTAGCTTGCCGGTCAATGGAGTTCGTTCAGAAACGGAATAATCTTTACCAGTTTCAGCATCTGTCACCCATTTTGAAGTAACTTTGTAAACCACTACATCCCAGTTACCCATTGTTTTTTCGTCGTATAGAGTACAACTACAGCTGTTATTCCATTGACCAATGTTAACCGACACAGGCACTTTGAGGCTCGTTGCCGATTTACGCTCTTCTACCTTCATGTAAGCACGAATGCTGAAGTTAGGAACGGTATACACTTTGAGAATACTGGAGGACTTAATACTCGGTTCGTTCTCATAGGCAACATCAATGTTGACGTTGGTTTGTGTCCATAATGGAGCTGCTGGAACTTTAATTCGCTCGGAATAAGTTACAGGCGTGTCACCACTCGATTTGTTCTTATAAGTCGTCGTTTCCGTATCCTGACCCTCAACCTTAGACGTCAAGACAATGTTGGCCGGTACCGACTTCGCCAGAACTTTTGCCGCATCGCCTCCAGAGATATAGACCAGAGCGGTATTTTTTCCTAAGGTACTAACCGTTTTACTTAACTTGTAAGAAATCTCGGGCGCGAAAGGTTCTACTGCCGGGATCGTTTTACGGTTATGAGCTGCAAGAGCTTTTGAGCCTTTTGTGTTTATCACATAAACGTTGTAATCAAGGATGTTATCCCCAACTTTAGAGAAGTAACCCGTCAGGCCCGGCACTTTAGATTTAGAGTAAAACTCCATACCTGCAGGAACGTTGTTCCACTGTACATAACAGGCAGTAGCGTAAATCCCATTGCCGAACTGACCAAGCAGAGCCTGAGCGTCTTCCTCAGTAGAGAATATTTTGCAGGTATTTCCTGATTGTTGCGTTACCAGAGAGGTATAGGGACGTACGTAACTGTAAATTGTGGATGCTGAGTCGATGGACTTCAGGGTGAAGGTCATCGGCATGTAGGTGAAATCAATCGAATAGGTTTTAGATATTCCATTAACGTTTTCAGCTACAATTGTCAAAGTATGTACTTTGTTTGTTTCCAGGGACGTCATCTGATTTAAACGATAAATGCCTTTCACATTAGTTGGGCTGTATGAGGCCATGACATTATCAATAGCAACGCTTTTTATATCGGCCACACCCTCTTCGCCCTGGAAGGCTGCAATAACGATTTCATTCAGAAAATAGACTTGATCCCGCTTAACGAGCTCCGCACCTTCCTTGTAGACAGTAACTGTGGGCTCATCTGAAAGTACTAATTTCGAGTCCGGCTCTGTATAACTTGAGTCGTTTCCGGCCGTGTTTGCGACAGAGAAAGTCGCAATGTAGGACGCACTGGCAAGATCACTTATATCAAAGAAATAGACATATTTCCCGGCAACTTCCTGATACCCAGCAACTGGCTGCAGAGTTCTCCGGGAAGGAGTAGACCAGATTTTGTTAAAATTGAGTTCAGTACCATCGTCCAAAGTAACTTTTGTGGTTGGCGAAAAACCACCATCAGGAGCTAATGTCAGCGACATTGCCGCTGGTTTCCACCAGTCACCGGTACTAGACTTTGCTGGAACCGAGACAGCAACAGCGATTGTTTTCGGACCGACAAAAATGTCTTTATCACCTACTTTAAAAGCCCGAGCTTCTTTAGATACGTTCCAGAAAGTGCTATCGACTGCCGGAGCACGGTAATCCCAGCTTAGTCTCACATTAGCTGCGATAGGTGGGGAAAAAAAGTTATTAGCCGAGTTCAGTGTTATGGCAACATCCCGGCTGCCGAAATCGGTACTGCCGTCACTGATACCTACACTTCCAGTCGTGATAGAGCATTTGGATGCGCCAGCCGCGATAGCACATGAAGTTCCGGAACCGACAGAAGCAACCATATCGTAATCGCGGGGCTCCACAGAGATCTCAATATTTGAGAGAGTTTCATTCTTTATGTATGAAATCAGCGTTGAGCCCGAGGTGCCGTTACTCATTGACCCTTTAATACTTGAAAAAACGGGGGCTACGGGTTCCACAGTCTTAAATATGTACTCCCCTTCACGAACAATCACTTTTTCTCTTTCTGAGCCTGAGTAGTAGGCGATCTGCCAGGGCAATTTAATGTCACCTGCAATTGCGGGGAACCCCTTGAGCGAAAAACCATTGGCAACCGGCATACCGGAGTTATTGGGTAACCACTCGAAAACACATTTCAGGCTTCCAGCCGTGCTTTTGACATTAGGGTCAGAGGATACATCGCAGCCATCCGAGACTGGTATGGCAGTTACCGTATTTTCTTTTACAAACGCTGTATTTACTTGTGGTGATGTCGAAAATTTGACATCAGGTAAGGCGGTCTCTAAGGTCCCGGAAACCATGATAGATTCTGCGTTAGAAACAGCACTGAACACAGAACAGAACATCAGCAATGAGATTTTATTAATTTTAGTCATGGGAAGCTCTGTACGTAGTTATGCCATAGTTGCACCTACTGTATCTTATGAGGAGAGTGTATTTACCGAGTTACGTGAAGTGTTTTTTTTAAAATTTCGCAAAACGCGTTTGCCGTCAGGTAAAAGTTACTTTTGGGATCGAGCGCTTGCATTTAGACGCATGCACGTCAGTATCGTATCGGACGGTAGGCCAGGATTTCTTGATTGAATGACTGACAGGAGGAAAAGTCCTAACCTAAGGCAAGCTGAAGGTTCGATACTAATTTTATGTACGAAATTGACTCCACTTTCAGTCTTGTTTATGGCAAGAACCCCACCTTCCAGTATAGCTGTTAGTTTTCCGTCAAAAGTTACTTTTATGTTTTTGTAGACTCTCTTCCCATGATGCATGGTTTTCTTATCTTTAAGCGCTGCTTCTGGAGTAAGGTGAAGAAATGCCATGCATAAAGTTATGACTTCATCGTCACTAAGCTTTGTTGAAATGCATTTACTACCTGTCCAGTCAAAAGAACCAGACTTTTCTGGCGATGGACCGGTAAGTATCAGGTTAACGTCACCATTGGAAGCTGAAGTATTGAGTTCAAGCGCAGCTTTTCCGGAGTTAAATACCTTCTCGTTTCTGTATTGCAACTGCGACGATGAATCTTTTGTTAGATCTTCCACCATATATTTTTTTCACCTTCGTTTACTAAGTTTTTAATAAGCCCAATGTATGTGTTTTCACCAGAACGCTTCATGGCAATAATATATGAATTAGTTTCCAGTATTAGATAGCTCCCCGAAGGTGCTCCGGATGGGAGCTCTTCAGTAGTTAGTTTTTTAGTGTACTCGCTTTTTACAACTGCTGGTATGTTGTTAATAAGAATTGTTTTATTATCAACTATCTGAAAGTTTAAACTGGTTTCATCTCCAGAAAGGCTTAAAGCGCGTACCGATTTTTGTTTAAAGCTTAACAGGCTCTGCTCGCCCATCAGTAGTGAATAAAATAAAGCCAGGCAAATAATAGGTAATACGAATAAACTAACTTTTTTTAAATTAAGTTTCATCGTTATCTTCAAACCCCCCTTGAGTTTGGCAGGCCGTAATGTAAAGAAGCCTGAGTTGATGTAAGAAATTGCCTGCCGTTGCTCCACCGACAAATGTTATCAGCCTGTTAATCCTTGTCCCGGCATCCTCAAGCTCAAACTCAGCAACTCCGCAATCAGACATAATCGTCATGGTGTTTTCATCCAGGTCTTCATCAAGAGAAGGTGGAATAATAATAGATAAAATAACAGTGTCGACCGGCGCTATTTCCCAGTTGTGATCTTCGCGGGCCATAGGAGTAATCTGAATAAAGTAACCATCCAGAATCAAAGAAAGTGGATTATGGGAGGTTTCAGCAAAGCCAAAAGTATTTGGTGCTTCTTCGAAGGTTAAGCCAGAACGCTCGATAATTCTGAGTAGTTCATGCTTTCTTACCCCATGGTAAATCATGCCATCTGTCATCTGTAGTTACTCATGTGCTTTGATGGGAAGTATGTCGCTAAAATCATACCAAAAACAAACCGGTCCTACTTTAGCCAGAACGATAAAAAAACTTGTATTCGCAGTGGCTGCATAGATATATCTAATCTTAGCTTAACATGTAAGCTACGGATTTTCGCTTTCATCGACCAGCTCCGTCGTGGAGATCCCACGTTACGCAGCAAGGACAACAAAAGGGGCTATATTATTCACTTGTTCTGCAAAATCATCAATCAATAGCCACTTTTCTGACGGTTTAAAAGTAACTTTTATCAGAAGCAATAGGAATTAGGTCACATTAGGGACAAGGATTGTGATAAATTCACCCTGCTTGTATTTATCCATTAAAAACAATACGTTAAATCATTGTCTTCATATCTTAAAACTCGAACATCAGGCTTAGACCTTATAGCTTAGCCAACTTTTTGTTATGAATCATTAGAGTATATACTCCGTGTAAAATCGAACCTAAGGTCTGACCAGTTTTGAGGCATATGCCATTTCTGCCCCGCAACATCGTACAAAGAAATGTTAATCTTATACAGTCAAAAAAGTCTGTTTCACCATAACCTTACAGATTCTTAAAAAAAATACGGCAAAAATAGCATTTTGCCTCCATAGCCAGCTCATATCTGTATGTTTGAAGGTATGATCAAGGTGAGGTGAAAAATGACTATTCTTTCAAATTTAAACATTGACCTGACTACCTTTAACGGACGTATTCTTATAGTAAGTGATCTGTATGGTCACTTTGAATTACTTCGCACAGGGTTGTCACACTTGACAGCTGTTAGCGACGAACTCGTTATTATAACTACCGGTAACCTTTTTGACTGGGGACCATCTGCTAAGAGTCTTTTGAAGTCAATTGTACAAAGAAAAATTGGCGACCAAAAAGTCCATGTTTTTTCAGTAGTGGGCTTTCATGAGCTTCTCATGACTGATGCTATAACTCAAAAAAACAATAAAAGCCTGCGCTATTATCCAGACACGCATACTCGTAAACACTGGAGAAGTTTGGGCGGTAAATGGCATGATCAATATGATCAAATCTTACTTGAACGTGACATATACAAAATAGACTACCCATTGGTTATTAATGTAAAAACAAAGCACGGTATTTACATAATTGGTTCGTCTGATATCCCCCAGGATGGAAGGGAATGGAAAGACATAATAGATACCCTAAACAAAATGGACAGTCAAAAACTGCGCATTATGGCAAGTAATATCACCAGGAGTCGCTATTTTCTTGATTCTGGCAAAGTAATAGACAACGTTTCGCTTGTAGTGTTAGGTGCGCACCAGCCTAAAGAAATTGCATATGGACAAAAGTCTAACGCAGTGATTAATAAACAAATCACTTGCCTCTTCCCTAATGACTGGAATGGTTTATCCTCTGCTCCTTTGGATTTTAAAATAAGAATTCTTGATATCACGGATACAGAACTGGGGCGTTTATATGAAGTTTAAAATAGTATCCTGCCTGCTATGCTTACTGATGCCTGCGACTTATGTTCTAGCTGATTCACAAATTTATCTTAGTGCTGATATCCATGTAGAGCAAAATAACAATATGTTAAATTCTAAGGTAGGGTATTTCAAAAGTAAAGATGAAAAAACAAAATTCATAAGAATCACAAATGAAACGGTCATCACACCATTAATGTTAACATTCCCAGACATTGATTTTTCAATTGCCGCAAAAAATGGACATGGTACCATTGCATCAATAGGTAAAAATTTTGTGTGGGTTGAGCCTGGAAGTGACGTAGTTCTCCGTATTAATGAGGGTGTGAAATTTTACGATTTCATTCCTGTAGTTTATATGGTTGGGAAGAAGAAACCTAAAGTTCTAACAGTTGTGACGGGTAAAGGAATAAATGCAGCTAAAGAGTCCATTATTATCACCTATAAGGACTCGCCTGAATTTATTCGAATTACTAATAATGATGTTGTAAACAGTGTATCTAATTTTGATGAAGTCAGTAAAATTAAAAGTGGATTTTCTAATGTAAAAGTTAGCAGGTTTACATCAATAAATCTCGACAAAGAGGTGTATATAATTTCGAGAAATGGGATGTTAGGAGGTTCACAGTATTTCACAAAGAACCTTATTGCCTACCCTAACGAAAATCTTATAATAAAAGCCACCGGGGTGACTCATGTTAAAAAATAGCTTAATTCTATTTGTAACATTGCTACTTTCTGCTTGTCAGCAGCCTTTAGATTGGCACAGGAATCTACCTACGATAAGCTACACACCTGTTAAAACCATCAATGTACCGGGTAAACTTACAGCTAAATACACGGTTCACGTAGTGAATGCAGGTTTAGAAGTATATGTAATTATAGATAATGGATATAATGAGTTTATGATGATTGATAAACTCGCTTTATATGGGAATCGTTGTGGATATGAATCTCAGAATGAAATTATAGTTCCACCATCATCGGTCAGTACATTTATGGTCCCGAATATCGCATTATTAGGATTGTGCTATACAGATGATATTAAAATGGTTTTTGTAAGCAAAAAGTTCAATGGTTTATCTAGTGAGAACAAAAAAATGGCCGTTCCTGTAGAAGTGGCGATGCGGTTTAAGCTTACTTCAACTAAAAAATATGAGGAGTATGTTAATGTTATTTATAGCCAGTGGGATTAAAAATTCTTGTTTCGCTCTATTCACTTTATTTTTTACAACTGGGATTACATGGGCCTTTTCCTACACTATAGATACGAATCCTCCTGGGGCAATAATCATTAACGTTGTCACAAAACAAAAAATAGGGGTAACTCCTGTGAAAGTAGAAATACCAGATACACAGGAAGGAAGAACATTTGGTATCTCATATAAGGACTACCGGAACGTTGCCCTCATGATATACAAACCAGCTCCAACGCCTGAGAGAGCCTTTACGAATAACCCCCCCGTTGTCGTCACAAGTGCCCTTCCGGGAGAATATCCGTTGGGCGTTAACATTGATGAATCACAGGATAAAGTCATTGTAGAATTGAGGCCGGTAATGTCTGAACGCGTAAATATCCAATGAATAAAGGGGCGTTAGCCCCTATATTCATTTATGCAACTAATTTTTTGGAAAGCCCTAATTGAATTTGTTCCTGTTCATACACTCTGTCGATAGCCTCTGCGTAGGTAAATCCGTCCTCAATAAGATTCCAGATTTTACGCCTGTCAGCAGGGTCTGTAGTAAAGCAAAGTTCCATTTTACGGTCTACATATAGACGTACTATCTGCTGTACGTTTTCGAAACGAATCATGATTTCAGAAAAAACAAATTTTTCAGTTCTTATCAACTTCATTCTTTCATATTCAGATGCTGTTGCAGAGATATATTTGTTCTTTTGCATTGAATCGATCGCTTCCGGAGATTGCTTCATGATGAACTTCCATGGTGAGTTGTTCGCGATTGCAATTCCTATTGGAGACTTGTAGAAGTCTTCAAAACTCTGTGTAATACAGATGCCTGCACAGTTAGTTTTTCGGAAGCGACGCCACGCAGCTTCAAGGAATTTAGTGAAGAATGTGACTGCAGCATCATCACCATTACTTTCACCTATGTATTCCCATGCCTCATCAAGAATAAACAGTCTGCGTCGACCATCTTTCTTAATAAACATAGCGTGTTGTGCAGCTTGAATAATTGACATTAAAACAACCCACTGAAGATGAGGGGTCGGTTTAAGTTCTTCCAGCTCTAATACAATAAACCGGCTATCAAAATCAATTGGTGGTAAGGAAGTTGTAAATCTTTTCCCGTAAATACCTCCTTCACACCATGGACCGAGTTGGACGCCGATATCTTTAATTTCCTGTTTATCTTGCTTTTTGCATTTTTCTGCAAACCCAGTAACAGAAGGAAGATAATTATCTTCCGGGTTTTTTGCTTCTTCAACAATAAGTCGAATCATTTCGGCTTCTTGGTAAGAACTAATATTACCGTTGCTTGATGCCATTAGCTTTATTTGATTCAAGACCATGATTGTCTGAGATATAATGTCTGATTCCTTATTTGAACCTTCTGAATTCCCCGTTACTCCCTCCAATGATTCATCATCGGTGTATTTTTTAACCATGAAAGCGAAAGGGTTAAGAGAAAACTTAGCATCAACACCGAAGTCAATAAACTGAGAGTCTTCAAATTGCTCAGCAAGCCCCTGATATGAACGTCCGATATCAACTACAAACACTTGAGCACCATCAGCAGAAGCATTAAATTTACCGCTTAAATCAAGTGGAGGGGAAAATTTATCGTTTGTAAGCTGTTCTCTAATATCATCAAAATGATACAAAGGATTTATATGTTCACCTGAACACAGATAGTTAAGAATGATATTGTTAGCTGCAAATGATTTTCCCGCTCCCGATGTTGCACCAACGCAGACATTATAAGATGCAGAAGTCTCAAAAATATCAATCATAACCAATTGCCCTTCACGAGTGACAAATGGTATCACCGGGTTTTGTGTGTTGCCTTTCCATGGGCCAAAAATTGGAGCTAAATGAGCTGCCCCCGTATTTGTCATCACATCACCACGATCCATATCTCTGAATGTGGGAGGGTCATTGCAGAGAGGTAAAGCTGACATGACACCGGAAAAGCAAATATAACTATCGTCAACAACAGTGATTTTTTTTTCACTGTAGTAACTTATAAGGCTTTTCGCAGCAACTTTGACTCTATCCAAAGTGTTATCCATAACAATAAATGTCATGTAGGTTCTTAATAATTTTGCTTTGTCTTCTAACTCTCTGGTTAATGCCGAATAATCTTTATCCATATCAGCAAGACGTGGAAGGTATTTCAACACGATCGGGATTTTGGATTGGTTATCTGTGATTGCTTTATAACGCAGATACTCTTTTTGAATTTTCTTTTGATACGGAAACTGAATGCAGAAATTAATTATAAATGGTGAGAATATAGTTTTGCTTCCTGTCATCCAGTCAACAACTAATTCATATATAGCCCCAAAATTCACATACTCAGGGAACTTTGTCATAGACAGGTGTTTAAAATATCGTTGAGCTGTTTCCTCGCCATCAGCAGTAAGTGAAGCGAAATAATCTTCACCGACTTCAAACTTTCTTCCCGGAACGTTTACCTGCTGATTTAATGGCTGAAGTGAGTTCGATTCCAGTCCACCATACTTCCAGCGAGCATCTTTTCCAGGGTTAATAACTTTATCTACGGTGTACAACCACATATCAGCATCACCAGTAACCGGTGATAGACTAAGCCCTTTCAATTTAGCCAGTAAATCTTTATAAATTGCATCCAGCCTAATTGATTCTGATTCATTTGGCACAAAACTATTGATTGGTATTCTGACAGTTATCCAAAGCTCAAAGTTCCTGAGTTTTAAATCATCGGCATGGGTAATTTTTACACCATCAGCAACTTTCAACGGGTCATACTGACTCTTAGAAAGATAATCAAGTGAATATACGGTCAACAGGTCTGCTTTTTCATTGTCGCGACCGCCCATTCGATTACCGCGACGACGCAACCAACGTGAGAGTGACGTATTAACATCAGGCAATGCTACCAACGACATCTGCATAATGGACTCAGCAGGGAAATCCATTTTAAACAAATCAGTCATCAGGTTTTGTTGGTTGTCATACAATCCTGGAGATGGGTTACAAATGAAAAACATGCCCACCGCATTATCTTCCAGTAAAAAATATGGAACGTCTACCATTCTGTCCACTACAGGAATGAAGTGTCCAAGATTTAATCTTTCCAGTTCTTTTGCAAGACGAGAATTGTTCATACGTTTACCTTACATTCCGTGGTGCTATTCATTTCTTCATGGAACGAGCTAGAATGAGCCGGTGACTCCAGCAGCCGTTACACCTTTAGCGCTGCGTTGCTGCTGCTGCATGTTATCGCGAGCACGATCCTGAACTTCCAAAGGTACAATTCGGGCGGGATTTTTCAGTGCTGAATCTCCAGCGACCCATGTTTGTGGTTTGACATTGACATATACATAACCAGGTAGGTTTAACGCGTCGTTATCGTCAGTGTAGGGTGCGATAAGAACACGCATAACTTTGCCTTGTCGCAACACAGCCAGAGGCTCTGGCGCAATCACTGCTTGTTTGGTGCCCTGCACCTGGTACTGACGCTCTTGATAAGCGCTAAGTGTTGGGTTAACAGGTTTACCATCAAATTCTGAATACAACCCTTTACCCGCCGGAACATGTTGCTGAGATACATAGCTTGCGGTTGTAAGTGGTTTAACCGGCTGCGGAGTGCCTGAAAATAACGGTTTTGGCCCAGTATTCACAACAGGTTTCTTAGGATACTGTACGCCCGGAGGAGGTGTTAATGTAGTTGGATACTGACTATCCGCAATATCCTGCTTTCCCACATCACCTTCCTTCTTTAAATATTTGAGATCGTCATGATTGTTGGTTGCTTCCATAATAGCCCTAGGACCCATGCACAGTACCCCCTCCTCAATGCCGGGACAGGAACTTTCAGATTGTCCGATGCAACCAGATAATGTTGATACTGCAGCAACTGATATGATGAGTTTTATGAAAATTTTCATATTTGACCTTTATTTATCAAATGGGTTTTGCAGCAAAGGTTGTAAATTCACTTTCAACCAGGCTTTAAAGTCTGTGGGTATCCCATTTCCTAAAAGCCCATCTTCGCGAACAACAGAGGGTGTACCTTGAACGTTATAAATAGATGCAAGATATAAACCTGTTATGATCGGTTCTACAGAGCAGTCAGTCAGGCTTTCATGTGGAATAAGACGAGTATTAATATCGCTTACTTTACCTAATAATGACTGAAGTATATCGTAATTAGTTACTTTACCGGCTTTAACAGAACACCACATCTGCTTGACTCTCTTTGCAGCCTCTCCTGGACTCGGTAGAATTACAATGTCAAAACGCACATCGTTTTTTATTTCATTCATTTTTCCGATAAATGCAACACAATCCGCACAGTCCAGTGTAATAAATATCACTGCCTGACGTTTTAGTGATGGGTTCCCAAACTGTATGGTAAAGGAATCCTCAGTTCTGAACGGTGCTTCACTCAACGGTAAAAAGTAACTTTTCCTGATATCAGCAATTGTCTGAATCTGAGTCTTGCGGATTACGTCATAGGCTTTACCTTCGGAAAATGAGTAACGACCTGTTGTTGTAACAATCGTCAAACCACTTCGTTGATCTTCAAATAAGAAAAGTCCACCAGTAGGTAAGTAGATTGCATCCTTCGCCTGGTAGGCCCCTAGCTTGTTTACCAAACCACGTGTCGACTGATTCAGAGCAAGACCGTTATCAGATGCTGAACGGGTTAATGCAGCAGCATCTGCATTGTATTGACCATTCGAGAATGAATATGACGAGTGTAGTAATGCAATCAAAATGAGTAAATTGAAAAGTAACTTTTTCATATTACTGCTTTTCCTCAAACATTTTCGGGTTTATTCCATATTCAGCGAGTTCACTCTCAACGTCTGTGTCGCTAATGTAAGAAATTTCACTTACAGATGACGGTCGGGTAATCACGTAATTCATATCAAGGACAAGTACGTCTCTGGCACGGTAAAGCGCCATTAGCTTACGGATATAGGGTATATAATCGTTATTATTTCCGTTATGTGCTTTCAGATATTGTTCATTTAGTGCTGAAGGGTTCAGCACTGCGATTTTTACGGACTCATTAAATAGGCTGAATCTTCCATCTATTTGCTTCCAGAGAAATACACCAACTCCAGAAATAATTGCAGCCAGAATGATAAATTTCAGCGACTTTTCTGCAAAAGAGTATGATACAGAAAATGTCAGATTTTTTCTCTCTTTGACATCTTGATCAAAGTCCGCGTCATTATGTTCATTTTTATTATTCTGTTCAGTCATAGTCATTTCGCCGCTAAGTTTGTTGGAATGGACGCGCCGCTAAGAACAACAAAAGTAGCGTTGATTCCTGGGGAAAGTTCAACAACCGGCCATTGCTGATCCATGATATGAGTGTACCAATCGACCATTTTATTCAGTCCACCTGATACAGCACCGCTCGCACCGACCGCACTTAACGCACCAATATTTGGTCCCTGATATTGAGCTTGTGAATTGGGGTCGATATTTAGTTGACTAACCTTACTTGGGCTCAAACCTTGAGCAAGCGCACTTAAACCACCGGCAAGAGCACTCCCCATGATTGCATTACCATTTCTGGAAATAAGTGTGCCTTTGATTCCTGCTTTACCATCGATCTCACTGACGGCGTATGCTTCCAGTTTAATATCAAAGCTTTTTCCTTTAGAGTTCACGCAACTAAGGTTCGTCGTTCTGATATAGACTCGCTCTGAAGCCATATCCCCCCGGGCTGTGCCTAAAAGGTTGCAGTCACGCAAATCCATTCTGTAGTTGTTAGGCAGGAACACATCACGTTTTACCCTGAACGTCACTCCAAGTGGTTCTTCTTGCGACGACAGAGATGTCGGGGCCTCAACACCAGTAATCAAGACTCCATACAACTGTGACGTTGCTGGCAAATACTGATCGTCTGAACGTCTTGAGTGTTTTGCGTTGCTATCTATGGGTTTAGTTCCATCACCAGCTAACGCAGGTGAACCTGATTTAACTATTCTCTTTTGGTTAGCATTTGTAATGTTCTTTTCAACAATAGGAGTTACTTCCAGCACACCATTATTGGCCGTTGTAATGCTGTTGCTTGTAATGGTGCGAACCAGTTGATTTCGTTGAGGGGATATCCCCCCAGCAACAGGTATTTCCTGATTGCGATTACCTGCAGCATTACCATTAAGTTGGTATGCAGAATTCGGCTGTTGGCTGTCAGTAGGTTGTTGAATGCCACGACTGTCGAGGCTGCGGTTGCTTGCCGGACCTTTACCATTCTGCATATCTGAAATCTGTTGAGTTAACTGCTTAATCTGGCCTCTAAGCTCATTAATCTCACCAGAATTCTCAGATTTGTATTTTTCCATCTGCTTTACCTGGTCCAACATACTTTGTTGGTCTTTACGGTTTTGCATCTGTACTGTCTGCAAAAAACGCTTCTGCCCTTCTTCATCCATATTTTCAACCGAAGAAGTATCAAGCAGATTAGTAACCGGCTTTATTTTTTTCGTTTTCTTGCTTGAGTCATCCCCCCCCATTAGTGTGAGGGTCACCATCACAAGAGCAGCAAATGCGACGATGAGCAAAAATGCCATACGAATGGCTTTATTTTCTGCCCACAATTCCTTCAGCTTCAATGTTTTCATTACGTTGACCTTTATTACCGGGAGGTAAAAATCTCTTTACCCTCAATGATCTGACCTTTTCATCGATTTGCGGAACAGAGTAAGGAGGCTCAGCCCGTAAATTTTTGAATGTGTTGTTTTCAAGATGCTCATAGAACTGATTTTCGCTCTCCAGTGCAGTTTGAGATATCTCCTTAATCTGCTCATGAGTTTCTGGTTCGAAATGGCTGATATCGCTCTCAGTGGGTATTTTTTGCCCTGATATTAAATGAGCATCACGATCGTCAATCTCATCAGAGAGTAAATTGTCTATGTCATATACTTTGAAAGCATCATAATCAGCTTTTTGGAATTCGAACGATTTGTATTCAGAGGGCACAATTTGTACAAACTGAGAGCGTTCATTTTCAATGTTAGCGATGTAAAAACCCACACCCAAACCAACACTAAACAAAATGGCCAATTTGAACTTAGAAAAGTAACTTTTCTTATCAATCATTGATTAGACTTGGCCGCTTAGTTACGCGAGACTCACGCTCCTGATAAAGCTTGTCACGAAGTATATACAGCTCCGTTTTTTCACCAGGTTGTAGGAATGCTTTATCAAAAATTGCAGTGGCAATTACTCCAGGAGTAATACATTTTTGGTCATCAATAACCGATGGATAAGTCAAGTTATTTTGAACAAGAATTACATCAACAAGTTCACGAGCTCCGACCAACCGTTGGCCCAGTTTTGCATAAAAGTTAAAACTGCAAGGCGTCCGTTCCTTAGTAGGTATTACAGAAAGTTTATCAAGCTGAAGCGCGAAGCCGGTAGGAACTTCACCGTTAGCGACGGGATAAAGAATATCAATGATACGTTGCTTACGGTCATCCTGTGCGATCGATTTTTCATCAAGTTCACCGGACTGAGCTTGCTCCAGAAGTTCCTTGTTCGTGTTTTCAGCAATATGGCGATCGCGTTCGATAGCCATATTCTGGGTTAACTGTGTTTGGACATGAATCATAGCGCCAGGAACATCAATTGGTATCAAGGTCAAATTATAAGTGGATGCAGGCACCCCTTCTTCAGATAACATTATTCCAACCGGAGCGTCTTTCTCCGTCGTAATAAAAACACTTCCTCCATCAACATAGATGGTCGTATCTTCTGGTGGTGCAGTTGTTGAAACACTTACATTTTTGAATGTTGTCTGGATCCGGTTTTGCAAACCAAGAGACACAGGTAAGACAATGTTCCCGCCTGGCGGCACAGTGACATTTTGCATTGGCTGATAGCGTTTTTTTGCTTCATTAACAGCTTTTTGTCCTGGACCTTCAGCTGGAGCACTATTCATCAATGTATCTGTCATAGAACGAACTGCAGGAGATGAAGCACTAGCTGGGGAAAGCCCTGGAGCAGCTGGCAACGTTGTAGTCGGCCGGTTAGTATTTATTGGCGGTTGAATAGCATTAGTACTCGTTACCGTACCGGGGACCTGTTTCACTGCATTGGTCACAATATTCATAGCTTCAGAGGAATCAGGCGGTTCATCAAAAGCTTGTGTATTCACTGCCGAAGCAGGAATATTAAATGGTTCATCTGCATGAACAGCTGGAGCAAGCACGTTTAAAGTGATAAGTAATCCTATGAGTTTTCTTTTCATATTATTGGGCTTCTGCTTCATCTTGTGGCTGGATCATGTCGGTATTTTCGGTGAACTCTTTTTCCAATACCTTCCCATTAACGGTTACTTTCTTGATATTAGGTGTGCCGGAGTATTGGTTCAGGTACAGGATTCTTGGGCGACCACTTTTAACACTTAATACCATCTCATACGTCCACCGCTCTGATTGTTCCTTATCTGATACGTTGAGAAATTTGGTTTTACGGGTGCCCCAAACATACAGCACATTGTCACCAGGCAAAAAGTTGACATCTTCTGGAATAAAAGTTTGGTCAACTTTTCTTGCAAGCATCAAATCAGAGGCTTTTTTAAGTTCAGCTTCTAAATCTGATTGTTTTGCTGCCGGAAACATTTTTAAAATATAGTTCGTTACGAATGTAACATTTTTTGGGTTAATGTTCCCAAGTGTGGTGGCGATAAACAGACCCCATTGTGTTTTATAGGACTCACTAGCTTTGGCACCCGCAACAGAAACTTCTTCGGTCATATCTGGTGGTATGGCAATAACTTCCGTTGTAGAAAAAAACACCACTTTTACAACAAGAAGTCCAGCAATAACAGTCAACAAACGGTTGTTTAATATTAGTTTCTTGTCCCGTTGAATTAACTGGGAATATGTCAGTTCCGCACCTGTTTTTTTTCCTTTTTTAGGTATATTCAGTTCCTCAGAAACATTGAGTATGCTTTTCCTACGTTGTATTTTATCCGTACTATAGCTTTCGGACTTTTGACCTCTTCCATCATTTTTCTCTTCATCTACTACATTGTCAGCAACCAGCTTCTTAGGTTTAAACGAGAAGAAGCTCGTGACGTAATCTAAAAGTGACTTTTTCTTTTCGTTCATTACTTCTCCGGGAACTTTAGCTGTAAAATCTTCTCATAAAGGGGTCAGAAAAATAGCGACTTTGAAAAACGGATTTACCCGGTAGAAATCCATTCCACCACAACTTATGTTTTAATCTCCCCCTGATCGCACTCTCCTTAGCCTTGCCGTATGCAATCCAATATCCGATTGCTGCAAATGTTGCTATGGACATACATTCAAAAATATTACCAAATGAAAGCAACCCCATGACGACTCCTATTTGCTTCGCATCAAAGAAAAGAATTAACAAAGGGAGATTAATTCTGAATGGAAACCGGTATGTGTAATTATCCATTGTGTCTGTACCATTGCTCATGATGCCCCCTATTGTATAGGTAAAAAAAAGGGGACTTTCGTCCCCTCAGTATTGTTTTGCCCGTTTAGCAAAATTTATTTTTACAGTGCTACACCAGCATCAAGGAAACCAGAGATGATCTTTTCGCCGTTAGCCAAAATCATCATCATCAGGAAGGAAACGAGAGCCAGGCCCGGGTTCGGACGACCGATAGAGAAATAGAAAGCAGAGATCAGCATACATGCAGCCAACGCTTTACCAGGCGCCCCGGTAAGTGCTTCAGACAACTGGGTCCAAATTTCACCCAGAGCACCGTCATCACCGCCAGCCAGCGCGATAGATGAGAACAGAGCTGCACACATTAGTGCGATAAACACCTGGAACATTTTATTGCTAAGCAGATTACGCATACCTTCGGACAGTGTGAAAGAAACTGCTTTCGGGGCCATAGCCATGGATTTGTTGATCATGTTTAACTCCTGAAGACTGAAATTGTTTATGTGATCTGGTGACTAACCAGCCATTTCAGAATACCTAGGAGATAATTTTAAATTTCAATATATGGATGATATTTTTCATAAAAAAAACAAAAAATGAGATCCATTTAAAAGTTACTTTTATAGAAGTAGGAGCATCTCCTATAGTGTTATAAATTCAGAACTAGAGCGCAGTACATAGTCTAAAATGTCGTAACCTCATGAAAGATATGTTAATAATTTGGATTTGTTGATAATTCCGTTCTATCTCCTCTGTTTATTTGAACAATTTTCAGCTGATAAAAGTCACTTTTACCCATATTATGGCTCACCAAAAACACACCAGATTTCCTTTAGATTCATTCTCAAGCTTCAACTTTACCGTATGCAAAAGTCACTTTTATCAAATTCATCACTATTCATTCTTCTATGCCATAAAAGAATACTGTCAGGTTAAGATCCTTACCTTGGAAAAGTAACTTTTGGACACACTTGCCCACAATCTCAACATAGTCGTTAGTAGTGGTCGTTAGTTGAGTGCAGTAAACATAAGGCAAGAGATTGGAGCTTCTGTTGTTATGAAATCCAGCTGTCATTGACGAAAGTAACTTTTGATGGTTGGTTTCGAGTTGAGAAGGCACCTTAGCGGCCAAACCTATAGAGGCTACTAAACTACAAAATTTGGTGGTTTACCATAATTAAGGGGGTGTTGGGCTACGGATGCTTCAAAATGTTTCGAAAAATGAAGTAATAATGAAGAAAATGTGATATATATAAACCATTGAAATTGATCGTTTAAATCTATTATTATAGTTTTTTAACCTAAATGTAAACGGTTGGCACAGGTAATCTGGAATATAATCTGCCATCTTTGGTGAAATTTACAACATTACCCTCTTCCATAAATGCGTTTCAAATTGTAAATTTAGGATCATTCTGATGCAGGACGTGAATGGAAAATCATGAAAACGAGGTTACTTGAAGTTGCGGGTTTAAACCTAAAAATATCGCTTTATAACAATGTGTTAGTTCTAAGTTGCAATATTGACGGACATTGTAACTATGAAACCCGCCGCATTATTAGCAACTCTATTCTCTCTGAATCAGAGATTTTTGAAAAGATTGACTCTGAATGGGTCTTTAAAGTTTTTTCCAAAAATATAAAACATATCATCAATGTATTAAATTCCAACGTCAGCATCATACCTTTGGTAAATCATCAGGTATCTTCTAGGAACGAAATGACAGATACAATGTCATGTCTAAAGCTCAATTGACTTACGATTGTTTTAACCTCTAAAGGGATGTCCGGCTTTAAGCGCCATAGTCCCTTTCAGCGATCAACTAATGAAAAAAAATACCCCCTTACCTGATAAATTTTTCCTGATAGGATTGGAACATATTTCAGGTGAGGTAATTATGTGGGTAACGACAGATAACATTTTCATCGTAGATAACCAGCCTAACTCTGATGGTCACATGTATATACATCGCCCATGTCCCAACTGTTTAGGGTCTGGTATCAATTGTCAGGTTTGCTCTGGAATCGGGTCATTACCACCGGCTCTTGAAAAAGTTTATCCCGTTTATGAATGGGCTGCACTACACGGGCTGAAGCTACCTTTCAATCAATCAGTAGAGCAGACTTTCTTGAAAAAACATCTGGTTGAACGGTTAGCATTGGTGGAGCAAGATAAAGGTGACTTCTATTCATCTATCTATGCATCACTTAACAAAAGTAACTTTCCTACAAGACTCCAATATCGTTATCTTTTGCCTGCCGCCGACAAAACAAAACCATCTGGCGGTCGGTTAGTTAGGCCTTTTAATGCAAAACTTGGGGTAACGATTTCTGTGACTCTTTTCGTGAAACATATTGACGTTTTTACGAGGAAACTCTCAACAGAGAAATTTTCATCACTCCTTATGGAAACCCCTGAACACCGGCATTTCATTCTATATGACAACTTCCCTTCGCAGTATAAAATAGGTGATGTCATTGATGCCAAGATCTATACAACCAAAAGGCTTTGGATCAATAACATAAGTATTTTACAAGTAAAATTACTCACAATTTCTGATGCTAAAAGCTCCTCATCTGTAAATCAGTCAGAAAATGCTTGTTAAGTATTTAAGGGCTAATTTGATTATGAATAGTCATAAAAATCTTCAAGAAATGAATCGCCACGGATAATCTAGACACTTCCGAGCCGTTGATAATACTGGTTTTCATATTCTGTCGGTGACATCTGATCGCTAGAACCATGCCGACGCTTACTGTTATAAAACATTTCGATGTAATCAAAAATATCGCTGCGGGCTTCTTCCCGCGTTCCGTAGATCTTTTTCTTTATCCGTTCGCGTTTCAACAACTGGAAAAAGCTTTCTGCAACCGCATTATCATGGCAGTTACCGCGACGGCTCATGCTGCCCTCCAGGCCGTGTGATTTCAGGAACGACTGCCACTCATGGCTTGTGTACTGACTGCCCTGATCCGAATGAACCAGCACCTGTTTTTGGGGATTACGCCGCCATACAGCCATCAGC
>OFCS01000156.1_pt1 | contig 54905 bp, 63 predicted proteins | sample 1520891 | NCBI WGS metagenome assembly OFCS01 (sample SAMEA2699026, study PRJEB24076) | metagenome | biome: Human gut stool | place: Spain | collected 2012-01-19
TTTTTTGGTATTAAGCGACGTCGCCGGGGTATGTGGCGTCGTCGTACTGGTAGAACGATTCGATGTATTCTTTAGCGGTGACCTGACAGGTTCCGTCTGACTGCGGAGCGATCTCCTCTACAATGGCGTCGTAGACATGGCGCGTTGAGCCGCAGAACACCAGGCGGATCGGCTCAATGGTTGCCGACGACAGGTCAACCTTCATCGGATCATCAAACTCGCTCAGGTGCGGGACTGACAGCTGAAAATCACCCACCCTGCTTGCCACCATCAGCCCGGATGCAGAGCCATCCTGATAGCGGATCAGCGCGCGGGGATTTTCGTAAGACCAGTCCAGCGGCTCCGTAACGGTGAACGTTGTCACGCCACCAGCCGTTGTCATCGCCTCCACCAGACAGGAAATCGTGTTGTTACCCGGAATATCATCCGTGAGCACTATGCGATCGCCCGTGTTGTAGCACAGCGCGTCCAGCTCGGTAGTGGTCTGGAACGTCACCCGCTGCTGCAGGTATTTCATCAGGCGGCGCATCCCGATTTGGTAGGCGTGATCCTGATTCAGTACCCCATCGAGTTTGTAGTTCTCGATTTTCACCGGCGTGGGATTATCAGGCGTCCGGCATTTAACGGTCTCCTCTGCCCAGGTAGTCCCGTTGATGTACGTCACGTCGACACCATCAAAATCATCATCTGAGGGCACGGTAAATCCGCTCTGCAGCTCCTCCACCATCTCATGCGGAGTGATCACACCGGTCCATGGCTTAATCCCCTCGCGGTTGACCGTCGCCAGGCCATCACTCAGCAGAAAACGTGACTTCCCGGCATTGGCTATCTTCTGCAGCATTTCCAGCGCCGAGATACTGTCGCCCGTGGCGAAATCGAAATTTTCGCCCCGTGGCGTCCAGTACGCGGATTCCAGCGCGTTGATGGTGTCGACATCCATTTCCAGCCCAAGAGAGTTCGCGACATGCAGCAGCGCTCCCGAAATGGTTCTGGCCGTTCCTGAGTCGTAGGCCCGCGTGGCCACAACGTTTACGCGGCGGTCCGACTGCGCCGCCAGCTTCCCGCCCGTCTCAACGGTCACCGCCATCAGCGACACGCCGGGATAGGATGAAGGGCGCGTCAGCAGTCGCCCGCGCAGTGCCTGCCAGTACATACTGTCTCGCGCGTTGTTTGAGCCCTGCTCATTGCGCCGACGGCAGCGAACCTCTACCAGCCCCGGAGAGCTGAGGGTGATCCGCTCAGTGAAACCTAACCCGTTGACGTTTTTCAGCGCATACTCGCCCTGGTGACTCACCCACCCCGATCCGGAACCGTAGACGCGATACTGTATCTCCCACTCCACGTGGCGGATCCGTTTTTTGCCCTTACTGTCAAAGCCACAGATGCCGTTCGGGAAGGAGAAATTCACCTCGAACATATCGACGGTCTCATTTTCAGGGCAAACCAGGAACGGCCCCAGCCAGCTCAGCGTGTCGTTAAGACCAGTGGCCTCATAGTCGATCATCGTCCGGGCGGTGAATCCCGGCCATGACTCATCAACGGCACCATTAACCAGGCGCGCCACCGTCGCCGTCGTGCCGTCGGCAGAGACAATGCGGTACTCATTCCCGCGGTGAGCAAGTGAAAGCCGTTGCACCCCCTCCGGCATCCCGGAAAAGCCCGTTCCCGTGGCACTGTTATAGGCGAGTGTCACATTCGCCGTTACCGCCGGGCTGCCGCCGGTTGATGCCGTGCCGGAGGTGTAAACCGGGGCATCGCCGAAAACAGCTGCAGGCAGTGAAGAGGACGTGATCTCCCCACCCGCGAACGGACTGGCCGACTCAGTTATCAGTACGGTGCCGCCGTTGTCCTGCGCAATCAGGCCGGAGCCAGTGAGTCCCTCGGTGATGGCCGCCAGCAGTCCCGACATCGAGACGTAGTTAGCCACCAGCGACACCGGGTAGGTAACCCCCTGCCAGGTGATCGTGAACGTGCTGGAGCTGGTCGAAAAATCGTAGGTGGTCGGGGCCGCACTGGCCTGGACTTTTGCCGCACTCCCCCCGGTGCCGGGCACTGCAGCCTGACCGGGGGTATATGACGCGATAAACAGATCGTAATCGACAGAGTTAAACCCCAGCGTCACCGGCATACCTACTACCGGCGCGATCTCCGTCAGCAGCGGGCTTGCGATAACGCTGTATCCGGCCGCCGTGGTGATCTGGTAGTTCGCCGGGGCTTTAAGTTCGACCACGGCGCCAGCGACCCAGCTGGGCGGCAGTGCGTTATCGTTCTCGTCATTATCGTCATCATCATCCGTATCCAGCCCCGTAAACGTCACGCTCGATCCGGAGACGGTCATGCTGTCTGCGATAATGTCGTCTGCGTCCGGCGACGTCTGGGCCATATCCAGCCCGGTGCCGGATGACGTCCCGCCCACTTCGCTGGAGTTGACCCAGTTTTCGCTGCGCTCATCACCGGAAACGTCCGCGCCTGGCGGGTAATGGGTGCTGCTGAATCCCGGTAGCGTTGAAGCTGGCGTACTGCCAACCCGGATATCGCCATTGGTATAAATCAGATCACCGACACCGAGACACAGCAGCATCTGGACGCGCATTTTCGTAGGATCGGCGGCATCAAACCGGGTAACCGGCTGCACCACATAATCCGGGTAGATACGCACCCGGCCAAACACCTCACGAATGGCATCACCGAGTTTTGCGGTATTCGCCTTTGCCGGGTTCAGGTCGAGATTCCGCCCTGTGGATGAGGTATAGCCACCCGTATCGATGTTGCTCATCATAAAAAGCGAATAGGCTGCAGCGGCAACGGAGATACCGACGCCGATCCACGCGATTGTGGCGGCCTCCAGTCCGAAGGGAACCGGATAAAGCCGAACATCACTATCAGGGTGGATCACGCAAGTAGCCCACTCACCTGGCGGAATTGACTGACCCTCAACCTCAACGGTCAGCGGTGGAACATCCCGATCCTCGTAACCTTCAACATTTGCCACCAGCCACTTGCGAATACTGGTTACACCATGCTCATGCGTTTCAAGTGGTTCTCCGGGAAGCCGGGACGGATAAAAACGAATGGTCATCGCCAGAACTCCACTTTGACAAATCGACGCTTAAACCGCGGCAAGGGCAGAAAGGTGACGTTCGTGCCTGGGTTGCATTCCGCCACATGCAGCAGGCCACCGATACTGACCACGATCCCTACGTGGGTGACGGTCGACCCGGAATAACAGGCCACCCCAGCCCCTTCGCAGGGTTCGCAGCGCTCAAGGGTAAACATCATCCGGCGCGCTTCCCGGTCGAGGCCGCCGTCGTCTTTGGTGACCCCGGCAAAATCGGGCCAGACGGGTAAATTCAGGTCGCGGCGTATCTCGTTCACAATGCCGAAGCAGTCAAGTTTTGGAAAAGAGCGACCGCCCTTCTGCCATTTAACAGAACGGTATTTATCAGGGTTGAACATTGGGATTCCTTAGCTGATATAACGCAGTCCGGGGAATACAGGTAGCGTGTAGCGGTAACGTGGCCAGGCGGTATCGAGGATATTCATATAACCCGCGGTAATCTGCGCCTCTGTCGCCGTCCAGTAACCAGACTTGATTTTCAGCGTATACGGCACTTCCGCAGGGGCCGCTAAATCCGTGGAGATATAACGCCGGTACGTCAGCGATGCAGGCAATCTGTTAGCCAGGGCATTGCGGATCGCCGTGGACACAACACCATCGATATTGCACAGGGCAAATTTCAAATCTTGCGTACCGTCCGCATTGCGCGCCGGCAGAGCAATGTCTATCGCACAGGCGGTAAACGTTACGGTATCGCCGTTCTCCGTCGTTGCCGTAATACCCTCGTAGCCCTGGCACAGATAATGGACGTCAGAACCAATGGTGATCTGCAGCGTCTCAATGATCACCTCCGGCCCGCTGCTGGCGTAGAGGCGTTTAATCTGAGTCATGCTTCGGCCACTCCTTATTCAGCGCAATATCCAGCAGCGAGCTGCCGACGATCCATTCCGGGTAATGCCCCCATCCAGACGGCGGCAATGGGCGCTCCCAGAGTTCTACTGGTGCGGTATATCTCCAGTAAAGTCCGCCTTCGGGAGTGGGCCCTTTATAAATATCCGTGAAACGACACACGTAATTTTTCAGCCCTATAGGCGTTAATAACGGTATGTTGAACCACGCAGCCCCATCTGATAACTCATCCCGAAACCACGCCTCAAAAGCCTGGGCCTGGGCGTCAGAAAAAAGCCAGGCCAGATCAGTTTGAGTTGGTGTCGAGGTATAGGCGCGACGCTGCCGTGCCCGGCCAGTTACCATCTGAGTCCGTTTCAGAGGAGATACAGGAATTAAACCAAAACTCTCTTTAAGCGGGCCAGGCAGGTAAGCGGAGGGGTAATAAAGCGTTGTGGTGATAGCCATTAGCTAATTTTCCTCCCCGAGGTAGTTTTCCCCATCAAGGCCTTATGCAAATCACCCTGACCGCTTGCGACTGAATTAACCGCCTTCCGGTATCCCCTTTCTGCCCCCTCATCTGCAGCTTTACGGACCAGCGCCAAAGTTGCATCGGAAGGGTTACCATTGATGGGGATATTGATTGTGGGCGAATAAATCGCGCCGCCGCCTGTTGACTGGTTTGCAACTCGATCCAGAGTGGCATCCAGTTTTGCGCTGGTTTTAGCTGTCGTAACGCGCTCACCTTTCTGCAGGAGCCAAGTTCCTGTTTCGGGCACAGAGTCGATACCGTCGTGAGCCTGGCCCTGAAGGGCTGTACCAACACCTATCGCCAGTACTCCAGCAGCCGCAGTTGCGGCTATTGCTGCCGGTCCTGCTATTTCGGGTCCAACAAACGGCACGCCGATCATTGCTGTAAAGGCCTGCAAACCCGCCATTGCAACTTGGGCAGCAGCGTAAGAAAGAAGTGTGCTACCAACAGATTGCAGAAATGTCGAAGCAAAATCTTTAACATTTAACTTTCCGGTTTCTGCCCAGTCAATAATCATATCCGTTAAGCTGCTAAATGCCTGTGCACCAACCTGCTGCATGTTGGTGTATAAATCCATTGATGCTTCTATTTGCGTTGCTAGCCCTGATATAAAACCAGCAGCACCATCATTTTGTAACTCATCCTGCTTCTTGTAATATTCCTCCTGTATTTTAAGCCTCTCATCAAGAGAATTCTGTAATGCTTCTTTCTTTTTATCGTAAAGACTTTGGTCTATATCTCCAGATTGGAGCTGGTTTAAAAGATCATCCTGTTGATATGCAAAGTCCTGCTGTATATCATTATTATCCTGCATGCGTGATCGCTCACGACCACCAGAATAACGGCCAACAATTTCATTATCATATCCTTGCTGCACTAACTTATTCTGCCTTTCTAAGCCGGAAATATATTCCGCAACCCGGGCATTTTCCTGATTAAGCCTAAGCTCTTCCTTTTTAGAATCGAGGGCTTTTGCAGCAGTGCGAAGCTGTTCTTTTTGAGCTTCTGACAATTTTTTAAGATTGCCACTGGTAATATCAAAATTTATTTTTTCGAGCTCGGTAACCTCAGCTGTTTTTTTACCAGTAGTTTCAATAAGGGCAGCTTGTTTTTGCAGATCAAGCAATCTACTGTTAAAAGCATTTTCTGTTTTACTTGTTGGTGTTTTAACAGGTTTTCCGTTCGTACCACCAGGAGGTAAAGAAAATGGGTTGTCCGTTCCCACAGTGGCTACCTGAAGGGGTAGCACCGATTTACTAGCTTTAGAAAATTTTTCTCTTGTTTCTATAAGAGATAGCAGTTCATCATTTAGTGCTTTCGCGCTGTCATCTACCCCTGTAATCCAACCAAACATAGATTCACTTTGAGAGTAAAAACCTTTTTTTCCTTCAAGGATTTTTTGCAGGTATTCAATACGTTCATTAACTTGGTCTATATTTGTTAGGTCGATCTTGCCACTAAGTGCCGCAAAACGATTTCCTGTGCTGGCTGCTAGTTGGCCCGCACCTGCAGCTGCTTTTACAAGCCATCCAGCAAGTTGAGCGACTTCCGATACAAGATCAGAAATACCTTGAAGAACCAAGGGGTCAGTCAGTACGTCATGAAGCTTATCAAGTGAGCCCTGCAAAGGAGTTAGATCAACTTTTGCCAATCCGGCTGCAATCTCAATTTTTAGCCCTGCAACCTGAGCCTCCATATCTTCAAAAAGTTGATTAACCTTTACTAAATCATCAATAGAGGATGGATCAGGAGCAACACCATAATCTTTAGCAAGGTCAATAAACTGTTTGAGTTTTTGGTTGTTGTTATCAAACAAAGGAAGTAATTTTGAAAGGTCGTTACCCAAACTTTCAAGAATGGTGGTCTTCTCGGCATTAGTACTAATTTTCTCCAAAGATTCACCGATAGCGAGCAATTGTTTATCTGGACTGACTTTTGATAGTTTTTCCGCAGATAATCCAAGAGCGTTGAGCGCATCAACAGCTTCACCTGATTTATTTAATACCGCGTCACCAATCTTATCACCAATATCCTTGAAGATATCAGCCATTTGGTCACCGGAGACACCAGCCTTTTCAGCTGCAAACTGCCAAGCAAGAAGTTCCTGGGTAGATAATTGTAATGATTTAGCCCAGCGGTCAGTTTCTGCTATTTGCCTGGATGTGGATTTCAGTAATTGAAATCCGGATGCGCCAACAGCCAGCCCAGCTGCAATAGCTGCTGCCCCTATACCTGCTAGTGCAGCACTGGATTTTGCCACATCATCTTGTACCTGCTTGCTCCACTTGGCTGATGCACGCTCAGCTTTATCCATCCCTGAAACAAATCCACCAACTTTTGCAACCAAGTCGATAGTCAGAGTTCCCAGTGACTTGCCAGCCATAAATTCTCCAAGTGAAAAAAAGCCCGCTTTTAGCGGGCGTTATTTTAACAATTGTCCTTTAACCTCCTTTTAAGGGTAGATTTAAAATCTTTCCTTAGTGGTTCAGGGAGACCTTGTTCTAACCTATCGATTAAAGGCATATTCATAAAAAGGATATCATTAACACTACTTGAACCATGTTTTTTTAAAAACATCATTGCAAGATTGTCTACAGCCAATATATTAAGACATGGTTCACCATCTTTCAAAGAAACAAAGTCATCTGATGAGAAAGATTCTATTTTAGTGAAATCTACCTCTTGTAATGACTTCTTTCTCCCTGAGAATGAAATAAAGATACCAGCAAGAAAAAGAACAACCGCAACTAATAAATAGTTTTGCTGTTGAGCCATTAGCCCAATATTATTAACTCTTGTACCATCGCCAACCTCAACACTCACATCCATAAAGAACAATGAGTACACCGCGAGAATTATACCTGCCAGCGATAACAACTGCCCTGAACTCTTCATATCATTCCCTCGTGATAATAGTTACCAAAAGGGTAGCAGGATTTTTTTAAAGGCAAAAACAATAATTAGTCCCAGGATTTCATGGCCTCTTCCAGAGATAATGGCGCTTCGTTGATGTGCGGTGCAAAGTCACTTACCTTGAACGGCGGCGTGTTCTTTGCCTTATTGATGTTAGCCAGGACAGACGCCACCAGCGAAGCCCCCCACTCGGTACGCATCATGATATTGAGCGGTCCGTACTTCTCACGGTACTTGAGCCAAACCAGAAATTCCCTGCGACTCATCCGCTCCTGAGCCTCTGCGATGGTGCGGCCGCCGATGCCGTTCATCACCAGTTCGCACCAGAATTCATCCTCGCCGGTTAGCTCGTAGTCTTTCCCAGTTCGTTTACATCATGAATTGCAGCCAGGAGGGCCATAACGATCGGACCGTCCAGCGCCCCACGATCCGGGGTAGCAGTTCCAAGAATGTCAGCCGCGGTAAACACTGGGGCGCCGTCCTGATCGCAAATATGCGCCGCAATGCGCTCAGCAATCGGGTCCGATTTCCCGTTGTACGCCAGCAGTTCAGCTTTAGTGGTGTGGTAGCCCATCGGGCGCACATAGACGGTTGCGATATGCTCTTTCCCGTCACGGCCTTTCCACTTAATTTCTTTTTCCACGGGACGGCCGGTAAAAGCTCCGGTTTCTTTTAACGTATCGAGAGTAAGTTGCATTTCAGCTCCTGAATTGAAAAGCCCGGATAACCGGGCATATTAATTACGCTGCGGCCTTCGGCACCCATACGGAAGAGCCAGACCGCTGGATCGTGGCGGAGGTCGTCACAACAGCGTTACCCTGGAAATCAAACGGGAAATCGGAAACGTAACCCTGGAAAATGAACCAGGTGCGATCCGATGGCAGTACCAGGCCATCAACAGCATCCTCAGCGCCAGAAGCGGCGGCTGTCGGGACACTGGTTCCATCTGACCAGCCAACCGCAAAAGTTAACGGCGTCTGGTCATTCGCTTCAGCGAGGCCATGCAACATAATGTGGCTGGCGTTCGTCGGATCAGCGTTAAGCCCGACGGTTGCGGCCGCAGGCGTTTTAAGCCCCTTTTTGTAGGTTCTGGAATCCCGCTCACTCAGACAGGTATCTTCAATCTGATCGGCAGGGTTCCCTCCGGGGTTGAAACTGGTGATGCATTCAACCTCGCTGACCACGCCAGACTTGAGCACAAAAAACTGCGTGCCTTGCGTTAATACAGACATGTTTTGTCTCCATAAAAGAAAAACCCGCACAAGGCGGGTCAGTTTGGGGTTGTTGGTTATCTGGTCGTTATCCAGTCAACATCGAAGGAATAGCGGTATCGCATTGTTTCAGGATCGCGGCTTTGTTCACCCCATCGGGTGATATAGGCCTTGCCCTCAATTGCGTCGCGTAAAGCACGGGCTGCAGCGATCACGTCGGTGTCAGTATCGCCATAGACATCAACCTGCAGAGAATAGCGATCCGCATCTGGCCGCTGGTTCAGATAATTTTCAGGTGAGCCGCCTATGTTTTGCCAGACTGCATAGGGATAAACGATATTGTCGTCCTGCATCCCGAACGGATAAAGCCTCACGGGATTAGAGCCTAACAAATCCCTGACTGCCTGGCTGGCTGCGCAAACTGCAAATATTGGAGCAATCATACCGGAGTTCCTTTTTTAGCCGCCCGTCGCACAGCGCGATCAATGGACTTTTCCAGCTCCGCTGCGAAAATATTAATTACGTCGGTATCAACACCATTGATCGCCGGTCGCAAAACAGGCTTTGCTGCTGCGTGCTCTGTGCCGAACTCCAGGAATCGCCAGTACCAGGTATCCCCGCCGGGATTACCTTTATCTCCGGCAGTGTTATAACTTTTACCCGCCCTGCCTTTTCGGACGTTGGCCTTTGTATTGGCGTATTGCCTGGCGCCGCCCATCACACCGACACGAAACGTTGGATCGCCGGTTCTGCGAAACGCCTTGCTGCTGAAGCTGACCACAATGTTTTTGTAGATAGCCTCTTTGGTGAGAGGGTCATCAACCCGCGCGGCATTATTGCGCGCTCTGTCCCTGATGACGTTCGCCGCTTTACGCAGCGCTGCACGACCGGATTTATCGCGAGTGACCTGTGAGACGGCATCCAGTTTTCCCAGGACGGAATCGAGGCCGGTCAGGTTTACTTCCACGCCATCAGCCATCGTTAGCCCCCTCTGAACATGGCAGTGTCAGGTATTCCCTGCCGCTCCAAGGGTCAGGTAAAACGCCCTCAATGTTGTAGATGCGGCCACGAAACAGGATCCGATGTTTCCGGGTGACGCCCTCACGGTAACGAATCGTTATCCGGGTGGTAACCTCGCCCTGAGAGGCCTGGGCCGCAATAAACTCACGTGCGGATAAAGCAGCGACTTCGGCCCAAATGGTTGCGACATCGCGCCAGGTATTAATCACGGCTCCCGTTGTCGGGTTCTGTTCTTTGACCGGTTCCTGCAGGGTGATCCTGTGACGCAATTTTCCGGCCTGCATATCACCCCCTTGGTTTCCCACTCAGATAGGTTTGCTGCTCTGGCGCCTCTTCGAGATCGCCAGCAAGCGACTGGATAATTACATCGGACAGGGCGACGTTAGACTCAGCCAGGCGGTTTATCGCTTCCGTCTGCTCTCGCTGTGCTGCTGTTTGTTCTCTCAGCGCTGCTATCAGCGCGTTTACCAGTTGCTCGTTCATAGGCTATTTTCGTCCACTTTTTTAACCATTCACGCCGACGGAGACACCCTTCACAGGCCATAAATCACCTCAAAGTGGGATATATCGGTAGGGTTCAAGCAACGAAGTGAAGCCGAAGGGGATGCTCATTTTATTTACATCGGAAGCTTCTTCCCTGCTGTTGAACCAATGCCCAACAAGAAGCATCAGCGCCAGGAGGATATCGTCAGCAATTTTTAACCCGTCGGGATCGGTATCAGGCACAGAGTCTTCATGCAGTTTCCGATTAATGAAGTTCTCTGCGCGACGCCGAGCAGCTGTGAAATACAGCGTCAGCAGTTCATCTTCGGTTGCATCGTCAATATCGATCCGACACTGCGCCCGCAACATCTCAATCGTTGTGCTCATGTATTTTCCCTGGCCCGCAGCGAACTGCGGGCATAAAAAAACCGCCGGAGCGGTGGAGGTTGAAGCTGATTATTGCCTTAGCCGCCAGATGCCGGTTTACCCACCAGTGCCTTAATCGCGCCGGTATCTTCCAGTACGCAGTCGAAGCGGTGGAAGGCCAGGAAGCCAGTCTGATCGTACTCTGCGTAACGCTCAACCAGCCGTTTCAGCGTCATGTAAGTGACGCGACGAACGATAAAGCGGTTAAAATCGCCGAAGTAGGCAAATTTGGCACCAGCCGCGATGTCAGGAATAGCCTGGTCAACGACATACGGCACCTGCAGAACAGTAGCAGGTGCGCCACCGATAATGTTCGGTAACCAGAGCGGGCGGCCCTGTCCGTCCTCCATTTCCTCCACCAGCTGCAACGTTGCATCGTTAAAGGCCCAGCGCACCTTTGGACCGTTACGGTATGCCGGGTCGACAGAGTGCTTCAGGGCGTTCAGCTCTTTCCAGGTAAAGGTGGTCGCTGCTGCGGTATTTTTGGTGCCAGTTACCGACGCAGCCAGCCCTTTAGGCTGCAGCGGGGTGCCTGTGCCGGTCCCTAATACCAGATACTTCGCTTCACCACGTCCGATGCGAGTGGCGATACGCGCGGCCAGGAACGCCTCGATATCTACGCCGCTGTCCTGGAGCAGTTCATTGGATACGCGAATGATTTTAGAGGACAGTTTTTTAGCCCCCAACGTTGCACCGCCGAAAGACACGTCTTCTTCACTGGTTTCAGTGTTTTCGCCCAGCAGTTCACCTTCTTCAGTGGTACCGTCAGAGGTTGCCCAGTCAATGTCCTGGCCGTTGGCGGTATTCAGAATCTGCGCCACACTGGCAATTCCACCGTAATCTTTCAGTGCTTCGACGATCTTATTGCGGAACTGGGTTGGTACGGTGTAACCCCCTTTTTCATCCGGCGTCGTGCCCTGAGCACGCAGCTCCTTTAAAGCCTGGCGTTCTTCAGCGCTCATCTCGCCAAGACCACGGCGCAAAAACGCATTAAACGCCGCAGCACGACGTTCGTTAGCCTGTGCTTCCGGGTTTGCTGGATCACGATTCTGCTGCTGGCGCTGTTCCGGCTCGTTTTCGTGGATATAGTCCTGATCCTGGCGGCGCAGTTCCTCTTCGCGTGCAATACGTTCATCAAGGGCGTCAAGCTCCGATTTTGCAGCGTTCCACTGAGTACGCTGCTCATCGGTCCAGGGCGTATCACCAATTTTGTCATGCAGGGCACGCATATCTTTGGCGATGGTGTTACGTTTTTGCTTCATTTCATGCAGTTTCATGATTTTTCCTTACGCGTTAAGAAGGGTCAGCAGGCGCTCACGCGCCATTCGTTGATTAATGGCGTTCTTTAGCGCACCGCTGTCGCGCGCCTCCTGCCAGGCTTTCATCGATCGGACGCCGGAGTCGGCCTCCTGATATGCGGGATAAGTCACCGGACTGACATCAAACAGCCGGGAAAACTTCGATATTTCACGAATAACGATCCCTTCATCGTCCTGGTACCAGTTTTCACCGTCATGGGATACCCGGAAGGCAAAAGATGACTGGTTAATGTCTCCGCGCATCATCGGCGCCAGCACCAGATCGCGGATAGTTTGCGTATCCGGCGCTGTAATGTCGTAACGCAGGCCGCGCTCATCGACAGACAGGGATAGCGTCCCGGCAGCGCTCCGTCCCAGAATAAAGTTGGGGTCATGGTTAAACAGCCCGCGAACATCATCATTCAGCACATCGTCAAATGCTCCGGGCTTGATGATTTCACGGAATCCCCACAGGGGTTCAGAACGGCTGTTGAACACCGAGCCATAGCCCAGAATGCGGGTAGGTTCATCGGTGCGTTGCTCGGCTCTGACCTCCCCGCTGTAACAGCGCGTTTCACGGTCATTCATTGGGCTTTTCCTCGTCGGTTTTAGGTGCCTTAAAATCGTCTGCTGGGTTCGCGGCGTTAACGCTCACCAGCATTTCATCCAGGCCATCTACCGGATTCATGTCTTCGAAGGCTCGCGCTTCATTGCGGCTCATCCAGCCATCAGTGATCGCAAAGTGGTAGAACTGAGCACGTTCCTGCGGGGTCCCGCGTAGCAGGCCTGTCAGGTTAAACCTGACGTAATATCCGGCGGCCAGTTCAGCACGGGTGAACAGGCGGCGATTGAGTTCCTGTTCCCAGTTCGTTACCCACGGCATGATCGTGTAGCGGACAAACTGAATGGCCTGCTGCGTAATATTTGAGAAAGTGGCTTTTTCGAGATCGTTAATCATGTGCGCCGGTACATTAAATATCCCGGCAATCATCGACCGATTCAGCTTCGACATATCAATGATCTGGGCATCAACCGGGGAAACGGTGAGCGCTTTGTAATCCAGCTCTGCCGGGAGAAGCATTGTTTTATTCTCCTGGCTGCGCAAAGCAGCTGTAGCTTTTTGCCACATGCTTTTTAAACGCCCCCAGCTTTCTTCATTCAGCTGGCTTTTCACCGAAATAATGCCAGCGGGTCGCGCATTACCGTTGAAGAATGAACTGGTATAAGCCTGCCCGCTCATCCCCATGCCTATCGTCTCGGCATGCTGCATGATTGGGCTAAGCCCCATTTTCTGGTTGTTACCCAGCGCCCGGATATGCACCATATCGTCGGGATTGACGGCAAACGCCCCCTCTTCGTTGTAAACGCCATAGGTATACCGACCACCCGTGTTAAGCAGTGTCGTTTCCCAGGGCATGCAGCATTCCAGCCCGGAAACTTCACCACGACGGGAACGCTTCACCCAGGTGTAACCATTCCCCCAGCCCAAAATATGACGCTGTTTTAACTCACGCCACTTATAGCTTGTCTGCCACATATTCGGCTCATCGTGAACCAGGTAAAACACAGGGTGATCGCGGGCAGCTTCAACCTTGTTATTGGTTTTCCGCATAACATGCAGTGGCATCTGAGCGATATTCGAAGAGATAACGTAAATACAGGCATACACCGCAGCCAGCTTCATCGCCGTTTGCGGGCTGACAAATACATCTCGGGCAAACACGTTATCGGTTTCTGCCGATTCACTCGTGATCGGAGTAGCCGGGTTTTCCAGTGGTTCACTGCGAAAAAGAGCATCAAGCAGCATTATTCCCCCTCATTGCCGCTAACAGCGCATAAATGAGTAGCAGGGTTCCCGACATCATCAGAGACATCGCCAGCCCGAACTGGAGATAAACGCCTGCAGCAAGCGAACCGAACCCGGTAAGCCCGATAACATCAGTGATTAGAGTTTTCATAGAAGTAAAAGGTCTTCGTCAGGATCGATAGTGGACAGGAAGTCAACTTCACCACCACCGTTAACAAGCAGGCGACTCATCGCAATAAACATCGCGACAGGACCGTCAATTTTGTTTTCAGGCGTGGCCTTGTTGGGGAAAATATTCTCGTTTTTGTCTGGTTTGACGGTGACGTTTGACATCATCCATGTCATCACTGGATTGCCATCGTGATGAAAACGCCCGGCGTAAATTTTCGCCTCGACTTCCTTCATTGCTTCAGACAGGTTTTTAACCGTCTGAGGGACTTCAACAATTGGTACACCTTCAGCTGCTACCGACAAAGCAAACTGAGTGGCACTCCACGGGTCGTATGCAAACTCGTTCAGCGAGTCACCTCGCGCCCATTCGATCGTTTCCTCTTTAATTACTGCATGGTCAACGACATCGCCATCGGTAAACTCAAGGAATCCAGCGAGATTCCATTTTCTGTAAAGGTCCGCCTGCTGCTTGGAACAGGCTTCAAGCCGACCTTCAGGTATCCAGAATCTGGAGCGGACATAAACATCGCCATTTGGAGCAAGCCAGACTTTAACTGCAGCTGAAATATCAATTTTGTTGGAAAGGTCAACGCCGAGCCACATTGACCAGTTGGCCGAAGTGGAGTCGTCCCAGTCGTCACGGCATTTTTCCCAGCGCGCCATATCCATCCATGCTTTTTCACCTTGCACCCAGATATTGAGATGCTTGGTAAAAAAACCGACACGCGCCGCCACCTGCTCTTTCGCCTTTTTAGCCAGACGGCGCATATCGTCCCAACGCTTACATATCCCCAGGCCGGGATTTGCTTTCGGCCAGTTTGCCTCGTCGAAAGGATCGTCCCCCTCATCCAGGGTATAAATCAGCGCAAAATAGCTGTCATCCTTAATTGAAAGCGGGTCAGGGTTATCAAAGTTCTTCAGAACCTTGATTGCATAATCACGTTGCTCGTAGCAGATACCTTCCTTATTAAAACCCGCAGTGGTGATTGCAAAAATAAGGGACTGCAGGCGCGCACCGGTCGCTGTTTCCAGAACTTCCCAGACGTCACGAGTTTTATGTGCGTGCAGCTCATCAACGATCCCGCAGTGAATATTAAGGCCGTCGAGGTTATTCGCATCACTGGCTACAGGTTCGAATTTTGAGCCCGTCCGCTCCTGGTGAATATTCAGCTTGTTACTACCAAACAACCGGCCCAGTGTTTTAGGAGCCAGCTTAATCATGCGCTTCGCATCATCAAACACGATGCGGGCCTGGTCCCTGGTTGTTGCTGCGGAATAAACCTCAGAACCACCCTCACCGTCGGCACCAGTCATATAAAGCCCGATGCCAGACGAAAGCGTTGATTTTGCATTTTTACGCGCTACTTCGTCATAGGCGGTACGAAAGCGACGCACAAACATGGGGTCGCCATCGTCGTCAAGAATGCTCTCAAACGTTATTTCATCTATCAGCGGGACGACAAACCCGAAAAGGTTAATCAGGATGAAGGTGTGCCAGTCCATCAACTCGATCGGCTTGCCGGTCAAGTGACCCTTCACATGGGGGACGAAGTTATAAAAATCGAGAACGTGCTGGGCGCGGCCTTCATCAAAATAAACACCGCGCTCCGGGCCGTGCTCTAAATCATGAAAGAACCGCTGGCACGCAAGACGCACCAGTTCGCCAGCAACGATATCGCCAGATACCACGCGCTCGGCGTAGCGGAATCCATCTGCAACGGTTGCCATTCATCATTTGCGCTTTTTAAGAAATTCTTCCAGTGGGTCGGCTTCTGCCGGGCCTTTTGCACCAACCTTTGATCGGCTGGCAGGTGTCATGCCGAATTCGCTCAGCATCGCTCTGATCCGTTTCCACGCATCAGCCTTCATGACTGCTGCAGGGTGCGGTTTGATCATTCTGATTTCCCGCTCCCCTCCTTCGTCTGAATCATCTTCGCTGTAGACGGCATAGGTGTAACCTTCACGATCAAGCGTGTCGCAGTGATGCCGGTATTCAACATAGGCTTCTATCAACAACTCCAGCGCTTTAGCATCCAGCGTGGTCAACACGCCGACGGCATCAAGTTCCTCACCAATACGCTTGAACCAGTACTTACCCTGTTTATCGAAATGTTTCGGTATTGGGGGGACCCCTGACGGGGGTTTTGGCTCGTTCTTATTGATCGGGCGCTTGGATGGGTTCCCCTTCACTAAAGCCAGATGTGTCGGGGTTTTCGGTGGTCCAGGCATAATCGAAAACTCCTATTAATCATTGGATGGGGGACCCCAAAAAAAAGTTTTCTAACCTGCGGCGGTGTGAAAAAAGGTTAGGCGGCGGTCCTTTTGGCCTTTGCCGTCAGGGATTTGACCCCGCCCCCCCTCTGCCTCGCACCAAATGAGAATCGATATCATTTGATGCGTTCGCGCCCGGTTTTCGTTCTGTGACAGGGCCAGCACAGGCTTTCGAGGTTCGAATCATCATCGGTACCCCCATGAGCTTTAGCCTTGATGTGGTCAACCGTCTTTGCTGCGACAGCTCGCCCGCTGCGAAGGCAGTTCTGGCACAAATGGTTGTCGCGCTTCAGGATGTACGCACGTCTGATATCCCACTGGCTACCGTAGCCACGCTCGTGGCGACTCTTTCGCTGTTGATGCTGTTGCCAGCCTTCATTGTGGTGCTTCTCGCAGTAGCCTGAGCGGTCGGTAGTAGTACCGGGGCACCCTCGTTTACGACAGGCCCTTGGTATCAAAGATGGCATTTTTTATCCTGTTGTTTTTTTGTATAGATAGAGCAAGAATAACCAAGCTACACACACCAAAAATAAGGAAATAACAATGGGTATATTCGATAAAACTCCGTCAGACAAACGGGGAGTGATTGATTACGGTAAAGAAAAGAAAGGTGGCGGACACGACCACCGACATAATAAGGGAGAAGACCGAACCCCCTCACAGAAGGAAGGTGATAAGAATCGCCGAAAATAGACCTTACCGTGCCCCTTTCGGGGCATTTTTCTTGTTTATGCAGCTAGTCTGAACTGATTCGTTGTGTGCCAGGATGTCGCGCTTGGTCTGCTTATCCAGCACATCGATATCGTGGTCAGTCAGGTAGATGATCCGCACCCAGCTGCAGGCCGTATCAACGACTACCGGGGCGGGTAAACTTTTCGCGCAGCTCCCGATCAACATCGTCATCAGGCATATGGCTAACATTCTGCTGTACATCACTGGCCCCTTTCATGACTTCCGCCTTACGTTCTGCCGCGGCGACGGTGGCGGCGGTGTTCTCTTCGGTACGCTGCTGATCGGCTTTGGCTTCCGCCTTACTGGTCCCGCGAGCATGACCAATGCCGAACGCGCCAGCGATAGCGCCCAGGATGACGACCACCAGCCCAGCAATAATTTCAATATTCACTGCTACGGTCCTTTCAGTTCTTCGGCCTTAGCTTTCAATGCCGGCTGGCGTACATATTGCGAAAGCACCGCCAGCACCACCAGTGCAGGGCTAATCAATGCCACGATGTTTGGAGGCAGAATGTTTTTAATATCCGGTGGCAGCATCGCCCAGGCGTGCAGCGCAGCATCCGGGAACGATTGCGCCCACACGCCAACCAGCGCGCCGATAGCCCCCAGCTTTACAGACCATGTTTCCAGCAGCAGGCTGGCATGGGCAACGAACTCCAGCCGGGTATATTTGCGCAGCAGTAACAGAACGAGCACAGCCACCACCACGAGCAAAGCGAAAATGATCATCTTCATAGCACGCGCTCCTTAACCCAGCCGTAGAGAAAATCCTCGTTGGCTTCGCGACCCTCCGCCAGTTCGAGGTATCTGGCGCCCTGACTGCAGTTCAGCGCACGCAACAGAACCTGTTCACCCTCTTTCCCGCGGGCAGAGAGATATCCCTTAAGCGCAGTGATGGTTCGGGGTCCAATCGCGCCATCCGGGATAAGGTCGGGATAAAGCTTCCCGCGCATATTCAGAGCAGTGAGCCAACGCTGGAAAAACTTACTGGCGACGCTGGGCCCCATGTTCACGCCAGTATCGCAAAGCTCATCTGCCAGTAACGTAGACAAACTCGCGACCTGGTCGAACCGGGGGCCGGTCCAGTAATCGCTCAGCAGGATTTGCTTTGCTGTTTCCCTGGGCAGGTTCCGCATATCACCGGTGTAGCCATGTGCACGGGCGGTTGTTTGCGTGATGCCCCAGCGGGTCGGCCCGCCTTTATCAGAGGGGTGATCGACATAACCCCCTTCCTTTCCGAGGATGCCCTCGATAATTTGATCTGCTGTCATGGTTAAGCCTTGTTATCGCCGCCACCGATACCGAATCGGCCGCCAAGATATTTCATTACAAACGCCCTTATGGCATCTACGCCAACGAACCCCACCCCACCGCCAATGGTGATTGAGAGAGATTTGGGGAAGTCTAAGTATTCAAGCGCCGATGCGAATGTAAGCGTTAGCGCCCCACACAGAAGCCCCTCAAGAAGCATCTTTTTCCAGCCGCCACCGCTATAAGCGATTCGAAGACCCGCCATAACAACTGAGAGCAGTACGGCCCCCAGCGGCGTATCTCCGCGCCACCAGCTCTGCAGCAACTCCAGCAGATCAGGCCAGTTACTCGGGTTAGTAGGCATTTTCATAGTCTCCACCTCCGGGTTAACGGGGTGCTGTGTGAATAAAGGGGGCAGGCCCATCGGGCTGATTTAACAAAGAGCCGTATCGAAGATGATTCCCGTGAGCCTGAAAAAAAGAAAGGCCACCCGCAGGCAGCCTTTGAATGCTGTAAGCCTCTGCAAATTGAGGCCTAGGTATCGTTTTAAGTCCGTGGCATAGAAACCACTCTTAACATGCTACATAATAAAATGCGGACCGCGCAAAACTTTTTTGATAAATTAAAGGTCCACAGCATATTAAGGTTCAATTGTTAACTATTAGTGTACTAAGGAATGTTATGACGAGTGCAGTTGCGGTAAAAAAACCCAAAAAACTACGAATTGGCTTCTATACGAGTAGTTCTGGAACCATTCGAAGCAACTCTGTTGCCAAAGCTGCGATCGATAGCCTTTACAGCACTTGCGTGAATGTAACTAACAATCATTTCGATACTACATATAAAAATAAAAAGTTGAAAATTGCGTTTATAAATAAAGACACTAATGCCAAATATTATTTTGGCTATATGTCTTGCTCAAGAGAAGAGTACCTCCTTCCTTATATTGGCGATGAGCACTGGAAAGAACACAACATCCCATTGGATGATAAAAAATACATTGTCGAGCGTACTTATTTTTTATATTACTATGAAAGCGACATTTTGATCCTTACGCAAAACCATCTTGGTCCAAAGGAATCTGATCTCGCTTATCTTCTTTATAGCCAAAGTGGACAGCCTGGAAACAATTTTTCTTTCCAAGCCATTTGGAAGAAAGAAAGTATTAAAGAACTTCTCGAAACAGGAAGTACACTTAGAAGCTGCGAACTTATCCTCGCTGCTCCACGAAACTTCGATGTGACTAATTATCAGTTAGATAGTTCTTTTTCGAAAGAACTATTAAATATGATGATTGGTCTTGGTGGTACGCATTTAAAAATCAATCTTAGAGGGAGAGCTTCTGGAAGAGTTAAAGTTAAAGGCTACCTTTCTGATGTGATAAAAGATGGTATTAAAGAATTATTAGAAAAAATGCCGAATATTGTCAAAAAAGCAGCAGTAACACAGCCAAAAAACACTGCTGAGCAGAGTCTGCTTGAACAGGTTCTCATCTCGGAAAAAAATATACATACCGTAAACGGCTATGGCACAGATAGCGATGTGCTCCAAGCGATGATTTCTGCTAAAATTGATAATAATGGTTACCTTATGCAGTACGACATAAGCATTAAGAAGGTATAGTTTATGTTATTGAGATATATAGCAAATATAATAGGAAGCATTTTTTTGACATACTTGTTATTGAAGTATGTTCCTTTAATGCAACATAATGACATTCTCACATCAGCAGGGGTCATCTCTACTGTTTCAGGAATCTTGTTTGGTTTTGTGCTTGCTACTATTTCGATTTTCAGTGCAGCTAGCGCCAATTCAAATGGGGTCTTGAAAGCTTTAAAAAACAACAACATACTTCAAGGTATAGTAACTAATTTATTAGCTGCTGGAGCGACACTAATTACAGCATGCTTAATTTCACTTATTGCCATGTTTGCCAGCGAGCAATTAATTTACAATGACAAAAAAATAGAGTTCATATTCATTATTCAATCATTATCACTATTGATAGTAGCAATTATAATGTTTGGGTTTACTTGGCGTAAAATTAATTGGATTTTACCATATATTTAAAAGGGCGTCCGTGCCCTTTTTTTCAATCCATATCTAATCGTACGTCTAACATAGACAAACAACCATCTATGAAACCTTCAGCCATCTGTATTTCAATACGTATCAGCTTCTCGTCCTTCTTTCGCGCTTTAGCAATTTTCCGCTTCGAGATACCATATAGATAATGCGCAACCAACAGCGAATGCTCATAGGGCTTACGTTTTTGAAGACGCGCTAAGCATCCCTCGATAATAAGAGCGTCATCGTCAGTACATGACTGGCGGGATTTGCTTGTTGGGGGAAGAAGACCTTTGAAACCAGCGGCTATTGATGAGTAATCGACTCCGGAACTATCATTCGCAGCCCATCCACCCCAACGCTCTAAAACTATCTGAATATCACGCATGTTTTCTCCACTGTTCATGCTAAGACGCCGATTGCCAGCGCACGATCCAAAAATCGATACAGCAGCTCCAGCTGTGAGCCGTGCTTCTCCTCAAATGCCACGGTGTCAGCGTGTAACTCGTCGTGGTGCGCTCTGCAAAGCGGCAACACAAACAGGTCATGCGCTTTTGTTCCCATTCCACCTTGTCCGTGGCCTATCAGGTGATGGGGATCATCTGCTTGTTTGTTACAGCAGACACACTGCTGGGACTTAACCCAGCGCGTCCAGCTCTCGTTTACCCAGCGGCGGCGCTTTGGTCGCAGCATGAATGATTCCGGCGTTTCAGGATCTACGCGAAGCCCGAGAATCTTTTTCTGCACCACTTCGCTCGCCGCTGGCTCCGGCACAATATCGCTCTCCTTCATCACCGGCTGATGCTTAATTTCCGGCAATCGCAGGGCTTTACGGGCAAGCGATTCAGGGATGACGTGCGCCAGATTGTTTATTACCAGCCACCAGCACAACTCGGGGATCGTCAGTTGATGGTCTTCGTTGAACCCCAGCTGTGAGCGGATAACCGTTATCAGCCAGGATACCAGGTTCTCACGCGCAATGCCTGCCAGCGTCTCTGTGTACTGATCACGCAGCAGGTTATCGCAGGCCCAGCAAAGGCGGATGCTGCCAGGCTCATGCCGAAACAGCGTAAAATTTTCGCTGTGCCACGAACCGTGCGGGTACTGGCATTCAAAACGACGCTCCAGCTCGGCCTCCAGCGAGCTGATACCACCCGCGCGCAGAATGACGTCTTTGTTTTCGAAGACTGGCTTCAAAACCGGGTCTTCTGCCAGTGGCTGCGTGGCGGGAGGGATAGCGCCGGTTGCGTAGTCACTGTATTTTTCCGGTGCAGGCTCAATCAGTACCCGCCCTCTCCTGAACATCGGCATGAGATCAGCGCCTGGGCGAAGCAGAACAACGCCCATGCGTGGGGCAATCTCAGGGGTTAGTAGTGCTCTCATTTCATCTCCACGTCAGGCAGCTGCACGAAAACGACGGATAGTGATTTCTACTTTCCCTTTCTTCACGATGTTCCCCCACTCCACCAGCATGCGCTTAACCTGACTGTCGTCTTCCCAGACGCCTGTTAGAGTCAGGGCATCGAACAGCGCTTTGTTGTAGTTATCGATATCCCGACGGCGCTGATCCGGCGGATACAACACTATGTGAACCTCGGCCAGATCAGAGGATGGCCGGGGAACGGCACGCAGTTGCTCAATAATCGCCGCTCTCGCTGCCTGCTGGAACTTGCGCCCTGTCTCGCTGACCAGATGCCTGCCTTTCAGCGGTCCCTTGCTCGGGGCGCGCCAGTAACTATTTACGCTCGGTGGAAATGGTAAAGTCAGTTTCATTTAGCCCCCTTAAAGGATCGCTACAACGTCTTTTGCGACTTCCCGCGTACTGCTTTTGCAGGAGATCGAACGGCGCGCTTTGACGAATTGCAGGTTAAAACCATGCTCCTGGTACAGGTCGAGAACCTTCGGTGCAGATGAGTTAGAAATCACTACCCGAGCCCCACGGTGAAAGGCTGATACGCATTGCTTCGCCAGGTCTACCTGGTTCTCCCAGTTAAAACCACCAGCGGCGTAGGCGGTGAATCCGGTTGTTCCCGGCATCGGTTCGTAAGGCGGATCGCAGTAAACCACATCCCCTTTCCCGGCCAGGCTGATTGTCCGGCGGTAATCAGCCGTCATGAATACGCAGTTATGCGCCATAGCCGCGAAGGCTTTCATCTCATCCATCGGGTAATACGGAGCCTTGTAGCCTCCCCAGCCCACATTGAACTTGTTCGCCTGGTTGTAGCGCATCAGGCCATTGAAGCAATGCCGGTTGAGATACAGGAATGCAGCTGCGCGTTCAGTAGCATCCAGCGTCTGAGAGTTGAACTCGGAACGGATCAGCTCATAGCCATCTGGTGACCGCATGTGCTCGAACATCCAGCGGGCCTTTAATTCCACTTCATCCGGCACCACCGCTAACATCTGATACAGATTAATCAGGTCCGGGTTAACGTCCGCCAGCAGGTAATCTGCGTGCTTATCGCTGTTCAGGAACACCGCCCCACCACCAACGAATGGCTCTATCAGGCGTTTCCCTGCCGGGATGTGCTCGAACAGGTCAGCCAGCTGGGTATACTTTCCACCAGCCCATTTCAGAAATGGCTTGCTCATGAACGGAACCCCGCTGGCACTGAATAATCCACGTCGGAATAACTGGACTTGAACGCCGTGTCATGTTTAACCCACTTGCCGCCAGTCCAGGCTGGGCGTCCGGCTGCCTCCCATTTTTTGGCCTTGTCGAAATACTCGACGCAGTTCTCGGGAGCAAACAGCGTTTTGGGCCGCAGGTAGTCGCTCATCTTCGGGTCCTGAGCCCATTTCTCGTTCAGGTAGTCAACCACCAGCATCAGGTCTTCAGGGCTGTAATCTTCGGCCAGACGTCCCCGGATATAACCCAGCGTCGTTTTGGTTCGTCCCCCCTTGCCATAGGTCGAATTAGTTACTCGATTAAAATGATCCAGAACGAGTGCGGCCGGACCGGTTTGGTCTGGTTGCGGCGCAACCGGACAAGAGTCTTTACCTTTAATCTCTGTAGTACTCTCTGTTGTATTCTCTGTAAGATCATCGTGCCAATTTGACCTGATGACAGCGGTTCGTTTTGTCCTGATGGAGCGTTTCACATTGACCTCTTCCATCGTGTCATTCTGACCTGATGGAACGGCGCATTTTGACTTCTTCGATTTGGTCACTTTGACCTCATCTAAAAGCTCACTCTCGTAGTTGATCGTGTAGTAGTTCGTCATGTCGCGTTGGGACTTGTTCAGCTGCTCAACTTTAAGCACGCCCAGGCTCTTCAGCCGGGTGAAGGTGCGCTTCAGAGTGGATTCAGACCAGAACGGGAATTGCTCCAGCCATTGCTCTGTCGTGTTGTAGATCCAGCGTACGCCGTCACGCTCCAGCCCTGAGTTAGTCTCCTGCAGCCAGTAGTTAAGCTGCTGCAGCGCAATGGCTTCATTCAGGCCGATGCTATACGCAAGGTCAGGATTGATGACTATCGGCCTTGATGGCATTAACAGGCTCATAAGACCCCTCTATTTCCCTGAATTTTCGTCTGAACTGCTCGAGGGGGCTGAAACACTCGTGCTTATACCCTTCGCGCAGGTATATAACGCGCTGTGTTTGGGGCTCACAGCGTATGACCCTGACCGGGACACCGTAGTGATCTCTGAACCATCGGTTAAGTTCTCGCATACTTTCTCCGCCTGGCCGTTAAAGTCCCCTACCACCCACTGAGCAAACTGGTAGCAGACAGGTTCGAATCCGCCTGGTACTCTTACCCCATACACGAACTGCACCGGCCCTGCTCCACCAGGAACCGGACGCGCCACAAGTTGCGACCTGCGGTACTGTGTTGATAAACTGTTCATGCGTTAGTAATCTCCACTGATAACGACACGCCACGACGCCAGGAGCTGCAACTCGCTGGCGTCACTTCTTTTTGCGTGAAAATAACGTGATAATTGCGGCAATCTCTTCTTCCCGAGCTGCCAGATGGCGGCGATGATGCACCATGATTTCTTCGGCCTCATGCCTTTCAATAACGCCATCTTCAAGCGCCTGTTCGATAATCTGATCAACCTGTCCCCTGGCAGCAGAGGTACGCATTGCACGACTAAACAGGTCCACGCGATCGAGTTCTTCCAAGTGCGGCACATCCACCAGCAGGGCGCCACGACGGCGGGCGAAGTAGTCTGCCAGCAGCGACGTGTTGGAAATGTCTTCCATCGCTTCCAGCTCCGATACTTCAAAAAATCGACAGCCGTTTTTCTCGTAGAGGTTGTTGTTGAACTGCGTCACGGTCATACCCAAGGCGCCAGCCATTGCTTCGCGGCCACCCGGATATGATTTGCACATACCTTTCACGACTTCTTTCAAGTTCATACCTACCCTTTTTGCTTACAATTAGTAGTAACGGTTAAGCTGCTGTTTGATTAGCCTTTAAATACAACTCCGGGTTAACTTTCAGCTTCATTTCTGTTAGAGCTTGGATTTCAAATGCTCGCCCTTTTGGAATGACCTCCCCCCAACCGGATACAGAGGCATGAGATATACCCAGCGCTTTTGACACATTACCGACGGAGCCAAAGTAAGTAATCACGTCAACTTTTTTCATTTTTTCCTCATATGTAAGGGAAGCAGACAAACAAATGGTAGGATATCTTACACTCAAAGGTCAAGGATTCCTACATTACAAAATGGTAGGATTGCCTACATGAAAATGAATGAACGCATCCGTGCAAGACGTAAAGAGCTGAAACTAACCCAAGCGGTCTTAGCCAAATTAGTGGGCGTTAACCGTGTAACTGTTACTGGGTGGGAGTCAGGAGATTATGAGCCAGGGGGTTCTAACCTTCAGGCGCTTGCTGCTGCGTTAAAAACGAATCCTCAATGGATAATTCATGGTATTGGAGATCCTGTATCGGAGGCACCAACCTATAAGCCTACCGAACGTTTTGGCGTGAAAAGGATTCCAGTCTTATCTTGGGTTCAGGCTGGTGAATGGACCGAAAGCGGCGCGCCAGTTACCGAAAATGATGTTTCAGAATGGATTTACACAACCGCAAATCTTTGTGATGAAGGATTCGCTCTGAAAGTACGTGGTGATTCAATGACTAACCCTAACGGTGCCCCAAGCATACCTGAGGGCTCAATCGTTGTTGTTGACCCAGACTACGGCAGTATTTACGAAGTAAACGGTAAGATTGTCGTTGCCCAAGTGATGGGCTCAGCAGAGGCAACGCTGAAAAAATTTGTAATTGATGGACCTATAAAATATTTGGTTCCTCTTAATCCGAACTATCGTGTGATGGAAGTAAATGGCAACTGTAAGATCGTTGGTGTTGTCAGGCAGGTTGTCACGGACCTCTGATTTTTGAAGAACAATGAAACCGGCATCAAAGCCGGTTTTTTTTACACCTGAATGTAAGTTTTCCTACAAACAGCATTGACACCAAAAGGTAAGTTATCCTACATTAATATCGTAAGGAATAGGTGAATAGCACACAACACGGAAGCGCATTCCTCTTCTTCCGGTGGGGATCGGTTTGTAACTGAAGGAGTGCGCTTCCAGTTGTGTGGAGAACTAACGTGCCGCCATTGCAGTGGCGGCTAACCCATCAGCAAGAAATTCTAACCAGCTATTCACCCACTTTCATGGGTTGGGTTGCTGCACCCTAAATTCACGCGTTGCAGTGCGTCAGATGGAGAATAAGAGATGGCTAAGACAGCAAATCAACTAATTAAAGAGGCATACGAAATTGCCAGAGATATGCCACCAGCTCAGGGAACGATTGTCAAAGAACTGGCGGCTATTCTCGATATTTCGAACGTAGCTCTTCGCCAGGTTCGTATCGAACGAGACGCTCTTCTCATCGAAGTCAAATCATGGGCGAAGGAGTGTGATCGTATTACTGAGCGACATACCAAGAAGCGCACAAATCTGCATGCCCTCGAAGCAATGCGCGATTTGAAAGCAATTTGCCCCACCAGCTTTCGTAACGTGGAGGCACTCTGATGGCTAAAGACTCAAAGCTTGTATACGGCGCCAGTGGCAAAACGAACGTTTTGACGTTCGAACCTGAAAACCTGCACCTGGTTACCGACAAAACGCACCCGCTTTACGATGAGCGTATACACCTGCCTATCAGCGAGGCAATGGTGCTGAACATCATGGACCAGGGCGTTCTTGAGCCGATTATCGTCTGGAAAGACCCGGAGACAGGGCTGTCGTGTGTGGTTGATGGTCGCCAGCGTGTGCGCCATACACTGGAAGCCAACAAGCGTCTGTCGAAAGAGGGCAAAGAACCGTTACTGGTTCCGGCAGTCGCTAAACGTGGCTCTGCCGTTCGCATGGCGCAGGCGATGGTAAGTGCTAACGAAATCCGCCAGGCTGATACGCCGCTGGGCCGAGCAAAGAAAATGGCTGATGCGCTGGATCGCGGGCACGACGAGGACGATTTATCGCTGATGTTTGGCGTGAGTGTTCAGACAGTACGCGCAACGCTGTCGCTGCTGGATGCCACCCAGGCTGTCCGTGATGCAGTGGAGTCTGGAACTGTCACCGTTACCCAGGCGCGTCAGCTGGCATCGCTTAAACCTGAAGAGCAGCGGGAGAAGGTATCTGAAATCGAAGCGGCAACTGCTGGCACAACCGGCCATGAAAAAGCCCGGCGTCAGCGTCAGATCCTCGGTGATGCAAAGCCGCGCCTGAAAACCCGCAAAGAAATCACCAAAGCCCTGGGATCAGCCGAGGGTGAGTATGCAAGCGCACTTCGTTGGGTGCTTGGGGAGGAATCATAATGAGCAAAATAGGCGATCATTTCTTTGAATTTCCGGCGTCGCGTGGAACTCAGGGGGATTCAATTGTCCTGATGCTGACAGTACCTGCGCGGACACTAACGCGAGTCCTCGCCAGCGATAACTACGGCGACACCCTTGATCGATCTCAGCGAGAACTGAACCCCGCCAGGGCGAAAAAGTTTTATCAGTATCTCGTTGAAGCATACGAGAATAAGGAACCATTCATTATTCCGCCGCTTGTAGGCAACTGCGACTCGTATGTTGAATTCGAAGAGTTCGGAAACACTAATGTCGGGGTGGCCCGTTTCCCGATGGATGCAGAGATTAAATTGTTTGATGGTCAACATCGCGCAGCAGGGATTGCTGAGTATTGCCGCACCATTGATGAACCTATCCATGTTCCGATGATGCTTACTCTCCAGTTGCCACTGAAGACGCGGCAGCAGTTTTTCTCGGACATTAACAACAATGTTTCGAAGCCATCTGCGGCTATCAACATGGCCTATAATGGGCGCGATAAGAACGCGCAGGAAATGGTCAGCTTTATCAGTTCACACGACGTGTTTTCTGAAGTAACCGATTTTGAGCATAACGTCGTTCCCGCTAAAAGCGATAAGTGGGTGAGCTTCAAGGCCCTTAGTGATGCCACGGCAAAATTTTCAGGTTCCTGCTCAAAGGATGATCTTGAAGGGTTATGGAATGCGTGGCTTATGCTAACAGGTTTAGATGATATTCGCCGCGGTACGAATCAGGCCGAATATAAGCGCGAGTATATTCAGTTCCATGCCGTGATGATTAATGCCTTCGGTTACGCAGTGCAGCGGCTAAGCGAAGGCCGGGGAGTTCGCGGGGTCACGCTGATGATTGAGGATCTGGTTATGAATACCGGCATTGCCGAGCGTGAAGATTTTTTCCTCATTTCATCATGGGACGGGGTATGCGCCAGTTGTGAGAAAGCCAGGCCAACGGTCATTGCGAATGTATCTGCTCAAAAGGCGGCTGCATCACGCCTGATGGATGCCATCGTGAATAAAACTTTGTCTGTTAGTCGCAGTAAGGAGGCCAGCCATGACTGATATCACCGAGCTGACTAGCGTACAAAAAAACGCAAATATTCACCGTTTATCCAGGCTCATTGCCTACGCACCTAACGATGAATTGCGCCAATTGGCTGTTGAAGTTGAGCAAAACACTGATCAACTCATTGAGGCGCTGGAGAAGGCGCAGCAGCGTATCGAGGAACTCGAATCTGATCTGTCTGAATGGACAGACTGCAAGCACGATGGTGCTTCCTACTACGACATGAGCGGACAAGAGCGCTGCGGAAGATGTGGGGCGGACGTATGACCACCAAATTAACCAAAAAAGAATCCGCATGGTTCGATGAAGTTAACGCAGTGCTGGCGCGCTGCCCATCGCCGGAAAAGTTCGGCTTCTACACCATTGGCGATCCTAACGTGATGGTATACGACCTGCGCAAAGAGAAAGATATCGATCGCTTGTTAGACACACGCCGTTCGCCAGATTGGTGTATTGCGGTTCGTGACGCTGACGCTGAGATCGACGCCAATATTTACTTTCCTTCTGCCGTACTGAGCACGGCAGGATAAGGAGCCAACCAATGACCAGCAAAATAACCAGAGAGCGCCTGCAGGAAATCGCTGAAGATGGATTCCTGAAGCATGGTGAAAGCAAAGAGCTGGCCCGCATGGCGCTGGCCGCAATGGACAGCGAGCCGGTGGCGTGGACAGATGAACAGGAGTTGCGAGACGTTGATCGTTGTGGTTGCGGGTACCTTTTCACTGTTAACCCTGTTACTCCGCATGCAGACGAGCGCCGAATTATTCTGCTCTATCGCCACGCGCAGCCAGCGTCGGAACGTGAGCAGGTACGCAGTGCGCATGCCGAGTGGTCACAGGCAACTTTCGGTAATGTCGGCCCGGTTGGCCCGCTGAAGCATCTCAACAAAGAAGCACTGGAAGCCGCTGAACAGCCCGGCGACCTGTCAGAATGGGCTGATATGCAGTTCCTGCTGTGGGACGCTCAGCGCCGTGCCGGTATTACAGATGAGCAGATTACCCAGGCGATGATCGATAAGCTGGCGGTAAACAAGCAGCGCTCATGGCCGGAGCCAAAAGACGGGGAACCAAGGCTGCACATCAAAGAACGATCTCGTAAAAAAGTAGACCGCTGTGATGTTTGTACTGAAGGAGCTCGCGGTGGGTGTGGAACGTGTATTTTTAACGGTAATTTTGAATGAGGTGCTTATGACTTCTACAGACTTTATGGAAGAAAAAGAAGTATTCGAATTGCTGGGAAAGAAAAAAACAGCAGTATGGCGGTTACGTAAAGATCACGGGTTCCCACCCCCCGTCCTCACTTATCCTACTCGTTATAGCCGCAAGGCAGTAACACGCTGGATAGAGGAGGGAGGGATTAATCGACAAATATGATAATTAGTAATTTAGTTAATCATCATCATTCAACATTTGAACAAGGCTTTCCATGCATCTCGGCAAGCCTTGCAATTCTTCATCATCAAATGATATTTTTTCTTTTTTGAGAGTGAATTTATGCGGGACTTCGATAATTCTATAAAAATCAATCGGGGTCTCTCTTTTAGAGAGAGACATCATAACACTGAAAATAGTTGTATATTTACAACGAAGCCCAAAAGTTATTTCAGACAGATATATAGATGAATTTTGTAAACCAACATCTGATAACATTCGCCACTCTTCTTCATATTTCCACTGTTTGGCCTTTCTCAAAAATATATCATGCTCTATTTCTGTCTTTGCCTTTTGATCCCCCGCTAACATCCTATGTATCTGACTAATCTTTATCTCTCTAGATTCACTTGTATAGCTTATTGGTCTTATTTTATTAGCAACACTTTCAGGTATAGAATAACCTAAGCAAAGGCCTTTATGGTTATCAGCATAGTGAGCCCACATTAGCGGACACTTATCTTTTTTTGACAAAGAAAGCACCCCTCTATTATACCCTGACAATATAATATTCCCAATCGTATTAGCTAATACTTGTTTGATCGTCGGGGCATTATAGTCGTACAGTCCAAATGAAAATTCAGAATAGATACCTGAAATTATTTTATCTGTTTCACTCATGCTTAAAAGAGAAATTTTGTCAGTGGTTTTTGGACCATTGTAACGTAGGTTTTTTGCGGCCACCTTTAATTTCTTTTCAGAGTTTTGCTGAAGAAGCGTTGAAAGAATATTTCGTAACTGCTCCTCATCATTCACATCATCGAATATTGTGACTTTACAATCTAACGGATCATTAAATTGGATTGGGTTTGCAAAATACAAATAATCATCAATTATCAACTCCATACAATCATCGTTAAAACTTTTATATTTAAATAATTTTTTAGGAGTTTGCATATAGAGACCTTTGATATGTGATTAACATTAACTTAACTTTGTTTTTTTACATGCCAAAAAATTTTATCTGCATAAAGTTCATAAGCTTCTTTCTGTTCCACCAGCCAATCGTGTTTGTTATACACCGCCATCACTCCCCCTAACTCATGCCCCAGCATCTTTTCTGTGACGTGAGGCATAACCCCTTCCCCTGATAAATTCGTCACCAGCGAACGCCTGAAGTCATGTGTTCGCCACTCTGGTATATCAATTTTATCCCTTAATTTTTTCATATAGAGATTTGCTGACGAGCGATCTATAGGCTTGTCCAGTTCCTGGCCGGGAAACAGAACATCATTTCCAGCATTGAGGAGCCTTTCAACAAAAGGTTTCACCTGGTCAAACACCGGGCGACGGATAACGTTACCCATCTTTGAATGTTCTGCTGGAGTCGTCCAGATAAGATCATCCATATTGAACTCACTGGCAGTAGCAAGGCGCAGCTCTGATAGCCTGGCTCCCCAAAGCAAAAGCAGCTGATGAAGCACCTTGTTAGAGGTAACGATCTTGTTGTTCTCCAGCGCCAGCCAGATTTTAGCCAACTCGGTATACGTGAGAACACGGCTACCCACATCAGGTTTTTTTCCAATGGTCTTAACGCTAAGCTTCAGGACCTCGCACGATGGGATCAACTGGCGGCTGATACACCAGTTCATTACAGAACGTAGTTGTAGAAGAAGCACCCTGGCCTTTTTGCTGTTCTTCTTTTCCTGCTTATCAAAGAAACGCACCCATGCAGAAACAGGAATGTTTACTACCGGAGCGTCCGGGAATTCTGTGTACATCGTGTTGTACACAACTGACTTGTACAGCGTCTGAGTGTTCGGCTTCAGCGTTTCAACATACTTGCCCCACCACTGATCCAGGCACTCTTTGAGAGTCAGCTCGCCATCTTCTTTGGCAAAATAATTTTTCGGGTTTAGCCCCTTGAGGTACAATTCGCGCATCTCACCGACGACAACGCGCGCCTCCTTGAGAGACATAGCGGGATAGCGGCCAATGGAGAGGCGAACGGGCTTACCGTTCCAGCGATAACGAAACTGGAATGTGATCGTGCCTGTGGGAGTTATGCGTACACTCAGCCCGTCACCATCTGTGACCTCAGCTGCGCCGCTGTATGGCTTAGCATTGATGCTACGGAGTTTGGTATCACTAAGGGCCACGGCTCTGTATCCTGTACACACTGAAATTCTGCATTCTGTACTCAATGTGTACGCAATGGCAAGTGAACGAAGTGATTTTCTAAGCGAATCGATGCGAACGGAAAGGAAATAAAAGGAATGAAATGCTTGATGGTACGGGGAATGATAGGATAACATGCAACACAAGCTGAACGCTTAAAAATCAGTAAGTTCTATGTCCCCTTAGTTAAATGGATATAACGAGCCCCTCCTAAGGGCTAGTTGCAGGTTCGATTCCTGCAGGGGACACCATATAAACGTTGCCCGCCATTCACCACGATGACCTAAACGCCAGCCAGAACGTATTCTTCTGGTAATCATAATTAGCCAACGATTTCAGTATGGTTAGTCCTGCCAGAAAGGAACGTGTCTTTGTCAATCACGCACACAATAAACCGACAGCAACGCGCATTTCTGCGTACAATACCTTCTGAATTTTTCAGTCACTAGCCGCGACCTTTTACAACCTTCTCTGGACGATACAGGAGCCAGGCGTTGATATGAAACAGATCACCCTCAGCGATATGCAGCAGCAGAGCGAAGCGGCAGCCAGTGCTCCGCGCCTGCGTGCCCATCGCAATTTTCATCCTGAACTGAGCGACCCGATACAGCGTCTGGCCATCGCCATGGAACCCGGCACCTATATCCGCCCCCACCGGCACAGACATACTTTCGAACTTTTGCTGCCGCTGAAAGGCCGTTTTGTGGTGCTGAATTTTGATGACCACGGCGTGGTCACCAACCGGGTGGTGCTGGGTGAAACCTGTACGGCGCTGGAAATGGAGGCTGGCACCTGGCATACGGTGCTCTCGCTCGACGCAGGCGGCATGGTATTTGAAGTCAAACAAGGCGCTTATCAACCGCTTGCCGAAATGGACACTATGGCCTGGGCGCCTGCTGAAGGCCAGCCGGGCACTGCCGAAATGATGGCCTGGTATGCCATCGCGCAACCGGGTGACCGCTTCCTGTCTATGCCGCAATAACCACAGGTAGGTTCGACAGGCGCCGCAGGCGTCTGTTTGATACTTCCTGCCGACCACAAAGTTTGCCAAATTGACCGTCCCTTTTTTCGTGCTCCGCTCATACTCACCTTAAATATTGCTGCTAAACAGGAAGAAACGCTTATATTCAGCAAACTATTTTTCTCTACGAATAAGAGATGATAAGATAACGGGAAAGAGTAAATATGCGGCAGCAAAACAATAAAAACAGCCAATTTATCGATATATTATTCTCAATGTGAATGGATTTTGTTAATCAGGTAAAGGAAGTCAGCAGAAAAAATAAATCATTGTCATTGATGCTTTTGCTCACCATGGCGATTTATTTTTTTCATCGACATACAATTCTTATGAATATTACAGAACGGAATATCTGGAAGCTAAATAATTTACCGCCAATGGAGTATTGCTCTCTGGCGCGGGCGCAAAAATTATTAAACTGCGAACTGGAAGACATTCTTCACTGGCATGATATTGGCGCAATCAATCTATGTCTTAAGCTTAACCCAACGCCGGGAATATTAAAAATCGCCGTCCTCTCCCATCAGGAAAAAGAGGTAACCAGCGCGTTTAATCCATTTACCTCAGTCGAGGCAGGAGAAACAGTCTGGTCGCAACACTCCCATATCCGCAGCATTCTGCGACTTGAAGGCGATATTCCGACGATGGAAACCCTGCGCGGAAATACGGTAACCCAGTTCAACGTAAAGGTATTTGCTTCAGGGCTCTGGCATCCACACTGTCGGAACCTAATGGCGCTGCTGGAGGCGCCAGATGATATTCTTTTCGAAAACCGCCTCAGCATGATGCTGCCGGATAAACCATTTGTTTATTGTCATTTCATTCCAGAGGAAGACGAACGCCCCTCGATATCATTGAACCGCATCTATATCACCAGCCAGGCCATTGAGAAAATATACGCCCACAGTATTAGCGCCCGGCCTATGGACGTGACGAAAAATCCGCTACTGGACCAAACCCGTTACATCCAGCAGGAATTAACCGTCCTGCCGCAAAGTGAGGTATTGCTGGAATTTATCCATTATCTTGTTCAGTCCCATACTGTATTTAATGAGAAGTTGCAGAGTATGGCTGAGCCAGACAAGACTCAGCTCTTTCATCACGTGCTGGAAAGGCTTAAGGAAGAAGGCATGCTTATAGAGAATGCCCAGCCCGATGAAGGCGATATCGGCAGCGAAGCCAGCCGTGAGTCGCAGTTCGCCGGCGAGTAACGTAGTCCTTCAGGCAAGGGACTGGCGGTTTTCCTGCTCAATCGTTATCGCGTTCTCTCGGGCCAGGGTGATGAATTCGCGCGCTGCGGCGCTCTGCCAGGCGCCCTGCCGCTGCAATAAACAGGCCGTGCGCTGCAGCAGCGCAGGTCTTAGCTCAATCGCCACCACATCATCAAACTGTCCGGCGATCGCCGCCGGCAGCAGCGTTGCTAACGTTGTGCTTCGAATAACCGACAGAACGGCCCCGATGGAGTTGGCCTCCATCCGCACGTCTGGTTCGAGCCGATGAAGGCGGCAATAACGATCAATCTGCTCGCGGGTAGCAAACTCACTGCTCAGTAAAATTAGCGGCTGGGCGTCGAGAGCCTGCAGTTGCAAGTCGCGCTCTCCTGCCAGCGGATGCGCACGGCTCACCACCAGCGCAAGCGTTTCCGTCAGTAGCGGCTGAACCACAATTTCCTGTGACCGGCTGTCGTCAAAGGCAATCCCCACATCCAGTTCATCCTCCAGCAGCATCGCCTCCATCCGCTCCTGGTTCATCTCCTGGATAAGCACTTTTACTCCAGGGTAGCGTCGGTAGTACGCCTCCATCAGCGGGCCCAGCATATAGGTAGTGAAAGTTGGCGTCATAGCAATGCGGAGTTTACCGTGCTGGAGATCTTCTGCGTCATGCAAGGCGCGCCGACCTTCCTCAAGCTCGCGTAACGCGCGACGGGCATACTCCAGCCAGATCTCTCCAGCATCGGTCAGGCGAATACGTCGGCCAGAGCGGTCGAAAAGCTGAACCTCCAGCATCGCTTCCAGCTGGCGTATCTGCTGTGACAGCGCAGGCTGGGAGACATGCAGCGCCGCGGCGGCGCGGGAAAAGCCACAATGTTCAGCCACAGCGATAAAGTAGGAAAGTTGGCGCAGAAGCATCGGCCCACCTATAAGAAATTCCAATAGGCATTATCATAAATAAGTCTTTTAACTTATGAAACAAGAGACGTACCCTCTTCGCACGACCCTCAACATATTTCACCTTTAACATCGTTTTATACAGGAGTGACTATGTCCGCTCACGATCGTTATCTTCAGCGCGCATTAGTGCTGGCAAAACAAAACATTGCTGACGGTGGGCGCCCCTTCGGCGCCGTGCTGGTGCGAAATGATGAGATTGTCGCTGAAAGCGTCAATACCTTTCATCTGAGCGGTGACCCAACGGCGCATGCCGAACTGAACGCCGTTCGCGATCTTGCCGCCAGACTGGGAAGCGCGGCGTTGCGCGAATGCGTCATCTATGCCAGCGGACAGCCTTGCCCTATGTGCCTGAGCGCGCTCTATTTAACCGGCGTGCGGGAAGTGTTTTTCGCCAATAGCAATCAGGACGGGGAGCCTTTTCAGCTCTCGACCGCCGCGATTTATCAGCAGCTGCAGCAGCCGCTGGCCCAGCAAACGCTGCCGATCCATCATCGCCCGCAGCCGGAGGGAACTGAACTTTATCAGCGCTGGGCGGAACGGCAGTCATGACACCAGCGCTGCGACAGAACCTGACGCTGGCAGTCCTGGTACTGACTGGGATCAATATGCGGCCGCTGCTTACCTCCATTGGTCCTTTGCTGCCGGACATCCGCGCAGCCAGCGGCATGAGCTATACCCTGGCCGCACTCCTGACCGCGCTGCCGGTGATCGCGATGGGGGTGCTGGCGCTGGCCGCTGGCTGGGTCGATCGCTATATCGGTCAAAAGCGCAGTATTGCGCTGAGCCTGCTGATTATCGCGGCAGGCGCCCTGCTGCGGGAAATCGCCCCGAATAGTGGCTTACTGCTCACCAGCGCTCTGGCCGGAGGAATTGGCATCGGCATTATTCAGGCCGCCATTCCGGCGGTAATTAAGCACCTCTTTCCCCGACGGACGCCGCTGGTGATGGGACTATGGTCAGCGGCGCTGATGGGCGGCGGCGGGTTAGGCGCCGCGTTCACCCCATGGCTGGCGTCACATAGCGCGGCCTGGCATGATGCGCTAGCCTGGTGGGCGCTCCCTGCGCTCCTGGCTCTGCTCAGCTGGCTGGCGATTTGTCGGCATTTGCCTCGCGCACCGCATCAGACCAGCGCTTCCCCCCGGGTCGCGATTATTGGCCAGCGCCGCGCCTGGACGCTGGGACTCTATTTCGGACTGATCAATGCCGGTTACGCCAGCCTGATCGCCTGGCTGCCTCCTTACTACATCCAGCTAGGCGACAGCGCCCAGTACAGCGGTTCGCTGCTGGCGCTGCTGACCGTCGGGCAAACCGCCGGCGCGCTGCTGCTCCCGGCGCTGGCTCGCCAGGAGGATCGGCGCCAGCTTCTTCTGCTAGCGCTGGCGCTACAGCTGATTGGCTTCTGCGGCTTTATCTGGCTGCCAGAGCATTTCTCTGCGCTCTGGGCCATTGCCTGCGGCGTGGGATTGGGCGGCGCGTTTCCTCTGTGCCTGGTGCTGGCGCTGGATCACGCCGGACAACCGGCGGTGGCCGGCAGGCTGGTAGCCTTTATGCAGGGGATCGGATTTATCATCGCCGGTCTGTCGCCCTGGCTTTCAGGCCTGCTGCGTAGCCTGAGCGGGAACTACACGCTTGACTGGTCCTGGCATGCGATCTGCGTCCTGCTACTCATGGCGCTGACGCTGCGCTTTATCCCGGCACACTACCCGGCCGAGTGGCGACAGCGCGCCTCAGACCTGCCCTGAACCGACGGCGGCGCGTGGCAAAGATAATGCCGCGCGCTCTCGTTGGCCTTCTCCGCCCGCCCCATCGCTAAAACCCGTTTCCTTCGCGTCGCTGGCGCTAAATTTATTACCCTGTGAAATTAATGTGTCGCCGAATCACGACACTCGTAAGTAACTAAAAATTAATAAAAAAATGCCTCTTGTTTCCCTGATTTTTTAGGCGTACATTAGCGCCATCTGGAGCACTAAACGCACAGAATTACGGGCTGCTGCAGGGTGAAGTTACACTGGCGACAGCCCTTGAAAAACAGAACAATTAATTCATTTGAACGTCGCACATGCGCGTGGAGTGATGAGTCGTGAAATACTTCTTTATGGGCCTCTCTTTTATGGTCATCGTTTGGGCCGGTACTTTTGCCCTGATGATCTAGACTGCAGCGGTGTCAAAAAAAACGGGAGCCTTCATGCTCCCGTTTTTATTTTGCCGTGCTGCCCGCAGCGCTAGCTCGCGGAGGCCAGCAGACCATCCGCGCGGAACATCGCCTTGATACCGCGGATCGCCTGGCGCGTACGGTCCCGGTTCTCAATCAGGGCGAAGCGGACGTGGGTATCACCATAGTCGCCAAAGCCAATCCCCGGCGAGACGCAAACCTTCGCTTCATTAAGCAGCTTTTTCGCAAACTCCAGCGACCCCATGGCGGCGTAAGGTTCCGGTATTTTCGCCCACACGTACATAGACGCTTTCGGACACTCCACCATCCAGCCGGCCTCATGAAGCCCTTTGACCAGCACATCGCGACGGCGCTTATACTGTTCGGCAATATCGCGCACGCACTGCTGATCGCCCTCCAGCGCAGCTATCGCCGCCACCTGCAGCGGAGTAAAAGTCCCGTAGTCATGATAGCTTTTGATACGAGCGAGGGCATTCACCAAAGTCTTATTACCCACCATAAAGCCAATGCGCCAGCCGGCCATGTTATAGCTTTTCGACAGGGTAAAGAACTCGACGGCGACATCTCGCGCGCCGGGCACCTGCATGATGGATGGCGCTTTCCAGCCGTCATACACGATATCGGCATAGGCCAGATCGTGGACGACCAGAATGTCATACTGCTTCGCCAGAGCGACAACCTTTTCAAAGAAATCCAGTTCGACGCACTGCGCGGTCGGATTTGAGGGAAAGCCAAGGATCATCATCTTCGGCTTCGGATAGCTCTCGCGGATGGCGCGTTCCAGCTCGTTAAAGAAATCCACCCCTTCCACCAGCGGCACCGAGCGCACCTGCGCCCCGGCAATCACCGCGCCATAGATATGGATCGGATAGCTGGGGTTCGGCACCAGTACGGTGTCGCCATGATCCAGCGTCGCCAGCATCAGGTGCGCCAGCCCCTCTTTCGAACCAATGGTGACGATCGCTTCCGATTCCGGATCGATATCGACGTTATAGCGTTCTTCATACCAGCGTGAAATGGCGCGACGCAGGCGCGGGATCCCCCGCGAGGTAGAGTAACCATGGGTGTCAGGCCGTTGAGCAACGGTGCAGAGTTTTTCCACGATATGCGGCGGCGTCGCGCCATCGGGATTACCCATACTGAAATCGATAATATCTTCGCCGCGCCGACGCGCAGCCATTTTCAGTTCAGCAGTAATGTTAAAAACGTACGGAGGGAGACGATCGATACGCGTAAAACGGCGTTCAGGACTGGATTCAGCCATAGGTTCCTCTAATTAACGTTAGCGCCCGGACCGTCCGAGCGACGCTGCCGCTGTTGCGGCTCGTTTAGAAAATAACCTGAAAAAATTCATGTTGTCGAGAGGCCCGTTAAAAAATATTCCCTGGCATATAAAACGGGTATCGACTGCGCTAAATGCGGCAGTTCATTGGCGGAATAATCCCGGGTTGTATAAAGGTGGTAACACACTGATATCTTTCTTAACACAGAATATTATCGTTAATGGCGAAGACCGCCGCTATCGCGATGCTTTTTAATTAATCCCCTTTAAAAAGTGCGACTTTTCCGCTTTATGGTTCCACGGCTGGTCTTCTGCCGTCAGGTTTTTTATCATGTCCCTTTCTGGCCACTGACGCGGCGCACCCATGCACGAAATCTTTACTATGATGCTGGCGGTCTATGATCGTGCGGCCCTGATGCTTATTTGCCTCTTTTTCCTTATTCGCCTGCGCCTGTTCCGCGAACTGTTGCATAAGTCGGCCCATACTCCGAAAGAGCTGCTGGCGGTGACAGCCATTTTCTCGCTGTTCGCGCTATTTAGTACCTGGTCCGGCGTCCCGGTTGAGGGGTCCCTGGTGAACGTCCGCATTATCGCCGTGATGTCCGGTGGGATCCTGTTTGGTCCCTGGGTGGGCGCGATTGTCGGGGCGATTGCCGGCGTGCACCGCTATTTGATTGATATCGACGGCGTGACCGCAGTGCCCTGCTTTATCACCAGCATTGTCGCCGGCCTGCTGTCGGGGTTGATTAATCGTAAAGTGGCCCGCGAACAACGGTGGAAAATCGGCATTCTGGCGGGGATGATGTGTGAAACTCTGACCATGATCCTGGTGGTGGTCTGGGCGCCTTCCCTGAGTCTCGGCGTAGATATTGTTTCGAAAATTGGTATCCCGATGATCCTCGGCAGCGTCTGCATCGGCTTTATCGTGCTGCTGGTGCAGAGCGTTGAAGGGGAAAAGGAGGCCAGCGCGGCGCGGCAGGCGAAACTGGCGCTCGATATCGCCAACAAAACCCTGCCGCTGTTTCGACACGTTAACAGCGATTCTCTGCGCCAGGTTTGCGAGATTATCCGCCGCGACATTACCGCCGACGCGGTGGCGATCACCAATACCGAGCACGTGCTGGCCTACGTGGGCGTCGGTGAAGCCAACTATCAACGCCACGACGATATGATTAGCCCCACCACCCGGCAGGCGATTCGTTATGGGAAAATCATCATAAAAAACAATGACGAAGCCCACCGCACCCCGGAGATCCACTCCTTGATGGTGATCCCGCTGTGGGAAAAAGGGGTGGTGACCGGCACGCTAAAAATCTATTACTGCCACGCCCATCGCATCACTTCGACGCTGCAGGAGATGGCGATTGGCCTGTCGCAAATAATCTCCACCCAGCTGGAAGTCTCCCGCGCCGAACAGCTGCGGGAGATGGCCAACAAAGCGGAGCTGCGCGCCCTGCAAAGCAAAATTAACCCGCATTTTTTATTTAATGCGCTGAACGCGATCTCCTCCTCGATTCGCCTTAATCCGGACACCGCGCGCCAGCTCATTTTTAATCTGTCGCGCTACCTGCGCTATAACATCGAATTAAAAGACGATGAGCAGATTGATATCAAACGAGAGCTGTATCAGATCAAAGATTATATCGCTATTGAACAGGCGCGATTCGGCGACAAGCTGACGGTCATCTACGATATTGACGACGACGTCAGCTGCGTGATCCCGAGCCTGCTTATCCAGCCGCTGGTGGAAAATGCCATCGTTCACGGTATTCAACCCTGTAAAGGCAAAGGCGTGGTGACGATCGGCATTAACGAGTGCGGAAATCGGGTACGCATCAGCGTTCGCGATACGGGCAACGGTATCGATCCCGCCGTGGTCGCCCGCGTGGAAGCCGATGAGATGCCGGGTAACAAAATCGGCCTGCTCAATGTGCATCATCGGGTGAAACTTCTCTACGGCGAGGGTTTGCATATCCGCAATCTGACGCCGGGAACCGAAATCGCCTTTTATGTCCCCAATAACTCTACGCCGCAGGCGCTGACGGAGTCGCTGTTGTCATGAGCGGAGAAAAGATGAAAGTTATCATTGTGGAGGATGAGTTTCTGGCCCAGCAGGAGCTCTCCTGGCTTATTAACACCCATAGCCAGATGGAGATCGTCGGCAGCTTTGACGACGGCCTGGACGTGCTGAAATTTCTCCAGCACAACAAGGTCGACGCCATCTTTCTCGATATCAATATTCCGTCGCTCGACGGGGTTCTGCTGGCGCAAAACATCAGCCAGTTTGCCCATAAACCTTTTATCGTCTTTATCACCGCGTGGAAAGAACATGCGGTGGAAGCCTTTGAGCTGGAAGCCTTTGACTACATCCTGAAACCTTACCAGGAGTCGCGCATCATCAATATGCTGCAAAAGCTGACCACCGCCTGGCAGCAGCAAAATAACGCTGCTTCAGGATTAGCCAGCGCGGCGCCACGGGAAAACGACACCATCAATCTGATCAAAGATGAGCGGATCATCGTCACCAGTATTCATGATATTTATTATGCCGAGGCGCATGAAAAGATGACATTCGTCTATACCCGCCGGGAGTCATTCGTCATGCCGATGAACATTACTGAATTCTGCAGCAAACTGCCCACAGCGCATTTCTTCCGCTGCCACCGCTCGTATTGCGTAAATCTCAGCAAAATTCGGGAAATTGAGCCGTGGTTCAACAACACCTATGTGCTGCGCCTGCGTGACCTGGAGTTTCAGGTTCCGGTCAGTCGCAGTAAAGTGAAAGAGTTTCGCCAGCTGATGAATCTGTAGAGAGCGGAAAGCACCGCCATCCGGGCTACGACGGTAGCCCGGGAGAAGAACGCTTAAAGCACCTGGCCCAGCGTCTGACGCAGATGCGCGCCGGAGCCCAGCAGGCCTGGGTTATCATGCACAATCAGGTAAACCGGGATATCCTGAACATAAGCTTTAAAACGGCCTTTGTCTTCAAAACCGCCGCGGAAACCAGAGGCTTTAAAGAACTCCAGGAAGCGCGGCACGATGCCGCCGGCGATATACACCCCGCCAAACGTCCCGAGGGTCAGCGCCAGGTTACCGCCGAAGCGTCCCATAATGACGCAGAACAGCGACAGCGCCCGACGACAGTCAGTGCAGCTGTCCGCCAGCGCTCGCTCGGTCACCTCACGCGGCTGCAGGTTCTCCGGCAGTCGGCCGTCCGATTTGACAATCGCGCGATACAGATTGACCAGCCCGGGACCTGAGAGCACGCGTTCTGCGGAAACATGCCCCAGCTCGGCGCGTAGCTCTTCCAGAATGATCCCTTCTTCTTCGCTGTTCGGGGCAAAATCAACATGACCACCTTCGCCCGGCAGGCTGACCCAACGCTTATCAACGTGGACCAGATGCGCCACGCCGAGCCCGGTCCCGGCGCCATAAACGGCGATCGGTTTGCCCGCTACCGGCGCACTGCCGCCAAACTGAATAAGGTGCTCAGCTTTCAGCATCGGAATGGCCATTGAAACAGCGGTAAAATCGTTAATTATCTCCAGATGGGCAAAGCCGAGGTTGCGCTTCATTTCGGCGATAGAGAAAGCCCAGGTATGGTTGGTCATCGCCACCCAGTCGCCGGTAATCGGGCATGCGATGGCGATACAACCTTCGTTGACCGTTACCTGGTGCTCCTCGAGGTAGACGCGCACCACTGCCTCCAGACTGGGGTAATCGAGCCCGGAATAGGTCTTTGCGCGAGAGATCTCTCCACTCGCCAGATCACATAGCGCCAGGCGGGCGTTGGTCCCCCCGACATCTCCTACTAAAGCAAATTTTGTCATTCCGTTACGGCTCCGCTAAAGTCAAAATAAATCTTTTGGCACACTGTAAATTCATGGCGGCTTAACAACAACGTCCAACGCGCAGACGCCCCTTGTTTAGCGACACAGGTCACATTTAGTTTGTAATCTATGCAAGGTAGCCTGTAAAGGACGCGCCGGATATCAGATGTCACCTTAACTTTATCGTTTCAGCACCATTTGCATCGACGGTCTCCGCTGACGAAGGCAAAGTAGTGCTCCAGCACTTTTACAAGGACATTTCCATGCTCCATCCTCGCGCCAGAACAATGCTGATCCTGTCGGTGCCGGCCATCCTGATAGGTATCGCCTGCAGCCTGATCCTGATCGTGGCGATGAAGGTTGCCGCGCTGCTGCAGCGCGTGCTGTGGAGCAATCTGCCCGCGCAGTTGGGGGTGAGCGCCGACAGCCCGCTGTGGATCATCGCCATGCTGACGGCGACAGGGATCGCGGTGGGTCTGGTCATTCGTTACAGCCCCGGGCACGCCGGGCCGGATCCAGCGACCGAGTCGTTAATCGGCGCTCCCATTGCCACCGGCGCGCTGCCCGGACTCCTTGCCGCACTGATCCTCGGCCTCGCCGGCGGCGTCAGCCTCGGCCCGGAGCATCCGATTATGGTGGTGAATATCGCGCTGGCTGTCGCCGTCGGCTCCCGACTGTTTCCGCGCGTCAGCTCGCTGGACTGGACCATCCTCGCGGCCTCAGGCACCATCGGCGCCCTCTTCGGTACCCCGGTTGCCGCCGCGCTGATTTTTTCGCAAACCCTCAATAGCAGCAACGATACGCCACTGTGGGATCGCCTCTTTGCTCCCCTCCTCGCCGCCGCCGCCGGCGCGTTGACGACGGGTCTGTTTTTCCATCCCCATTTTTCGCTGCCGATCCCGCACTATGGTCAGATGCGCTTCGTTGATATTCTCAGCGGCATTATCGTCGCCCTGATCGCTATCGCCGTCGGCATGGTGGCCGTCTGGTGTCTGCCGCGACTGCATGCCCTGATGCATCGGTTGAAAAATCCAATCCTGACCCTCGGCATCGGCGGGCTGCTGCTGGGGATCGTGGGGACGATAGGCGGGCCCTTAACGCTATTTAAAGGGCTGGATGAGATGCAGCAGCTGGCCTTCAGCCAGACGCTAACCGCCGCGGATTTTCTGCTTATCGCGCTGGTCAAACTGGCGGCCCTGGTTCTTGCCTCAGCCAGCGGCTTTCGCGGCGGGCGAATTTTCCCGGCGGTGTTCGTCGGGGTAGCGCTGGGGCTGATGCTGCATGCTCATGTTGACGCGGTGCCGGCGGCAATCACCGTTTCCTGCGCGATCCTCGGCATGGTGCTGGTCGTCACTCGCGACGGCTGGTTGAGCCTGTTTATGGCCGCCGTGGTGGTCCCGGATACGACTTTGCTGCCGCTGTTGTGTATGGTGATGCTCCCGGCCTGGCTGCTGCTGGCCGGGAGACCGTTGATGATTGCCAAACGGCATACCGATTAAACGCGGCTGTTTCGCTCCTCAAGGGCCTGCGTCACCGCGCGCAGGAAATCGGGGATATCCATTTTCGGCAGCATCACTTCTACCAGGGTGAGGGTATCGGAGGTGATGCTCTCCGTCATCGCCTCCCGCAGTTCAGACGTCTGAGTGACCCGCCGGCAGCTCGAAGCAACGTCAGGGGCGAAGGCTTCCGGCAGCCGCTGCCAGTCCCACAGAGCGATGTCATTGTAGCGCTGCTCTGGACCATGAATCGCCCGTTCCACGGTATACCCTTCGTTATTCAGCAGCAGAATAAGCGGCTTTTGCTTATCACGCAGCATGGAGCCCATCTCCTGAATGGTCAGTTGGGCCGCGCCATCGCCGACAATTAGCACCACCCGCCGCTCCGCCGCCGCGGTTTGTGCGCCATAGGCGGCCGGGAGAGTAAAACCAATCGAGCCCCACAGCGGCTGGACGATCAGCGATGCTTCAGAGGGCAGCTTCAGCGCCGCAATGCCAAAGGCGGCCGTCCCCTGATCGGCGAGAATAATATCCCCCGGACGCAGGGCGCCCTGCACCGTCGCCCAGAAATTTTTCTGGGTCAACTCGCCTTCAGCGCCCTCCTCAGCCTCCGGCGCCACGACCTGAGGCATAGCCCACTCCGCCGCCAGCGGGGCGGAAAGCGTCATCAGCGCGGCCAAAGCCTTATCCATCGGCACCCCGCTGAACCAGTGATCGCCCACCCTGACGGCGAAGGGCTGGATCTCAATAGTCTTTTCCCGCGCCAGATGTTGGGTAAATCCTGCGGTGATGGTGTCGGTGAAGCGCGTGCCAATGCAGATGATGGTGTCGGCGTTTTCAATCGCCTCCCGGGTCTGCGGCGCGCTGGCAATCCCGCTGTAGGTGCCGACAAACCCGCTCTGCTGCTCATCGAACAATCCCTTGCCCATGAGCATCGTCGCATGGGCGACAGGCGTTTTCGCCACCCACTCCCGGAGCGTCTTCTGCAGGCCATAACGTTGCGCCAGGAAGTCCGCCAGCAGGGAAATGCGTCGGCTGCCCCGCAGCAGGCGGCTGGCATGTTCGCAGAACCCGGCAAGCTGGTTTTCATCCGCCGGAGCGGGCTCCACCAGCAAGCGCTGGGCTGGGGCAATCGCTGCCGCTCTGGCGACATCGGCTGGCAGCATCAAATAGCCGGGGCGATGATGCGTCAACATATCGCGCAGCACACGGTCGATTTCATGGCAGGCGTTGCCGGCGGTCAGCAGCGCCTGGCTACAGGTGATCTGCTCGCTCATGCGGGCGAAATGGCGAAAATCGCCATCGCCGAGGGTATGGTGCAGCAGTTCGCCGCGCTGCTGGGCGCCGGTAGAGGGCGCACCGACAATATGCAATACCGGAATATGTTCCGCATAGCTACCCGCAATGCCGTTCAGCGCGCTCAATTCGCCGACGCCGTAGGTGGTCAGCAGCGCACCGGCCCCTTTGATGCGCGCATAGCCGTCAGCGGCATATGCCGCATTCAGCTCGTTGGCGCAGCCGACCCACCCCAAGGCGCTGTGCGCGATGACGCGATCGAGAAACTGTAAGTTGTAATCTCCCGGCACGCCGAACAAGCGGTCAATACCGCAGTCGACAAGGCGATCCAGCAGATAATCCCCAATAGTGTAGGTCGGTTGCATATCCATTATCCTCATTTTGGTGCAGGTGTAATTTGAGTATTGAATAAGCGATCCGCCTGTCCAGATGGGAGGTGATAATGGCAGTGTAAAGCAATAATTACGCAGAAAAAGCAGTGTACTCCACGCAGAACATTGTTTAGTGTAAACGTATACACAACCTGTTTTGTCGGCGGAGGAAGAATGGTTTACCAGGCAAGCACCACGCGATATCAAACGATGGAGTACCGTCGCTGCGGCCGCAGCGGTCTGCAGCTACCGGCCATTTCCCTTGGCCTGTGGCATAACTTTGGCGATGAAACGCGAGTGGAAACTAGCCGGCAGATGCTCCTGCACGCTTTTGATCTCGGTATAACCCATTTCGATTTGGCCAACAACTATGGGCCGCCGCCGGGCTCGGCGGAAAGCAACTTTGGCCGCATCCTGAAAGAGTCGCTCCTGCCTTATCGCGATGAGTTAATCATCTCCACTAAAGCAGGTTACACGATGTGGGACGGCCCTTACGGCGACTGGGGATCGCGAAAATATCTGGTAGCCAGTCTTAACCAGAGCCTTAAACGCATGGGGCTGGAATACGTCGATATTTTTTACCATCACCGGCCTGATCCACAGACGCCGCTGATGGAAACGATGCGTGCGCTCGATCATCTGGTTCGTCAGGGTAAAGCGCTATATGTCGGGATCTCCAACTATCCTCTGGCCCAGGCGCGGGAGGCGGTGAAGATCCTTAACGACCTCGGCACCCCCTGCATCATCCACCAGCCTCGCTACTCGATGTTCGAACGCGGCGTGGAAGAAGGACTGCTGGATTTTCTGCAGACGGAAGGGATTGGAAGCATAGCGTTTTCACCGCTGGCCGGTGGGCAACTTACCGACCGCTATCTCAACGGCATTCCGGCCGACTCGCGCGCCGCCAGCAGCAGTCGTTTTCTGCAGCCGGAACAACTGACTCCTGCCCGATTAGAAAAAATTCGTCAGCTTAACAGGCAGGCGGAAGCGCGTGGGCAGAAGCTGTCGCAGATGGCGCTGGCCTGGGTGTTGCGCGAAGAGAAAGTCACCTCGGTGCTGATCGGCGCCAGCAAAACCGCGCAACTGGATGATGCCGTCGGCATGCTGCAGAATCGCCATTTCACCACCGAGGAGTGCGCGGCCATCGACGCCATCCTTGCGCTGTAAAGCAAATGTTACTTTAGCAAAAAGTGCTCTTTCCTGCGCTTTCGGAGTTCGTCCGATGCGGTGGGTCTTTACCGGCCCGTAATATCAGGTTAACAGGCCGCTTACGGCCCCGATCGTGAAGGAGAAGAGTATGTTCAGGTCACTGATTCTGGCAGCAGTACTGCTGGCCGCAGGGCCACTGGTCGCTAACGCTGGTGAAATCACCCTGCTGCCGTCGGTAAAATTACAAATAGGCGATCGTGACAATTACGGTAACTACTGGGACGGTGGCAGCTGGCGCGACCGTGATTACTGGCGTCGTCACTATGAATGGCGTGATAACCGTTGGCATCGTCATGACAACGGCTGGCACAAAGGCTGGTACAAAGGCAGAGATAAAGCCTGGGAGCGCGGCTATCGTGCTGGCTGGAACGACCGCGATGACCACCGCGGCGGCTGGGGACGCGGCCCGGGTGGGCGCGGTCACGGTCATGGACATGGCCATCACTAACAAACGAAAAGGGGAGCCCATCGGCTCCCCTTTACTTTATTCAGCATCAGGAATCAATTAATCCACCCCGAGCAGCGACCCCACTATTAACCAGCCGTTCAGGCTCACCACAATAGCGACTATCGCCCAGCCGATGCCTCTCACCCAACGGGTATTCACCAGGTCCCCCATCAGCTTCGCATTGCTGGTAAATATCAGCAGCGGCACCAGGGCAAGCGCAATGCCAAAGCTGAGCAACACCTGACTCATTACCAGGATGCGCGTAGGATCCAGCCCCAGCAGAATGACGACAAACGACGGCAGCATGGTGATCGCCCGGCGAAACCACAGCGGAATATGAAAGCGGATAAACCCCTGCATAACGACCTGACCTGCCAGAGTGCCCACCACGGTCGACGATAAACCGGCGGCAATCAGGCTGAGGCCAAAGATGGTCGCCGCCGCGTGGCTCAGCAGCGGCTCCAGCGTCATGTAGGCCTGATCGAGATCGGCGACGCCGGTATGGCCATTAAAGTGGAATGCCGCCGCAGCGGTCGCCATCATCGCCAGATTGACGAACCCGGCAATGGTCATGGCGATCGCCACATCCCAGCGGGTCGCGTTATAGCGTTCTTTTCGCGTTCCGCCATGCAGATGCTGAGTCAGCGATGAGTGTAAGTAAATGACGTGCGGCATGATTGTCGCCCCCAGTACCCCGGCGGCTAAGAATACCGCCTCCCCGTTGGGCAGCGTGGGGATCACCAGCCCTTTCGTCAGAGGAGCCAGCGCGGGCTGGGAAAAGATCAACTCCACGACATAGGCCACGGCGACAAACAGCAACAATCCACCGATCACCTTCTCCAGTGGTTTTTGCCCGCGCCGCTGCAGCATCAGGATCAGAAAAGTCGCCACCCCGGTCAGCACCGCCCCCTGCAGAAGCGACACGCCGAGCACCAGCTTAAAACCAATTGCGGCGCCGATAAATTCAGCCAGATCGGTGGCCATAGCGATAATTTCCGCCTGTACCCAGTAAAACCAGACAACAGGACGCGGGTAATGGTCGCGGATCTGCTCGGCCAGGTTTTTGCCGGTGGCAATGCCCAGTTTGGCAGAAAGCACCTGGATCAGCATCGCCATCAGGTTAGCCCACACCACAACCCACAGCAGCTGGTAGCCAAAGCTGGCGCCGGCCTGAATGTTAGTGGCGAAATTACCCGGATCGATATAGCCAATGGCAGCGACGAAAGCCGGGCCCATTAAGGCGAGCTTCACCTTGCGCGCGGCGCGACTACTGCTATTCTCAACGCGACTGCTAGTCATCTTCTGCCTCTGGAAATATAGCCTTTGCTATGTTTTATGCTATCAAAATGCGAATGATTATCAAGTTCATTTAGAATGGAGATAATGATTGCTGTGATAGAAGGGAACAATAGCTGGCCGGAAATGAAATACGGGCGTCAGAAAACGAGATCCAGCCCGCTATTAAGAGTAGTACAAGAATGCAACTTTTAAAACCTTTACGTAACATAACAAAAGTGGATGTTGGATCACTATTTTTGCCATTGGTCACAGTTCCTTGCAATAGTGTGCAATTGATCTCGTTTTCTTTAAAGCCGTTGCATAGAATGTGCACGGAAATTTAACCTGCCTCATATTTGGAGCAACTATGGACCGCGTCTTGCATTTTGTCCTCGCGATCGTTGTGGTGGCTATACTGGCCCTGTTGGTCAGCCATGACCGCCAAAAGATCCGTATTCGTTATGTTGTTCAACTGCTTGTCATTGAAGTCCTGCTGGCCTGGTTCTTCCTCAACTCCGATATTGGTCTGGGTTTTGTGAAAGGATTTTCCGAGATGTTTGAAAAACTCCTCGGGTTTGCCAACGAAGGGACAAACTTCGTGTTCGGCGGCATGAACGATAAAGGCCTGGCCTTCTTCTTCCTCAAAGTTTTGTGCCCTATCGTCTTCATTTCGGCTTTGATCGGCATTTTGCAGCATATTCGTATCCTGCCGATTGTCATTCGCGCGATCGGTACCGTCCTGTCGAAAGTTAACGGCATGGGCAAGCTGGAGTCCTTCAACGCCGTGAGCTCGTTGATCCTCGGCCAGTCGGAAAACTTTATCGCGTATAAAGATATTCTCGGCAAAATGTCGCGCAACCGCATGTACACCATGGCGGCGACGGCGATGTCCACCGTGTCCATGTCCATCGTAGGCGCTTACATGACCATGCTGCAGCCAAAGTATGTCGTTGCGGCGCTGGTGCTCAACATGTTCAGCACCTTTATCGTTCTGTCATTAATTAACCCTTACCGCGTGGAAGAGAGCGAAGAAAATCTGCAGATGTCGAATCTGCACGAAGGTCAGAGCTTCTTCGAGATGCTGGGCGAGTATATTCTGGCAGGTTTTAAAGTCGCGATTATCGTGGCGGCGATGTTGATCGGCTTCATCGCGCTGATCTCGGCGCTGAATGCCCTGTTCGCCACCGTGACCGGTTGGTTTGGCTATAGCATTTCCTTCCAGGGTATCCTCGGCTATATCTTCTACCCGGTCGCCTGGGTGATGGGTGTGCCGGCAAGCGAAGCGCTGCAGGTGGGCAGTATTATGGCTACCAAACTGGTCTCCAATGAATTCGTCGCCATGATGGATCTGCAGAAAATTGCCTCGACGCTCTCCCCGCGCGCGGAAGGCATTATCTCTATCTTCCTGGTCTCCTTCGCCAACTTCTCATCTATCGGTATTATTGCCGGGGCGATCAAAGGTCTGAACGAAGAACAGGGCAACGTAGTTTCTCGCTTCGGTCTGAAGCTGGTGTACGGCTCCACGCTGGTTAGCGTGTTGTCCGCCTCGATTGCGGCGCTGGTTCTGTAACAGACGTCAGTCATCTGAGCCGGGCAATGCCCGGCTTTTTTTTGCCCGTCATTCACCCAGCGGCTGTGGTTTACCGATCAGATAACCCTGCAGATAATTCACGCCCAGCTCCAGCAAGCGCGCTTTTTGCGGTTCGCTTTCGACATATTCCGCCACCACGCTCATCTGTTTCGCCCGCGCCATCTCGACAATCGATTTCACCATGATGACGTCCAGCGGGTCCGTGAGGATGTCGCGGACGAAGCAGCCGTCAATCTTAATGATATCGGCCTGTAGATGTTTCAGACGTTCATAGTTCGCATAGCCGGTGCCAAAGTCATCAATAGCGATGGCGCAGCCAAACGCGCGCAACGCTTCAAGATTTTGCCGACTGGTGTCCGCATTAGAGAAGGCCTGCTCTTCGGTCACCTCAATAGTTATAAGTTCTGGCGAGACGCTATAGCGTTGAAACAGCGCGATAATCTGCCCTGCGCTGTTCTTTTGCATCAGAGTTGCAGGCAGCAGGTTGACCGAGAATCGCTGGCCGGGATGCTTATGGAGCATACTGAACAAGGTCTCCAGCACCAGCATGTCAAAACGTTGGCTGAGGTTAAACTGCACAATCAGCGGAATGAATCGGTCGGGCATAATGACGCTATCGCCACAGCGCATGCGCGTGAGGATCTCATGATAACCCTCCCCCTCCGGATTCTGAATCGGTTGCGCATAGAGCATCAGCGCGCGATCTTTGAGCACTTGCTTGACGCGCATAAGGAGGCGCACCTGCTCGGTAGTTTGATCCACCACCAGATCCTGCTCCTCGTCCAGCGCCAGCACCCGACGTTCACTGCCCGCCTGTTCGGAAAGCCAGCTTAGCTGGCCCAGCATCTGGTAAAGTCCCTCACCCTGGCCGTCATCGCGGCCCCAGGCCGCGCCAAACTCCAAATCCAGCGGCTGATTGTGCCAGCTGAACTTTTTGTGGTTGAGGACCGCGACCATATGGTTCAAGCGGGACGACGGCTCCGGTCCATCAAGCACGAGGATCAGTTCGCTGCCCGGTACCTGGAAGACTTTATCCGCCGCTCCCAGCAGCGGTTGCAGCGCCCGAATAATCTGCCGTTTACAGTCCACCCCCATCATCAGACCATAATGCCGACTGAGAAAGTCGAGATTATCAATACGCAGGCTGCAGATAGCCTGCTGAGGACAGCTCTGTAAATGGCTCTCCAGCGCGCGCAGGTTAGGCAAGCCGGTCAGCGGATCCTCTTCCGCCTGGCTACGCCAGCGGCGTTTGTTGCGGTCGCTGCGGGCATAGATGTCGGCCATATAAAACAAACAGATAGTAAAGGAGATCAGAACCGACAGCACAAAGGAGAGTGAATACTCGCTTTGCACCCCCTGGAGAAAGTTTTTGTTATATACCACCAGCAAAAAGGCCGAGACAGACCATGAAATACGCAATAGCGCATGGCCTATTCGACTGATACCGATAAAGTAGACAATAAAAATAACCGGAACTAAATAACCGGCAATAAATTCAGACTGATACGGCGCACACAATAGCGTTAATATCACCGCCAACGCGATAAACCAATATAGGGTAAAGGAGCGATATTGCGGTGCCAGCCACGGTAAACATTCCTGCTGCCAGAAACGTCGGGCGTAGCGCGGACTGATAATCATCCGCATTGGATAATAAAGAAACGTCGTAAAAATTAATGCCGCACTGATTAAACTTTGGATATCTATTACAGTATAAATCAACGGCATACTACCAAAGTAACTGGTAATAGCTAATGGAAACGCAAAATATTGTCCGGCGAGATACATGGTGATTTTCAGGAGCACCGGCGCGAAGAAGCCGCCCCAGAAGATCCGCACCCCCATATGTTTTGCCGTTGGACCGCAGCGCCAGCGCTTCCCCACCAACAGTCGCAGAATAGCGCAGGAGACAAACACGGCGAACAGTTGACAAAAAAGTAAGATAAACGCCTGCGGCAGCGTTAATTTAATGAGAAAACTATTGGTGATGGCAAACGCGAGAATTAATGGCGCAATTGCATAGCGGCCAAAGATAAAAATAACAGAAAACATCACGCTGATTGGCAGCCAGGCAATATAAATAAGGTTGCCGTCAATTATCGTTTGCGGTGAAATAAAACGAGCCAGCGGAATAGCGACTAAACAAATGATAAAGGCCAATAGAGTTTTTTTGATATTAATGTTAATTTTATCAAGCATTATTGTTAATTAAAACTCCAGAAACCTCATCACGTTTAATGGGGGAAATGTTATGTTGCTTATTTAGGGCAGGCAAGGCGAATTATCAGGAAAAAGTCTGAAATTACTTTCGATTTTAATTGCTGGAGATTAACTGACGTAACCAGAAAGTGCTTTACATGAAACCCGCTAAAAACAAAAACCCCCGCCGAAGCGAGGGTTCTGAATTTTGGTGGAGCTAAGCGGGATCGAACCGCTGACCTCTTGCATGCCATGCAAGCGCTCTCCCAGCTGAGCTATAGCCCCGTAACGTAAAGCGTGTCGTGTTGACGGGCGGCATAATATGAATTCCTCGCTCAGGTGTCAACGGCAAAATTATCCTTCCCGATTCAATCGCTGAAAAAGCAGGCAACTTGCTGACATTGCGAGCCTTATCGCAGTCAGAAGTTAAACAGGTCACCTTTTCACGTAAAAGGATGCTATAACATGGGCAGCTAATTCCCATACATTTACTCAGGAAATAGTATGCTCAAGGAACGAATGACACCTGAAGAAATTGCCCATCTAACCGGCTACAGTCGGCAAACTATCAATAAGTGGGTGCGGAAAGAAGGCTGGCAAACCTCTCCGCGACCTGGCGTCCAGGGCGGCAAAGCGCGCCTGGTCCATGTCAATGAGCAAGTCAGGGAGTTTATCCGCAGCGCCCAGCGCGTGGCGGAGACGCCCGGCATCTATTCTCCCCATGATAGCGATCTGGAATCGCTGCTGCTGACCCTCAGTAAAGAACTCACCCCCAGCGAGCAGAAGCAGCTTATGTCATTGTTGCTGCGCGAGGGGATCACCGGGTTACTGCTTCGGTTAGGGATCCGCGATCGGTAAACCATGATGAAACTGAAAGATAAAATGACGCCCGCAGAGCTTGCCGACTGCCTGGGGCTGGCCAGACAAACGATCAATCGCTGGGTTCGCGAGAAACAATGGCGCACCGAAGCAATACCCGGCGTTAAAGGGGGGCGAGCGCGACTGGTGGTTATCGACCAACCGGTACGCGAGTTTCTGACCAACATCCCTGCCAGACGCCATCTGCTTACCGACAATCATCTCGCGGAATCGCCAGGTGCATACCTGGTCAATGAGGCAGACGCGATCTGGCGGCAAATCACGGAAACCCTACAGCTGATGACTCCGGCAGAACAGCTGCAGCTCCGCGATCTGCTGGCCCGGGAAGGGATTAGCGGTTTTCTTGCCCGCCTCGGCATCGCCAGTCCGGAATAACAGACAAAAAAACGGCAGGGTAACCTGCCGTTGTTTCAGCTGCGTCGCCGTCAGGACGCCTGGCCTTCGCGTTCAGCGATAAAAGCCAGCGCTTTATTGATACGATCTACGCTACGGGATTTACCGATAGCATGGACAGTAACGTCTAGCGCAGGAGATTGCCCTGCCCCGGTAACCGCCACGCGCAGCGGCATACCGACTTTACCCATCCCCACCTCCAGCTCATCAGCAGTTGCCTGAATCGCGTGATGGACGTTTTCCGCCGTCCAGTCGCTAATCGCCGCCAGCTTATCGCGAACCACTTCCAGCGGCTGACGCGCCACTGGACGCAGATGTTTTTTCGCGGCGTCGGCATCGAATTCAGCGAACTCTTCATAGAAGTAGCGGCAGCTCTGGGCCATCTCTTTCAGCGTCTTGCAACGCTCGCCCAGCAGTTTCACCAGCTCAGCCAGCTGCGGGCCGTTGCGAGTGTCGATATTTTCCTGCTCGATATGCCACTGCAGATGCGTTGCCACATACTCCGCCGGCAGGGTATTGATATAGTGATGGTTTAACCACAGCAGTTTATCGGTGTTAAAGGCACTGGCGGATTTGCTCACCGCGCCCAGCGAGAAGAACTCAATCATCTCTTCGCGAGTGAAAATCTCCTGATCGCCATGAGACCAGCCCAGGCGCACCAGATAGTTGAGTAGCGCTTCCGGCAGGTAGCCGTCGTCGCGATACTGCATCACGCTCACTGCGCCGTGGCGCTTGGAAAGTTTTTTACCGTCATCGCCGTTGATCATCGACACGTGCGCATAAACCGGCACCGGCGCATTCAGCGCTTTGAGGATGTTGATCTGGCGCGGCGTGTTGTTGATATGATCTTCGCCGCGGATCACGTGAGTGATCGCCATATCCCAGTCATCTACCACCACGCAGAAGTTATAGGTCGGGGAACCATCGGTACGGCGAATGATCAGATCGTCCAGTTCCTGGTTGCTGAACTCGATAGGTCCGCGGATCTGATCGTCAAAAATAACCGAACCTTCCTGCGGGTTGGCGAAACGCACGACGCACGGCTCATCATCAGCATGGTGCTCGTGGCTATGGCGGCAGCGGCCATCGTAACGCGGCTTCTCACCCTTCGCCATCTGCTCTTCGCGCAGCGCTTCCAGACGTTCTTTCGAGCAATAGCATTTGTAAGCGGTACCGGCTTCCAGCATCTCATCGATTACGTTGTTATAACGATCGAAACGTTTGGTCTGGAAATAGGGGCCTTCGTCCCATTGCAGATTCAGCCAGTTCATGCCATCCATGATGGCTTCAATTGCTTCCGGGGTGGAGCGTTCGAGATCGGTGTCTTCAATACGCAGCACAAACTCACCGCCGTGGTTACGGGCAAAAAGCCAGGAATAGAGAGCAGTACGCGCACCGCCAACGTGCAGATAGCCGGTTGGGCTTGGCGCGAAGCGAGTTTTGATTTTCATGAATTGGCCTTACGTTTAATAAAGATGCCGATAGCCGGCAATGTCCGGTGGAAATTATGGGTCAATATTCTAACACCGTGGGCTGATTCCTCAATGTTGTTCCCATCGGAACGTCACGGTTTGCCATTTTTGTTTATAAATCATGCTATGGCGCCGGTTTCGCGATCGCTTTGTTTAATTTTACGACGAACGAACGAATTCTTTAGAAAAGGCGTTGACTCATTTTCAACTCTCCCTATAATGCGACTCCACACAGCGGGGGTGATTAGCTCAGCTGGGAG